>VAPR01001490.1_pt1 | contig 11296 bp, 18 predicted proteins | sample 3380701 | NCBI WGS metagenome assembly VAPR01 (sample SAMN11536904, study PRJNA540576) | hot springs metagenome | isolation source: hot spring wet sediment | place: Spain: Lobios | collected 2014-01
GCCCTGCGTCGCCGCGTTCGGTCCAATCGCCAACGAGTTCCCGACGGTGACACTGTCGGTAATCGCCAGCGATTGGGCCGATGCTGCCCCGGCGACCGTAAGTGACTGGGCCGATACGGAACCAGAGACTGTAAGCGATTGGAACGATACCGGCCCAGTGACCGTAAGTGATTGGGCTGATACCGACTCAGCGACCGAAAGCGATTGGGCCGATGCGGCGCCGGCAACGTCGAGCGTCACCGTCGGGTCAGTTGCTTTCCCGACGGCGAGCCTGCCGGTGATGACGAAGTCGCCGATGACGCTATTGGGACGCTGGCCGGTCCGGAATCCCATCTTGAGCGTCGAAAGACTTGTGTTGGGGAGCGAGATGTTGCATCTCGCCCCCCCCTATCAGGTTACCTCGTAAAACCAATCAGCGCGACGTAGCCGATAGTGCCAGCCGCCCCCGACGCGGGAAGTTCTAGCGAGACGGCCTGGTTCCTTGCGAACCGGATCGGGCGCGGAAAGATGACGAGGCCGTTTCCTGCGTCTCTTACCGGAATGCTCAGCCTCGTCGTCGCCCCTTCCTTCAACACTGCGACCCTGTGCGCGGTGCCGCTGAAGCCGGCGACGTAGCCGACGACGTAGTGCGACCTGGTCGGGTCGGCGGGTCTCGTCGCGACGGCCAGCGCATTATCGGCGGACGCACTGACGATCCAGTTCGACGCGTCAATATGCATCAATTCAACCTGACCGGGCAATCCGGTCGCGCGGTCAGGTTGTGGCGTCACCCCAAACGACATCAGTCAACCTCCTTAACTAGTCGTCGAGATTCGGACGATCTTGCCCATCGCCTTCTCGTTCTTGACCTTCAGTGTATAGTCGCCGTAGATGTGCTTGACGATGTTGGCGCTCGTCTTGGCGAGTTCCTCATCATAGAATCGCGAACCCCGGTAGGGGTGTACCTTGAGAAACTTCGGGTTGACGACGAACAGCATATCCTGCGGGATGCGGTTCATCATCAGAATGTCGATTGTTCCGAAGTCGGTGTCAATCTCGTCGACAACGTTCCCGCCGTAGTGGTCCTTCCGCCCCGTCCGCATCCGGTTCTGGTAGAAAGAGGCGATCTTCCGCTTCACCCAGGAGTTGCAGAGGATGACCTTCCCCATATTGTCGAGGCCGACCTTCAGATAGATGTCCTGGAGGAGATCAAGCAGGGCGGTCTCGGTCAGGGGGCTGCCGCTGAGGTCTCTGACGTTGGTCGTCACAAAGTAGTTGAGGCCACCCATCTGGGCCGGGACATTCGCTGGAGAGGCGCCGGGGTCCTTGCGGACGCCGAGAATCGCCTGGTTCTCCAGTTTGATCATCACTTCCTTGAGCGCCTTCTCAAGTTGATAGTCGGGATCACTCTCGGCGTAGTAGTGGGGCGTCTCGGACTGGCGCTTCGAGACAACGTAGGTTGTCTCGAAGATCTGGAAATTGTTGTACTTGAAGTTGACGGTCGTCGTCCCCTTTACAGGTGGAGTTGTATCCCCTTCAGCGACGGCGATACCAAGGATGAAAATGTCATCGTTCGCCGAGAACGTCTGCGGGGTGCCGCCGTCTGACGCGCGAACGACCGAGATCGTCGAGCCGCCAGCGACCGGGTCGGCGCTGACCCACATATATTCCTGCTTCGTTCGCGCGGCATCCTGGACGAGCAGAACGTTGCCCTTCTGGAAGTGGTGGATGTTCGCCGCCCCGACGGTGAGGGTGTTATCGGTGGCCAGGACGTTCGCGGCGAGTTTGACCGACTCACCGAGTAGTTCGTCTTCCATCCACTCCAGTCGGGGATTGGTACCCTCTTCGCCGTCGATGCCGACCAGTTTCAGGAACGGCACCGTCTCCGGCGAGAGGACATCGATCATATCATCGACGAAACGAATCTGCGCGTTGGGGTCGGTGCGGGTTGTCCGCGTCCCGACAAGGCCAGGCATTTATTCCCTCCTTAACTTAGAGTAATCCGGCGGCCCTCTTCGCCTTCAGGGCCGCAGCGACGTTGCCAGTGTTTCGGAACTTCGCCGGGTCGTACGCCGGCATCGCTCCGCCGCCCGATTCGACCCGGTCCCGTCCTTCGGCGGACCGCTGTTCGAGTTTGACTGCCTTTCTCAGGTCGGCGTACTCCCTAGCGAACTGCTCCATTGCGTAGGGGTCGTTGAACGACGCCAGTTTTTCGCGCGGGACGCCGTACCGCGCGGAGAGTCTATCGATGACGAGTTCCTTCGCAATCTGCTCAAAGAGCGCGCGCTCCTGGGCGATGCGCTGCTGCATCGCCGCGAGGGCCATCTCGTTCTGCTTGGCCTTCAGTGCCGCCTCGCGCTCGGCCTCGGGCAGGGCGCTGATCTGGGCCTCGAAGAGTTTGAGTTCGAGTTCCTGGGCTCGCCGCATCTGTTCCTCGAGGGCTCTGGTCGCCGCGGCGAGCCGCGCCTCATAGGTCGAGCGCAGGTCGGAGAAGGGGTCCGGGGGAGAGGACGACGCCTCGCGCTCTGGCGCCGGAGAGGACGCCCCGCTTGGGGCCTCAGGCTGTGACCGACCGGCCTCCTGTGGGTGACCGACCGGTGTCTCGGGGGTTGGGACCATCCCTGTCTCGTCCATTAATCCTCCTTCTTTCTGGCTTTGAGTTTGGCGTAGAGTCGGGCGAACTCTTCCACTGTGCCGCCGGGGTTCGACCGCTTCCAGCGAAGGTACTCTACGCCGATGCGGTTGCGCTCCGAGAGAAATTCGTAGCCCGTCTGGGAATTTCTCAGCCGCGCCAGCGCCGCATTGACCGCCTCGACGATAGCGCTGACGTCCTCTGTCTCTTGGGGGCGGCGCTCGACCCGAGCGCCCTCAAAGGCGCTCCTGGGCAGGCCGCGTTCGGCGAGGTAGGCATCGAGGGTGGTCTCGGTGTCGGGGTTCTCACTGCGACGAGTCCGGACCCAGGCGAAGTAGTCGCGTAGTGGCCTATTCTCCGGCTCCTCAAGGAATCTGCGCCGCCTGGCCTCCAGTGAGCGGTAGGCCCGCTGCTCGGCCTCAGAGAGGCGCTTGACCGCCTCGTCCTCGGAGAGGCCGCTCTCCTGCATCTGGCGAACCTTCTTGCCCGCATCCCGCTCCTGGTCGTCGCCGAGCGACCGGTACTGCGCCAGCAGCGCCCGCAGGCGCAGTTTCTCGGGGCTGTCGGCGACGCCAGAGTAGGCGGTCCCAATCGGATTGCGCTCGACTGCTGCGCGGTATGCTTCGCTCGCCGCTCGCCGCGCTTCTGGTGACGCCCCTTCGGACGCCGGTGCCGGATAGTCCTTCCGCGCGGCGCGAATCTGCGCTTCTTCGCGGGTAAGCGGCTGGACGGGAATCGGCGAGACGAGACCGAGGGCCGATCGGCCCAGTTCCTCGCGGCGGACCTCGGCGAGCGCCCGCTGGTAGATGGGGCTCTGCGGGTCGTACATCGCCCGGAGATACTCGCCGCCGGGGGGCTGCCCCGTCTCGCGGACGGCGAGTTCAGCGATCTTCTTGCGGACGTTGTAGTCGAGCGCCGGGTCGCCGGTCAGCGTTCTCAGAGTCCGGCCCGTCAACGTCGCCCGAGCGCCTTCGACGGCGCCCCGAATCGGCTGCTCGATATCAACGCCGGTGAGCCCCCGGATAAAGCGACTCTGTGGGAAGAGTCGCTGCAGCGGCTCGGGTTGGCTCTGCCCCGCCGCCTCGAGGGCAAGTTGCGCCGCCAGGTCGAGATGGGGCCAGGGGGAGAGTATGCTCGTCGCTGTCTCGTAGGCCCGCTTGAGCGGCCCGGCGTCCTCGCCGACCGAGGGTTCGCGAAATTGCCCGGCGATGGAGAGAACGACCGATGGGTTTGCCCAGACAGAGCCGCCGCGTCCGAGGAGCATCTGTGCCAGCGCGTCGCCGAGCGCCCCCTCGACGGGCGCCGTTCCCCGGAATCTACTGAGCCGGTCGACACCGGCTTCTCGCCTCTCCTCGGCCGAGAGGTCGTTGTAGCGGAGCAGCGCGACGAGAAGTGCTGGATTCTCGGCGAGGTGTTCGGCGTAGAAGGGAATATTGCGCGTCGCCCAGAGGTGGAATGGCAGAATCTTCCGCAGCGCTTCGTCGAGGTTTGTCGTATCGGTGTAGTTGAAGTTGATGTGGTCGGCCAGCCGCGCTCCCGCCTCGTCGCCATTGGCCAGAATCGTCCGCCACTCGTTGGCCCCAGCCTCGGCCGCCGCGGCGCGGGCCCCAGCCTTCCGGAGAATCCGCGCCACATCCTCCGGCGAGAGCATCCCACCACTCGCCAGCAGCGATTCCTGGACCGCGGCGGCCTTCTTGGGTGAGACCAGTCGCGCCGCTCTCTCCGCGAAGTCGGGGAGAACCGACTGGACGAAGCGGCGTTTCCCCTCGTACCAGGCCGAGCCGCGAGCGGTCGCCTCTATCGCTTCGGCGAGCGCCCGGTTGAGGCGGGCGAGTTTGGGGAGAACGAGGCCCACACCGGCGCCGACCGCCGCCCCGACCGGGCCGCCCGCGGCGAGCGTGCGGCCCGCGAGATCGTCGATCAGCTGCGCGTAGATGTGCCGGTTCGACCGGAACACCGACAGCCGCGGCCGCTCCGGGGTGCCGGAGATCTTCTTGCGGATCCGGCGGTGGCGACGGATGCGCGCCTCGCGCTTCGTCTTCGCGTCCATCATCCACCACCCTTCGCGGCCTTGCCGGCCTTGCGCCGCACGTACTCGTTCTCGTACCGGATGCCCTTGCCCTTGTACGGCTCGGGCTTGCGGATCTTGCGGATCCTCGCGGCCACCTCGCCGACCAGCTCCTTGTCGTTGCCCCGCACCACGATCTGCGTGGGGCTCGGGGTCTCGAACTCGATCCCCTCCGGCGGGCTCACCACCACGGGGTGCGAGTAGCCGACCTGGAGCTCCAGGTCCTTCCCCTTCATCGCCGCCCGGTAGCCGACGCCGACGATGGCGAGGCGCTTCTCGTAGCCCTTCGTCACGCCCTCCACCATGTTCGCGATGAGCGTCCGGGTGAGCCCGTGCAGGCCGCGGTGGAAGCCGTCGTCGCTCGGACGCTCGACCCGGATCACGCCGTCCTCGCGCACGATGCGCATGTCGGGGTGGAGCCGCCGGCTCAGCGTGCCGCGCGGACCCGTCACGGTCACGGTGCCGTCCTCGCCGATCGTCACCTCGACGCCGGCGGGGATCACCACGGGTTGCCTGCCGATCCTGCTCATCCTCGCCTTCCCCCGTCGGGCCCCTCGCTCGCCGACATCCCCGTCACCACACGTAGGCGAGGACCTCGCCGCCGATCCCTCGGCGAGCGGCCTCGCGGTCGGTCATGACGCCCTGCGAGGTGGACACGATGGCGATCCCGAGCCCCCCGAGGACCCGAGGGAGCGCGTTGCGCCGCACGTAGATCCGGCGTCCGGGCTTGCTGACCCGCCGCAGGCCCGTGATGGCCCGCTCGCGCTTCGGGCCGTAGCGCAGGCGCACGCGGAAGGCGCGCTCGACGCCCTCGCCCTCGGCGGTGAACCCGGCGATGAAGCCCTCGGCGTCGAGGATCCGCAGGATCGCCTCGTTCATCCGCGACGCGGGCACGAGGAGCTCCTCCTTGTAGGCCATGTTGGCGTTGCGGATCCGCGTCAGCAGGTCGCCGATGGGATCCGAGACGTGGGTCGCGAGCCTCACCATGATGCCTTCGTCACCCCCGGGAGCTCGCCGGCGTGCGCCAGCTGTCGGAAGCAGATCCGGCAGAGCAGGAACTTCCGGTACACCGCGCGCGGGCGGCCGCACCGGCGGCACCGCGTGTACTCGCGGACCTTGAACCTGCTCCCACGCCGCTGCTTCTCGATGAGCGCCTTCTTCGCCATGTCCCTGTCCCTCAGGAGGCCACCGCCACGACCGGGATCCCCCGGAAGGGGAACCCCAGCGCCGCGAGCAGCGCCCTGCCTTCCTCGTCGGTCTTCGCCGTCGTCACGATCGTCACGTCCATGCCCCGGACCTTCGCGACCTTGTCGTAGTCGATCTCGGGGAAGATCAGCTGCTCGGTGATGCCGAGCGTGTAGTTGCCGTGCCCGTCGAAGGCGTCCGGATCGAGCCCTCGGAAGTCACGGATCCGGGGGATCGCGACCGTGATGAGCCGATCCAGGAACTCCCACATCCGGTCGCCCCGGAGCGTGACCTTCACGCCGATCGGCATCCCCTGGCGGATCTTGAACCCCGCGATCGAGCGACGGGCCTTCGTGATCACCGGCTTCTGCCCCGTGATCGTCGCCAGGTCCTCCACGGCGGCCTCGAGCAGACGGCCGTCCTTCAGGGCGTCGCCGACGCCCATGTTGATGACGACCTTCTCCAGGCGCGGGACCTGCATCGGGTTCCGCAGGCCGAGCTCGCGCTGGAGGCGGGGGACCACCTCCTTGCGGTACCAGGCCTTCAGCCGGGGCACGTAGTCGCTCACAGCTCCGCCTCGCACTTCCTGCAGATCCGGACCTTCTTCCCCTCCGGGTTGATGTGGTGGCCGACCCTGGTCGGCCGCCCGCACGCGGGGCACACGAGCTGGACGTTGGAGATGTGGATGAACAGCTCGGTGTCGATGATCCCGCCCTGCTGCAGCTGCTGCCCCGAGCGCGAGCGCTTCCCGGTGGCGCGCTGGTGCTTCTTCGCGCGGGCGGCGCCGTCGACCATCACCTTGCCCTCCCGCGGCAGCACCCGGATCACGCGACCGGTGTGGCCGCGGTCCTTGCCGGCGATCGCCCGGACCGTGTCGTCCTTGCGGATGTCCACGCCCGGCATCAGAGCACCTCCGGGGCGAGCGAGATGATCTTCATGAACCGCTTCTCGCGGAGCTCCCGCGCCACCGGCCCGAAGATCCGGGTCCCCCGCGGGTTCCGCTGCTCGTTGATCAGCACGACGGCGTTGTCGTCGAACCGGATGTAGGACCCGTCCGGTCGGCGCCGCTCCTTGGCCGTCCGCACGACCACGGCCCGCACGACGTCGCCCTTCTTCACCGCGCCGCCCGGCAGCGCGTCCTTCACCGAGCCGACGATGATGTCGCCGACGCCGGCGTAGCGCCGGTGGCTCCCGCCGAGCACGCGGATGCAGAGGACCTCCTTGGCCCCCGTGTTGTCCGCCACCTTGCAGCGCGTCTCCTGCTGGATCACCGCTCCCTCACTTCGCCCGCTCGACGATCTCCACCACGCGCCAGCGCTTCGTCTTCGACAGCGGACGGGTCTCCATGATCCGGACCACGTCGCCGACGTGCGCCTCGTTCCCCTCGTCGTGGGCCGCGAACTTCTTGCTCCGCAGCACCGTCTTCTTGTAGAGCGGGTGCCGCATCTTCCGGTCCACGCGCACGATCACGGTCTTGTCCATCGCGTCGGACACCACGACCCCGACCCGCGTCTTCCTGCGCCCCCGCTCCGCGTCCCGCTCGCTCACCGCACCTCCTCGTTCCCGCGCTCGGCCGCGAGCTCGCGCTCGCGCAGCACCGTGAGGATGCGCGCGATCTCGTGGCGGACCTGCTTGATCCGCATGGGGTTGTCGAGCTGCCCGGTGGCCAGCTGGAAGCGCAGGTTGAAGAGCTCCTCCTTGAGCGCCTCGACGCGCTCGCGGAGCTCCGCATCCGGCAGCTCGCGGATCTCGCGGGTCTTCGCCTTCGCCACTACTCCATGCCTCCGGTCCGGGTGATGAACTTGCACTTGATCGGCAGCTTGTGCGCGGCCCGCCGCATCGCCTCCCGCGCCACGGGCTCGGCCACGCCCGAGAGCTCGAACATCACGCGCCCGGGCTTGACCACCGCCACCCAGCCCTCGGGGTTCCCCTTGCCGGAGCCCATCCGGGTCTCGGCCGGCTTCTTCGTGTACGGCTTGTCGGGGAAGATGTTGATCCACACCTTCCCGCCGCGGCGGATGTGGCGGGTGATCGCCACGCGGGCCGCCTCGATCTGCCGGTTCGTGATCCAGGCCGGCTCCAGCGCGACGAGCCCGTAGTCCCCGAAGTGCACCTCGGTGGCCCCCTTCGCGCGGCCCTTCATCCGACCGCGGTGGACCTTCCGGTGCTTCACCTTCTTGGGCGCCAGCATCAGGCCTCACCCTCCTCCGACGACCCGCCCGCGTCCGGCTCCGCGCCCGCCTCGGCCTCCAGCTCCGGCTCCGGCTCCACCGGCACGACGGGGACGATCGGCTCGGCCTCGGCCTCCAGCTCCTCCGCCTCGACGGGGTTGTCGATGAGGGCGCCGGTGGAGGCGCCGGCGGCGCTGGTGGCCTGGGCGAGCGCCCGCGCCCGCAGGCGCTCGGTCTCCTGCTCGGCCGCGGGGATCTCGTCCCCATGGTAGACCCAGACCTTGACGCCGATCACCCCGAAGGTCGTCTTCGCCTCGGCCGTGCCGAAGTCGATCTTGGCGCGCAGCGTGTGGAGCGGGACCCGGCCCTCGCGGTACCACTCGCGCCGGGACATCTCGGCCCCTCCGAGCCGGCCCGCGCACTGCACCCGCACCCCCAGGGCGCCGGCGCGCATCGCGGTCTGGACCGCGCGGCGCATCGCCCGCCGGAAGGACACCCGGCCGGCGAGCTGCTCGGCCACCCCCTGGGCGAGCAGGGTCGCGTCGGTCTCCGGGCGCGCCTCGGAGGCCGCCGAGTTCATGTCCTCGACCTTGACGTCCACCCGCTTCTTCGTCACCCGCTCGATGTCCCGCCGGAGCCGATCCACCTCGGCCCCCTTGCGGCCGATCACGATGCCGGGCCGCGCCGTGCGGATGTAGACCCAGATCTGGTCGCCCTTGCGCTCGATGTCGATGGACGAGATGCCGGCCCGGGCCAGCCGCTCGCGGATGTGCTTGCGGATCCAGATGTCCTCGTGGAGGTGCTCGGCGTAGTCGCGGCCGGCGTACCAGTTGGACTTCCAGGGGTAGATGATCCCCAGCCGGAGCCCGTACGGATTGACCTTCTGACCCACCTACGCCTCCTCCAGCGTCCGCACGACGAGCGTGATGTGGGACGTCCGCTTGCGGATCCGCGTCGCGCGCCCGTACGCGCGCGGGCGCCAGCGCTTCAGCGTCGGCCCCTCGTCCACCCACGCCCGATCCACGATGAGGTTCTGCGCCACGACGCCGGCGGCCTGCTCCGCGTTGGCCACGGCCGAGTTCAGCGCCTTCTCGATCGTCCGAGCGGCGCCCAGGTTCGAGAACCGGAGGATCCGCCGGGCCTCGTCCACCTGCTTCCCGCGGATGAGGTCGATCGCCCGCCGCGCCTTCGGCGGGGAGATCCGCACGTACCGCACCGTGGCCTTCGCTTCCATCCCTACCTCGCCGAGCTCCGCCGCTCGGACTTCACGTGCGACCGGAACGTCCGCGTGGGGGCGAACTCGCCGAGCTTGTGCCCGACCATCGCCTCCGTGATGTAGACGGGGACGTGCTTGCGGCCGTCGTGGACGGCGATCGTGTGCCCCACCATCTCGGGCACGATCGTCGAGCGGCGGGACCAGGTCCGGATGACCTTCTTCTCGCCGCGCCGGTTCATCTCGACGATCTTGATCATGAGGTGGTCGTCCACGAACGGACCCTTCTTGACCGACCGAGGCACCTCAGCCACGCCCCTTCCCGCGGCGCCGGATGATGTACTTGTCCGACGCCTTCTTCCGCTTCCTCGTGCGGCCCTCCTTCTTCCCCCACGGCGAGGTGGGGTGGCGGCCGCCCGAGCTCTTGCCCTCGCCCCCGCCGAGCGGGTGGTCCACCGGGTTCATGGCCACGCCGCGGACGGAGGGCCGCTTGCCGAGCCACCGGCTGCGGCCGGCCTTGCCGAGGGAGATCAGCTCGTGCTCGGCGTTGCCGACCTCGCCCACGGTGGCCTTGCAGGCGGCGAGCACCATCCGCATCTCCCCGGAGGGCAGCCGCAGCGTCGCGTACGCCCCCTCCTTGGCCATGACCTGGACGCTCGTGCCGGCCGAGCGCGCCAGCTTGGCGCCGGCGCCCGGCTTCAGCTCCACGGCGTGCACCGTCGTGCCGACGGGGATGTTCCGGAGCGGCAGGGCGTTCCCCGGGCGGATGTCGGCGTTCTCCCCGGACATCACCCGGTCCCCCGGCCGCAGGCCGTTCGGCGCGAGGATGTACCGCTTCTCGCCGTCGGCGTAGTGGAGCAGCGCGATCCGGGCCGTGCGGTTCGGGTCGTACTCGATGTGCGCCACCTTCGCCGGGATCCCGTCCTTGTCGCGGCGGAAGTCGATGATGCGGTAGCGCCGCTTGTGGCCGCCGCCCTGGTGCCGCGCGGTGATCCGCCCGTACACGTTCCGGCCGGCGCGCTTGCGCCCCTTGGCGAGCAGCGAGCGCTCGGGGCGGTCGCGCGTGATCTCCTCGAAGGTGGAGACGCTCGCGCCCCGTCGGCCCGGCGTCGTCGGCTTGTACCTGCGGATCCCCATCGTCACTTCCCCGTCTCGAAGATCTCGATCGACTCGCCCGGCGCGAGCGTCACGATGGCCCGCTTCTCATCCGGGCGCTTGCCCCGCGTCCACCCCCGGCGCTTCACCTTGCCGCGCCGACGGATCGTGTTCACCGAGACGACCCGGACGCCCCAGATCGCCTCCACGGCCTGCTTGATCTCGGTCTTGTTCGCCCGCGGGTCGACGAGGAACGTGTACGCGTTCCGCTCGATGCCCGCGTAGGACTTCTCGCTCACGATCGGCCGGATGATCACGTCGCGGGGGGACTTCACGCCTCCCCACCCCCCTCGATCACGTCGAGGGCCGCCTGCGTGAACAGCACGCGGTCGGCGGCCAGGACCTCGTAGGTCCCCAGGCTCGGCGCGTAGGCGATCCGCACGTTCGGCAGGTTGCGGAAGGACTTCTCCACCGCGCCGTCCTCGGTCGGGCCGGGGAGCACGAGGAGCACCTTCCCCTCCAGGCCGAGCGCCTCCAGCACCTGCACGGCCCGCTTCGTCTTCGGCTCCTCGAACGCGAGGTCACGCACCACCGCGAGCTTCCCGCTCTGCAGCGCGTCGGTGAGGGCCGAGCGGAGGGCCCCCCGCTTCATCTTCTTGTTCACCCGGAGCGAGTGGTCGCGGGGCTTCGGGCCGTGCACGACGCCGCCGCCCTTCCACTGGGGGGCGCGGATCGAGCCCTGCCGGGCGCGCCCCGTCCCCTTCTGGCGCCAGGGCTTGCGGCCGCCGCCGGAGACCTCGCCCCGGGTCTTCGTGCTGTGGGTCCCCCGCCGGAGCGAGGCGAGGCCGGCCACGACGACCTGGTGCATGAGCGGCACCGAGACCTTCGCCTCGAAGATCTCGGGCGAGAGCTCGCGCTCGGCCACCGTGGCGCCGGACTCGTCGAGCACCGGG
>VAPR01001492.1_pt1 | contig 11292 bp, 10 predicted proteins | sample 3380701 | NCBI WGS metagenome assembly VAPR01 (sample SAMN11536904, study PRJNA540576) | hot springs metagenome | isolation source: hot spring wet sediment | place: Spain: Lobios | collected 2014-01
AGGCAGCCTCAACGCGCAATCCCTCCAGCAGTGACCCGCGGGCGGCAGCATCAAAGCTCAGGGCGACGCCAACTGCTGCGCGTACGCCGTATCGGAGCAGCCATTCGTCGCGGTAGGTTCCGCCGAGCCGGCTATCGCCAGGCAGTGTCGTGGTGATGGATTCTAACCATCGCAGCTTCAGCGGCACAAGTCCTGCGGCAGCGTGGAGGGAGGTTCGGAACTGCGTGCGGAAGGGGAGCCATTCTACCCCTAGCCAGACAGGCACGCTCTGGAGCTGCAGCAGCGTGCGTATGACCCGTTCGCCGCGGCGTCCCTCTTCGAGCACCTTTTGCTGGTACGTGTGGTCTACCTGGAGCAGCTCAACGCCGGCGCTGAGCCGTGCCTGCCATGCTGTGTCAAGGGGGATTCGGAGGCTGCCGGCTGCGTATACTCCTGGAGGGAAGGTCGTCGGGAAATCCTCGGCTTGTGTGAGCGTGCGGTAGCGCTGCAGGAAGTCTGCGCCGTCCCACGAGAGCACGGTCCCGATATCGGCGGACAGCTCCAGCCAGAGGAGGCGGGCTGGGGGAGGCTGTAGCGTATCGGGAGCGGCGGAGCACAGCGCTGTCCCTGCGATGATGGCAGTAAGGGCATGCTGCCGTAGGCTCATATCACAGGATGCGTTTGCCCATCAGCGAAGCGACCATTTCCGCGGCGACGATCGCGCTCGTGTTGCGGTCGTCCAAGATGGGGTTGACCTCTACCACATCCAGCGACTGTGCCCCGCCCAGCTCGGCGATGGTCTCCATGAGCAGGTGGGCTTCCCGGTAGCTCAAGCCGCCGGGAACGGGGGTCCCCACTCCGCGCGCCACGGAAGGGTCCAGCACATCGACGTCAAAGCTGACGTGGAGGTGCTCCACGCGATGGCGCAGGTACTGGACAGCTTCGACAGCAACGGCATAGATGCCGCGCCGGTCAATATCCTGCATCGTGTACACACGCAGCCCGCTGCGAGTAATGAGCTCGCGCTCGCCTGGGTCTAATGCACGCACGCCGAGCAGGACCGTCTCATCAACTCCAACCATCGGAGGTGAACCGGCAAGGTGAGTTAGCTCTTCTGCACCGTATCCCAAAGCGACAGCGAGCGGCATGCCGTGGATGTTGCCTGAGGGTGTCGTCTCGGGCGTGTTCAAGTCGCCGTGGGCATCAATCCAGAGGACGCCGAGCCGCTTGCCGTGTCGGCGGCACCAGCGAGCAACGCCAGCAATGGAGCCAATGCTCATGGAGTGGTCCCCTCCGAGCAGAAGCGGGAAGTGCCCCTCGGCGAGAATAGCCTCTACGGAGTCAGCAAGCTCGCGGCATGCGCGGGCGATTTCGGGTAAGTACTTCAGCCGCGGGTCGTAGAGCTCTTGCACTTCCTGGGTGCGGATGGAAATATCGCCCCGGTCGCTGACACGGTACCCTAACTCCCGGAGCCGCTCGGCAATGCCAGCAATGCGGAGGGCTGAGGGTCCCATATCCACCCCGCGCCGGTCGGCTCCCAAGTCCATTGGAAAGCCAATGAGCACAACGGTCCTCATGAGGCGAGCAGGTCTATCAAACGCACAAGCGTTGAACGGAGCTCTTTGCGGTGGACAACACGGTCAACGAATCCATGCTCCAGCAGAAACTCTGCCCGCTGGAATCCCTCGGGGAGCTTTCGTTTGGTAGCCTGCTCAATGACGCGCGGTCCGGCAAAGCCGATGAGTGCGCCGGGCTCCGCCAGGATGATGTCGCCCAGCATTGCGAAGGAAGCTGTCACTCCGCCGGTGGTTGGGTCGGTCAGGATGGAGATGTAGGGGAGACGTGCCTCTGCCAGTTGGGTCAGGACGGCTGCTGTCTTTGCCATCTGCATGAGGGAGAGAGCACCCTCTTGCATGCGGGCGCCGCCAGAGGCGCAGATCACGATGAGAGGAAGGCGGTGTTCCAGTGCGTTGAGAGTGGCACGGCGGAACTTTTCGCCAACAACCGACCCCATACTGCCACCGATGAAGGCGAAGTTCATGCAGCCGAACACGATTGGGCGTCCTTCCAGGCGAGCATAGCCAGTGGTGAGCGCTTCGTTGAGACCGGTGGAGCGGTATGCCTCCTCCAGTCGCTTGCTGTAGGGCTTGGTGTCTACAAACTGCAGCGGGTCGGCGGAGCGGAGCTCGGTATGGGTCTCTTCAAAGCTCCCCTCGTCCAGCAGGAACTCGATGTACTGGCGGCTACCGATGCGGAAGTGGTAGTTGCACTGCGGGCACGTGTAGAGGTGCTCTTCCAACTGCTTTTTGTACAGGATAGCGTTGCAGCTCGGGCATTTCGCCCAGAGCCCTTCGGGGAGCTCGCGCTGCTGCGTTTCTTCAATGTTGGGCTTCTTGCGCAGGAACCATGCCATAGAGCAAACACGGCGCTGTGGCACGGACTGATGTCCCCAATTTAGGGCTCCCTCGGGGAACGTCTGTCATGAGAGGATTCCTGTGCGGCTGCCGCGCCAGCCGCGGAGGAAGTCCGCCACCGCCAGTGGGCGACGACCTTCCCGCTGCAGCTCTGCGATTTCCAGGCTCCCCTCTGAGCAGGCAACCCAGAGGCGGTCGCCCTCAGCACGGAAGGTGCCCGGCGGACCTAGTTGGGCTGGGACGACGCGGGCGCGCAGGAAGCGGATCCGCTGGCCATCCCAGAGAGCCCAGGCGCCGGGCTCGGGCGAGAGGGCATGGATCCAGCGGCGCACCTCTTCGGCGGGGCGGTCCCAGCGGAGGTGGCAATCTTCGGGGCGGATTTTGGGTGCGGGCGTCGCCTGGGCGTGGTCTTGCGGCACTGGCTGCAGCGTCCCCGCCAGTAGCCCGCGGAGGGTCTCTACAGCAACCTCGGCGGCAAGCGGCATGAGTAGATCGTGGAGCTCACCGTAGGTCACACCCTCCGGAACAGCCAGCGTGCGCTGCAGCAGAATTGCGCCTGTATCGACCTGCTCTTCCAGTACGAAGCTGGTTACCCCCGTGACCTGCTCCCCGCTGATGATAGTCCACTGGATAGGGGCAGCGCCGCGGAACTTCGGCAGTAAACTGGGGTGGACGCAGAAGGCTGTCCGATGCACGCTGCCGTATACCTCAGGCGGAATGATGCGGAACGCAACGACGACGAGGAAATCAGCGCCGTATGCCCGGAATTGCTGAACAAACTCCGGGTCACGCAGCGAAGGAGGTTCCCAGACGGGAATCCCAAGGCGGAGCGCCGCCTCCTTGACCGGCGATGGGCGCGGCTTCAGACCTCGCCCCTGTGGCTTTTCCGGTCCGGTCACCACTAAGGAAACGCCAAACTCCCGGTGGAGCGCCTCCAAGCTGGGAACGGCAAAGCGCGGGGTTCCCATGAAGACAAGCCGCATCAGTCTCAGCCCCTCCACTGGGTCCACAGGAAGTAGAGCGCAAAGGCTGCTACAGTGACTCCGTACAAGCGGCGTAGCTGCCGGACGGGCACCACGATGGCGAGCCTCCCTCCGACATACGCCAGCGGGATGCTCCCGAGCACGAAGGGCAGGAGCAGCGAGAAGTCAACATGCCCCAGGAGGGTATGAGCAAGACTTCCCGGGATTGCCAGTCCGGCGACACAGAGCAGCGATGTTGCCAGTGCTTTCTTGAACGGAAAGCGCAGCCCGAGAGCCAGTGCAGGTACCAACACGATGCCTCCTCCGATAGCCAGAAACCCGCTCACCAAGCCACTGACAATGCCAATGCCTATGAGGACAGCAGCGGCGGGCTGAGGCGTAGAGGGTGAGTCTGTCTCAGAGGCTGAGCTTCGGGAAGATTCCCACAGGAAGCGTGCCCCGACAGCGAGCAGGAGGAGTCCAGTCAGCAGCATCAAGACCTGTCCGCTCACAAGGCGAGTTGCGTAAGCGCCGACGAGAGTACCGGGCAACCCACCGGCAAGCAGCCACAGCGCTGCGCGCCCGTGGATGAGACCTCGGCGCCAGTAGGCAAGGCTCCCGGCAAGCGCAGTCGGAATCACAGCCGGTAAAGGGGTTGCCAGCGCAATAAGAGGGTCAGCGCCAGTCAACCGCAGCAAGGGTGTAGCTATCAGCGAGCCTCCGATGCCGAACAGACCTGACATCAGCCCAACCGTGCTGCCGATGAGAAGCACCTCCATGGCAGCTTACTCGACGACGATATTGACCAGGCGATTAGGCACCACGATGGTCTGCCGAATCCTGCGCCCGCTGATGAAGCGCTGGACATTCGGATGTTCCAGGGCTCGGCGCCGCAGTTCCTCCTCAGAGAGACCGAGCGGCAACTGTTCCTTTGCCCGCACCCGGCCGTTGACCTGGAAGACCACCTCAACCTGCCGTGGTGTTGCCTTCTCGGGGTCGTACTCGGGGAAGCGCTGCTGGTGGATGGAATCCGTATGCCCGAGTCGGTGCCAGAGCTCTTCGGTGATGTGGGGAGCAAACGGGGCAAGGCAGAGCAGGAACGGCTCCAGCAATGCCCGGGGACGCCGCTCCATACGCTGGACTTCGCCGACGAAGACCATCATCTGCGCAATGGCAGTGTTGAAGCGCAGCCCTTCAATGTCTTCGGTGACCTTCTTCAGCGTGCTGTGGAGCAGGAACTCCTGCTCGGAGGTGAGTGGTTCGTCGGTGAGCGCTGGGCTCAGCGAGCCATCATCCTCGACGAAAAGACGCCAGACACGGTTGAGGAAGCGGGCAATTCCCTCAATGCCCTTAGTTGACCATGGCTTGGTAGCCTCCAGCGGACCCAGGAACATTTCAAACAGGCGGAGAGCATCGGCACCATACTGCGCGACGACATCATCTGGATTGATGACGTTGCCCAGCGATTTGGACATCTTCCGCCCATCTTCGCCGAGGATGAGCCCTTGGTGGACGAGCCGGTAGAAGGGCTCCGGGGTGGAGACGTAGCCGTAGTCGTAGAGCACCTTATGCCAGAAGCGGGCGTAGAGAAGGTGGAGCACGGCGTGTTCGGCACCGCCGATGTAGAGGTCTACGCCGTGAGGCTGCATCCAGTAGCGCTCTTTCTCGGGGTCGCAGAACCAGGCATCGTTATGTGGGTCCAGGAAGCGCAGGTAGTACCAGCACGAGCCTGCCCATTGGGGCATAGTGTTGGTTTCGCGGCGGGCGGGCTTGCCTGTCTTCGGGTCGCGGATGTACACCCACTCAGCCACCGCTGCCAGTGGGGATTCCGGCTTTCCTGTGGGGAGAAACGAGACCTCTTCAGGCAGTAGGAGTGGGAGCTCGTCCAGTTCCAGTGCTCGGCGGGTGCCATCTTCGTAGTAGAGGATCGGGATGGGTTCGCCCCAGTACCGCTGCCGGGAAAAGAGCCAATCCCGGAGCTTGTACGTCACAGCGCGGCGCCCGTTCCCGGTCTTCTCTAACCACTCTACGACGCGCTCTTTTGCCTCTGCCGTGGGGAGCCCATCCAGCGAGATTCCATCGGCAGAGGAGTTGAGAGCGATTCCCTCCTCGGTGAATGCAGCTTCGCTGATATCCCATGGGCTCCCATCAGCAGGGGCAACGACTTGCCGAATGGGAAGTCCGAACGCACGAGCAAAGGCATGGTCCCGCTCGTCGTGTGCAGGTACTGCCATGATAGCGCCTGTGCCGTAGTGGAGCAGGACGTAATCGGCAATCCAAATCGGCAGCCGGGCTCCTGTTGCCGGATGCACGGCGTATGAGCCGGTGAACACCCCACTTTTCGGGCGCTCCTGCTCCAGGCGCTCCCGCTCTAACCGACGGGCAACTTCCTCGCGGTACGCTTCAACGGCTGCTCGCTGCTCCGAGGTGGTCAAAAGGTCCACAAGCGGATGCTCCGGCGCCAGCACAAGGAATGTGGCACCGAAGAGAGTATCCGGGCGTGTTGTGAAGACCCGGATAGCAAGCTCGGAATGCCCGAGAACGGGGAAGAGGATTTCCGCGCCGAAACTCTTGCCAATCCAGTTGCGCTGCATCTCTTTGGTGGACTCCGGCCAGAGCACCAGCTCCAAGTCCTGCAGCAGCCGTTCAGCGTACGCCGTGATGCGGATCATCCACTGCTGCAGGGAGCGGCGCTCGACGGTATAGCCTTTCTCGCGCCACTCATCCACCTCCTCGTTCGCCAGCACGGTCCCCAGCTCCGGACACCAGTTGACTGGCATTGTTGCCAGGTAAGCCAGTCGGAATTGGTCCTGGTAGGCTTGCACTTCCAGCGGGTCGGTCAATCCATCCGGTAGTGGGAGCTCGGCAATTGGTCGGGCACGCTGGAGTTGGGGGTCATACCACGAGTTGTACAGCAGCGTGAACATCCACTGTGTCCACTTGTAGTAGCGCGGGTCTGTGGTGATGATTTCGCGGGACCAGTCGTAGTCAAAGCCCAGCATTTTGAGTTGGCGCCGAAAGTTCGCCACGTTCTGCTCAGTGGCAACCCGTGGGTGAATCCCTGTCTGCATGGAGTATCGCTCTGTCGGCAGCCCGAAGGCGTCAAAGCCCATGGGATGGAGCACGTTGTAGCCGCGCATGCGCTTGTAGCGGGAGACAATGTCGGTGGCCGTATAGCCCTCCGGGTGCCCAATGTGGAGCCCAGCAGCACTAGGGTAGGGGAACATGTCCAGCACGTAGAACTTGGGGACACCCGGGCGTTCGTGCACGCGGTAGATGCCCTGCTCTTCCCACCAGCGCTGCCATTTCGGCTCAATCTCAGCGAACGGGTAGCTCATGGAGCTCTCTATCTGCCGGGGTGGAACAGCCACAGCAAAGGCAACAAACTTACAAAATCGACTCAGCCATGTTGGCGTGTCTCCAGTGGGTACCGTCTGACAGGTGCGGAGGGCGGCTCCGAAGTGCCTATTTTCGTGCCATTGTAACGGATGCAGGGAGCTGATGAACCTGTGGGAAGCGCTTCTGCTGGGGATTATCCAGGGTGTGACGGAATTTGTGCCTATCAGCAGTACGGCACATGTGACGCTGGCGGGTATGCTCATGGGGCTCCAGCCTCAGGCGGCGGCACAGCGCTGGACGGCGTTCTTGGCTGTCATCCAACTGGGCAGCCTGGCTGCTGTGCTCTGGTACTTCCGCCGTGAGCTTCGGGATATGGTAGCGAGCCTCACCGGTAAGGCGCCGCACAATGGATACCGCCGGCTTCTGCTGGCGGTCATCGTGGGGACGCTCCCGTTGGGAGTTCTGGGGCTTGTGCTCAAGCCCGTTGTGGAAGGACCGCTGACGAAAGAGCCACTGCTCATTGCGACGACCTTAGCGGCGGTCTCTCTCCTGATGGTAGCAGCCGAGACGGTGGGAAGACCCTCCCGCACGCTGATGGAGCTCAATCCATGGCGGGACGCCCTACTGATTGGGCTTGCGCAGACTCTGGCATTGCTACCGGGTAGTTCACGCTCTGGTACGACCATTGCTGTAGCGATGCTGCTGGGGATTGCGCGTCCGGATGCTGCCCGGTTCTCGTTCCTGCTGAGCATTCCTGCTATCGCTGCCAGCGGTATCTGGGAACTGAAGGAGCTTGCAGGGCAACCTCTCTCGGCGTGGGGACCTCTCGGGGTCAGCCTGGTGGCTGCCGTGCTGAGTAGCTATGCTGCTATTGCTCTGCTGCTCCGCTACCTGCGGGTGCATACCTTGTGGGTGTTCATCGTCTACAGGCTGGCGCTTGCTGTGCTTTTAGGGTTTGTGGCAGTTGCGTAGGGTGAATCGATGCGGTGGTGGATGTATCCAGTGCTCCTGGGGCTTGTGGGAGCGTGTCAGCGGGATGGGCTGCGGAGCGGGCAGGCAGAGAACGGACGCGACACAGCCGCACCGCAGCCAGCACCGGCAGTAGCTCCTGCGCCAACCCAGCGTGCGGACACGCCGGTCATCACGCACATCGCCGTGCTGCGGACCTCCATGGGCACTATTACGTTGGGACTCTACGGCCAAGATGCTCCGAAGACGGTGCGGAACTTCGTGGAGCTGGCTCGCCGTGGAGTCTACAATGGAGTGCTCTTCCATCGGGTTGCCCGCAACTTCGTCATCCAAGCAGGCGACCCGCTGACGAAGGATCCCAAAGCGCGCTCTCGCTGGGGCACTGGCGGTGTCAGCATCTACGGAGGGGAGTTTGAAGATGAGCTCAACCCCGAAACCCCCAGCTACCGATTGGGCTACCAGGTTGGCACCGTAGCAATGGCAAATCGCGGACCGAACACGAACACCAGCCAATTCTTCATCTGCCTGGAGCGGGCAGTGAATTTGCCGAAGGCGTATACGATTTTCGGGCGCGTGCTGGACGGCATGGATGTTGTGCGTGCCATTGCCGAGGTGCCGATTGACCCCGGTCCCTTCGGTCCGGAGGATGGCACCCCGAAGACGCCCGTTGTGATTGAGTCCGTCACTGTTCGAGAAGTCAAACACGGAGGGACACACTGATGGAACGACTCATCTGGGGCTGCGCCGCGGTGCTCCTTGTCGGGATGCTCTTCAGCGAAGGATGTCGCTCGGCATCGGGTACGGCGCGGCAGGAGGCAGCCCCGACGACACAGCGTCCGCAGTACGCTATCAGCGTGACGCACGGTGGGAGACCGCTCGGCGACATTGTCATTGAGCTCTTCCCTGAGGTTGCCCCGTTGCACTGCGCTAACTTCGACAGCTTGGTGCGCATTGGCTTCTACGACGGCACGGCATTCCATCGGGTCGTGCCTGGCTTTGTCATTCAAGGTGGGGACCCAAACTCCAAGAACAAGCCGCGGGAGACATGGGGATTTGGCGATCCCTCGCAGCGCCGAATTCCGGCGGAATTCAACCACCTATCGCACAAACGCGGTATTGTCTCCGCTGCCCGGGCAGCCGATCCGAACAGCGCAACTTCGCAGTTCTTCATCTGCCTTGTAGACTTGCCGCAGTTGGATGGCAAGTACACGGTCTTCGGACGGGTGGTCAGCGGCATGGAGGTAGTGGATGCCATTGCCCAGGTGCCCCGAGATCGTCGCGACAACCCGCTGGAGAAAGTGGAGATGCGCATCCGCCGCCTTCGCTAATCCGTCCGCGCCTAACTCTGCAAGGGGCCTTAGTGTTCGTCATACGGGCAGACGGTACCAGAGCAGAGGTGCACGATGCCGAAGCAGTTCCCGCAGATTATGGGCATTGTCAACGTCACGCCAGACTCCTTCTCCGACGGTGGGCTCTATGCCGAGCCGGCAGCGGCTATTGAGCATGCGCTGGAGCTGGTTGAGCAGGGGGCTGATATCCTGGACATCGGTGGGGAGAGCACCCGACCGGGTGCGCTACCGGTGCCCGTAGAGGAGGAGCTGCGCCGGGTTATTCCCGTCATTGAGGGCATCCGCCGCCATAATCGCACGGTGCCCATTTCCGTGGACACCACAAAGTACGAGGTCGCAGCAGCCGCCCTCGCTGCCGGGGCAACGATGCTCAACGACATCAGCGCACTGCGGTTTGACCCGCGCATTGGCGAGCTGGCAGCGCAGCACGATGTCCCTGTGGTGCTCATGCACATGCAGGGCACACCGCGCACGATGCAACAGAATCCGCACTACACCGATGTCGTCGCTGAGGTGAAGGCGTTCTTACAGGAGCGCATTGCCTATGCCCGTAGCCTCGGTATTCGGCAGATGTTTGCCGATGTCGGGATTGGCTTTGGAAAGACGGTGCAGCACAACTGGGAGCTCTTGCGGCGGCATCGGGAATTCCTGGAACTCGGGGTGCCCCTGCTGCTGGGTATTTCCCGGAAATCGTTTCTGGGGGCTACCCTGGGCATCCAGGAGCCGCGGCAGCGCGATTGCGCCACAGCCTTGCTCCATGCCCTCCTCCTGGACAGCGGTGCCTCCGTTATCCGGGTTCACAACGTCGCACTCCTGGTACAGTTGCGTCGGCTATGGGAGTGCCTGACAACAGATGTGCAGGAAGAGGTTTGCTGAGCTGGGGGGAGCCCTATGGCCGTGCTCATTGATGGGAAAGCGATAGCAGCGGAGCTGCGGGCAGAGCTGCGTCAGGCGGTACAGCGTCTCTGGGATGAGCGCGGGATTCGCCCGGGATTAGCACTCCTGCTGGTGGGGGATAACCCAGCCTCGCTGGTCTACGTCCGCTCCAAGGCCAAAGCCTGCCAGGAAGTGGGCTTTCTCTCGATCGTGGAGCACCTCCCGGCGGACACACCGCAAGCGAAGGTGCTGGAGTACATTGACCGCTGGAACGAGCGGGAGGACATCCACGGCATTTTGGTTCAGCTCCCGTTGCCTCGTCACATTGATGAGCACGAAGTGCTCCTGCGGATCCATCCCCGGAAGGACGTTGATGGCTTCCATCCGGAAAATGTCGGGCGCTTGGTGCTGGGGCTGCCTGGCTTTGTGCCGTGTACGCCAGCAGGTATCTTGGAGCTCTTGCGGCGCTATGCTGGACCGCTGTCGGGCAAGCATGTCGTTGTGGTCGGACGCAGCAACATCGTCGGCAAGCCCATGGCGAACATGCTGTTGCAGAAGACCCCCGATGCCAATGCCGTGGTCACCGTCTGCCACACAGGAGCACGCGACCTGGCATACTTCACACGCCAAGCCGATGTGCTCATTGTTGCCATGGGAGTTGCCGGTGCTATCGGCGCTGAGCACGTCAAGGAAGGTGCTATCGTCATAGATGTCGGCGTCAACCGGGTGGTAGACCCCAGCACGGGCAAAGAGCGCTTGGTCGGCGATGTCCGCTTCGAGGAGGTAGAACCCAAAGTGGCAGCCATTACGCCCGTGCCCGGTGGGGTTGGCCCTATGACGATTGCCATGCTCTTGTGGAACACCTACCGCGCCGCAACCGGCGAAGTATGGAAACAGTGAAACCGGCAAAACTGGAGCTCCTCTACCAGGACGACGACATCGTCGTTGTCAACAAGCCTCCAGGTCTTCTGAGCATTCCGGACCGTTTCCGGAAGGACCTCCCGCATGTCCGAGGGCTGTTGGAGCGCCGCTTCGGGCGGGTCTACATCGTCCACCGCTTGGACAAAGACACCAGCGGCGTTCTGCTGGTTGCCCGGACGCAGGAGGCACATCGGGCACTCTGCCTCCAGTTTGAGTACCGCCGGGTGGAGAAGGTCTACCATGCCGTGCTGGCTGGGATTGTGGAACGAGACCACGTGGAGGTGGACTTCCCCCTTCTGCCCGACCCACGACGTCCGGGGCGAATGATCCCCTCGGCACGAGGCAAAGAGGCACGCACAACGCTCCGAGTGCTCCAACGGTTTCAGATTGCCACTTATGTGGAGTGCCGTCTGACGACGGGGCGCTTGCACCAAGTGCGTGTCCACTGCGCCGCCATTGGGCATCCACTCTTGGTGGACCCCG
>VAPR01001493.1_pt1 | contig 11290 bp, 13 predicted proteins | sample 3380701 | NCBI WGS metagenome assembly VAPR01 (sample SAMN11536904, study PRJNA540576) | hot springs metagenome | isolation source: hot spring wet sediment | place: Spain: Lobios | collected 2014-01
GGAGGAGGTGGTGGCGGTGGAGGTGGTGGAGGGTTGTGGTAGTGATAGTGAGCGGGAGGTCCAACTGGCGCGTTCCCAGCTAGACCAGGCGGAGGCCTCCCTCCGCCTGGCCCGCATCGCGCGGTCCTACGCCCGGCTGCGGGCACCCCTGGGTGGGGTGGTGGTGTCGCGGGCCGCGGAGGTGGGGGACTTCGTCGTCCCCGGTACTGTGGTCCTCACGGTGGCGGACCTGGCGCGGCCCTACCTGCGGGTGTTCGTCTCGGAGACGGACTTCGGGAAGCTGCGCCTAGGCCAGCGGGCGGAGGTGCGGGTGGACGCGTTCCCCGGCCGCGCGTTCCCCGCGTGGGTGGCCGAGGTGAGCCAGAAGCCCGAGTACACGCCGGGCAACGTGCAGACCAGGGAGGAGCGCACCAAGCTGGTGTTCGCGGTGAAGCTGCGGGTGGCAAACCCCCAGGGCCTGTTGAAGCCCGGACTGCCCGCGGACGCCCGCATCTTCCTCACCCAGCCGTGAGGGGGACGGTGGTGGCAGAGGACGCCGCTGTTCGCTGCACGGGGCTCGTCCGGAAGTTCGGCGCCCGCGTGGCTTTGGACCACGTGGACCTGGAGGTGGCGCGGGGCGAGGTGTTCGTGGTGGTGGGGCCGGACGGCGCGGGCAAGACCACCCTGCTCCGGGTTCTGTGCGGCCTGCTGGCGCCCACGGAAGGGGACGCATGGGTGGCGGGCAGGTCCGTGCGGCGGGAGCCGGAGGCGGTCCGCGAGCGGGTCGGGTACGTGCCGCAGCAGTTCGGGCTGTACGGGGACCTCACCGTGTGGGAGAACCTGCGCCTGTTCGCGGACCTGTACCGCGTGCCCCCGGCGGTGTTCGAGCAGCGCGCGAGGAAGTTGCTGCACGACTTCCGCCTGGGCGGGGTGGAAGACCGGCTCACCGGGGCCCTGTCCGGTGGCATGAAGCAGAAGCTGGCCCTGGCCTGCGCCCTGTTACACCAACCGGAAGTACTGTTGCTGGACGAGCCCACCACGGGCGTGGACCCCGTCTCCCGCCGCCAGCTGTGGCGGAACCTGTACGACCTCCACCGTCAGGGGATCACCCTGGTGATCACCACCCCGTACGTGGAGGAGGGAGAGCGGGCCCACCGGGTGGCGTTCCTGCACCGAGGCCGCGTGGTGGCCTGCGACAGCCCCCGGGCGCTCCGGGGCGGCCTTCCGGGAATGGTGGTGGAGCTGGCAGCACAGCCCCGGGTCCGGGCGCACGCCGTGCTCAAGACCCTTCCGGAGGTCCGCGGCCTCCACGTGTTCGGCAGCCGGGACCACGTGTGGTACTCGGGCGCCGACGCGGAAGCGCTGCGGCGTGCCCTGGAACGGGAGCAGGTCCGCGTGGACACCTGCCGCGTGGTGGTGCCGTCCCTGGAGGACGTGTTTGTGGCGCGTCTTTCGGAGGCGTAGGTGGCGGAGCCCGTGGCGGTGCGCGCCACAGAGTTAACCCGACGGTTCGGGGACGTGTTGGCCGTGGACCACGTGAACTTCGAGATCCGGAGGGGCGAGATCTGGGGCTTCCTGGGCCCCAACGGCGCGGGCAAGTCCACCACCGTGCGCATGGTGTGCGGGCTCCTGGACCCCACGGAGGGCACCGCGGAGGTGCTCGGGCTGGACGTCCGCCGTCACCGGGAAGCCGTCAAGCAGCGCATCGGGTACATGTCCCAGCGGTTCAGCCTGTGGGCCGACCTCACCGTGCGGGAGAACCTGGAGTTCTACGCGGGGGCGTACGGGCTAGAAGCCTCGGAGGCCCGGCGTCGGGTGCGGGAGTGGCTGGACAGCTCCGGACTTGCGGAGCGGGCGGACGAACGCGTGGCATCCCTGCCCGGGGGCTACCGGCAGCGGCTGGCCCTGGGCTGCGCGGTGCTGCACCGGCCGCCGGTGCTGGTCCTGGACGAACCCACCGCGGGCGTGGACCCCCTCTCCCGGCGGCAGTTCTGGGAGCGGATCCACCGGTTCGCGGAGGAGGGCATCACGGTGCTGGTCACCACCCACGCCATGGACGAGGCGGAGCACTGCGACCGGCTGGCGTTCCTGTACGGGGGCCGCATCATCGCCCAGGGGTCCCCCGAGGAGATCCGGCACAGCTCCCTGGACGGCCTCGTGCTGGAGGTGCAGACGGACCGCCCGGCGGAGGCCCTGCGCTGGGCGGAAGCCCACCCTGCGGTCCGGGAGGCGGGGCTGCACGGGGCAGCCGTGCACGTGGTCATGCGGGAGCCGCAGGCGGCGGAGTCCGTGGTCAGGGAGCTGCGGGAGCGGGGCGTGGCGGTGCACGGCACGGCCCTGGTGCCGCCTTCCCTGGAGGACGTGTTCGTGCGCCTGGTGGAAGCCCTGGAGGAGGGGACGTGAGCGGACGCCGGCTGTGGAGCGTGGTGCGCAAAGAGGTGGCGCAGCTGCGTCGGGATCGGCGGACCCTGGTCACCATGCTCACCCTGCCGGTGGTCCAGCTCATCCTGTACGGCTACCTGAACAACGAGGTGCTGCACCAACCCACCGCGGTGTGGGACCAGTCCCACACCGCGGAAAGCCGCGCCCTGGTCTCCGCCCTGGAGAACACCCGGTACTTCTCCGTGCGGTACCGCGTGCGCAACCTCCGCGAGGTGCAGGACCTCCTGGACTCCGGGGCGGCCAAGGTGGGCGTGGTGATTCCCCCGGAGTACGGAGAGCGGGTCCGCGCGGGCCGAACCGCCACCGTACTGGTGGTGGTGGACGCCTCCGACGCCACCAGCGCGCGGGTGCTCCTGCAGGTGGCGCAGGGGCTCGGGGTGCGGCTGTCCCAGGACCTGCAGGTGCGGGCCCTGGCCCGGCGTGGCCAACGGCCGCCGGGGCAGGCGGTGGAGGTGCGGACCCGCGCCTGGTACAACCCGGACCTGCGCAGCCAGGTGTTCATCGTCCCCGGTGTCCTCGGCGCGGTGATGCAGTTCGTCACCACCTTCCTCACCCTGGGGACCATCGTCCGGGAACGGGAGCTGGGCACCTTCGAGCAGCTGGTGGTGACTCCCCTGCGGCCCGTGGAGCTCATGCTGGGGAAGCTGTTGCCCCTGGTGGGCCTGGCGTACCTGAACCTCACCTTCATCCTGGTGGTGGCGTGGGCGTGGTTCGGCGTCACGGTGAAGGGGAGCGTGGTGTTGCTGTACGCGCTGACCTTCGCCTTCTTCTTCTCGTCCCTGGGGCTGGGGACACTCATCTCCACCGTGTCCCGCACCTTCCTGCAGGCGGCGCAGCTGGCCCAGCTCATCCTCCTGCCCAGCATCCTCCTGTCGGGGTTCCTGTTCCCCCGGGAGAGCCTTCCGCCCTTCTTGCAGTACGTGGGGATGGCGATCCCCCTCACGTACTACGTGACCGTGGTGCGCGGGATCTTCATCAAGGGGGTCGGGCTGGAGCACCTGTGGCCCCAGGTGGTGGCCCTCCTCCTGCTGGGCGTGGTGGTGTTCGGGGTCGCCACCGTCCGGTTCCAGAAGAAGCTGGACTGAGTCCCAACCCTCCGGCAAGCTGCGCCGTTCGTGGGCACGCGACCCGCCGCGTGTCCGCCCAGGGGCTGGAGTGGTCCTGGTGTTGCCGGCCCCGGTACCCTGGTGCTAAAAGCCTGTCTGTGCAACACGGGACGTCCAGGTGGGGGTCCTCAAGAATCGCGCCGGCGATTTCTGGGGTGGTCTAAAACGCGTGGGAGGTGTCCGGTGGTAGACAAGGAGGTCGTGTTCACGGAGGAAGCCCCGCGGGCCATCGGCCCGTACTCGCAGGCCGTCAAGGCAGGCGGGTTCGTGTTCGTGTCGGGCCAGATCGCCCTGGACCCGTCCACGGGGCAGCTGGTCCTGGGCGACGTCCGGCTGCAGACGCGCAGGGCCCTGGAGAACCTCCGGGCCATTCTGGAGGCCGCGGGGTCCTCCCTGGACAAGGTGGTGCGTACCACCGTGTACCTGAAGGACCTCAACGACTTCAACGCCATGAACGAGGAGTACACCCTGTTCTTCCGGGACGCCCGGCCCGCCCGGGTCACGGTGCAGGTGGCACGCCTGCCCCGGGACGCCCTGGTGGAGATCGACGCCATCGCCCTAGCGTGAGGACGCCGGCTCCCTGGAGGCCTCCGGACCGGCTGCACACGGAGCGGCTCGTGCTGCGCCGCCCCCGTCCGGAGGACGCGCAGACCATCTTCGAGGCCTACGCCCAGGACCCGGAGGTGGTCCGCTACCTCACCTGGCGGCCGCACCACCACCTGCAGGAGACGGTGGCCATGGTGGCTCGGGCCCTGGAGGACTGGGAGGCGGGCCGCACGTTCCGCTGGGTGGTGGCGCGCCGCCGGGAGGACCGCGCCATCGGGATGGTGGAGTTGCGGCCGGACGGCCACCGGCTGGAGCTGGGCTACGTGCTGGCCCGGCGCTACTGGAACCGGGGGTACATGACGGAGGCGGTGCAGGCGGTGGTCACGTGGGCGCTGGAGCAGCCCGGCATCTACCGCGTGTGGGCGGTGGTGGACGTGGAAAACCGGGCGTCCGCGCGGGTCCTGGAAAAAGCCGGCCTGCAGCTGGAGGGCGTGCTGCGCCGGTGGTCGGTGCACCCCAACGTGAGCCCGGCGCCACGGGACTGCCTGTGTTACTCCGCCGTGCGGGCGGAGGACTGACCTCCCCTCGGGGGTGGTAGAATGGCGCGGGTTGGGGGGTCGTCTAGCGGTAGGACTCCGGACTTTGGATCCGGCGACCCAGGTTCGAATCCTGGCCCCCCAGCCAGGTCGCTGCCCTGAGCAGGTTGCACCTTCACCGGACCCTCGCCAGGTGCAGGGCTTCCCGCAGGGAGGCCGCCCTGTCCGCGGGGATCAGGTGCCGCACCTGGCCTGCCCGGACCAGGCCCGCTCCCAGCACCTCGCCGCGGAGGCTCAGCGCCACAAACCCCGAGGGGGCGGAGGTGGGCACCGCTTGTCCGCTGAGTAGTCGGTCCCACTGCTCGGGCTCCAGCTCCAGGCGGTTTTCCACCCGGTGGCCCAGCCACTGCACCAGCCAGCTGGTGGGCCGCTCCTCCCCACGGCCCCAGCGGGCGAACGCCCGGAGGCCGCAGCCGGCCAGCTCCCACGCCCGGGTGGGCTTCCAGCGGGAAGCCGGCCACACCCCGCACCGGTGCAGCCACAGGTGCTTGGACGCCACCATCCACCGCAGGCCCTGCAGGTGCACCGGCGCGACCCCCAGCTCGTCTGCGAGCAGCCGCAGGGCCCGGTCCACCCGCCGGGTGGCCTCCGCCTCGGACAGCCGCGCCGCGGGGTGTACCAGGGGCGGCTCGCCGGCGCCGAAGTCCAGCTCCCCATCTCCGGCCCTGCGCAGGCGCACCAGGAACAGTCCGCCGGAGTCCATGTGGTGGGGGTAAACCCGCCACGCCTGCCGCAACTGCGGGTGGAAGGGTTGGCCCAGAAACTCCGCCAGGCCCTCCGCGTGCGGAACGGGAAACCGCAGGGCTTCCACCGCCAGCTCCGGGTGGTCGCGGAGCACCCGGTCCACCACCGCCTCGTTTTCCTCGGGCGCAAAGGTACAGGTGGCGTACACCACCACGCCTCCGGGCCGCACGAGCCGCACCGCCCGCCGCAGGAGGGCTTCCTGCAGGCGGCTGAGGCGGCGGCGGGTGGCCTCGGGTAGGTCCCGCAGGACCCGCGGGTCGTCCCGCACGTTCCCCTCCGCGGAGCAGGGGGCGTCCACCAGGACCGCGTCGAACTGCGCCCCCAGGGGGAAGGTCCGGCCGTCCGCGCGGAAGCTGGCCACGTTGAGGCGGGCGGTGCGCTGGAGGTTGGAGCCCAGGGCGCGCAGCCGTCGCTGGCTGGTGTCCGCCGCCACCACGGTGCCACCTGCCAGCAGCTCGGACAGGTGCGTGGTCTTGCCTCCCGGCGCCGCGCACAGGTCGAGCGCCACCCGGGGTCCTGAGCCCTCCACCACCGCGTGGGCCACCAGGGCCATCACGGACTCCTGCACGTACACGTAGCCCAACCAGTGCTCAAGGGTCTTGCCCACGGGAAACGGCTCGTGCACCACCCGGTACACGTGCGGGGGGAACGGGAGCGGTTCCAGCACAAAACCCTGCGAGGAAAGACGCTGGACCACCACCTCGTCGGGGAGCCGCGAGGGGAAGGTGCGCACCGTCTTGGGAGCCGGGCGCCGGCAGGCGGCCTCGCACGCCTCCCACTCCGGGAGGGCTCCCCGGTAGCGCGGCCACGGCATCAGCGGTATTCCGCCAACAGCTGCGGCAGGCTCACCTCCGCGCGGTGCTTCGGCTCGTAGCCCAGCTCCGCGCGGGCCCGTCCGATGCTGAAGTGGTGGGGGGCCAGCATGGCCCGGAGGTTGCCGGGGCTCAGCATCTCGGCGCCGGGGACGTTCAGCAGGCGCGCGAGAGCCTGCAGCGCCCCCGCGGCAGGTGCAACCGCCCAGGGGGGCACCGGGACCTCCCGCACCCGCACCCCCAACGCAGCCGCCGCGAGGCGGACCAGCTCCCGGATGGTGCGGCGGGCGCCGTCGGTGACGTTGTACACGCCTCCTGCGGCCTGCGGCCGGGTGGCGGCCAGCAGGTGTGCCTGCACCACGTCGTCCACGTGGACCAGGTCCAACGGCGCCCGGCCCCCTCCCACCATGGGAAACCAACCGCCCCGCAGCACGCGCACCGCGTTCGGGGTGAAGTGACGGTCTCGAGGGCCGTAGATGAAGCAGGGCCGCAGCGCCACCGCCTCCACCAGACCCCGTTGGTGGTACCGGAAGCACGCCTGCTCGGCCAGGACCTTCGACTCCCCGTACGCCCCGCTGGGACGGGTCGGCACCGTTTCGTCCGCACCCTCCGGGGCTGACTCCCCGTACACCGCCACGGAGCTGGTGAACACCACCCGCCGCACGCCCTCCTCCGCAGCCGCCCGGAGCACGTTTTCGGTCCCCGCGACGTTCACCTGCAGCACGTGGTTCCGGGGCGCCATCCCGTCCAGCTCCGCGGCCACGTGGAACACCACCGAACAGCCCCGGCAGCCGGCCCGCAGCACCTCCAGCTGGTCCAGGGTGCCCACCACGGGTTCCACCGCCGGGGGCAACCGGGACGGGTCACGGCCGGGGCGTACCAGGCCTCGGACCTCCCAGCCCTCCCGCACGAGCCGCTCCGCCAGGTGCCCTCCCACGAACCCCGTGGCGCCGGTGACGAAGGCCCTCACGGGCTCCAGTTTAGGGCACCCCGGAGGGTTCCCGGCGTCCCCGACGAAAATTCGACCCGGGATGCGGTTGCGCAAGACTCTGGTGCGGTTGGTGGAGCGGGAGCGGGTGTGCCGGGTGGCCACCGCGGACCCGTCCGGAAGGCCGCACGTGGTCCCCGTGTGTCACGTGTGGGAGGGCGGGAAGCTGTACTTCGCCGCGGACGCGGACAGCCGCAAGGTGCGGCACCTGCGCGCCAACCCGCACGTGGCGGTGGTGGTGGACGTGTACGCGGAGGACTGGGCGCGGCTGGCGGGCGTGGTGTTGTGGGGCACGGCCCGGGTGGTCCGGGGCGGCTCCTTGTACCGCCGGATCCGGACGCGGCTGTACCGCAAGTACCCTCAGTACCCGGAGGAGGCGGCCATCGAAGCGCCCCAGACGGTGATCGTGGAGGTGACCCCCACCCGCGCGGCCTCCTGGGGCCTGGACTGACCATGGTCACGGTCACCCGGGGCGAGCTGCGCCGCGCGGCGCGGCTGAGCCCGTGGGGCTACGTGGCCGCGTTGGTGGTGGTGGCAGGCCTGTACGCGGACGGGTGGGCCCACAACCACCTGGTGCGCGACGTGGGCTGGTGGGGCACGTTTCCCTCCCGGCCCGGTCCCCCGCACTTCCCCGCGGGCCTGAGCCTGTGGCACCTGCCGTACCTTGCGGGACTCGCCTGGTGCGGGCTGGTGGCGCTGGTCCACGCACGGGCGGAGCCGGAGAGCCAGCCGTTCCGGCGGGTGGCGGCGGTGGGCGTGGTAGCGGCCGGTTGGCTGGTGAGCACCCTCACCTCGGGCGCCCGCACCCCCACGCCCGCCTTGGTGCGGCTGGAGTCACTGCCGGGGCTGGTGGGTCCCGGCGCGTTGATGCAGGCCGGGGGGATCGTGTACCTGGGGTGGTCCCTCCTGGACCGCGGAACCGGAGGGGGTTGGGCTCGCGTGGCGGCGGGGCTGGTGGTGCTGTCCACCCTCACGTTCCTCACGCAGTTCGCCCACCCGTACGTGGACCCGTGGCCGTCGGCCGGGTTTCTGCGCACGGGCCTGCAGACCTACCGGTACGGCTTGTTTTACTTCGGGGAGGCCATGGGGGTGCTGAGCTTGTGGCTGCAGGCTCTGCTGGCGGCGGGAGCGGTGGTGGCCGTGTGGCGCGCGGGCGGGCTGCCCCCGGGAGGCTGGACCGCGCTGTTCGGCACAAACGGGTTGCTGATGGCCACCCTTCGGGACCACTACCCGTTCTTGGCTTCTGCGCTCCTCACCGGACTGGTGACCGACCTGCTGGCCTCGCGGGTGCGGGACCTCCGCGAGCTGCCGGTGGTGGCGGGGTGCGCGGCTGGTGCCTTCTGCGCCTCCGTGTTCCTGGTGGTCGGACAGATGGGGGCGGTAGACGTGCTGTACGGGACAGGTGGCGGGTTTGCCCTGCCCCAGGTGGGCGGGCTGGGGTGGTCGGTCCCCCTGTGGGTGGGGACGACCTTGCTGGCCGCGGGCTGCGGGTGGCTGGTGGCGTACCTGGGAAGCCCCGCGCGTTGGGAGCGTCCGTGACAGGCGCAGCTTGCCGGAGGAGACCGGGGTCCCCAAAAATCGCGCCGGCGATTTTGGGGCTGGTCTAGTGCTGGGATGGCCTGGCACTGGGAAGCTCTCGTGGTCCTGGCGCTGGTGCTGGTGAACGGGCTGTTCGCCGCCGCGGAGATGAGCGTAGTCACCGCGAGGCCCGCGCTCCTGGAGAGGCGCAGGCGGGCAGGCGACCGGGGCGCGGCGGCCGCGGCAGACCTGGTGGCGCACCGGGACCGCTTCCTGGCCGCCGTCCAGGTGGGCATCACCCTGGTGGGCACGTTGGCGGGGGTGTACTCGGGTGCCCGGCTCGCAGAGCCCCTGGCAGAGGCCTTCCGGCGCTGGCCGCCCCTGGAGGCGTACGCGGGCTCCCTGGCGGTGGCCGTGGTGGTGGTGGCGGTGACGTTCGCGTCCCTGGTGTTCGGGGAGCTGGTGCCCAAACGGCTGGCGCTTTCCCGTTCCGAGGAGTTCGCCAGCCGTCTCGCCCCGCTCATGAGTGTGTTCGCCCGGGCGGTGGCGCCCGTGGCCTTCCTGCTCGCCGCGGCGGTGAACCTGGTCCTGTGGCTTGGCGGTCAGCGCGGCGCGGGCGCCCGCCGGCTCACCGTGGAAGAGTTCGGGAGCCTGGTGGAGGAGGGCCTGCGCGCGGGCCTCATCGAGGAGAAAGGGGCCCGGGTCCTGGAAGGTGTGCTGAAGGCCACCGGCCGGGTGGTGTCGGAGGTGATGACGCCCCGCACGGAGCTGGTGGCCGTGCCGGTGGAGGCCACGGTCCAGGAGGCCGTGGCGAGGATCCGCGCCACCACGTACTCCCGGTTCCCCGTCTACCGCGGAGATCTGGACCACATTGTGGGCGTGTTGTTCGCGCGGGACCTGGTGGGCGTAGACCCGCAGACCCCGGTGGAACAGCTCATGCGCCCCGTGCTGGCGGTTCCGGAGACGGTGCGGGTGCTGGAGGCCCTGCGGCGGTTCCAGGAGCAGGGGCAACACGCGGCGGTGGTGCTGGACGAGTACGGGGGAACCGCGGGGTGGGTGACCCTCGAGGACCTGCTGGAGGAACTGGTGGGCGAGATCCCCTCGGAGCACGGGGAGGAGGAACCGGGGGTGGTGGTACGGGCCGACGGGTCGCTGCTGGTGGACGGCCGCCTGCCCCTGCACCAGCTGCTGGACCGCCTGGGCCTGCAGGAGGAGGACGTGCCCGCGGAAGGGGCCGCCACCGTAGCAGGTTTGGTTTTACACCTGCTGGGGCGGATTCCCACGGTGGGAGACCGCGTGCGCGTCCGCGACTACGTCATCGAGGTGGTGGACCTGGACGGCCCGCGGATCGACAAACTGCTCGTGAGCAGGCTCGCGGCGGGGCCGTGACCGGTGCGCCACACTCCGAAGGGAAGGAGGGCGGTGGGATGGATCCCAAAGCGGCGTTGCGGTATGCCCTGGAGGCCACGCGGGAGCGGGTGCTGCGGTGCGTGCAGGACCTATCGGAGGAGGAGGCGGGCCGCGTGGTGTACGGGCTGTCGCCGGTGGTGTGGCAGGTGGGGCACGTGGCCTTTACGGACGGACAGCTGCTGCAGCGGGCAGGTGGCGCGAGCCCAGTCCCGGAGGGCTACGCCTCCCTGTTCGGCACGGGGACCGGAGGGCAGGCAGCCTACCCGCCGCTGCAGGAGGTCTGCGCGGCCTTCGAAGCGGCCCACGCCGCCCTGGCCCAGCTGCTGCAAGCCGCGTCCGTGGACGAGCCCGTGGACGGACGGCACTTTCGCACCGTGGGGGAGATGGTGGCTTTCAGCGCGTACCACCGCGGCTACCATGTGGGCAAGATGGCCACCCTGCGGTCCCTGCTGGGCAAACCGCGGCTGTTCGGCTGACCGCGGCGGTCACGAAAACAGACCGGCCAGGGGCACCCCGAGCAGGGTGTAGGCCGCGCCCATGAACGCACCGGCCAGCAGGCGGTCCTCTTCGGGCACCTGCAGGAGGTGCAGGGACAGGTGCGTGAGGGAGGCGCTCCAGGCGACCAGCAACGCCGCCGCGTACACCAGGGAGTGCATCCGCAGACCTCCGTTCGGGTTCTATGGCACCGAATGCTAGCACAAACCGTGCCACGGGTCCAAAAAAAAAACACCGCCCGGGCCCGCAGGGCCCGGGCGGTCGGGGAACCCCCGCGTCACTTCGTGGCCGCTTCCTTCGGGAGCACCCCGAAGGCCAGCCACGCGGCCAGCACCACCGCAATGGCGCCCCCGATCAGGGACGTCCACAGGGCGGCGGGATCCTGCGTGAACATGAGCACCCAGGGGCTGATGACGAACCAGATGCCCACCAGGCCGTTCACGTACTGGATCCACACCTTGCGGCGGGCCTCCTCGTTGCTGGCCGCCCACGCGCCGAGGATCAGGAGGATGAGACCGCCCACGATGCTGGTAGCCGTGCGCCCCGCATCCGCGGAGTACCCGAGCACGAAGGGCGACAGCACGAACCAGACGCCCACCAGGGCGTTGACCCAGTTCGCCCACACCATCGCACCTCACCTCCTTTCCGGGCCAG
>VAPR01001495.1_pt1 | contig 11266 bp, 12 predicted proteins | sample 3380701 | NCBI WGS metagenome assembly VAPR01 (sample SAMN11536904, study PRJNA540576) | hot springs metagenome | isolation source: hot spring wet sediment | place: Spain: Lobios | collected 2014-01
GCGACTCAGCGCTTCTATGGGCACTGCTAAATACACCACATCGGCATCAGTTGCTAACGCCATTTCCAAAAAGGTTTGCAGGCTCTCAGTTGTCACAAAGGGCATATCAGCAGCGCACAGGAGGAGGAAATCGTCGGGAGCAGGTTGGGCTGCTTCAATACCCCGTTGGGTGTTTGTCCAAAGGTCATCTGTTGCTTCCACTTTCCCTACACCCTTGGGGAGCAAGGAGAGCAAATCGGGAGCACCGACAACGACCAGCGCGGTGACGGGAGGTAAGGATTGCAAAGCGTGAACGATGTGCAAGAGGAGCGGCTTTTCATCAACGGTTAACAACGCTTTGGGTTTCCCGCACCAAGAAGCGGTTCCACCAGCTAACACGATAGCTTTCACGCTTTGCGATACCACCGTTCTTGCCACTCCTTTTCCGATAGGTCAGGGGGACTATCTCCTTGCTGCTCTGCTGTCTCTGCCAGCTTTGGGTTTTGGGCAGCTTGAAGGCTTTGAGCGATTCGGTTCCACTGCACCTTCTTGGCGGTTCGTCCATGCAGAAACTCAAAAGCTGACCATTGCCGCCAGAGGGCATAGCACAAGCAGACCAAAAAGCTCCCTTCCACTACCCGCTCCAGGAAGGGCAAACGGATCGCTTCGTCAGTCAACTGTTTAGCAAGGTGCAACAGCTCCCGAAGAGTCAGGAAGAGGGTGCCGAGGACAATGAACTGCCATGCCCGCCCCAATTCTCCTGTGCGCAGGAGTTGGTGCAACCGGACACCAAACCACAAAGCAATCAGGGTTAGCGTTATCAACAGCAAATCCACGATCAAGAGGACCTTCATCCTCCACTCACCACAGCAGGTTGAGTTGGAGACAGCCAAACCCAAATCCCGTAGCGGAGCCCGATAGTGTCCATTTGTTCAGGCAGTTGCGATCGCACATGGTTCAACCACTCAAACAGAAACAGTGCTCCTACCAAATGCCCCAAAGTCACTTGCATCACGCCCACAAAGGCGCGCGCAAACAAAACGAGGTCTCCTAAGGTCTGCCACCAGCGGTAACGGCTCACCAAAGACAAGTCCTGAAAATGCATTGGAACGCCGGACTGGGAGAGCCATTGGTTGAGTCGCTTAGCGTAAACTTGACAGAAAGCCCTCCCTGTCAAATGCTCCAACTCGGCTAACAATTGGTTGGCAAAGGTCTTTAGGGTATACCAAAGGCTCGCTTCCTCTTCCCGAACCAACAACTCCAAAGGGATCGGTTGGGTGCAAAGGGCAAGAGAGGAGAGGGAAGAAAAACCAAACAAGCGAGGCAATTGGGAACGAACTGCCGAGACGAACTCTTTGTCGAGGGCACGACCAGCTAAGTCGTTGAGTCGTTCCAACATTTCAGCGGGGCTCAAAGGCGGGCGATAGCGGCGTGGGGTGAGCAATGCTCCTACCAGCTCCCCAATAGCAACGATTCGCCCTTCAATAGGGATTTCCTCGCCTCGCTTCCCAACGGGATAGCCCTGCCCGTCTACCCGCTCATGATGATGGCGGATGGCATCCATTATGGCTTCAGGAAGGTGCAGAGCGCTGACGATACGTGCCCCCACAGAAGGGTGCCGCTGCACTTGAGCGTATTCCTCTTCTGTCAACGGTTTGGCTTTTTGCAGGAGGGGAGCAGGGAGCACCAACTTACCCACATCGTGCAACAGCCCAGCCGTGCTTACCAACTCAACCTGATCCTCAGATAGGGTTAAAGCGCGAGCCGTCAAGGCGCACAGTTTGGCTGCCAACAGCCCATGTTCTATTGCCCATGGCTCATGCTTTGCCACCATCGACAACAAATGCCAAAAGCGTGGTTCTGGTGCCTCTCCCCAATCCCACAAAGGTCTCATCATGGCTCTTCACCACAGTGCCAACAAATACTTCGGCGCACAGTGTGAGCAAGGTGGCACCAAGCAGCCAGCGGTTGCACCACCTTGAGCGCTTTCTTCGCTTGCTGTTGGTCAAAGAACAGCCCCACAACGGTGGTCCCGCTCCCTGACATAACGGCAGCTACTGCTCCTGCTGCCAGAAGTCGTTGCTTCAATTCTGTCACAGCAGGGATGTGGGGGGATATGATTTTTTCAAAGGCGTTCACAACGAGGGCACGGATAGCGGCTATGTCCCTTCGCCACAAGGCAGCCACCAAAGCCTCTGGATCCGTTGGGCAGTAAACAGGACTTGCATCCCAAAGGGCAAAGGCTTGAGGCGTTGGCATCCCTTGTGCTGGTTTGGCTAACACCAGCCAAAGGAGTGGTAGTCGAACAGGTGTTAGCTGCTCCCCGATGCCTTCAGCAATGGCTGCTCCTGTAGGGACTAAAAAGAAAGGCACATCTGCTCCCACGCGAGCAGCAATAGGCACTAACCGGCGCCACGACCACCTTAGCCCCCAGAGGAAGCGAAGGGCTAAGAGCACAGCAGCACCGTTGCTGCTGGCGCCACCCAAACCTGACTGCTCAGGGATGCGCTTTGCTTGCAAGGCGATGCGAAAGGACAAGGGGCGGTGCGTTTGCTCAGCTATCAAAGTTGCAGCGCGCCAGATCGTGTTCTGCTCCCCTAAAGGGTAACCCAAAGGGTCCACCGCTCCAAATTGGGATGAAGGGGCAATCCGCAGTTCGTCCCAAAGGCTTATCGCCGTCATCAACGACTTCAAGTCGTGGTAACCATCTGAGCGGCGGTGACAAATCTCCAAACACAAGTTGACTTTGGCGGCACAACGCACTACAAGGTCCCCCACCATCACTCACCTACAGAGACCACCTCTTGCTCCCGTTGCACCAACCGAGCAGCAGCGAGGATGAGTTGAGCGGTATTTTCCAACCCCAAAGCCGCAACATTTAGCACCAGATGGTATAGGCTTGGATCGTTCCAATCCACGCCGTAAAACTGCCGCAGATAGTCCGCTCTTCGGCGGTCTTCGGCACACACCTTGGCGCGGGCTTTGTCTAAGGGCAAATTTTCCTGTTGGGCGACGCGCTGCACGCGCCACTCCACCGGGGCGTAGAGGCGGATATGGAGGGCGTTAGGAATGTCCCGAAGGACTACCATTGCTCCTCGTCCTATGAGGATAACTCGCCTTTTTTGAGCCAATTTCCGCAAGACCATCTGGGTGAAGCGCAAACACTCTTCATGATCCAACACCCGTGCTCCTTCCTTTTGCCATTGTTCACGGGGAGGCAACCAGAGGGGCACCTCCCGCAGGGGCCCAGGCGACCAAGCAAGGGCTTCCTCTGGAGTGGTAAACCGCACCAGTGCCCGAAGAAACTTCTCAATAGGTGACAAGGAGGCCTCATCGTAGCGGGCGACTTCTTCTTCGCTTGTTTGGGCTTCGGCTGCTACATGAGCAATTAACTCCTTGTCCACGACTTCGTAGCCCAAGGCTTCCGCCACCTTAGCTGCAATTTCGTTGGCTGCGCACCCATACTGTCGGCTAATGGTAATGACACTCATGGTTGCACCTCGCTTGGGGAACAATAACCACTCTGATTTTGCCCCGCCCCAATTGGGAACGCAATAGGTGCAAGGTCCGCAAAATTTTCTGAGGGCATACAACCGAAAGGATGGTGAGGAAGGTGGTTTGGCTTTGGTGGTGTCTTTGGATGGGTATGCCAATGCAGCGACCTACGCTCAACGCTAGCGATGTGGTCTTCATGTATGCGCCTCGCGATAAAGCCCTTTACGACGCCTATGCGGGCACCGTCGTCGGTTGGTCGGGACGGGCTCCTTCCCGACAGCCTCAACACCTTCAATGGTTCCGCCAGCAGGTAGAAGAAGCCAAACAGCGCAACTTGCGCTACTGCGGAAGCGTGGATTTCGTTGTGGACTTCGGTGGCTTCATTGACTTCCGCCCAGACACTTTCACGGATGCTATCTGTCGCGATTTGGACGGCAACCCAATCACTGTCCCTTGGCTTTGGGACCATCGGCACAAGGGGCATCCCGCTTATTGGTTCTGCACCAACAACCCTGACTATCAAGCTTATTTGCGCGACCAAGTAGAACGGGCTTGCGTAGCGCCGATTGACGGGTTGCACATTGACGATTGGCGAGGCACCGCTGCTTGCTCGGCTTGGTTTGGTGGATGCTTTTGTCGCTATTGCAAGGAAAGCTTCCGAGAATGGCTGCGCCAAAAGTTGTCCCCAGATCAACTTAACGCTTTGGGCATCACCGACCTTGACCGTTTTGACTTCCAAGCGTTCCTAAAAGCGAAGGGCATCACCGCCGAACAGTGGCGCCGACAACGCGCCCAACTGCCGTTAGGCAACTTGTTCCAGCAGTTTCAAACAGAAAAGATGAACCAAGTGGTGCGGTCAGTGTTTGAGTATGCAGAGCAGTTAGCAGGTCGCCCGCTGTTGCGCAGTGTCAATTCCAGTGCTTCGTCTCCAGAAGCCATCGCCATTGCTCCGCTCATTGACTACTTTTGTGGCGAGATGGACCATCATGCGGCGAAAGGGGAAGTGCCGGTGGAACCTGCCTTCGTCTACCGACTGGTGGAAGGTTTAGGCAAACGCCAAGCCGCCACGGCTTCGGGGCACGATTGGGCATGGATTGCTGCCAACGAAAAGCCGGGTTTGGTGCGCACATGGATCGCTCAAGCCTATGCTTTCGGTAGCCTTTTCATGGTGCCGCATAACCAGTGGTGCTACACACCAGAAAAAGGCACGCATTGGTGGCAAGGCAAAACTGAAGACTTCGCTTTCGTTTACCAATTTGTGCGCCGCAATGCTGGGTTACTAGATAGCTACCGTTCGCTGGCAAGCATCGCCTTGGTTTACACGCACGCTAACTTCCCTGAGATCCGGTCGGCGGCATTGAGCCTGTTGGAAGCCAATGTGCCTTTTGCCATCGTGATTGCAGAGCCAGAACTGGGAGTATCGTTGTCCCAAGCAGACCTTGCCCCTTACGACCAGTTCTACACTGGTTCGCACCCTTTACCTACTCACATTGAGCGGTTGTTGAGTGCCAAGCGCTTTGACCGTTGGCAAGGGTTAGAAAACCTTCCTGTGGATGTGCGGCACCAAGTGGTTGTCAAAGGCAGCACAAAGGTGCGCGTTTCGGTGCGGTATCAGCCGAACAACCCTACCGCTCCCATCGTGTGCCACTTACTCAACGCTGATTACGATTTGGCAGCCGACACCGTGCGCCCTGCAGAGGTAACGGTAGTGCTTCATCGTTCGCTTCTGGAGCGAGCCTCAGCAAAATTGCCGACAGGAGCTATGGTGCACCAGCCAAACCAACCAACGCAAAAAGTGTCAGTGCAACGAAGCGAAGACAGCGTTCGCTTCACTGTCCGACTGTCAAGTTTCTGGGGATTGGTCGCCCTTCGGTAGAGACACTTTTGGAAGAGAGCGATAGCGTCGGCTTTAGAAACAGACCTTGCAATTTGCTTCAACCACCGACGCTACCGCTCATCCCGTTAGGCATTGCTTACTGGCAGCGCCAGTTCCACTTTTCTGGGAAGAGAGAGACATACATTTGGGAATCTCGTGCCCACTTCACATGACCATCACAAAAGATATAGTTGCGTCCTTCCATGTGTTGGGGCACCCAGTCTGGCCAAGGGTGGGGTGAGGTCCAGACAGGATCGAAGCTGCGGTTCGTTCCACAGTAAGGGCTCCAAACGAAGCCGTGCCACCCTTGGATTTCCACATAACGACAGGATTTGCCGCTGTCCCAGAAGAGGATGTGTTCAGCGGGTCGGCGAATAGATGCTAACCGAGCCGCAGCCCCCAGAAACTCTCCGTTGTCCGCAATCCAGTTGTTGTAAGCGAAACCGGCTCGGTTATTCCTGGTCGCTCCAGCGTAGACTCTCTCGTTCCCTGAAGGGCAATCCCAAATCTGGTTATTACGGGCATAGGATGTGGCAACTAACCAAGCGAAGTTAGGGGTTGGACCATCGGGGAGACCAAAGCGGGGATGGGTTCGGTTCGCCTCCGGCCAAGTCCACCAACCCCAATACTCTCCTTGAGGATCTCTCCGGTTCGCTACCGAGTGGGAAGGCCATACTTCGTCTGTGCCACCATCGTGGCGGCGGTAGAGTTCCATGAACTGTTCGTCGTAGTCCTGCACATACTGCATTGCACCCATGGCAGTGTTCCGCTGGTTGGAGATGCATTGGGATTGCCGGGCTTTCTCCCGGGCTTGAGAGAACACGGGGAATAGAATCGCTGCCAGGATGGCGATGATAGCAATAACTACCAACAATTCAATAAGCGTAAAGCCACGCCGTTGCATCGCCTTCACCCTCCTTTGCAAGTTTCTAAAGGGCTTTTTACACTCTCACCGTCTGGTGGCAGGAGGTGCTCCATGCACCCCGTAACCACCGTGCATCCCTCCTCCATGCATCCCGGGAGGTGCTACTGGTCCTTTGCCGGCATGGGTTCCGGGACCTAACACACCGGGAGGCATTTGTGGGGCTTGATGAACGGCTTGCCTTGGGTCAATGTAGGGGGCTTGCTTCGGGCGAGAGAGGCGCAAATAAGCAAAGGCGACGATCACGATTACGATGAGAACAACCACCACCGCTACCCAAGTCGGCACTTCCCGTCTCATCTCATATCACCCCATCTCAAAGTTTAGGTGACGACTGCAATTGTGACGCATATTTATAGTAACGCAAGGGAGGTGCTATCCGTTCTATCCCCTACGGCGTGCGACGCTACACTTTTGTTCTGGGAAGCTGGGCAAAGGGGGCAAGAGAGTGTGCGGCGATTGTTGGTGCCTTTCCGATTGACAGGCGAACCGGTGACGCTCACAGGACCACTCGCTCACAGGGTGCGCCATGTCCTTCGCGCAGACATTGGAGACCGTGTGGTGTTGTTTGACCCTTTCGGCAACGAGTGGTTAGCAGAAGTCATTGGCTGGGAAGGGAAAGCAGTGCAATTTCAATTGGTAGAACGCAAAGGGCAGGACCGAGAGCGCAAGGTCGCTATCACCCTCTTTCAAGGGCTGCCAAAGGGGGACAAGATGGACTTCATTGTCCAAAAGGCAACGGAGTTAGGTGTTGAGCGGATTGTGCCCATGTTTACCCGACGCACAGTGGTTCACTTGGATCCGGAACGAGCCGCACAAAAACGCACCCGATGGCAACGAGTGGCAACAGCCGCCACGGAACAAAGCGGTGGTCGGTTCGTCCCAGAAATTTCCCTCCCTCTGCCTTTCAACCAAGCGGTGCAGGAAGCCGCTCAAGCCAACCAATGGCTGTTGTTCTATGAAGCCGCCGAAATTCCCTTGCGAGAAAGGCTAAGAGGATCACCAACACCTCGCCAAGTTGCCGTCATGGTAGGACCGGAAGGTGGCTTTGATCCTGAAGAAGTCGCTTTGGCTCAAAAGCACGGGGCTGTCGTGGTGGGATTAGGGCAACGGATCTTGCGCACCGAAACAGCAGCATTGGTCGCTGTCGCTTTAGTGCTCTATGAATTGGATTCGCTGTGACTCCCTTGTTTAGCGGGTGATTGCAAGATGGTGGCTGCGTTTTTTGATGTGGATGGGACACTGACAGCAACCAATGTCATCCTACCCCTGCTCTGGTTCCACAAAGCAACTATGCCTCCTGAGCACTATCGCCGGTGGTTGTTGGGGTTGGTCTTGCGGATTCCAAAGTATTGGTTTGCTGACCGGTTGGACCGCCGTTGGTTTGTCCAGCTGTTTTTTCGGGAATATAAAGGGCTGCTTTCTGACAAAGTGCAGCAATGGCACGAGGAGCAATTTGTCAACACGCTTCAACCTCGGGTCTTTCCCCAAGCCCTTCAACAGGTGCGATGGCATCAATCGCAAGGGCATTTGATTGTTTTGGTCACCGGAGGGGCTTCTTTTGTGACTGAGCCCCTCGCCCGCTGGCTTTCTGCTACTTTGTTGGCAACCCAGTTGGAGGTTAAGGACGGTCACTTCACTGGTCGGTTAGCAACTGAACCGCTGATCGGTAAAGCAAAGGCAAAAGCCATCCAAACCTTTGCAGCGGAGCAAGGAGTAAACTTAGCTGACAGTTTTGCTTATGGAGACGATGTTAGCGATGCGCCTATGTTGGCGTCTGTCGGACATCCCGTCGCAGTTAACCCTGACCGGCGCTTGTTGCGCTTGGCGCGTCAGCGAGGCTGGGCAATCGTTCATTGGCGGTGAGCCGTGATGAAAGAAGTTGTGGACCGGTTGGAAGCAGGACTGCAGCATTGGAACCTTCCCTTAGACCCAGTGCAACGGGATCGCTTCTTGCGATTTGGGGAACTTCTGTTGGAATGGAACGAACGGATGAACCTGACTCACATTACCGACCCAAAAGGCATCGCAGTGGAGCACTTTTTGGATTCTGTTGCTCCGTTAGCGTTTGGACTTATCCAGTCGGAGCAGTGGGTGGTGGATGTAGGAACAGGAGGGGGGTTCCCGGGGGTCCCTTTGGCAATTCTTTGCCGAGACATTATGGTTACGCTGGTAGAGGCAACCCGTAAAAAGGTCACTTTCTTGCAAGCAGTGCAGGAGGCTTTGGGCTTGCGGAATGTGGAAGTGGTTTGGGGGCGAGCCGAAGACCTTGCCAGAAAGGTCCCCTACCGAGAAAGGGTGGATGTCGCCTTAGCGCGGGCGTTTGGTCCGTTGGATGTCGTTTGGGAGTGCACCCTCCCCTTTGTTCGTCTTGGCGGGATCGCTATCGCTTACAAAGGGCCAAAGGTAGACCAGGAGTTAAGCGTTGGGGAACGAGTGGCTTCTCTGTTGGGGGGAAGACACGAAGCGGTGCACCGCTTCGTGTTGCCCACCAGCGAGGTGCAACGGGTGTTGGTAGTTGCTCGGAAAGAATCATCAACCCCCCTGCGCTTCCCTCGCCGTCCGGGACTTCCCCAAAAGCATCCCTTGGGGTCCATTATTCGCTAAATCGTTCCGTAACGGGTTTGAATGGCGCTCAACCCATTGCTTGCTCACTCGGAAAGATTTGGCAGAATGAAAGGCGGGTGATCCAATGGTGGCTGAAAGCGAGGGACGATTCCAAAAACTCTTCGGTGATGCCGATGTGGATACGGCGGAGGAATTTACTCTGCTCCCCCGCTACTACGATTTGTTGATGCGCGATGTGCCTTACCGAATGTGGGTGCGTTACATCACCGATCTATTAGGGCGCATAGAAGCTGGGTTTTGCTTCCACCGCGTTTTGGAGTTGGCATGTGGAACAGGCACTGTTGCGCTGGAGTTTGCTAAGAGGGGATGTCAAGTTGTGGGGGTGGACATTTCCCAAGAAATGATCGCTGTGGCGCGTCAGAAAGCTCAACAGATGGGGTTGACCCCCTTCGTGCGGTTCTATGTTCAGGATGTCGCTACCCTTTCCTTGCCTGATGAAGCGCCTTTTGACCTTGCTGTGTGCCTCTTTGACAGCCTCAACTACATTGTGGAACCGGAACGATTAGCGCAAGTTTTTCACCGCACCCGCCCCCTCTTGCGCCCCGGCGGCTACTTCGTTTTTGACCTCAACAGCGAGTATGCTCTGCGGGAGCACCTGTTTGACCAAGACAACTTGGACGAAGACGAGGACAAAACGAGTCTTTACTACTACTGGCGCAGTCACTACGATGCAGCGAAGCACATGTGCCGAGTGGATATGTGGTTTGCAGTCAAGGACGAACGGGGGGATTGGAGGCGGTTCCGAGAAGTCCATTGGCAACGAGCTTACTCTATTGATGAGATCCGTGAGATGGCAGAAGCAGCTGGGTGGGAATGGGTGAAGGTGTTTGACGCCTATACCTACCGACCCCCTCACGAGGAAAGCGAGCGATGGTATTTCGTGTTGCGCGCTCCTCGTGGTGGCTGATGGGTTCGGTTTCAAAAATGCTGGAACCCGCCCTTTAAGGGCTGCACGGTTCCGTCAGCAAAAAGCCCTATCACCTGTCCTTGGGAGTCAGTGCCAATAACAGTGCCGATAAGGTGAGCGGGGATTCCATGCTCCCATAGCCTCTGGCATATCTGCTCCGCTTCCCCCATTGGCACAGCAAGGAGCAACTCGTAGTCCTCACCTCCTGTCAAGGCTAAGTCAAGAGGTTCCTTTTGGACGGCTTGAGCGGCACTGCGCAAAGCATCGCTAATGGGCAGCCGAGAGATTTCCAATTGCAACCAAACCTTGCTGGCTGCTGCTATGCGCCAAGCGTCTATCGCCAAGCCGTCGCTCAGGTCAATCGCAGCGTGGATAGGAAAGGAGCGCAATAAAGGCACCGCGCTTGTGCGGGGAAGTGGGGAGCGAAACCTCTTCAGGCAGGGTTCGCTAAAAGGGGCTGGGATAGCCGCCTGCAACTCTTTTTCCAGCAACCAAAACCCTGCTGCTGCTTCCCCGGGATAGCCAGTCACGAGAAGCGCATCGCCTACTTGGGCTCCTTGACGGCGCCAAGGTTCTCCTTCCAAGACCCCGATGGCGACGCTGCTGATTAGCACTCCAAGGGAGGAACGGGTTGTGTCGCCGCCCAAGAGAAGGGTTTGGGTCGCTTGACAAAGAGCAGTTGCTCCCTCGTAAAGGTCATCCACAAACGAAAGGGGTTCATCCCCGGTGAGTCCGATGCCGAACAACACTGCCAACGGTTTTGCCCCCATTGCAGCAAGATCGCTGAGGCTGATTGCGACAGCCTTCCATCCTAAGTCCTTAGGGGGCATCCACCGAAGGCGAAAGTGCGTGTTCTCCAGTTGAGTGTCTATGGTCAAGACCAACCGCAACCCATCCAGTTCCACGACTGCGGCATCGTCCCCTAACCCTACCAATACCCGCCGATCTATTCCGAAAGTGCGTTCCAATCGTTCGCACAAGTGAGCCACCAAGCCATACTCACCAATTTCCCGAACTGTCACCGTCGGTCACCGCCTCGGGTTTTTTCCCACAGTTCCCGGAAAGCACGAACAGCAGCGACAGGATCTTCAGCACACGCCACTGCTGACACCACAGCGACCGCATCGGCTCCCTGTTCAAAAGCCAAGGGAGCGTTTTGCAAGGTGATGCCGCCAATGACCACCAAAGGGTAACCGGGAGGTAAAACGGCACGCACCCGTTGAATAGCGTGCACACCGATAGGAGCCCCAGCATCAGGTTTGGTTGAGGTAGCAAAGATGGATCCCAGACTCACATAATCTGCTCCTTCGGCAACGGCTTGCAAGGCTTCCTCTTCGTTAGCGATGGAGCGACCGATAATTTTTCCCGCACCCAAAAGGCGTCGGGCAACAGGCACAGGGAGGTCTTCATCCCCTACATGCACCCCGTCTGCGTCCGCAGCGAGGGCGATGTCCACCCG
>VAPR01001497.1_pt1 | contig 11265 bp, 14 predicted proteins | sample 3380701 | NCBI WGS metagenome assembly VAPR01 (sample SAMN11536904, study PRJNA540576) | hot springs metagenome | isolation source: hot spring wet sediment | place: Spain: Lobios | collected 2014-01
AGCTAGGGAAAAACGAAGGGAAACGAGGAACCGCCAATGAAACGAGAGCGTCTCGATAAAGTGCTGGCCAACATGGGAGTAGGCACACGCAAGGAAGTGAAGCAGCTGGTCAAGCAGGGTCGGATTGCTGTGGACGGTGCGATCGCAACAGATCCCGGCATGCATGTGATCCCCGAAGAACAGGAAATTGCGGTTGATGATGAACCGCTCAACTATAAACGCTGGATTTACGTCATGCTGAACAAACCGCCAGGCGTCATCTCCGCGACTGAGGATGCCCGTCACCAGACCGTCGTTGATTTGCTTCCATACGAATGGGCGACCAAAGTACACCCGGTTGGCCGACTGGATATCGACACAGAAGGGCTGCTCCTTTTAACCAACGACGGACAGTTGTCCCACAACCTGCTTTCTCCGAAGAAAAAGGTGGACAAGGAGTACTTCGCCCGGATCGAGGGGCGTGTGACGGAGCAGCACATTCAAGCCTTTGCCCAGGGAGTAGAGCTGGAGGACTTCACTACTCTGCCGGCCAAGCTGGAAATCCTGCAGTCGGGTGACATTTCCGAGATCAAGGTCACGATCATGGAAGGCAAATTTCATCAGGTGAAACGAATGTTTGCAGCGTTTGGCTTGCAGGTGATCTACCTGAAGCGAATCCGCATGGGCTCACTCCATCTCGACGAATCGCTGGAGCTTGGCGAGTATCGCGAGTTGACAGAGGAGGAGCTTGCTTCGCTGCGCGGACAGGAACAAAAATAATCTCGTTTTTTCAAGCCCCTTTGCAGCGCACGCGATGTCGCCTGCTTGCAGGGGCTTTTTTATTTCTTTTGTCTGAGACGCCGGAAAAAGTCTTTCAGGAGCTGTCCGCACTCTTCTGCCAGGACGCCTTCCACCACCGGCACCTGATGGTTGAACCTGGGTTCGTCGAGCAGGTTCATCAGCGTACCGGCGCAGCCCGCCTTCGGATCGCCCGCGCCGTATACCACCTGCTCGATCCTGCTTTGGACAATCGCCCCGGCACACATGGGACAAGGTTCAAGCGTGACGTACAGCGTACAGCCAATCAGCCGCCAGCCGCCCAACTTTTCGCTTGCCTCCCGGATGGCGATCATCTCCGCATGCAGCGTCGGGTCTTTTTTCGTCTCTCGCAGATTGTAGCCTCTCCCCACAATCTCGCCGTTCCGGACGATGACGGCGCCAATCGGCACTTCGCCGATGGCAGCGGCTTTATTGGCTTCTTCGATGGCTGCCCGCATGTAAACTTCGTGTTCGTGTCGGTTCATGGCAAGTATTTTAAAAAACCTCCCGAATTTTTTTACAAAAAATAACTGGAAATGAAATCCTGTATTCGGTTACAATATAGAACAGATGTTCTCCATCCCAATTGAGGAGTGATCGTAATGTTTTTGACCATTGATTCTTTCATTCAAACCTGGGAAAACGAATCGCAATCCACCCAGCGTATCCTTGACGCCTGTACCGACGAATCGCTGAAGCAGGAGGTAACTCCGCAGGACCGTACGTTGGGTCGGCTGGCGTGGCACATTGTTACCAGCGTTCACGAAATGATGTCCCGCACAGGTCTGGAGTTTGAAGCGGCAGAAGACAATTCACCTGTCCCGACTAGCGCCAGCGAGATTGCACAACAGTGGAAACGGGCCAGCGACGCACTCGTCGAAGCTCTCCGCACCCAATGGAATGACAATACCCTGCTGGAAGAGCGCGAAATGTACGGGATGCAGTGGGCAAACGGTCTCACCCTGTCCATCTTGATTCAGCACATGGTTCACCACCGCGGCCAAATGACCGTGCTCATGCGGCAAGCAGGGCTGAAGGTTCCGGGTGTGTACGGCCCGTCTCGCGAAGAGTGGAGCGAGTTCGGCATGGAGCCTCCAACTGTGTAGATCTTCCTGAGGTTTTTGTCTCCTCCTGTTCACATACTCTCCCGCAGATTACATACATTAACAGTATAAAGGGAGGGATGTGAGTGGGTTTAACCTCTGTGAACCAGCAACCCATACAGTTCGATAGCTTCCACAGTCCGACGAGAGGGCTCCTGAACAAAGAAGCTGTGTTTTCCAACATAGAACATACGGTATCGTCGTCGACCGGTCAGTTTGAGATTATCGTGGGAGCAGACTCGCAGTTGAGAAGCCGCGGTACGTTTTTTGCGATCGTCATCTCGCTGATCCGTCTCGGTCAAGGCGGTACATTTTTTTATCATAAATTTCAGGAGCGCCGATACTCTTCGCTCCAGCAGCGAATCTTCCAGGAAGCCTTCTACGCGGTCGGGCTGGCTTCTGAATTGCGCGAGTACCTGAAGAGCCAGAGTATAGACATCCCCATCCGTCTTCACTTTGATATCGGAAGGAACGGCCCTACCCATAAGTTTATCCAGTCTCTGTTAAGCATAGCAGAAACCAACCATTTTCGGGCCGAAATCAAACCGCATTCGTTTTGCGCTTCCACCATTGCCGACAAATACACCAAATGAACATGATCAGGCACCGTGAAGCGAATAGGCTTTTTCGGTGCCTGATTGACGTCTTTCAACATCTTGATTAGTGAAATAGATGCATGAAAGCGCCACCAGTAATCAGAATATTGACAACAATACAAGAGATCTTATATGATATCGATACATGAGTTTTGCAGCATGTTACTGGTCAAGCAGGCATGAGCTGAGAAAATCTTTTGTTGAAAAAGGTTTTTTCAGCTCTTTCTTTTTTCAAGTCGTTTCATCGAAGCGTGGTGAAAAATCGATGACGCAGGCCTCAAAAAAACCCTATGTCATCACACGAGTATTGAATCACAACGTCATCCTCGTCGAAGAACCGGAGACACGGAAGGAAATCGTGTTGTTTGGAAAAGGCATCGGTTTCGGGATCAAGCAAGGGGCCCTCTTTCCCCAAAGCGATACCCGGATTGAAAAGCGCTTCCGGTTGGCAGACGAGACACACAAGAAACAGTACGAATCCATGCTCAAACAGGTGGATCATTCAATCGTCGCGATTTCGGAGGAAATCATCGGTCTCATCACCAAAGAAATTACACCGGCGATCAATGAACACGTCCACGTGGCGCTGCCGGACCATATTCAGTTCGCGATTTACCGCCTGCAAAACGGCATGGAGATCGTCAACCCCTTCCTGTTTGAGATCCAGACTTTGTATCCGCAAGAGCATGCATTGGCCAAAAAAGCGGCCTACCTGATCAAAAAGGAGTTTGCCATCGATATACCGGAGAGTGAAATCGGCTTTCTGACGCTGCACATTCACTCCGCCGTCAGTCATCTGCCTGTCACCAAGGCCGTACAGTTTACAGACATTATCAGGCAGCTGGTAGCGGTGATCGAACAGCAAACAGGCAAAACGATTGAACGAAACACCATCGACTACATGCGTCTGATCACCCATCTGCGGTTTGCATGCGAGCGGATTCATCAGCATACATCTATACAAAACCCGCTTTTGGACCGGGTAAAAACTGCCCTGCCGGATGGATATCAACTGGCGGAAGAGTTGGCGCGGCACATTTCTGCCCGGCTTGCGGTCACGGTCCCCGAGGATGAGATCGGATACATGGCCATTCACCTGCATCGTCTGCTGCATCAATCCAGATAAACAACGGCGTGTTACTAGTTCGACTAGGCATGAGCGTAGAAGTCATAAGGAAAAGACCGCTTTTCTTTATGCACCTCGGCTCATGCCTTTTTACATACATCCGCTCAGATTGAAAGCGGTTTCAAACTTCGTCAGGCAAGTCTTTCTCTTTACCGGGAGAACGGCTTTCTGAATAAACCATTCGAAAGAGAAGGAGGTTTTTGTATGTTAGCGTTTCTTCAAAAGATTGGGAAAGCACTGATGCTCCCAGTCGCCACGCTGCCGGCTGCAGCGCTGCTGCTGCGCTTTGGGGCGATCAACTACGAGACGGAATTTAAACTGGGGGAATCCGTAGGCGGTTTCCTCAACCAGTACGTCGCTCCGTTCATGTTGGCCGGTGGTGCTGCTATCTTTGATAACTTATCCCTCATTTTTGCTGTTGGTGTAGCCATTGGTTTGGCAGGAGACGCAGTCGCTGCGCTCGCTGCCGTCATCGCCTATCAGGTACTCGTCTCTGTGCTGGCCAAAGTGCCTGCCGCCATGCCGTTTATTCCGGACGATGCCAAATTGAACATGGGCGTCCTCGGCGGTATTCTTGCGGGCGGTGTCGCCACTTACTTCTACAAAAGGTATCACGACATCAAACTGCCTGACTGGCTTGGGTTCTTCGGCGGCAAGCGTTTCGTGCCGATCGTCACCTCGATTGCGATGGTGATGATCGCACTGGTGCTCGGGATTGTCTGGGGACCGATTCAGGACGCTCTTCACAATTTCGGCAACTGGGTCGTCGGCCTTGGCGCTACAGGTTCCGCGCTCTTTATGTTCTTTAACCGTTTGCTGATTCCGGTTGGCCTCCACCACGTCATCAACGCCATCGCCTGGTTCCAGATCGGCGACTTTACCGACGCGGCAGGAAAAGTGGTCCACGGCGACCTGAACCGCTTTTTCGCGGGCGACAAGTCGGCAGGGATGTTCATGACCGGCTTCTTCCCGATCATGATGTTTGCCCTGCCAGGTGCGGCACTTGCCATTATTCACACAGCCAAACCGGAAAAGCGGGCCATCATCTCATCCGTATTCATTGGAACGGCGCTTACCTCGTTCCTGACTGGTATCACGGAACCAATCGAATTTGCCTTTATGTTCGTCGCTCCGTTCCTCTACGTCGTTCACGCCGTACTGACTGGTGTATCAGCCTTTATCGTGACCATGCTGGGCATCAAGCACGGCTTCGGTTTCTCCGCTGGCTTGATAGACTACGTGGTGAACTACCCGCTCGCCACCAAGCCGCTGCTACTGATCCCCATCGGTCTTGCTTTTATGGTGGTCTACTACTTCCTCTTCCGCTTCCTGATCGTCGCTTTTGACATCAAGACACCGGGACGCGAAGACGACGACACAGAGGTAACGACTGCTGGCGGAAGCTCGTCGATGCAGGAAAAGGCGCAGCGCGTGCTTGCCCTGATTGGCGGCAAGGAAAATATCGTAGACGTAGACGCGTGCATCACCCGTTTGCGACTGGTGGTAAAGAATGAAAAAGCCATCGATGAGAAAGGGCTGCGCGATCTGGGAGCGGCCGGCATTATGAAGTTGGGGCAAGGAAATGTGCAAATCGTATTCGGCACGCAGTCTGAGCTGTTAAAAGACGAACTCAAAAAACTGTGAGATGAGAAAGGTTTGAGACTTTTCCATGAAACGATTGTTGGATTGTACGGCATCCGACTTCCGCGCCATGTCCGGGCAACAGCTGAAGCTGGCCATCAAAGCGTCGGAAGGACGCGTGCTCGTGGCAGAAGTAATCAGTGCCGTGACACCACTCTACCCCAGTGTGACGAATGCTGAATTAGCGGCAGCATTTGGCGCCGATCTGATTTTGCTCAACTTCTTCGACGTGTTCCACCCTGAGGTGCAGGGCTTGCAGGTGGACGATCCACAGACCGTCATACAGGAGCTGAAAGCATATACCGGCAGGCCAATCGGGCTGAATCTGGAGCCGGTCGATCCCCATGCCAGGCAAGCGGAGCAGCTGGTGACACTGCCCAATGGGCGCATCGCCTCAGAGATGACGTTCGCGGAAGCGAAAAAGCTGGGCTTTGACTTCGTCTGCATGACAGGAAACCCCAAAACCGGCGTCACCAACGCAGAAATCCGCTTGGCCATCGAGAAAGCCCGCGCAGTGATGGGCGACGATGTATTGATTCTCGCAGGAAAAATGCACGGAGCAGGTGTCTCGGGAGAAGCCGGGGCCGAGATTGTGGCAGACCAGGACATCGTCCAATTCATTGAGGCAGGAGCAGACGTGATTCTGCTGCCTTCTCCCGGCACAGTACCCGGTATTACTCTTGAACGTGCCAAACAAATGGTGGACCTGGTACGAAAGCATGGTGCCCTTTCCATCCTGGCCACGGGTACTTCCCAAGAGGGCGCAGATGAGGAGACCATCCGCCAAATCGCTCTTTACAGCAAAATGGCAGGAGCCGACCTCTTCCACATCGGCGACGCAGGCTACTCAGGGATCGCCATCCCGGATAATATCATGCATTACTCCATCGTAATCCGCGGCAAACGCCACACCTATATCCGCATGGCAGCATCCGTTTTACGGTAAATCTGTTAAGAATGCAAGAGCCTCCTCCTACACCGGGAAGAGGCTCTTGTCAGGTTGCAGGCGGTTGTGTGTTGCGTTCCTGATCCTCAATGTATTTTTCAAAAGAATTCAATCGCGTAACAAACCCCTCGCACGCCCGTACACTTCTGGTTGCCATCATTTCGATTTCGTACTGGAGCGTTCTCTGCCAAATCTCCAACTGCCGTTTGTTTGCTTCCTGTCGACTCAACCCGCTTTTCTGTTTTAGCAAATTCCCGTCCAGGAAGAGCAGATCCAACGTACATCTCAACTTATGCGCCAACACCGGGATATGATTAGCCTTGAAGGAATAGCTTCCCTTTTCGTACTTCAAATACGTGGAGGCCGTCTTAAAACCAAGCGCCTCGGCCATATCCTTCAAAGTCAGGCCGAGCTCAATTCGTCTTCCGCTAATATAGTCAAGGTTCAGCTTGTCCATCGCCATTCCCACCTTCATTTGCTAAAACTGCAATCCTTATATTTCCATGATACTTTTCCAAAACAGCAACGTCAATACATTTTTTGTCAATTCGACAAACTGATTTTTTCCATTTTGGAAAACTGTTAAAATAGAAATTGCGAAAATGGAAAGTTGGTGAAGGAATGTCGATTGTCGGACAGCGGATCAAGGCCCTGCGTGAAAAAATGGAGTGGTCCCAAATCCAATTGGCCGAAAAACTTGGCATACACAATACAGTCCTCTCCCGAATTGAATCCGGAGAGAAAAAAAGCGTGGACGACTACCTCATTTCAAAAGCTGCCGATATTTTTGAAGTCTCCACCGATTTTTTGCATGGAAAAACGGATGATCCCGCTCCGCTGAATCGAAGGGTGAACCGTGATCTTCCCGATGAGCATATCTCTTTTTTCGATCTGGACGGACTTTCCGCAGCGGAAATCGAGGAAGTAAAAAAACACATCGAATTCCTTCGTTGGCGAGCAAAACAGGTAAATGCCCGGAAGAAGTAATCCGGGCTCTCTTTGCACGCTATAATCGAACATACATTCCCGTTTGGTGAGGTGCGCCATGCTTCACTACTACAAGCCTACTGAATTGGAAAAATGGCTGACGTCGTATTATATCGGATTAGGATTTTCCCAACCGAACGACTTAAACGAGGAACATATCGCAGACTCGCTGGATATCGAACTTTATTACCGCCCTGGCCCTTCCATGCGATATGAAGCGGGAAACTACCGAAGCATCATCGTAAACTCCACACTGTCCAAAGAGATGCAGCGGGAGCATTTTTATCACGAGCTGGGGCATATTCTACGGGGGCACACAGGGAAGCAGACGATCATGAAACAACCCTTTCGCGAGCTCCAGGAGGCGCAGGCCGCGCATTTTGTCATGTATGCCTCAATCCCCTTTTATATGGTATGCGCATTGACTCTGCCACGAATTGAGCGAGATATCATCCACCTCTTGGCTCATGAGTTCAGAGTCACCTATGAGCTTGCCGCGCGCCGACTCGACCAGATCAAGCGGCGCATCTTCCAGGGCAAAATGGATGAGTTGTTCCTTATACGTTAAATGTAAAACGCTGCCTCACCACGATGCCGCTCACCCTGATGGCAAGAAATACGTTGACTTTCACCTTTCCTTTTGAACGGGGATTCTTGAGCCTGGCGATGGTCTCTTTCTGGTTTCCCAGCAGCTGCAGCGGATTGCTGCTTCTCAGCAAATGAGCCTTGCTCGTCGGCAGCACCACCCGGAAACGCTGCCGGATGAGTTTTCCATTCTTTTTAATGACGATGCACAACGAAACGGTGATCTTTCGAGCCCGACGGATTGGTTTGCACCTTCGCCGTTTCTTTCTCTTCTTTAATGCCAGATGAATCGTTTTATCTTCGCCGGGGGACAGATGAAAGGGAGAGCTGCTCGCCAGTAAATAGGTATCTTTGATCATGCTGATCTTACACCTCAACCTGAACCGTTGATTTCACACGGTAGGTTCCCGTTGGCAAATCACCGAATAAATACAAACCCCCTGCATTGGTTTTGGTAATGTCTATGATGGTTTCGGTCCCATTTGTAATCAGGTACAGGGCGACAAGGGCGTTCGCCAGCGGCTGACCGGTCGCTGCATCTGAAATAATCCCGCTCACTGTACCTGTGTTTGCGTCCGGGTCAGCAGCAAGCAAGACGTCAACCGAGGCATAGTCTCTTCCGCCCACGGTCACCGGCGCGCTCTCGCTGGTCAGGAACCCGGCCTTACTCGACCTGATAAGGTAATCACCATCATCCAGCAGGGCAAACAGATACTGCCCCTGACTGTTGGTGTTCACAACTCCTACCCTTTCTCTCGTCGATCCTGCTACCCTATAGATCTCAACGGTAGCATCCACAATGGGCTGGTCGTTTGTTGTTGATTTCACAATACCGAACAACGCATTTTTCTGCGCGTCTGGATCCGTCTGCATTGTGATCGTTACGTTGGTTGGTCGGTTTCTGACGACGGAAATTGCGATGCGGACAGGAGTTAATAACCCTGGTTCAGAAGCGGTAATAAAATAGGAGCCGACAGGAACCCGGGGAAAACTGAATTGTCCAGAAGGGTTGCTGTTCGTATGTTCAAACGGCACCTCGTTCGACGTAAATAGTTGAACCGTTGCGAATCCAACACTCGTTCCGTCCGATCGAACAACCGAGCCTATGATCGTTCCCGAATCCGATTCGGGTGAAAGCTGTAGCTGCAGATTGGCGGTTTCTTCATCATGTCCGTCAATCGAAATAGGGGGGCTGGGTTGTAATGAATATCTATCAGTGATAGCCATAATCAGTCCTCCTGTTCTTGGAATAAAAAGGTTACAGGGACCTTCGGAATATTGTATAAAGAATCAATCAATCCCGTATACGACAAATGTCCAATAGGCATGGCCTAATTGTTGCCTAAAAAAAGAAAAAACCGCGCCATATCGCGGTTTGGTGATGGCGTCCCCGATAGAACGCCCAATAATCGACATATTACTGTAATTTATTCGATCCAATCGGTATACAAATTGACACATTTTGTATACCGATTGTTAGCTTAAATCCATTGACAATAGTTTTTTTTCAAGTAATAATATAGACAAGTGAGCCGTACGTATCGTGCGACTTACACGTGTCAAGCCGTACGTATCGTGCGACTTTAAACACACAAACCTCTATTTAACTTAATAGGTATGACATTTGTCTACCTCGTTATCATGTTCATACGTATCGTGTGGGTATGATAGAAGTGCAAAAAGGTCAATCTTTTCGATTGACTTTTTTTGCTCACATCAGGTATATTTTTTGACCCGTGTATCATATTATGTAATACAGTTCTCAGACGTATCGTTTGGGAACGGGGCTTAGGCCATACGTATCGTGTGACCTAAGCCCTTTCTATTACCACTTCCCTCAAAAGAGGTTTTAGTTTTTCAAACAAGGCCGTTACTTCCTTATTCTGTTTTACTTTAAGTCCTAAACCTGATGTTAGTTTGTGATGAGCTTGAAGAACCCAAATACCCACATCGGCTGCCTGTAATAATGGCATCGAAGCTGATTTTTCAACATAAAGTTCACCAAGGAATCGGTCGTTAGCTTGCTTACCAATTTCTTTTTTTACAATATCTTTTTCTACTTGGTCACCATCATCTATTGTAACGACAACATCATCGTTTTCATCGAGAGTACTATCTACAAGTGTGAAAAGCTCTGCAACCAGTTTATTATACTCCCGCATTTTCGTGTCTACTTTTTTCACCGGCCTATATTTAACTTTATTTAATACCCCCGCAAAAAACACTACATTTTCTTTAACAAGAGTATTAATTACTGAATCGAGTAACTTATACCTCTCGTCTAGTGTAAGCTTACCCCAAAGACCTTTACCGTTCATAACTTCTGCAGAATGAATTTTAAATTCTCTTAGAAAATCAGTAGTTTCGATCATAGTATCCATTGAAACAGCGTCTATTCCAGTTTTGAACCGACTAAGAATCAGGGCCTTATATTGCCCACTGATGGCTTTAATGGAATTATTTACATTTTTCCACTGTTTAGCAGTTACATATGGGCCACCATAAATCAAAAATGGCTGATTGTCGTCCCACAAACCTGTATTCCCTGCCTCATCCAGATATAGGATACCCATGCTATCTATCTCATCTCCACATTAAGATTCTTTTTCAATTTCATCGATATCTGGGTCATCCGAATCGGCAGGAGTGTTTAGATCGACTACAAAAAACTCACCTTCAACTCGCCCCAAAAACCTCTTTGCCTTATCTAGTTTAATTTCCGGGCAATATCTGAGGATAAAACGCACGAAATCCCTATTATTAATTCTAATGAATCCATTTCTTTCTCGCTCAATAAAAGGGATCAAATCTTGCCCGGACTGGTTTTCACTTTCCATTAGTCCTTGCACTACAATTAATTTTCGCACTCTATCAAAACCAATTCTTATATAAGATGCGTTGTTTAACGCTGCGATAGCGGCCTTATTAAAAGTAATTCCATATTCGGCCAAGGAAACTATAGGAGTTCCTAATGATGGCGAATACCATTCTATCTTAAAATCCATCCAATTATCACTCCAATATCTTTTTCCTGCTAACGTCTTATTTATCATTTGTTACCATATGTACTCATTTGATTTTCGATATTATTTTCTTTGTGTTTCGAAATTATTGCGAATATGATATCTTCTGATACTTATCAGACTACACTATACATTGCCAACAATCAATATGTTGTATAAAAAAAAAATAGAATACTAGATACAGTATCAGATCGTTATTCAATACAATTAGTTTTTACGGTTAATATCGTTATATAAACGACAATTATGTTATGGAATCGCAACGAGGAGCCATACCATTTGTAATGGTTTGTAACATACATCAAAGCAATTCAAACAATACGTGGAATAAAAAAAGCAGACACAATTGAAGGCGATGGTGGAAAAGTCTCCGAAAAAAGAAAAAACCGCGTCATATCGCGGTTTGGTTTGATAATGGCGTCCCCGAGAGGACTCGAACCTCCGACACGCAGTTTAGGAA
>VAPR01001499.1_pt1 | contig 11261 bp, 10 predicted proteins | sample 3380701 | NCBI WGS metagenome assembly VAPR01 (sample SAMN11536904, study PRJNA540576) | hot springs metagenome | isolation source: hot spring wet sediment | place: Spain: Lobios | collected 2014-01
CGTCCGGGGCATGTCTTTCCCCTTCGAGCGCGAAATGGTGGCGTGCTGGTCCGGGCTGGTCATACGGAAGCTTCGGTGGATATGGCGCGGCTGGCGGGACTGACACCGGCGGGCGTCATCTGCGAGATCATGAACGAGGATGGGACGATGGCTCGCCTGCCGGAGCTTTTGGCCTTCGCCCGGCGGCATGGATTGAAGATCATCACCATCGCCGAGCTCATTCGATATCGCCTGCAACAAGAGGTGCTCGTCCGCCTTGTGGCCGAGACGCGCGTGCGCACCAGCTACGGCGAGTTTCGGGCTCTGGCCTTCGAATCCGCGGTGCATCCGGACGACGTCCATGTGGCTTTGGTGAAAGGGGAGATCGCGGGTACCGATCCCGTCCTGGTGCGGGTCCATGCGGGACCGACATGGGATGACCTCTTCCCCTGCGCCTGCGAACAGGGGGGGATAATCACAGCCGCCCTGTGGGCGATTGCTCACGCCGGTCGAGGGGTCTTCCTTTATCTCGCTCGGGAACGTACTTTGGGGCGAGCCTTATTGCATGACCTGCGCCGACATGCTGCGGCCGATGTTCAAGGGGTTCCTCCTGCGGAGGAGAGGGTCCACGCCTCTCATGCAGCTCTCTCCTTCTGGGATATGCGCGACTATGGAATTGGAGCGCAAATCCTCCACGTATTGGGCGTCCGTCGTATGCGACTTTTGACCAATCATCCGAAGAAGCTGACGGCCTTGGCGGGATTCGGATTGGAGATCACCGAGTGCGTGCCTGTGACTGAAGAGATCGCTCTCTCGGCGTGAGCAGAGGGCGCGTGGGTGGACATTTCATTGGAGGGAGGTGGAAATGGCGCATTCATCGTTGACGCGAATTGGGGTGATCGTTCCCTCGTCGAATACGACGATGGAGCGGGAATTGTGGGGGATGTTGCCGTCCGGGTATAGTCTGCATGCGGCGCGGATGCGGATGCAACGGGTGACGCCGGAGGAGTTGGTGCGGATGGACGCGGATTCGGTGCGGGCGGCCGAGGAGCTGGCCGATGCACGTGTGGCAGCCATTGCTTACGGATGCACGATTGCCATCATGTGTCGGGAGCCTGGGTATGAGCGGCAGGCGCAGGAGCGGTTGGAGCGGGCGGCGGGGGTTCCCGTGATTTTGAGCGCGACGGCGGTGTTGGAGGCGATGCGAGCGCTTGGCCTTCGGCGCGTGGCGGTGGCGACGCCTTATTTGGACTCTGTGGCGGCTTTGGAGATCGCGTTCCTGAGGCAGTATGGGATTGAAGTCGTTGACAACAAGAACCTGAACATCGCGGATAATGTGGCCGTGGGGGAGCAGCCGGAGGAGGCGACCTACGAGTTGGTGCGTCGGCTCGATTGGGAGCGGGCCGATGGGGTGCTCATCAGTTGCGCGCAACTGCCGAGTGCCGGGATCATCGAACGACTCGAGCAAGAGCTGGATCGGCCGGTCCTCAGCACCAACACGGCAACCTTGTGGGCCCTGTTTCGACGACTCCAGAGGCCCGCGGGGATCCCCGGATATGGTCGGCTCCTGGCCGACCTCTCTTGAATTTCGTCTGAGGAGGAAGGCGAATGACGTCGAAGGAGTTCGTCAAAGAACTGCTCAAAGAGCTGGAACCCATTCGTCGGGCGCATGCCGAGATCACGGAGGACTTCTACAGCCGACCGCGGACTCGGGAGCAGACCGTGGCGCTTCTCATGGACCGATGCTATCGAGAACTGCAGGGGGCTCTGCGCATTGCTGAGCAGGTACCGCGTTTTGTTGAAGCGGATCGAGATCTCTTCCATATGATCACCCGTCAGGTCGCCGATGAGGCGCGCCACTATCATCTGCTCGCATCGATCTTGGAGGAGCTTCTCGGCCGGCCACTGACGGCCTCTGAGTTGAAGCCCGTCCCGTTGACGTTGGAGCAGAATCGCGCCATGTACGATGAATACGGCTTTCATCTGGTTGAACGCTTCGCTTCGCTCGGTTTGGGAGCCGAATATCTCTCGGCCGCCATTAACGACGTGGTCATCAAGCGCGCGGAGCCTGAGGTCGCGCATGCCTATAAGCAGATCAATCGGGATGAGCGGTTCCATGCGAAGATCGGGATCCTCGGGTTGGAACGATATGCGACAACTCCCGAGCTCCAGGAGCGCGCCCGACAGGCGGCCCTGCGTACGGCGGAGCTGCACCTGCGCGCGTATGAGCAGCTCTTTCAGGCCGTCCGCGCCATGGGATGAGCGGGGCGGGTCTTGAAGGCCGAGGCGGCGATGGGGACATTGCGCCTCACACTCGCCTGTTGGGATTATGATCGCACGCGGGCGTTGGCCGAAGGGCGTGTCCGCATCGAGGGCGTCGAGCTGCTCTACTTGTCCCTTCCTCCGGAGGAGACCTTCTGGGGGATGCTGCGCCATCAGGAGTTTGAGATCTCCGAACTCTCTTTCTCCTCCTACATCATCGCGCGTTCGCGCGGAGAGGATCGGTTTGTGGCGATTCCCGTCTTCCCTTCTCGGGTTTTTCGACATTCGGCCATTTACATCAACACGCGAGCAGGGATTCGAGCGCCTCAGGACCTCAAGGGGAAGTGCGTCGGCGTCCCCGAGTATCAGATGACGGCGGCGGTCTGGGCCCGTGGGTTGCTCCAGCACGAGTATGGGGTCGCCGTTCAGGACGTCGAATGGTTCACCGGCGGATTGGAGGAGCCTGGACGAAAAGAGAAGCTGGCGCTCACGCTCCCGCCCTCGATCCGAGTCCGCTCGATTCCATCCGATCGGACGCTCACGGAGATGCTCCTGGAAGGGGAGCTGGAGGCCCTCATCACGGCGCGCGCTCCTTCGGCTTTCAGGCGCGGAGATCCGCGCATTGCGCGCCTATTCCCCAACTACCGGGAGGTCGAAGCCGATTATTATCGCCGGACGCGCATCTTCCCGATCATGCACACGATCGTCATCCGCAGCGACATCTATCGCGCGCATCGTTGGCTGGCCCGCGCACTCTATCGCGCGTTCGAAGAGGCGAAGCAGCTCGCCCAGCGGGAACTCTTCGAGGTGGCCGCCCTCAAGGTGATGCACCCGTGGATCGTCGCTGAGGCCGAGAGCCTTCATGAGCTATTCGGCTCCGATTGGTGGCCCTACGGGTTGGAGCCCAATCGCTCGACTATTGAAACGCTCATCCGTTATCTGGCCGAGCAGGGCTTGATCGAGCGACCGATCGAACCGGAGGCCCTCTTCGCTCCGGAATCCCTGGAGATGGCGAAGGTTTGAACACATTGCTCGCCGCGGATCACGGCGAACAGAACGCAGGAGGAGGCTTATGGAATTCTGTCTGAACTTCTTCCCCGATGCGTGGCCCGATCGCAAACCGGGCGATCAATATTACCGCGAGGTCCTCGATCTGGTGGAGATCGGGGAGCAGCTCGGGTACGACAGCGTCAAGATCGTGGAGCACTATTTCACGCCCTATGGAGGGTACAGCCCCAATCCGATCGTCTTCCTCGCCGCCGCCTCGCAGCGGACGCGCAACATGAGGTTCATCACGGGGTGCGTCCTGCCGGTCTTCAACCATCCGCTGAAGCTGGCGGGCGAGATCGGGATGATCGATTGCATCACGGGTGGGCGTTTTGAGCTGGGGATCGCGCGCGCTTTTCTCCCCCATGAGTTCGATGCATTTGGCATCCCCATGGATGAAAGCCGCGCGCGGTTTGAGGAGGGTGTGGATATTTTGATCCGACTGCTGACTGAGGAGAACGTGACTCACGAGGGCAAGTTCCACCGCTGGTCGCGACCGGTCACCTCGTTGCCGCGTCCGGTGCAGAAGCCGCATCCGCCGATCTGGATCGCCACCGTCGCCACGCGCGAATCGTTCGAGTGGGTCGGACGACGCGGCTACCGGCTGATGGTCGTGCCGTATCTGGCGCCCTATGAGGAATTGGCCGAGAACATTCAGCTCTATCGCCAGACCTACCGAGCTTCAGGCCATCCTCCGGAGAATGAGCGCGTGCTCATGGTCCTGCACATGTACGCGGCCGAATCTCCTCGCGAGGCGCGCGAGGGGGCTCGCCCCCATATGATGCAGTACATCCAGACATTCCTTCACGCTGTACGGGATTGGGGCTCGCGCAGCTCGACCTCCTACAGCCGCGCGTACTCGAAGATCCCCGAGCTGCTCGAAGCCATGACCTATGATCGCGTGCTCGGCGAACACCGCGCTCTCATCGGAACACCGGATGAGATCGTCGAGCAGATGCGATACCTGGAGTCGGTCTTCGGGCGCATTGACGTCCCGAGCATGCAGGTGAATTTCGGCATGATGCCCTTTGAGAAAGCCCGTCGTTCGATCGAACTGTTCGCCAAGTACGCGATGCCGAAATTGAGATGACATCACCTTTACGGAGGAGGCGACGATGAGCACCTGGATCTTCTATCACAAACACGGCTGAGCCGTCTGCGAGAAGGCGAAAGCGTGGCTTTCGCAAAAAGGCGTTCCGTATGAGGATGTGGATCTGTTGGCCACCCCTCCCTCTCGCGAGCAACTCGCCAGGATCGCGGGCCAGCTCCCGAACGGAGCGCGCAGCTTGATCAATCCGAACAAGGTCGGAGAAGAGGCCTATCAGCGCCATTTGGCCGGCCGCGAGCAGACGATCCCTGAGGAAGAGTTGCTCGATGTCTTCGCCACGTATCCGGATCTCCTCCTCAAGCCTATTGTCGTGACCCCTCACGGCGTGAGCGTGGGGTTCGATCCGGAGCGATTGGAGAGCCTGTGGCGACAGAGCTTTCAAGGAGGTGGAGTATGATTCATCGGTCGTTCCTTCGGCCCCTCTTCATCCTCGCGGTCCTCGCTCTCCCGGCGTGGGCTCAGGTGACGACGGCTCAGCTCGCCGGACAGGTGAGGGACCCAGTCGGAGCTGTGATCGTCGGAGCCACGGTGAGGATCCGCAATGTGATGACCGGTCTGGTTCGAGAGACGGTGACTTCGGAGAGCGGTCTCTACCTTCTCCCGAATCTCCCCCCGGGGGTGTATGAGCTGGAGGTCACTGCTCCGGGCTTTCGACCATATCGTCAGGAGCGAATCGAGTTGACCATTGGTCAGAACACGACGCTCGATATTCGACTCGAAGTGGGCGAAGTGACCGAGACGGTGACCGTCACCGGGCAAGCGATCCTGCTGGATACGAGCAAGACGGAGATCAGCCAGGTTGTCTCGGAGCGGCAGATCTCCGATCTCCCCATCAGTGGGCGAAACTTCGTGGACTTCGTGCTTCTGAGTGCGAAGGTCGCCGTGGGGCGGGCGAATCTCGGAGGTGGGCCGCAGCAGGAGCCGCCGGTGGGCGTTGGCGTCACAGCGGCTGCGCGCCTCTCCTTCGGAGGGCAGACCGAATATAACACTTTCGTCGCCGTGGACGGGGTGGACACGACGCAAACCTTCAACGGCCTGCAGCGGAGTGCGCCTTCGCAGGAGGTCGCCAAGGAGTTCCGCGTCGTCAATACGTCCTATTCGAGCGAGTTCGGGCGCGGTTTTGGTCTGGTCAATATCATCACGCGCTCCGGGAGCAACGACTACCACGGCAGCGCCTACGTCTACTTCCGGAACGAAGCCCTGGACGCGCGCAACATCTTGCAGCTCCCCGGCCAAGACCGTCATCGCCAGGTCCAGTACGGCGCCGTCTTCTCTGGCCCCATCGTCAGAGACCGAACGTTCTTCATCGGCAATTACGAGGGACAACAGCGCGATCAGAATCCGATCTTCGCCGAAGTCATCCAACGCAACCTTGCGGCCATCAACCGCGCCAAGCGAGCGTTGGGACTCAGCGAGGAGAACCTCGGGATCCTGCAGACGAACGATTACAACGTGCTCTTCGGAAAGGTAGATCATTACCTCGCGCCCGCCCATACGCTCTCGGCTCGGTATAATCTCGTCAAAGGCGAGAGCCTCAATGTCCTCCCCATCTCACGCGCCTCCATGGCCCCCTCGACAGCGCGCAACAACGATCTCTCGGATCAAAGCTTGGCCGTCAGCCTGACGTCGCTTCGGGGAAGCGGGATCGTCAACGAAGCCCGCTTTCAGTATGCGCGCCGCCACTTCACCTTCGATCCCGTCGCGTTCACCGAGCCGGCCCTGGAGATCCCGAACCTCATCCTCATGGGGCATTCGTATTCGGACTTCGAATTCTACCGGGAGTCTCGCGTTCAGTTCCTGGACAATTTCACCTACATTCGGGGCGGGCACGCGCTCAAGTTCGGATTCGATTACAACCGATTGTGGACGACCGAGCAATGGACCGTCTTCTATCCCATGCGCGTGATCTTCCCCAGCCTGGTCGCGTTCTTGAGCGATCCGCCCACGGTGGCGGCCCTGCAATGGCTCCCTCCCCGATCGCGGCCTGAGATCTCCATTGATCCGCGGACGCGGGCTGTGCCCGAGGAGTGGCGGCGAGCGGGCCTGGTCTCGATCGCTCACCAGTTGGTCGGAGTCTTCGCTCAGGACGAGTGGCGCCCGCGACCGAATCTCTCCGTCGTCTACGGCTTTCGTTGGGATGCGCATTTGGTTCCCACGGATCTGGTCGAGCGCGATCTGAATAACATCCAGCCTCGGATCGGACTCTCGTGGAGCTTGGGGGGAACTCGAAAGACGGTGATTCGAAGCGGCGCCGGGATTTTCCACGATAAGTTCCTGCTTGGAGATCTCCTGGCGACGCGTCTCATATCCGATCCGTTCTGGGGGACGGTCTTCCCCTCCCATGCGAATCGTCCCGGACAACTGCGGTGGTTCACCATCGCAGGTCCTCCGGTGGCTACTCCCGCCTTCTTCAACTGGTTGCGGACGGGCGTGTATCCGTCGCCCAGTGATCCGGCGATTCGGTTGATCGGAGCGACCAATTTCGATCGCCGTAATGCTCAACCCTACAGCTTCCAAGCCAGTTTGGAGATCGAGCAGGAGATCACGTCCCGACTCGTCCTCACCGCGAACTATCTGCGCGTCCGCGCCCTCCGTCTCACGGCCTTCCGTGGAAATTGGAACGCGATCCCGACGGGGACGGCGCCCAATGGAAAACCGTTCTACGGCGGCCGCCTATTCCCTCAATATGCCCTGGCTGCCTTTTACCAGTACAATTCGCAATCCACGTATGATGGCGGGACATGGGGCGTGCGCTTCCGTCCTTCGGAGGCGTTGGACGTGACCGCTCACTACACGTTCTCCAAGACCATTGACCTGCCGATCAATATCGCCCTGCAGAATATCCCGGAGGATCCGCGCAACTGGAATCTCGATCGCGCCGTATCCAATCAGCACGTCGCCCATCGTTTCGTCCTCAATTTCCTGGCGGCGACGCCGCACTCCTGGGGTATCCTGCGCGGATTCAAACTGAGCGGGATCGTCCGGTTGGAGTCGCCGCGATATTTCACCATCTCCACGGGCGCTGATACGAACGGCGATGGGAATCCGCTGACCGATCGTCCGGGGCGGCTGGGGCGCAATACGTACAAGGGCGACTCTTACTACACCGTGGATCTGCGTCTCAGTCGAAACCTTCAGCTCAGCGAGCGCGTGACGTTGGAGCCGCTGGTGGAGGTCTTCAATCTCTTGAACACGGTGAACGTGATCGAGGTCAACACCGTGTGGGGAGCGCCCACGCTGGAGGCGCCGCCCAATCCCATCTTCGGATTCGGCACACCGCGCGCGGTGGCCAATGCGCGGCAGATTCAACTCGCCCTCAAGCTCCGATTCTAGACCGAGGAGGAAGGGGAGATGCGATTGGTGACCTATTCGTTTCGCGGCCTTCGACGCCTGGGGGTCATCGAAGGGGAGGGCGTGATAGACCTGACCCGAGCCCTGGCCTTGTGGTACGCCCGGCGAGGCGAGGCGAGGGCGGAAGAGCATGCGCACGTTGTGGCCCCTCCGGGGGACATGGCGGGATTTCTGTCCGGGGGGCCGTCCGCCCTGGAAGCTGCTCGTGAGGCTGTGGCTGAGATCGCTGGTCAGCTCGCGGCCGATCGCGAGCACTGGCGGGCGCGTGGCGTGCTGTTCGATCTCTCGGAGGTGAAGTTGGAGGCGCCTGTCTGCCGACCCGGTAAGATCGCCTGTCTCTGGGTCAACTACGTCGAGCACGGGAACGAGGCAGCCATTGTGCCGCCGACGAAGGAGCCCGTCTTCTTCTCCAAGTTCTCGGACGTGGTCATTGGTCCGGGAGATCCGATCCACCTGCCGCGCGTCAGCCGCGCCGTGGACTATGAGGCCGAGCTGGCCGTCGTCATCGGGCGGGAGGGGAAACATATCCCCGAGGAGCGCGCTCTGGAGTACGTGGCCGGCTACACGATCCTCAACGATGTGAGCGCGCGCGACTTCAATCTGAAGTCGTTGTTGGGGGTGGTCGGGCCCTATATCATCCAGAAGACCTTCGATACGTTCGCTCCCATGGGGCCATACTTGGTCACGCGCGATGAGGTGCCCGATCCTCACGCTCTGCCGATCCGGCTGTGGATCAATGGGGAGTTGATGCAGGACGGGAACTCCGCGGACATGATCTTCAAGATCCCGCGCATCATCAGCTATCTCTCGCGTGTGGTGACTTTGCGTCCCGGAGATGTGATCTCGACCGGGACTCCTCCGGGCGTCGGACATTGGCGCAATCCGCCCCGGTACCTGCGCGCGGGTGAGATCGTGCGCATCGAGATCGGAAACCTGGGGGTTTTGGAGAACCCCGTCGTTCAAGAGGGGGAGGCCTGAGGGAGGAGGAGATGCCCGTTGGAAGGGATGAGTTTCGTCGAGCCTTGAGCCAGTTCGCGAGTGGCGTCACTATCGTCACGACGCGCGATGGGGGAGGACAGCCTTTGGGGCTGACTGTGAGCGCCTTCTGCTCCGTCTCGCTCGAGCCGCCCCTGGTGCTCGTATGCGTGGATAAGACGTCGTCGAGCCATTCCGGTTTCCTGGAGAGTCGGGCTTTCGTCGTCAACATCCTGGCGGAGGATCAGGAAGGGCTCTCGCGGCGATTCGCCACCAAGGACCCGAAGAAGTTCGAGGGCGTGGCCTATCGGGAAGGGATCGCAGGGATTCCGGTGCTTGAAGGGGCGTTGGCCAGCCTCGAATGTCGTCTCGTGCACGCCTACGAGGGGGGCGATCACACGATCTTCGTGGGCGAGGTCGAGAGCACCGAAGTGCGCGATGCCCGTCCTCTGCTCTACTTTCGGGGGCAGTACGTGCACCTGGCCGATTCGTAGGGAGGCCGCCGTGGCGAAGGTGAAATTCGGGTTGTTCTATCTGCCGTCGTTCTATCCGGAGGTGAAGCGGGAGCCGCAGTTTTACCGGGAGATGATCGAGCAGGTGAAGTTCGCCGATGAACATGGGTTCGATTCGGTGTGGTTCGTGGAGCACCATTTCCTCCGCCACGGGGGGATCATTCCATCGAATTTCATCTTTCTGGCCGCGCTGGCGGTGCAGACTCGACGCATTCGCTTGGGAACGGGAGCTGTCATCCTACCGTTCAACGATCCCGTACGCGTAGCCGAACAGGGGGCGATGGTGGATTGCTTGAGCCAGGGGCGCTTAGAGCTAGGGATCGGGCGAGGGTTCCAGAAGCTCGAGTTCGATGCCTTTGAGGTCAAAATGGACGATGCGCGGGCCCGTTTGGAAGAGGGCATTGAGATTGTGAAGGCATGCTGGACTCAGGAGACTGTGGAATATCATGGCCGGTTTCGGAGTTTCGGACCGATCAGCGTCTATCCGAAGCCTGTGCAAAAGCCGCATCCTCCCATCTGGGTCGCCTGCTTCTTGAGCAAGGAGTCCTTCGAATGGACGGCTCAACAGGGATATAACCTCCTGTATGTGGCCTATCATGTCGAGCCGGAGGTAGCACGGGAGCGCATCCGGTGGTATTGGGAGGCTGTTGATCGAAGCGGCCAGAGCCGAGCGGGGAAGGAAGTTCTCGTGTGTTATCACGCGTATATCGCGGAGCCAGGGGCGACGGTGGAGGACGTGAGGCGGATTGTCGCGCGCCCTCTGCGCGAATATTTTCAGGTTGCTGCGGAGGGGTTCCTCCCTCCGGATTCGGAGAGTTATCGGCTTTATGAGGAAGCGCGTCAGAGGTTCCAAGAGCGAGCGAATTTCGAGACCGCTTATCCCCGGCGCGTGCTCATGGGGACTCCCCGTCAGGTGATCGAACGCATCGAGGAGATCCTCGATATGGGGGCGACCCAGATCGCGCTCCTTCCGACGTTTGGGACGTTGCCGCATGAGGAGACTATGGCATCCCTGCGGCGGTTTGTCCACTATGTTCTGCCACATTTTCGCACGGAGGAGTGACTTATGGGTGATAGTGGAAAGGAGTTTTTGGAAAAGCTGCGAGAGATCATTGCGGAGAGGGATGTGGGAGCCCACCCGCTGGTGAGGCGGATCGAGCGGGGGGAGGCCAGCCGAGAGGGGTTGAAACAATTGGCCCTTCAGTGGTGCCAATGGGCTGTGCGATCCACAGGGTTCCGTGGATACCTCTACGCCAAAGTTGTGGAGCAGTGGTGGGAGGAACCGAATGAGGAGTTGCGCCGGATGATCGTGCAGGGAATTTTGGAGGAGGAGACGGACATCGGATATGGACCTCCACATCGTGAGCTGCCTCCACAGTTGGCGCGGGCTCTTGGGGCTTCCGAGGAGGAGATTGCACGCACGCCGCCCATTCCGGAGATCGTCCGCGTTCAGGACTGGATCTATGCTTTGGCTCGGGAAGAACATCCGGCGGTTGTGCTGGCAGCAGGAGGGATCGGGATGGAGGAACCGTTTTCTCGGGCGGCCGGACGCTTGGCGAGGGCCTTGCGAGAGGTTTACGGGCTTTCAGCCGACGCAGTGAGCTTCTTCTCCGTTCACGCCGAAGCCGATGTGGAGCATGGGGCGGTCGCGTATCAAGCGGTTTCAGGGTATGCGAAGACGGCTGAGAGGCGGAAGCGTGTGATGGCGTGCGTGCGGGAGGCGCGGGATTTATTCTGGGGGATGCATGATGGATTAGAACGAATTGTGTTCGCGTGAGGTGTTGTGGGTCTTGAGTACGTCCGTCATTTGGAGAGACCGTGTCGCAAGAGGGTCTCTGCGGTAAGGCGAGAAACCACAGGAGGTGGGGGTTATGTTGAAGAAGACAGTCATGAGCAAGATGGTGGGCATGGTGGATGTTCGATTGGGGGTATTGGTGATGGGGTTACTGTTGTGGGGGTGTGTGGTGGGAGTAGGAGTGGGGTATGGGCAGAGTGGGAGTGTGAGTGGGGTGGTGAGGGATGAGCGG
>VAPR01001501.1_pt1 | contig 11259 bp, 8 predicted proteins | sample 3380701 | NCBI WGS metagenome assembly VAPR01 (sample SAMN11536904, study PRJNA540576) | hot springs metagenome | isolation source: hot spring wet sediment | place: Spain: Lobios | collected 2014-01
CGGCCGGCTCGGGGACCCGCCAGCCCTTCCACAGCAGCGCGAGCGTGGCCAGGGCCAGCAGCGCGGTCGGCAGGTCGACGACGGAGCGCCGCCCCAGCACGAACACGGCGCCGGCGATGGCGCCGATGGCCCCCGTAGTGACCCCGTCCACGAAGGCGGCGATACCGGGCTGCTGCCCGTACCTCTTGAAATACGGGGCCGGGATGACGGTGAACAGGTAGCACGGCAGGAACGTGGCCGTCCTGAGCGAGGGGCCCAGTCGCAGGTATGCGGCAAACCGGGCACGGAGGCCAAGGTCTACCCCACCCGCACGCTCAAGGGGGTGGTGTTCGTGTGGATGGGCGACGGCGAACCCGCCCCCATCGAGGAGGACGTTCCCGAGGAGTTCTTCGACCCGGAGGCCTTCATCCTGTTCAACGACCGCATCTACTGGCGAACGAACTGGGAGGTGGCCCTCGAGAACTCGATGGACTCCCACGTGAACTACCTGCACCGGGACGACATTCAGTCGCTCTTGGCCTCGCCCACGTTCCGGCCCCGCGGCGCCCAGGGTGGGCATCGGCCGGTGTTCACCGGCAACGGCTTCCGCGCCGCCGCGCCCGCTACGCCGCCCCGTCGCTCACCTGCGCCAGCGCCGCCTCCAGGATGTCCAGGCCCTCTTCCAGCTGCGCGTCCGTGATCACCAGCGGCGCCAGGAAGCGGATCACGTTGCCGTACAGCCCCGCCTTGAGCACCACCAGCCCGCGCTCGTAGCAGCGGCGCACCACCGCCGTGGCCTCCTCCGCCGCTGGCTCCCGCGTGCGCTTATCGCGCACCAGCTCGATGGCCGCCATGGCGCCCAGCCCCCGGGCATCCCCCACCAGCGGGAACCGCTCCCGCCACGCGCGAAAGCGCGCAAGCACTCGCTCGCCCACCGCCTGGGCACGCGCCAGGATGCCCCCCTCCTCGAAGACCCGGAACACCGCCAGCGCCGCCGCGCACGCCAACGGATTGCCCCCGTAGGTTCCCCCCAGCCCGCCCTCCGGCACCGCATCCATGACCTCCGCACGGCCCGTCACCGCCGCCAGCGGCAGCCCCGCCGCCAGCGACTTGGCCGTCACCAGCAGGTCCGGCACCACCCCCTCGTGCTCGCACGCCCACAGCCGCCCGGTGCGCCCGAAGCCGGTCTGGATCTCGTCCACGATGAGCAGCAGCCCGTGCCGCCGGCAAAACTCCGCCAGCGCCGCCAGAAAGCCGGGCGGCGGCACCACAAACCCGCCCTCCCCCTGCACGGGCTCCACAATCACCGCCGCCACACGCTCGGGCTCCACCCGCGTCTCCAAAAGCCGCCTAAGCGCCCGCAGGCTCCCCTCCACCGGGTCCGTGCCCTCCCCGAACGGGTTGCGGTAAGGGTCCGGATAGGGCACGTGGTACACCTCGGGCGGGAAGGGACCAAAACCCGCCTTGTAGGGGCGCACCTTCCCCGTCAGCGCCAGCGCCAGCAGGGTCCGGCCGTGAAAGCCGTTCTCGAAGGCAATCACCGCCGGCCGCCCCGTGTACGCCCGCGCAATCTTGACCGCGTTCTCCACCGCCTCGGCCCCGCTGTTGACCAGCAGGGTCTTCTTGGCGTGCCCGCCCGGCGTGTGCCGGTTCAGCCACTCCGCCACGGCCACGTAGCCCTCGTGCATGGTGACGTGGAAGCAGGTGTGGGTAAAACGCTCCGCCTGCGCCCGGATGGCTTCCACCACCTCCGCACGGCTGTGGCCCACGTTGAGCACGCCGATGCCGCCCGCAAAGTCGATGTAGCGGTACCCGTCCGCGTCCCACAGCTCGGCGCCCTCCGCACGGGCGCAAAAAAGCGGCGTCGTGTTCCACACCCCGCGCGGCACCGCCTGCCGCCGACGCTCCAAAAGCTCCTGTCCCCGCGGGCCCGGCACCGCCCGCGCTTCCGTACGCACCGTCCCTGCCACGATGTTCCCTCCCCGCCGGCGCGGCCGACCGTACCGCCGCAGGCGGCACCGTCCCCCGCGCCGCGCCCTACAGGTTGAACACCACCAGCCGCAGGTCCGTCAGATGCTCGATGGCGTAGCGCGGCCCCTCGCGCCCCAAACCGCTCTGCTTCACCCCGCCGTAGGGCATGAGGTCGGCCCGGTAGGTGGGCGTGTCGTTGACGATCAGCCCGCCCACCTCCACCCGCCGGGCCGCGCGGAAGGCCGCCTCCAGGTCGCGGGTGAAGATGCCCGCCTGCAGCCCGTACGGGCTGTCGTTGACGAAACCGATGGCCTCGTCCAGGTCGCCGAAGGGCACCACCGAGACCACCGGCGCGAAGACCTCCTGGCAGACCACCTTCATCTCGGGCCGCACGTCGGTGAGCACGGTAGGCTCCAGCACCGCGCCCTGCCGACGCCCGCCGCACAGCACGCGCGCGCCCTGCGCCACCGCCTCGCGCACCCACTGCTCGGCCCGCGCCGCCTCCAGCGCGCTGATCATGGGGCCCACGTCGGTCTCGGGGTCCAGCGGGTCCCCCACCTTGAGGGAGCGGGTGACCGCCACCATGCGCTCCACAAACGGCGCAAACACGCTGCGCTGCACGTACACGCGCTGCACCGAAAGGCAAATCTGCCCCGCGTTGGCGAAGGCCCGGCGCGCGCACAGCTCCGCCGCCCGGTCCAGGTCGGCGTCCGCACACACGATCACGGCCGAGTTGTTGCCCAGCTCCAAAAGCACCCGCCGCAGGCCCGAACGCGCCTTGATGCGCTCGCCCACCGCCGCGCTCCCCGTGAAGGTGTAGGCCGCAATGCGCGGATCCTCCAGCAGCCACTCCCCCACCTCGGAGCCGGAGCCGATCACCAGGTTCAGGTGCCCGTCGGGCAGACCCGCCTCGCGCAGGATCTCCACCAGCGCGATGGCGGAAAGCGGCGTGGCCGTGGCCGGCTTGAGCACCACCGTGTTGCCCGCCGCCAGCGCCGGCCCCACCTTGTGGGCTACCAGGTTGAGCGGAAAGTTGAACGGGCTGATGGCGCACACCACGCCCACGGGCACCCGCATCGTGAACGCCAGCCGGTTCTCCGAACCCGGCGCCGCCTCCACGGGGACCTGCTCGCCGTGAATGCGCTTGGCCTCCTCGGCGGAAAGCTCCAGCGTCTGCACGCAGCGGTCGGCTTCCACCAGCGCCTCCTTCAGCGGCTTGCCCGCCTCGGCGGCGATGGTCTCGGCCAGCTCCTGCCGCCGCGCACGCACCAGGTCGGCCGCGCGGCGCAGGATCTCAAAGCGCCGGTAGGGCGGCAGCGGATTCTCCCGAAACGCCCGCAGCGCCGCACCTACCGCGCGGTCCACGTCCTCCCGCCCGGCGCGCACCACATGCGCGATCACCTCGCCCGTGTACTTGTGGTGCACGGGGATGGTCTCGTCACGCGTAACCCAGCGGCCGTCCACGAAGAGGCCGCGCAGGGTCTGGGCGGGTACGGCCATGAGGAATCCCTCCTCCTTACCTCCCTCAACGCGCCGCAGGCGCCAGCAGCTCCTCCTCCAGCCAGCGCGTATGCACGTCCCCGGCGACAAAGCGCGGGTGGCTCAGGATCTGCTGGTGCAGCGGAATGATGGTGCGTACGCCTTCGATGCGGAATTCGGCCAGGGCACGCAGCATGCGCACGCGGGCCTCCTCGCGGTCCCGGCCCCAGGCGATCACCTTAGCCAGGAGCGAATCGTAGTACGGCGGCACCTTATGCCCTTGCAGCACGCCCTCGTCCACCCGGACGCCGGGCCCCGCCGGCGCCCGGTAGGCGGTGATGGTGCCGGGCCAGGGCAGGAAGTTGCGCGCGGGGTCTTCGGCGGTAATGCGGCATTCGATGGCCCAGCCGCGCATGGCCACGTCTTCCTGCCGGAACGGCAGCCTTTCACCCGCGGCGATGGCGAGCTGCAACTTAACTATATCTAGCCCGGTCACGAGTTCTGTCACGGGATGTTCTACCTGAATGCGCGTATTCATTTCCAAAAAGTAAAACTTTCCTACGGGATCGACGACAAACTCTACCGTGCCTGCATTGAGGTAAGCAATGGACCGCGCCAGGCGTACGGCCGCATCGGCCAACGCCGTGCGCAGCTCGGGCGTGAGAAAGGGGCTGGGGGCCTCCTCGATGATCTTCTGGCGGCGGCGCTGGACGGAACATTCCCGCTCCCCGAGGTGGACCACCTGGCCGTGCCGATCTGCCAGCACCTGGATCTCGATGTGCCGCGCCTGCGGCAGGTAACGCTCCACATACACTTCCGCATTGCCGAAGGCTGCCGCCGCCTCGCGGGCCGCCGCCGAGAAGGCCGCCGCGAATTCCCCTTCGTCCTGCACCACCCGGATGCCGCGGCCCCCGCCGCCGGCACTGGCCTTGATCATGAGCGGGAAGCCCAAGGAACGCGCCACCGCCAGCCCTTCCTCGGCGCTGCCGATGGGCCCGTCGCTCCCCGGAACCACCGGCACGCCCGCCGCCAGGGCCGCCTGCCGGGCCTCTACCTTGAGGCCCATCAGGCGGATGGCTTCCGGCCTGGGGCCTATGAAAACTAGCTGATTTTCCTGGCATGCGCGGGCAAAGTCGGCGTTCTCCGCCAAGAACCCGTAGCCGGGATGCACGGCATCGGCAGCCACCTGCTTGGCGGCTGCGATGATGCGGGGAATGCTGAGGTAGCTCTCGGCCGGCTCTGCCCCGCCGATGCATACCGCTTCGTCGGCCATCTCCACGTGCAGGGCCTGCCGGTCTGCCTCGGAATACACCACCGCCGTGCGCAGGCCGAGCTCGCGGCATGCACGGATGATGCGTACGGCGATTTCCCCGCGATTAGCAATCAAAACCTTCCGGAACATCGAGCCTCACCCAAGCTAAACTTCACAGCTTCTCAATGCGAGCCGCGACGGTCCCCGCCTCGATTTCCATACCGACCATGACAAGCACCTCCGTCACGCGCCCAGAAACTTCTGCCTCTATGGGAAACTCCATCTTCATCGCCTGTAGAACCAGGATGGGATCGCCGGCTTTCACCTGCTTACCGGGTTGCACCTCTAGGGAAGCCACGACTCCGGGTACAGGCACCACGACATCCACCACTTCGGTCATGGTAGACACCCTTTCCGGCAAGTATGGTGCAAAGCTATCAAGGCAGTTCTTGCAGCGAGACCACCCGTACGGAGGCCTCCTGAAGTGCCCGGCGCACCTCACGGGCAATTTCGGGTGCGTTTGGGGCGTCCCCGTGCACGCAGATGCTCCCTACCTGCATGCTCAGGTAGGTTCCGTCACGCGTAGGCACCTTCCCCTCCGTCGCTAGCATCACCGCCCGGCGGGCCACCTCCGCCGGATCGCGCGGCGCCTTACGCCGCTCTAGCACCAGGTTCCCATCGCGGTCGTAGTCCAGGTCCACGTAACCCTCATTCACAAAGCGGATACCTACCTCTTTCGCCGCCTCAGCGCACACCGGGCCGCTCAGCAGCAGGATCGCTTCAGGTGCCACTTCGCGGATGGCCTGCGCTACGACCAGGGCATAGGCTTTCTCCTTCGTGCACATGACATACAAGGCTCCGTGCGGCTTTACGTGGCTCAGCTGGCCCCCTGCGGCCTTGATGAATCCCTGCAGCGCTCCTACCTGGTAGACCACGTAATCTCGCAGCTCTTCGCTTGAGACGTCCATCCTTCTCCGCCCGAAACCCAAGAGATCCGGCAGGCTCACATGGGCGCCAATCCCCACGCCGTGCTGCAAAGCCAGCTGCACCGTGCGCCGCATAACGTGGGGATCCCCCGCGTGATATCCACATGCTATATTGGCCGAAGTTATATATTGCATCAGCTCGTCATCGCGACCCAACACCCAACGCCCGAAGCTTTCGCCAAGATCAGCATTGATGTCAATCAGCTTTTGCATCAGCCCACCTCCTCGACAGCCTCGGATAGGTACTGTTCCAGCCTGCGTGACATTTCCCATGCTTCCTCAAGCGTCACCTCACGGAACTTGAGCTTATCGCGTCCGGGCATAATCTGCCCCAGCTTCCATGTCTCTGCGCTGATAATTGTCGCACAACAGATGAAACCGCCCAAGCTCGGCCCATCTACAGGTAAAATTACCGGCTGGTCGCCCGTAACGTTGACCGTACAGACGGCATAACCGTTGTCCAGGATGTTCGAAGGATGGCCGCCTGCTACACCCCCTGATTTGCGCGCCCACTGCCATTTGTGCGCTTCGAGGCGTATGCCTACCCGGCCGGAATTACGGTCCACTTTCCACTCGTGGCTGAAAAAGAAGGCCATATCCTCCGCCGTAAGGTAGTCCGGATCGGCCTGCGGGCCCCGCGTGGCAGCAATTTCCATGGTAAAATCGTAGCGCGGCCGCATGGACTCCTTGACGCGGCGCGGCACGAAACTGCCGTTCCAGGGGCGCAGCGGGATTTGATCGCCGTCTTGTAGCGTCCTGCCTGCGATGCCTCCCAGCCTGGCAATGGCAAAGGTAGCCACGCTGCCCAGATCGTTCTTGCCCTCCACGCCGCCGCTTACGGTCAAATACGCCGTAAAACCCGCGCCTTTCACCCAACCCAGCGTGAGCACGTCGCCAGGTTTGACGAGGATGCTTTGCCACATGGGAATGGGCTCGCCATTCAGCTGCGGTGACATATCGGCGCCTGTGAGCGAGATCACGCGAGACTCGTGAAAGCGCGCCTGAAAATTCCCGGCGGCGATTTCGATTCCGGGCGCTCCCGGGGGGTTGCCCACGAGCAGATTACCCAAGCGGAAGGCCAGGGAATCCATGGGCCCGGCCGGGAAGATGCCCAGGCGCAAAAAACCCACCCTGCCCGGCCAGTCCTGGATGGAGGTTTGAAAGCCTGCCTTCTGCACCTCGATCATGGGCGCCACCCCCTAGGGTACAGGCGTCTGCTCGGCAGCAGCTTGCTGTCGCGCGCGGAAGGCTTTAATCTCTTCAGCAATGCTCTCGATGAAGGCAAGATAGGCGCCAACATCGAAGACTTCATCGGCGTGGATACGGTAGCGATAGCGGTTCTCATAGACTTCCTGCGTGAGTCTGTCCAGCTCTTCCTCGGTTACGCGGAAGAATCGCACGCGATCTGCTTGGCGCATCAAGATGGGGTTTTCGCGAAACGTATCATTACGTCTTTCCGGGTCGTAAACAGGTAACGTGCGGCCCAAAAGCTGGTAACCACCGCCTGAGGCCACGGGATATATAGCAATGCAGGGTCCTCCGATGCCTACCGCCTCCGAAGGCGTCCAGGGACGCGTAGGGTTGTACTTGGGCGCGATCAGGGCATAGCGCGGATCCAGGGGAAACAGGAAAGGCAGCCCCGCCCAGAAGCCCAGGCAGGCGTTCCACCATTCCGTTGCCTCGATGTACGCCATCACTTCTTCGGCCGAGCTAAGGCCGTTATAGCGCGCAATGTAATCAATATTATGGTTATTTATTACATTTGGCGCGTCACTACGCACGTATTTGACATAGCGCTGGATAGCATCGGTTGTCTGTGAGTCGCGGAAAGCCACAGGTAGCTCAATAATCCGGCTGCGGATCTTTAGATTTTTTGGTGAACCTACTTCTTTCTCTACTTCTTCCAGTTTATCTAACAAATCCTCCAGAGATATCTTGCGAAAATCATAATGCACCAGAATGCTGCGAAAACCTGGCACCGTCTCGATGATGCCGGGCAGCTGCAGCTCCTGCAGGCGCTGGTCCACGGCCTGGACGCGGAAGTTCAGCATAAGGTCCAGTTCCATCTCGCCGTACTCCAGCAAGACGTACTCGTCACCCGCCAACCGGTAAACCCGGCGGGGACGTTCGGCATCTGCCGAAACCTCCGCCAGGACGACCCTGGAGCCATCTGTCGGTACAGGCATGCCTTTCACCTCGCTTACGTGCAGTTACGTCCAATACAGTACCATGCGACGCTTGAGCATGGCACGGAATTGCTCCGTGGAACACGGCAAGACCGTATTGTTGCGGCGGTCGATAAGCACGCCGTAACGGCGGATAGTGTCGAGCAGATCGATTTCACCCTGCAGGTACATGGCCAGTACCTGCTCCGGGTCCATCTCCAGCCAGGCCTTACGGTGAGCGCGTATATAGGCCCGTTCTTTCTCCGTAGCCTCGTAATCAATCTCGTAAAGCCCCAGCTCGGGATCGATCGGTTTTATGACAACCCCGTAGTCCTTCCGTGCGCGTTGTAACGAAACATAGCCTTCCCTTACGTCTTCGCATACCTTCTTCGGATCCCGGAGCAGGGGATCGCCGTAACCCCCGCCCCCGGCGCTGGGGCGTATGAACTCGTCCCCTTGCTGGACGGGCACGCCGGAAAAGGTAGTGCCCAAGTACCGCTCCCCGGGCTTCCCCGGGTTAAGCCAGACACCGTGCGGGATGGACGGCAAGCCCCCGCGCAGGCCCCAGGTAATGGACACCCCGCGGTCGCAGCAGTAGGACATCACGCTTTGCTCGGCCGCGGTCAGGATGCCTCCCTTGCGCACCCCGCAACCGCCGCGGTACTGCCCCGGACCGCCCGAATCCGTGATGATCTCGTGGCAGGTGGTGAGCACAGGCGTAAGCCGCTCCTGCCCCTCCACCGGCTGGATGGCAAGCCCCACGCCGAATACGGGGGACGTGGCGTTACACCCGTCACGCCCGTTACGGCCACCCCAGCCGCCTGCCATCCAGTCGTACCACATAAAGAAGCTGCCGTATCCCGGCCTCCTGTCCCAGCCGCCTACCAGCAGGTATTCCAGGTTGAAGGAGCAGGCCAGCGCCCGTTCGGGCATGATGTAGGACCAAAGCTCAAAGATAGAGTTCATCACCTTTTCGTAAACGCCCGAACAAAATCCCGTTACGGCAATGGGCTCCTTTGCATTAACCACTGTATTTTCCGGTAAATTTGCCGTAACCACACGATAGAAGCCTGAATTTAACGGCACATCCGGAAAGAATGTCTTCGTTCCCGCGATCACGGCCGAGAAAGTTGCACCATACGCGGAGTTCAAGAATGACTTCGTCGGTGGCGCAGAACCGGAAAAATCATAGTGGATGCCGTTGTCATCAATCGTGAGCTTCACGTGGATGGGCACCATGCCCTCACCGCTACCGGGGTCGGCATCCAGGTAATCCTCGGTTTCCCAGCTGCCCTTGGGCAAGGACTTCAGGCGGCTGCGCATGACGCGCTCCACGTAATCCTGGCACTCCTGCATGGCCGCCAGTACCGTATCCTTGCCGTACTTCTCAATCAACTCCAGCAAGCGCCGCTCTCCCACCCGCGTCGCCTCCGCCTGGGCGTGAAGGTCGCCGAGGCGATCGGCGGGGACGCGCATGTTGGATACGATCATGCGGGCAATGTCTTCACGGAAGCGGCCTGCTTCCCAAATTTTGATCGGCGGGATTCTCAAGCCTTCACCGTAGTGATCCACCGCCGTAACATCGAAGGATCCCGGCACCTTACCGCCCACATCGGCCCAGTGGCCGTTGGACTGTGCCAGTGCGATCAGTTCATCGCGCCAGAATATCGGCCTAATTATGCGCACATCGCAGAAATGCGTACCGCCCAGATAAGGGTCATTGATCATAAAGACATCGCCTGGCTTAATGTCGCCTGCGAAAGCTTCCAGCACCGCCTTAGCTGTAAAGTGCAGCGTGCCCACGTGTACTGCGATATCCTGCGTGCCCTGCATAACGGTGTTGCCTTCCGCATCGCAAAGGCAGTTGGAAAAGTCGCGGCAATAGATTACGAAGGAATAACACGTGCGCAGCAACTGCTCGCCCATCTGGTCGACCAGGTTAATGAAAGCGTTCTTGAGCACCTCAAAAGTTACCGGATCCAGTACCAGTATCTGTGTACGCGTAGCCATGGTCCACGCTCCTTTAGCCAAGGTACATCACGAGATTCAGGTAACCGTCTACCTCTGCCTCCACGCCCGGCGGGATCACCGTGGTGGAGTCGAACTGCTCCACGATGGCCGGGCCTTTCAGGCGTGCGCCGGCCGGAAGCTGCGCACGTGCGAACACGGGTACTTCAGCAAAATCTTCATTTTCCTCGAAATACACCGCACGTTTAGCCACGGGTTCAACCGAGACGTTCTTGCGAGGCTCGTGATAGGGCAGGCTGGGCTTCGGCGTACGCCCGCGTGCGGTGACGCGCAAGCCGAAGATCTCTACGCTTTGGTCTGGGCGCGCGTAAGCGTAGGCCCGCTCGTGTTCGCGGTGGAACTCCTGCAGGACTTGCTGCATATCGTTGAGCTCGCGGGCCACGGGTATGGACAGGGACCGCCACTGCCCGAAGTAGCGCATATCGAGGAAGCGGAAGAACTCGCACTCATCCGGACGGAAGCCCTCGCTCTGCATGCGCGCGCTAAGGGCATCCTCCAGGCGGGCGAACTCGGCCCTGATGCGGTCCAGTTCTTCTTCCACTGCCGGAATGAGCACGGTCTTGGTCAGGTCATGCGTGACATCCACCAGCAGGCAGCCCAGTGCCGAAGTAATTCCCGGATAGGGCGGTACGATCACCACGGGGATCTTCATCTCGCGCGCCAGCGCCGCCGCATGCAAGGGGCCGGCTCCCCCGAAGGCCACCAGGGCAAAGTCACGCGGGTCGTAGCCGCGCTGGATGGAAATCAGCCGCAGGGCGTCGCACATGTTGGCGTTGGCGATGCGCACGATGGCAGAAGCCGCGCGCACCTCGTCCAGGCCCAGCGGCTCTCCCACGTGCGCGCGGATGGCGCGGCGGGCGGCGGCGGCGTCCAGCCGCATCCGCCCGCCCAGGAGGGCGCTGCCCAGGCGTCCCAACACCAGGTTGGCGTCCGTATTGGTAGGCTCGCTGCCTCCCTTGCCGTAGCTGGCGGGCCCGGGCTCGGCGCCCGCGCTCTGGGGGCCGTTGCGCAGCGAACCCCCTTCGTCGATCCAGGCAATGGAACCGCCGCCGGCACCGATGGTGATGATGTCTACGCTGGGGAAGCGGATGGGATAGCCGTACTCCACCCACCATTCGCGCGTAATCTTTAACTCGTCTTGCCACATCAAGGAGATGTCGGCGCTGGTGCCGCCCATGTCCAAGCCGATGGCGTTCTTGTAGCCGCACAGGCGCGCGATATAAGCCATGGCCACGGCCCCGCCGGCGGGACCTGAAGCGGCAAGGCGCGCGGCAAACTGGGCCGCCGACTGCGCTGTCAAGACCCCTCCCCCTGAGTGCAGCACCAGGACTTCGTGACGGTAGCCGAGATCACGCAGGCGGCTCACCAAGTTTTTCATGTATTCCCCTACCACCGGTGC
>VAPR01001502.1_pt1 | contig 11229 bp, 13 predicted proteins | sample 3380701 | NCBI WGS metagenome assembly VAPR01 (sample SAMN11536904, study PRJNA540576) | hot springs metagenome | isolation source: hot spring wet sediment | place: Spain: Lobios | collected 2014-01
ACCTCACCGACCTGCGGGCCGTGGTGCTCACCCACGCCCACCCCGACCACATCGGGCTGGCGGGCGTGCTCCAGGACAGGACCGGGGTGCCTGTGTACCTGCTGGACGTGGAAGCGCAGCTGGCACGCCACGTGTGGGTCGAGGACTACGGGTTCCGGGTCCGGGCGGTCACCCACATGCTCCGCGCCCACGGCGTGCCGGACCCATGGGTGGAGGAGGTGGGCCGGCAGGTGGCCGCCCTGCGGGAGCTGGTGGCACCCTTCGCGCAGGCAACCCCGCTGGCGGACGGACAGGTGCTGGACGTGGACGGGTTTTCCGCCCGCGTGCTGTGGACGCCCGGTCACAGCGACGGCCACATGGTCCTCCTGGACGCCCGGGGCCGCCTGTTCTGCGGAGACCACGTGCTGCCCGAGGTCTCCCCGAACATCTCCCTTTACGCGGGTGGCCGCCCCAACCCCCTGGCGGACTACCTGGACTCCCTGCGGAAGGTGCGGGACCTTCCCGTCACCGTCGCCCTGCCCGGCCACGGGGACCCCGTGGTGGACTGGGCGGGGCGCGTGGACCAGCTCCTGGAGCACCACCGCCTGCGCCTGGAGGCCGCGTACGCGCTGGTCCCGCGGCAAGGCACCACCGCCTTCCGACTGGCACAGGAGCTGTTTCTCGAAGGGGCTTCCGACGGGGCCCGCCCGCAGGAGGTCCCCCTGCCCCTGGCGGTGGGCGAAGCGGCGGCTCACCTGGAGTGGCTGCACCAAGCCGGACGCCTGACGCGGGAAGACGGCCCCCCGGTGGTCTACCGCCCCGTGGAGGGAGGCCTGTGACGCGCACCCGAACCGTGGACGACCGCACCGTGCTCGTGGACCTGCACTTCGGGCAACCGGAAGTGCTGGCAAGCTACCTTCTGCTCGGGGACCCACCTGGTCTGGTGGAGACGGGGCCCACCACGTGCCTGGAGTCTCTGGAAGCGGGGCTCGCGGAACACGGCGTCCGTCTGGAGGACCTCGAGGCGGTGGCGGTGACGCACATCCACCTGGACCACGCGGGTGCCGTGGGCGTCCTGTGCCGGCGGAACCCGCGGTTGCGGGTGTTCGTCCACCCCGTGGGCGCCCCGCACCTGGTGGACCCCACACGCCTCCTGCGCAGCGCGCAGCGCATCTACGGCCCTCTGATGGACACCCTCTGGGGTGAGGTGGCACCGGTGCCCGCGGACCGCGTGACGGTGGTGGAGGACGGGCAGACCTTCCTGCTCGGCGGCCGCGCCCTTCGCGCCGTGGACACGCCCGGGCACGCCACCCACCACCACGTGTACGTGGACGAAGAGGCGCAGGTGGCGTTCACCGGCGACGCGGCAGGGATCTCGCTACCGGGCTGCCCCGTGGTGCGGCCACCGACCCCGCCACCCGACCTGGACCTGGAGGCGTGGGAGCGGACTCTGGAACGCCTGGAGGCGCTGCGCCTGCGCCGGCTGCGCCTGACCCACTTCGGGGAGCGGGACGACCCGCCGGCCGTCCTCGGGGAGCTGCGCCGACGCCTGCGGGAGGTCGAGGCCCTGCTGCTGGAAGGCTGGAGGGCGGGAGAAGACACCGAGCGCCTCACGGAGAGGCTGCGACGCTACCTGCAGCCGGAGGTGGAAGCCCGCTGCGGACGTGTAGCCGCAGACCGCCAGGAGCTGGCAGCCAACTACCGGATGAACGTCCTGGGCTACGTGCGGTACTTCGAAAAACGCCTCGGGCCCAGGCCGTAGGCGGTCCACCCGCCTCGTTCACTCCAGCTGGCGGCGGAGGCGGTCCCGGTCCAGCAGTGTGATGCGGTCCTTGGACCGACGGATGGCGCCGATCCGTTCGAACCACCGCAGCCACCGGTTCACACTCTCCCGCGTGGCCCCGATCACGTGGGCCAGCTCCTCCTGCCGGAGGTGGGGGTGCAACACCGGACCGCCTGGGCGCTCGCCGTCCTGTCCGAGCTCGAGCAGCACCCGCGCCAGACGTCCCCGCACGTCCAGGAAGGCACCGTCGCGGATCTGCAGGTCCGCGGTGCGCAGCCGGCGGCCCAGCAACTGGAGCAGCCGCAAGGTGGCCTCCGGGTGGTGCTGCATCACGCTCGCCACCGCCTCCCGCGTCAGGTAGACCACCACGCAGTCCTCCTGTGCCACCACGTCCGCGGTCCACGACTGCCCGTCCAGCACCGACAGCTCCCCGAACACGTCCCCGGGTCCGAGGAAACCCAGGATGCGTTCCCTTCCCTCCGGAGACTCCACGCGTCGCTTCACCCACCCTCGTTCCACCAGGCACAGGGAGGTCTCGGGGTCGCCCTCGCGGAAGATGCACTCTCCGCGTCGGTGGCGGCGCCGACGGGCCCCGGAAGCCAGCGCGGCCAGCTCGTCTCGGGTACACCCGGCGAACAGGGGGACGTCCGTGAACCCGTTTCCCACGTTCTCTCGCATCCTCCACCCCCGCCGGATGAACCGACGCACCACCCGGCCGCCCCAGGATACCACCCGGGCCGCCCCGTGTCAGACCTCTCCGTCGCGCTGGCCTGTGACGCACCTCACCTCCCTGGCGTGCTCGTGCTCACTGCAGCTGGGGCCGGAAGCGACTATCCTGCCGTTATCTCCAGACGAGGAGGGTGCCGTGACCCGCTACCTGATCGAAACCCATCACACCCCCGAGCAGTGCCTCGCGGACCTGGACGCGGTCCTAGAGCACGATCCTGGGCTGCTCGACAGCCTGGAGTGGGGTTGCCCCGCGGGCGTCCACATGGGGTGGACCGTGGTCGAGGCGAGCCGACCGGAGGAAGTGAGCCGCCACATCCCTCCCGGGATGCGTTCCCGCACCCGGGTGTTGCCGGTCCAGCGGTTTACCCCGGAGCAGATCCGGGCCCTGCACGGGACGAAGGGCAGCTGAGGAAGGAGGGAGAGCCATGGCCGTCGTGGTCACCGCGGACGTCCCGGGCCAGACCCGGGAGGGATACGAGGAGACGATCCGGCTCCTCGGCGGCGCCCTCCGGGAAGCCCCCGGCTTCCTCATGCACTTCGGCTACCCCGTGGAGGGCGGCTGGCGGGTGGTGGAGGTCTGGGAGTCCGCCAAAGACGCCGCACGGTGGTTTGCAGAGCACGTTCGCCCCAACCTGCCCGCAACTCTGGAGCCGCAGCGTCGCGTGCAGGAGGTCCACACGCTCGTCCAGAGGAGGTGAGCGCCATGAGCCAGGCAACCCACATCATGCGGCAGTACCTGGAGGCCATCGCGCGCCGCGATTTCGAAGGCATCCGCCGCCTGTTCCACCCGGAGTACGCCTACACGGGCGGAGACGGCCAGCGCGTGGAAGGCCCGGACGCGGGCGTTGCGGTCGGGCAGACGTACATCGCCGCGTTCCCCGACCTGACCCTGGACGTGACCCGTATGCATCCTGCGGGTGACGCCGTGGTGGTCACCGAGTTCACCGCCCGCGGCACGCACCGGGGGAAGTTCATGGGCCTCCCACCCACGGGGCGGAGGATTGAAGTTCCGGTGTGCAACGTGGTCGAAGTGCAGGACGGCAAGATCCTCGCGGAGCGCGAGTACTTCGACCGGGGACTCCTGTACCAGCAGCTGGGGGTGGCGCCATGAGCCAAGGACCCCGTTGGGAGATCTCCGGCGAGTACTTCGAGAACTGCAGCTGCGACGTGGTCTGCCCCTGTGAGGTCTCGCCCCTGGGGCCCATGCAGGCCCGGCCGGACCAGGGCCACTGCAACGTGTACCTGGCCTTCCACCTGAACCGCGGCCGTTTCGGGGGCGTGGACCTGGCCGGGCTCAACGTGGTCCTCGCCATCCACACCCCTGGACCGATGGCGGAGGGGAACTGGACCGTGGCGGCCTACCTGGACGCCCGTGCCTCCGCGGAGCAACAACAGGCGCTGGGGGCCATCTTCTCGGGTGGCGTGGGAGGTCCCCTGGCCGCGGTGGTGCCTCTCGTGGGCACGAACCTCGGAGCCAAGGCCGTGCCCATCGAATACCACAACCACGGCCGCAAGCGCGCCGCCCGGATCGAGGGCATCCTGGAAGCCGTGGTGGCGGCTGTCCCCGGTGCGAACCCGGAGGAAGACCTGGTCAAGCGCAACGCGCACCCGCTCTTTGCGGAAATCGTCCAGGCCTCCGGTGTGGTGAGCCGGTACACCGACCACGGCCTGGAGTGGAACCACGTGGGCAAGAACGCGGACTACGCCGCCTTCCGGTGGACCGGGCCGTGATCGACCGCGCGGCGCTCCGGCAGGGCCGCGGGCGGTTCCCTGCAGCCCTGCTGCTCCTGGCGGTGGCTGCGTGGGCGGTGGTGGTGTGGCAGGCCACCGGGGCCGACCCCATGGACATGCGCCCCGTGCTGTTCATCGGCAGCTGGACGGTGATGATGGCCGCCATGATGCTGCCCGCCGCCACCCCCATGCTCCTCACCTTCGACCGGATCCAGGCGGGCAAGCGCCGCCAAGGCTCCTCCGCCGTGCCCACCTGGGTCTTCCTGGCCGGTTACCTGCTCGTGTGGGCCGCGTTCGGCGCGGTCGCGTTGGAAGCCCGCGGCCTGGCACACTGGGCCGGACTGGTCCTGGAAGGACCGGCGGCCACCGGGGCGCTCCTGGCCCTGGCCGGCCTGTACCAGTTCTCGCCCCTCAAGCACGCGTGCCTGCGCTGGTGCCGGACCCCGCTGGGCTTCGTCATGGGCCATTGGCGCGACGGGAGCGCCGGCGCGCTGCGGATGGGGGTGCAGCACGGGCTTTACTGCCTGGGCTGCTGCTGGCCTCTGTTCCTCCTCTTCCCCCTGGGCCTCATGAACCTGCCGGCCATGCTGGCCGTGACCGCTCTGGTCTCGGTCGAGAAGGTCTTCCCGGCAGGACCGGTGCTCGCCCGCGCCGCGGGCGCAGGGCTCGTCGTCTGGGGGCTGGCTACCCTGGTGCGCGCAACCCTGGGGTAGGGGCCGGTAGCAAACGGCGGTCGGAAGTGCACACCAACCGATCGACCGACCGACGGCCTACTGAACCGGGCCGTCACGTGCCTTCATCCAGCCTGCCGCCTTCTCCGTCAGCCCGGTCCCTCCTCCCCGCCCGACCGGACGCCGTAGGCCCGGAAGTGGCTCTCCAGGGCAGCCTCCCACTCCTGTTCGGTCCGCGCCGCGTCCATGGCGTCCGCCCGGGAGGCCACAAAGGGGACCCGCAGCGACCACCGGCCGAGAAGTTCCACCTGTAGCTCGTCGGCCCGCTCGTTCAGCACCACCTCCGCCCCCGGCGTTGCCCGGGCAGCCGCCCGGCAGGCCGCCGCGTGGAGCCGTCGGACCGCGGCCCACGTGTGCACCACCTCCTCCGCCCGCCACCGGGCCTCGTCCTCCGTGCGGCCTCGCACCCGTCGGGGAACGACCGGCACCCCCTCCAGGTCCAGGATGGCCACCTCCCACCGGGCGGGCTGGTCCACGGGGCCCCGGAAGCTGAAACGGTAGGTGGTCTCGAAAACCTCGTAGGTCTCCTCCCACTCCCGGTACGGGACTCCGCCGCTCATCCCTCACCACCCCACGTCGGGCTGGCCCGGCCAGACCAGCCCAAGAATCGCCAGCCCACCCCGAAAATCGCCGACGCGATTTTGGGGACCCCGGTTCCCCTGGCAAGCTGAGCCTTCCATGGACACGTTCTTAGTTTGGCGCAGGGGCGCAGCCTCCGGAAGCCAGGTGCGTGTGCGCGCCGGAGGAGGCCGCCGCCTCCCCGTCGAACTGCCCGCACAGAACAGGGCGCAAGGGGGGAGACACCATGCGAGTTGCTCGGCTCGTGTGCTCCGCGTTGCTCCTGGTGGCGCTGATGGCCCCCGGGCTACTGGCCGGCCCCACCCTCACCCGGATCTCCATCGCCACCGGCGGAACGGGCGGGGTGTACTTCGTCATGGGGGGCGGCCTTGCCCGGCTCATCTCCCAGCACCTCCCGGGCGTGCAGGCCACCGCGGAGGTGACCTCCGCCTCCGTGGACAACATGCGGCTGATCGGCGCCAAACGGGCGGACATCGCCTTCACCCTCAATGACACCGCGTACGACGCGTGGAAGGGCCAGGGCGACTTCCGAGGCTCGCCCATCCCCATCCGGGTCCTGGTGCCGGTGTACGACAACTACAACCACCTGGTGACCCTGGAGGGGACCGGAATCCATCGGGTGGCGGACCTGCGGGGCAAGCGCGTGTCCGTGGGCTCGCCCGGCAGCGGCACGGAGGTCACCGCCCTGCGGATCCTGCGTGCCGCGGGCATCGACCCGGACCGCGACATCCGGAAGGAGCGGCTCGGGGTGGCGCCTTCCGCGGACGCGTTGAAGGACCGCAAGATCGACGCCTTCTTCTGGAGCGGGGGCCTGCCCACCCCCGCGGTGCTGGACCTCGCCAGCACCCCGGGGATCCGGGCCAAGATCGTACCCATGGACGACCTGCTGGAACCGTTGAGGAAGGAGTTCGGTCCCCTGTACTTCCGCGCGGTGATCTCCCGGGTGGTGTACCCGGGCATGGACCAGCCGGTGGCCACCATCGGCGTCGCGAACCTGTTGGTGGTCCACCAGGACTTCCCGGAGGACCTGGCCTACCGGATCACCCGCCTGATCTTCGAGCGGAAGGCGGAGCTGGAGACGGTGCACGCGGAGGCAAAGAACATCACGTTGCTGCGGATCACCGGCCGGACTCCCATCCCCTTCCACCCCGGGGCCGCCCGGTACTACCGAGAGCGGGGGGTCCCGGGCTTCTGAGCCGGGTCGCTGGCGGACAGGGCCCGGGCGGGCTGAGCTCCTGATGACGCGGCCGCTGGCCCGGGTCCTGTTGCTATCCTTGGGGGGCGCCCTGGCCGCGGCTGCCTGGCCGGTGAGGGCCCTGGAGGTCTTAGACTTGGACAGGGGCCGGCTCGTGGCCCTGTACCCGGCCAGGCCCTTCCAGCTGCAGTACCGGCACTCCGTGTACGGGGTGCGCGTGTGGGAGCAGTTCACCGTGGTGGGCACGGAGGTGGTGCTGGAAGCCGTGGAGGCGGAGGGGGAGGCAGCGCTGGAGTACTACGGGCTCCCGCACCGACCGGTGCGGGTCGGGGACCGCTACCGGGTCGCGGGGTTGAACCAGCGGTGGCGTGAGCTGGTGGTGCGGGCCACCGCCACCGGGCAGAGGACCCTGCAGGTGGGGCGGGCAGTCCTGCCGCTGTTCGGGGAGGGGCGCGAGGGGCACCGGATCCGCATCCGCGTGGCGCGGGCTCCCGCGGCCTCGGTGGTCCTACGGGAAGCCCTGCGGTGGGCCCGCGGAGGAGAGCGACCGTGACGGAGTCCTCCCAACCCGTTGCCGTCGAGGAACTCATCGAGCGCTTCGAAGGCGCCACCCGCAAGCTCACCGGTCCGGTGGGCTGGTTGGCCACCGCCCTGGCCACGGCCAGCTCCCTGTACCACCTGTGGGCGGCACAGGCGCCCTACATCCGGCAGATCCACCTCACCCGCCACCTGCTGCTGGTGTTGGTCCTCACCTTCCTGCTGTACCCGGGCTGGAAGGGCGCCTACCGCCGCGTGCACCCCGTGGACCTGGTGTTCGTGGTGCTTTCCGCGCTGGGGCTGGGCTGGGTGTTCTGGGACTTCGAACGCTTCGTGTACCGGCAGGTGGTCCCCAACACCTACGACATCGTGTTCGGCGTGCTCACCATCCTCGCGGTCCTGGAGGCCACCCGCCGCACCACGGGCTGGCCGCTGGTGCTCCTGGCGGCCGCGTTCGTGGCGTACGCCTTCCTCGGGGACCGGCTCCCGGAACCGTGGACGCACCGTGGTTACGACCTGGATCGGGTCATCGGTCACCTGTACGTGGGGCTGGAAGGCATCTTCGGGGTGCCCCTGGACGTGTCCGCCAGCTTCATCATCCTCTTCACCATCTACGGGTCGTTCCTGGAGCAGTCGGGCGCAGGCAAGTACTTCGTGGACCTCGCCTTCGCCCTGGTGGGCCGACGGCGCACGGGCGCGGGACAGGCGGTCACCGTGGCGTCCTTCCTGCTGGGCGGGCCCTCGGGCAGCGGGGTGGCCACCACGGTGACGGTGGGCGCCATCGCCTACCCGCTGTTGCGCCGCTCCGGTTACGACCCCGAGTCCGCGGGCGGTTTGCTGTCCGCCGGCGGCATCGGCGCGGTCATCTCTCCGCCCATCCTCGGGGCCGCCGCCTTCATCATCGCCGAGATCCTCAAGATCTCCTACCTGCAGGTGCTGGTACTGGCCATCATTCCCACTTTCCTGTACTACTTCTCCATCTTCCTCATGATCGAGCTGGACGCCCGACGGTTCCGCCTGCGGCAGGTGGAGATCCAGGCGGAGAACCCGTGGCGCCTCGCGGGCCGGTACTGGTACCTGCTGGCCTCCCTGGTGATGATCCCCCTGTTCATGCTCCGGGGGTTCACCGCCATCGCCGCGGTGTTCTGGTCCACCGTGGTCGCCTGCCTCACCAGTTTCCTGCGGCCGGAGACCTCCCTGGCCGTGGTGCGTCGGGCCACGGACGCGGGGCGCTCCTCACCAGCCCTGCGTCACCTGGCCGCTCCCCTCCTGGGAGCGCTGCTGGCGTTGCCCCTGGTGCCCGCGGCGCGGGACCTGCCCGGCCTGCCCTCCACCGCGGCTGCGGCCCTGTGCCTGCTCCTCGGTGCGTACCTGGGCGTTCGCGCGCGCCCGGCCTGGCTGGAAGCGTACGCCGGGCAGGCCCTGCGCCCCACGGACCACCGCTTCGTGCGGCTGGGGCCGTGGGAGGTGAGCGTCGCCCCCCTGGTGGCCGCCCTGGCCAACGGCACCAAGCAGGTGCTCACCGTGGCCGTCACCTGCGCGGTGGCGGGCATCGTAGTGGGAGTGATCACCCTCACGGGCCTGGGCCTGAAGCTGTCCGGCATCATCGTGGACATGGCCGGCCGCAACCTGCTGCTCACCCTGGTGTACTCGGGCGTGGCCCTCTGGATCCTGGGCCTCGCCCTCCCCATCACCGCCACCTACATCATCGCCGCGGCCATCATCGCTCCCGCCCTCATCCAGCTGGGCGTGCACGAGCTGGCCGCGCACATGTTCATCTTCTACTACGCCATCCTGTCGGAGGTCTCCCCGCCCGTGGGCCTGAGCCCGCTGGCGGCCTCCGCGCTGACCGGGGGCAACGCGTTCCGGACCATGATGATGGCGTGGAAGTACACGTTGCCCGCCTTCGTGGTCCCCTTCATGTTCACCGTGCACCCGGACGGGATGGGGCTGCTGCTCCACGCGCCCGTGGATGCGGTGGTCAGGACCACCGTGACCGCGGTGCTGGGGCTCACCAGCCTCGCCGCGGGCATCAACGGGTGGCTCGTCCGGGAGGCCACCTGGGTGGAGCGGGTGGTCCTCGTGGGAGCCGGGCTGCTGCTGATCTACCCGTCTGTGGCCCTGGACCTGGTGGCCGCGGGTGCGGTGGTGGTGGTGGCGGTGTTGCAGTGGGTCACGAGACCGCAGCCTGCGGCCGCGGAGGGACCCTGACCGGGTCTACGGGCCCCCCTGGAGCGGGTATAGAATACCGGGAGGCCGACGGTGGCGGAGGAGTTCAACCCCGTAGCGTCCCTGGAGTCCGCCTCGGCAGCGGACGTGCTGAGCTGGTGCGTCATGTTGCTGCTGCACCAGGCCCGCGTGTACCTGGGCCTGATCCCGGGCAAGACCCAGGTGGACCTGCAACAGGCCCGGCTGGCCATCGACGCCGCGGGAGCCCTGGCGGACCTCCTGCAGAACCACCTGCAGGGGGACCGGCTGACCGAGCTGCTGATGCACGTGGCGGACGTGCGTCTGAACTACCTGGAAGCCAGCCGCCGCCAGCCCTGATCTGCACCCCTCCCCTGCGGGCTTGCGGTCCCGTACCATGGGAAGGGCGTCCAGTCCAAACCCACCAGAGGGGGTTCCGGATGAGCGGGGGACCGTGGTGGTCCGGCTACCGCGCTCTGCAGGTGTACCCGGTCGAGGACGGCGTCGTGGAGGTGGTCCTCCACAACCCCCCGACCCTGAACTCCGTGACCGCGGAGGCCCACGCGGAGCTAGCCCGGGTGTGGCGGGACCTGGACGCGGACGAAGACGTGCGCGCAGTCCTGGTGCGGGGCGCCGGCGGCACCTTCTCCTCCGGAGGCGACCTGCAGCTGATCGAGGACATCATCCGCGACGAGACGGTCCGGCTGCGGGTGTGGAAGGAAGCCAGGGACCTCGTCTACAACCTGCTGGACTGCGGCAAGCCCGTGGTGTCGTGCGTGGAGGGGGTGGCGGTGGGGGCGGGGCTGGCGGTGGCCCTGCTGGCGGACGTGTCCGTGGTGGGCCGGACTGCCCGCCTGCTAGACGGGCACGTGCGCCTGGGGGTCCCGGCGGGCGACCACGCGGTGCTCCTGTGGCCCCTCCTGGTGGGGTTGGCCAAGGCCAAGTACCACCTGCTCCTGAACGAGCCGCTGTCCGGAGAGGAGGCGGAGCGCCTGGGCTTGGTGTCCCTGTGTGTGCCGGACGACCAGGTCTACCCCACCGCCCTGGGCGTGGCCCGGCGCCTGGCCGCCGGCAGCCCGCAGGCCATCCGGTGGACCAAATACGCCCTCAACAACTGGCTGCGCATGGCCGGCCCGGTGTTCGACACGTCCACGGCCCTGGAGTTCCTGGCCTTCCTCAGCGGGGACGCCCGGGAGGGGGTCGCTAGCTTCCGCGACAAGCGGGAACCCCGTTTTACCCGTAGGTCACCCCTCTGACCACCCGGCCCGCGCGCCGGTGCTCTACCATAGGGAGGAGATGGCCAACCGCCTGGCGGGTGAGACAAGCCCGTACCTGCGCGCCGCGGCGCACCAACCGGTGCACTGGTTCCCGTGGTGCGAGGAGGCCTTCGAGCGCGCGCGCCAGGAGGACAAGCCCGTGCTCCTGGACATCGGGGCCGCTTGGTGCCACTGGTGTCACGTGATGGACCACGAGTCCTACGACGACCCAGAGATCGCGGCCTTCATCAACGAGCACTTCGTCCCGGTGAAGGTGGACCGCGACGAGCGGCCCGACGTGGACGTCCGCTACCAGAACGCGGTGGCGGCCCTGACCGGGCAGGGCGGCTGGCCCCTCACCGTGTTCCTCACGCCCGAGGGGCACGCCTTCTACGGCGGCACGTACTTCCCCAAGGAGGACCGCTACGGCCGGCCTGGTTTTTTGCGGGTCCTCCAGGGTGTGGCGGAAGCCTACCGCCGGCAGCGGGACCGGACGTGGGAGGTGGCGGCCCAGCTGGCTCA
>VAPR01001505.1_pt1 | contig 11223 bp, 15 predicted proteins | sample 3380701 | NCBI WGS metagenome assembly VAPR01 (sample SAMN11536904, study PRJNA540576) | hot springs metagenome | isolation source: hot spring wet sediment | place: Spain: Lobios | collected 2014-01
GCGAAGGGGATCGCGTCGCGGTCCCTCGCGTCGCCCTTTTCGTCCCTTGCCAGCCCCTACAGGGAGCTTACAGCCAACCTTGAGTCGCTCCTGAGTGCCTCGCGCGGGCTTGAGGCCCAATACGAGTCCCTGCTTCGCCTGACGTCCGAGCGTGTGCCTGCTTACGAATCGCGGGGGCTGGTCTCTTCGGATCGTGTCGCTGTCTACGAAGCCCTGGCTTCCGTTCTGCGTGCGAGCGGTGCGCCCTTGGAGTCTGTCCTGCCCGTTCTTCGTGATGCGGGGGTAACGTGGGAATCCTTGCTCGGGCTCCTTTCTTCCAGAACTGCGCCCTATGAGGCGTCTGGATTGGTCGGACGTGCTCTGGTCGTCGTTCATGAGGCGCTTGCGGGCCTACGCTCGAACAGGGCATCAGAGTATGAGTCCCTGCTGGTTTCTGAAGGTGCGCGAGAGGCGCTGCACGAAGCCCTGACTCGGAGTGCTTCTGAGCGAATGGCGATCTTTGAAGCCGTTTCTTCTGTCATGTCTGGGCGTTCTGCGCATGTTGAATCTCTCGTTCGAGCCGACCGCGCGTTCTCCGTCCTATGCGAAGCGCTTTCTGCGGTACTAGCTGCACGCTCCGGTGCTCACGAGAGCCAGGGCCTGGTTGGCACGTCCTACGTGGTCTTGCACGAAGCGCTCCGGTACCTCACGAACCTGCTGGCATCCGTTCATGAGGCCGGGGCAGGTGTGTCCGCGGATGGCTCCGTATCTCATGAGTCTCTCCAGGTCGTAAGTCGCGCCCTGGCCCAGTTTCTTGAGTCGCTGGCTATGGTTGCCGATGACGTGACGCTCCCCCACGAGGTCGTGAGTCAGATGCTCATCCAGAGCTACGTGCTGCCTTACGAGGTCCTAACCGGGGCCTCCCGTGGGGGCACAGGCTTCTACGAGAACCTCGCGCTCAGGTCTGGCGCAGCCGCAGGGTTCCAGGAGTCTCTCCTGCGGGTCCTGGCTTCTCGCCCTCTGAGCCTTGAGTCGCGCGGGTTGCTCACAGCCCTGTTCTCGACTTCCTACGAAAGTCTCGCCTTCTCCCGAGCCGACCTGAGCGTAGTCCACGAGGTCCTGTCCCGTCCCGTGCGGGCCGAGGCGTTGTCCTATGAGTCGTCCCTGCATGCGCTGCTGGCAGCAAACGTGTTCCAGGAGGCCAAAGGTCTCGTCATTCCCTACGTCAGTTTGCCACACGAGAGCGTGGGTTCCGTGGGTATCGCTCTGCCGGTTCCGTATGAGGGCCTTGTAAGCCTGCTTATAAGCGACGAAGCGCTGTTCGAGTCTCTTGCCCGTGCCTTGCGGTCCCTGGCTGTTCCGCATGAGACTCGGTTTGTGGGACCGCTGCGCATCATCACGCTCAGGGCGGGTCCTGCCCGGGGTCTGGTCGCCGAACCCGCAACGTCTCTGACCGCGCGTCGCAGGTCGCTGCGAGCCCAGCCCCTGAAGGAGCTGAGGGCGAAGAGGCGAAAACCAATCTGATAGAATCGAGACAGAGAGGGGGCTACGGCATGATCGACCTGCACCGGACGCTGTACGCGAGCTGCCGTGTTCGCACCCGAAAGGCCATGGGTTCCGCCACCATCGTCAGCTCCACGCCCCACGGCAGCGGGTTCGAGACCTACGCCATTACGAACCACCACGTGGTGGAGGACTGCATCAAGATCAGCAAGGAGTACGACCCCGTGGTGGGCCGGGAGGTGCCCAAGGAGTTCAAGGCCCAGGTGGAGGTGGACTTCCCGAGGTTTCAGGGCCACCGGGTCCTGGGCTTCTCCACCGTGCTGGCCGACATCGTGACCTACGACAAGCACCAGGACGTCGCCCTCCTGAAGTTCCGGGACAGCATCCAGTACCCTTCGGCGCGTCTGATTCCGGAGGAGTGGATCGAGAAGATCGAGTTCCTGCAGCCCATCCTGGTGATCGGGAACCCCATGGGCGAGCGCCTGGTCTCCACGGACGGGCGCATCTGCGGCACGGACATCGAGATTGATAACTATGAGTATTGGCTCGGGTCCGCCCTCACGTACTTCGGGAACTCTGGTGGGGGCGTGTTCTGCCAGGTCGAGGGAGAGTGGGTCTACATCGGGGTCCCCAGCCGCATCCGGGTCGCGGTCCTGGGGTGGCAGGTGGACATCGTGCAGCACATGGGGTACTTCATTCCTCCCAACCGCATCTGGGCCTGGCTCCACGACACCTGCTACGAGTACGTGGCCGACCCGGAGAAGTACCCGAAGGCTGAGTGCGACCGGAAGCGGCAGCAGAAGATTGACGAAGAGCTGAGCAAGCTCCGGAACAGCGTATGATCGACCCCGTTATCGGCTCGTTCACGAAGCAGCCCTCCGAGGTGGTCACGATCGGCGTGGACTGGACGGACCGTCTCGGGGAGGGCGAAGTCCTGAGCGCGGTCACCGCGGACGCCACGGACCTGGCGAGCGGAGCCGCAACCCCCGAAGTCCTGCAAGCCTACGGGCTGAGCGGGAACACCAGCTACGCGACCGTAAGGGACGGCACAAGCGGCCGCACCTACAAGATCACGCTCCGTGTGACCACCAGCACGGGGCAGGTCTACGAGGCGGACATCAGCATGCACGTGGAGGAACTATGAGCGGCAGCGAACTGGACGCCTACGCGCGGATTCTGACCACGGTCGGGTTCCCCACCGCGACCGCTGTGTTCCTGATCTGGTGGGTTACGAACCGCCTGAACGGCAAGCTCGACCGTCTGATCGACCGGCTTGAGGACCTGCCGGACCGGATCGCGGAGAAGATCGAGTACGTGATGGCGAAATCCAGGCATGCGGATTGAGGACCTGACAGGGATTCTGAGACCGGCTCGTCCCTACGTGCCCAGGGACGTCAGCAGCATCCGCCGGATCGTCTTCCACCACACGGCCACCCCGCGTTCCGCGACGCCCGAGCAGATTCACGAGGAGCATATCCGGCGCGGGTGGTCCGGCATCGGGTACCACTACCTGATCCGGGACTCCGGCACGGTCTACAAGACCCGACCGGTCAGCGTCATACCCGCCTGTGTGGAGAAGGGGAACACGCCAAGCATCTGCATCGCCTGGATCGGGAACTACGACGTGCAGGAGGTCCCCGTCGCCGCTATCCACTCCGCCCGGGACCTGGTGCGCATGATCCAGGAGGCGTACCCCTGGGTCAAGGAGATCGTCGGGCACCGGGAGCTGATGCCGACTGTGTGCCCGGGCAAGTACGGGATGGACGTGGTGGAGGCGCTTCGGTCATGAGGCTTATGGCTTTCGCTGCTGCGGGCGTCGGAGTGCTGACCGCCCTCCTGACCCAGGTCCCCGTGGACGACCCCTACCAGAGGGCGGCGCACCTGGCAATCTGGTCCTACGTGGTCCTCAACAGCAACGAGTGCGCGGGGGTTGTCTTCGACGGAGGCAAGGTGCTGACGGCCGCGCATTGCCTGAAGGAGTCGGACAACCAGGTCACAGCCTGGGCGGCGAACGGTCGGACCCCCAGGAGCGCCGTGGTCCTGGACAAGGACGTGGGCCGCGACATCGCCGTGCTCTCGGTGGACTGGGGGCCGCTGCAGGGGCGTATGCGGGACGCCGAGTTTGCGGAACGCTACGACCCGGGCACCCCCGTGGTACTGGCCGGTACCCCGCTCGGGGAGGCCGGTCTGCTCACCTTCGGGCACGTCGCGAAAATCCAGGTCATGAACTTCGAGAACACGTGCGACCGGAGCCCCTACGGGACCACACGGACAGAACAGGTCCTGCACACGGCCATGACGTTCGGGGGCTCCAGCGGCGGGGGCCTGTTCGACCTGAGCGGGCGTCTCGTAGGGGTCACGCACCGCATGCGCACCTGGTCCCCGTTCGGGTGCGAGGGGCCGCTTCTTGAGGCCCTCTGGGGGTACGCGATTTCGGCACGCAGCATTCGGGAGTGGCTCACAAGCCGCCCCTGGTATGGAGGGAGGAGATGAACACGCTCGTAGCCCTGGTGTTGTCTGCATCCCTGTGGCTCGTGGGGGTGCAGGATGCGCTTCTACAATGGCGGCCCAACGGAGGTCTCCTGTTCGAGACGATCGCCTACTGTCCGGTCGGGGAGGAAGACCTGGCTCTGGCATACGCCTACTCGTACAGGGAGCACGGGGACCTGGACCGGACCGACGCGGGCTGGATTGCCGTCTACGGAGTCCTCTACGACGGGGAGCAGAAGCCCCTGGTGGTGTTCGAGCTACAGGACGAGACGGAGGACGCCTGGCTCATATGGCACCTGGACATGGACCTGGACGGTTACGCGGACCTGGAGGGGTCAGGCATCGAGTCCCTGGTCCGGATCGCGCCGGATTTCTGCGCCTTGTTGAACCTCCTGGTCGAGAAGGGCTCGATGGACCTCCAGAAGCTACGTTTACCGTGGAACGGACGTTCGCATGGAGGGCCTGGACGGCTCCAGGAGCTGGTCCTCTCGGGCCGGGGGTATCCGGGAGTAGGGCTTGCCTAGAAACCCGGCTCCTGACCCCGATTCCGTGCGAAATCCGGGGGGTCCTGGCGTGCGCATCCGGGTAGTCAGCGACCTTCACGTGGGTTCGGAGTGGGGGCTGTGGCCCCCCGGGGTCACGGACGACAACGGGCGGTCCTACCCGCAGAACCCCGCGCAGGCGTACCTGTGGGAATGCTGGCAACACCTGTGGAGCAACGCCCCCGAGCCGGACCTGGTGATCCTGAACGGGGACCTGATCGACGGACCGGACTGGCGGACCCGACAGACCCTTTCCCTGACGACCCCGAGCCTGGACCTCCAGCAGCGGGCTCTGGTCGAAACGCTACGTATCGCGGTGGCCGGTCGCCCCTGGTACTGCCTGGCGGGGACCCAGTACCACGAGCCGGAGCGTCTGGGCGTCGTGGCCATGCTCCTGGGGGCGCAGAAGGGACCGGCCGGAGAGCAGGTGCTGGACGAGCTTCACTACCAGGCGTTCGGGCTGCTGCTGGAGTTCCGTCATCACCCTTCGGGAGCCGATACGCTTTACCGTGGCACAGCGCTCAACCGGGAGCTGATCTGGAGCATCCTGGAGGGCTACCGGACCAAGACGCGGGTGCCGGACGTGATCGTCTGCAGCCACAATCACGTCTACAGCCTGTACCAGGAGTACGGCATCACGGTCGTGCTGTGCCCGGGCTGGCAGCTTCAGACGCGATGGGCGCGGATGCGCCGCCGCAAGAAGTGGGTGCCTGACATAGGCGCGGTGGACGTGGTGGTGGTGCCCGACGAGGTGCCGCGCGTCGAGGCGTACCGGTATGCTACACCTGTGACGAAGCCAATCCAGGGGCCTGACGATGAAACCCGTACCGCCAAGCGCAGACGAGCTGATCAAGGTCCTCGAAAGGGCCGATAGGGAAGGCCCGGAGGGGGCGCTGACCACCTCCGAAATCTACGCGGCCACCGGGTGGTCGAAGGATCGGATCAGGCGTGTGCTGGCGGTCGCAATCGCACGCGGTCTCGTGGAGGCCGTCCAGGTGTGGCGTCTGGGGATCGACGGCCGCCCTCACAAGCTGCCCGCCTACCGGGTGGTGAGGAAGAAGTGAGCGCCGCGAAGGTCAAACGGGTGCTGAGCAACGTACACATCCGGTACTACATGTTCCGCACCGCAGGCATGGTGGTGCCAAAGGGGGGCATTCTGATCGCCCTGCATGAGCAGGTCGACCTGGAGGACCTCCTGGACACCCTGGTCCACGAGGCGGTGCACCTCGCCCACCCGAAGCTGAAGGAGGAGGCCGTCGAACGGGCCACGAAGGCCCTCCTGAAGATGCCGAGCGTGCGCGACCTCGCCTGCCGGAGGGCCGCAGAAATCCTGTGGGACGCCTACCTGTACCTGCGGAGGCAGCGTGCGGACCGCTGAACGTATCATTCAGCTCCTCCTGAACCTGCTCCTGCTGGCCGGTCTGGTGTTCCTGTACGTGGACCGGGAGCGGCTGCGTCAGGAGCTGCGACAGGGACGCCCCCAGGTCAGCGAACGCATCCTGGAGACCGTCCGCGAGGTCCCGGTGGCTCAGCCCGTCCGCACGGAGGTCCGTGTGGCGGACCGCGTGGTGCCCGTGGAGGTCACCCGCTACGTGGACCGGGTGGTGGACAGGCCCGTCGAGCGCGTGGTCACCGTGACCGAACCCGCGCCCTGTCGGACGGAGGAGGAGTGTCGCAGAATCTTCGCGGCGTCCCCGCAGACTGTCAGCGTGGAGGCGCGTTTGAGGGCCGGTACCCCGGTCCCCGTGGAGGTGGACGGGGAGGTCCGGGAGGTGCGGCTGGCCCGGGACGTCCCGCTCCGGGTGGACCTGGTGCAGGCGGAGGGTGGGGTCTTCGTGGCCGTACAGAGACCCGACAACCCCGTTGCCGTGGACCGGGTTGTGACCCAGACGCAGGTGCCCCTCGCGCGTGCGCGTGCACGCGATGGTAAATGGGCTATAACCGTAGGTGTATCTGATGCCGTAGGTGTTGGATTGTCCTACGAGCTTGTACGGGTAGGCGATGTTACGTTAGACGGAGCCCTGTTCTCAACGCTACGTTCCGGTAACGTATCCATCCACGCCGGTGTTGGACTGGGCTATTCCGTCAACGAGTCCCTGAAAACGGGACTGGCGTACACGCAGGACCAACGTCTGTGGCTCTACGTGGGCTTCCGTCTGTGAATGCTAGCTATAGGGTGTGCCGATAGTTTCCGTTCACGGTGCGAGTGACTTTCATGGGTCCAGGGGTTGACAAAATCCGTTCCGGTGATGGTAGACTATCAGCGATTCCAAGTGAAAGGGGTGGGTGCCGTGCTGCTGAAGCGTACCGTTGACGGTGAGGTCGTCAGCCTCTCGCAGTATCCCGCGCACGTTGTCGAGATCGCCTTCGCCGATGGACGTCGCCTGCGGTTCCCCGAGCACGAGATCGACGAGATCGTGCTAGCGGTCGAGACCGTGCGCTCGGGCCTCTTCGGTGAAGTCGCCCAGACGTAAGGGCACAGAGTACGAGCGCGAGGTGGTGAAGTGGCTTCGCGCCCTGGGGTGCCCTGCTGTGCGTGTGCCCCTCTCGGGGTCAGCGCCCGGGTATGCCGGTGACGTGCGTTTCGCTATGGGCCGTCTGCGCTTCGTGGCCGAGTGCAAGCGGAGGCGTGCTCTGGCGATCGAGCGCTGGATGTCGCGCGGGGTCCTGTTCCTGCGTGCGGACCGTTCGGACACCCTGGTGGTGCTGAGCCGCGCCGTCTTCGAGCAGATCGTGAGGGAGGTGCTGCGTGCTGCCGCGAGAGGTCGAGAAGGTCCTGAGCGAGTACCTGGACCTGTGGCGGACCCACAAGCGGGTGGAGGACCGCCTGAAGGAGCTGCAGAACGAGATCGTGGCGTACATGGAGGCCACGGGGTCGCGGGTTCTGGAGCACGAGCCCTACCAGGTGACCCTGATCAAGGCGACGCGGGATGAGGTGGACGCGGAGGGTCTGTACCGCGCCCTGAAGGAGAAGGGCCTCCTCTCCCGTGCTCGGCGCGTGTTCCGTCTGGCCGTGGACCGTGCCGAGCTTTTTCGTCTCGTGGACCGTGGCCTGCTGGACCGCACGCTCGTGGCCCGCTACGTGAAGAGCAAGCCGGTATCGCCTTACCTGCGGGTGGACCATGCCTGACTGGAACGTTGTCGGCGTTCTGCACCACTACGGGGTACAGGTCGGCAGGCTGAACGGGAGCGGGAGCGTCAAGGCACTGTGCCCGTTCCATGACGACCACGAGCCATCCCTTGCGGTGGACCTGCACCGGGGCCTGTTCACGTGCTACGGGTGCGGGTGGCGCGGTGACCTGTTCGACTTCGTGGAGCGGCTGGAAGGGACGCGCGGGGTCGATACGTTGCTGGCGACCTGGGACGCCTCCCAGAGCGCGGACGTCGAGCCTCCCCCTCCTGTGGGCCGACGCTTTACGCCGGAGGTGTTCCGCTCCATGGTGCGGCCGTGCTGGGAGCGTGTTACGGGGGCAGCCGGGTACGCGGTCCGGCGCGGGATTGCCCCGGAGGTCCTGCGTGCGTTTCGGGTCCTGTGGGACCCCGTGCGCAAGATGACCGTTTTCCCCATCCGCTGGCGGGGACGGTGGGTCGGGTACCAGGCCCGGACGCTGGGCGAGGGTCCGAGCAAGTACGTCTTCAGCGTGGGCTTCCCGCGCAGGGAGGTTCTTTACCTGTCCACGGAGTACGGGGTCGAGCCGCGTCATCCCCTGCTCCTGGTGGAAGGTGTGTTCGACGCGCTGCGGGCGGTGACGCACGGGTGGACCTATGTCGCCGCCACGTTTGGCGCTACGTTGACGGACCAGCAGATCGCGTACCTGCGGGAGGAGGTGAGAGGCAGGGTTATCGTGTGCATGGACGGCGACGAAGCGGGGATGCAGGCCAACGTGGTTCTGGCGCGTGTGCTGGGGTCGCGTTATGTGTACGCGATGCCGCTCGGGTCGAAGGACGTGGGCGGCATGTCTCGGCAGCAGTTCTGGAAAACCATGAAGACAGCCTGGGAAGGGAGGAACATCTGATGGCGGACATTCTGGAGGTCATCGAGCAGGAGCAGAAGCGGCGTGCTGCGGGCGGAGCCATGGAGTCCTTCGTGCTCCTCCGCAACGACGGGGACGAGGCACTTGTGCGCTTCCTGGACGACCTGAAGCACCCGAAGCGTGAGGCGCACGTTATCGCCGTGCACGAGATGCGCGGGAGCAGCGCTTCGGACTTCCGGGTGGTCCTGTGCCAGGGGAGTGGGTGCCGTTACTGCGCGGACGGAGTGCGGGTCACGAAGCGGCTCCTGCTGCGTGCGTTCGTCTACTGGGTCAAGACGGGTGGCGCGAAGCAGAAGGTCAACGCGGTGCGTGTGGTGGACGTGAAGGCGTCTTCCGGTGCCGCTGCCGACCTGGTGAAGGACTTCCGCATGCGCGGCACGGTGACGGACTCCGACTACCTGTTCTCCAGGACGGGCGAGGGGTTCGACACGAAATACTCGCTGCGCCGACAGGACAAGGCCCCGTTCCAGCACGTGGACAAGGCGAAGGAAACCTGGATCACGGAGGAGAAGCTCCAGGAGCTGGTCAACAAGCGCTACGGGGAGCCGGAAGATGCCGAGACCGACGACGAATCGGAGATTCCGTACTGAGCACCTGCACCTGCACACGGAATACTCCGTGGGCGATGGCGTGGGGGACCTCCGCACGCTGGCGGAGCGCGTGCAGGCCGTCGGGGGCACGACCCTGTGCGTGACGGACCACGGGCACCTGTACGCGCTGCCCGACGCCTACGACCTGGGAGTGCGGTTTGTGCCCGGCTGTGAGCTGTACGTGATCGACGAGCAGGAGGAGATGCGGCACAAGAGCACGCACCTGACCGTCCTGGCTCCGACCCGTACCGCTCTGGTCGGCCTGCTGACGCTCCTGAGCGAGGCGAGCCGGGACCACTACTACTACCGCCCGAGGATTCCGGTGGAGCGGGTGCTGGAGACCCCGGACCTGATCGTGCTGAGCGGCTGCATCAACGGGTACTGCGCGAAACCGTACCGGCGCGGGGACCGGGACGAGGCGCTGCGACGCATACGCCGTCTCGCCTTCGCGCTGGGGGACCGCTTCTACCTGGAGGTGCAGGCGCACACGGACCCCGACCAGGTGTCCTGGAACCGGTTCCTCGCTGGCCTGGACCTGCCGCACGTGGCGACCAACGACGTGCACTTCCCGGACCCGGACGACTACCTGGTCTGGCGCGTTGTCCTGGGAGGTCGCGCAGGTTCCAGCCCGTGGGACCCGTCCCAGGAGCCCGTCACGCAGGCCCTGTACGTGATGGACGCGGAGCGTATGTACCGTGCCCTCGCGGTGTCCGTGGGCCGTGACGTCGCGGTGGAGGCGCTTCGCAACGCGGCGCGGATTGTGAGCGCTGCGGACGTGTCCCTGCTGAACGCGGACTGGCGCGTGCCCGACATGGGCGGGTTCGAGCGCCTGCGGTCTCTGGTCCCCGTGGAAGGTCCGCGAGCGTACCGGGATCGCCTGGCGTTCGAGCTGGACGTGATCGGGCGCACGGGGTTTGCCGACTTCTTCCTCCTGGTCTACGACATCGTGACGTGGGCCAGGAGTAAGGGCTACTACGTCTCCAACCGTGGGTCCGGGGTGGCGTCCCTGGTCCTGCACCGTCTGGGCGTGACCACCCTGGACCCCATTCGGTACGGTCTCGTCTTCGAGCGGTTCCTGAGCCCTGTGCGCCGGAGTCCACCCGACATCGACCTGGACGTGGAGCGGGCGGCGCGGGACGACATCCTGGGCTACATCTTCTCCCGCTGGGGGCCGGACCGTGTGGCGGTCCTGTCCAACATCGGTCGGTATCAGCCGAAGCTCCTGGCGCACGACGTGAAGCGTGCCGCTGCGAAAGGATACGTCTCCCTGGACCCCGATGGCGTGGCCTTCTGCGCCGAGACGGGTATGGGGTCAGCGGAAGCGAAGCGCGTGTGTGGCCTGCTCGGACGTGCCCGGTTCATCTCCGTGCACGCGGGCGGCCTGGTGTTTTTCCCGGACAGCATCCACGAATACACCCACCTGTACCGGACAAACTCCCAGCTCGTTGCGGCGGTGGACAAGCGGGGGGCCGAGCGCATGGGCCTGATGAAGCTCGACCTGCTCGTGGTGGACACCCTGGACGTGATCCGCATGTCCTGCCCGGACGGGGACCCGTTCCGCCTGGAGCCCGATGACCCGCGTGTGTATGCCTGGATTCGCACGCACGCATGGGACTACGCAGGGCTGTTCCAGATAACCGACGTGGGGGCGCGTGCCATCGAGATGATCAAGCCCCAGGACTTTGAGGACTTGATGGCGGTCGTCTCGACGATCCGTCCCGGTTCGGTGAGCCCGGAGGAGTACGTGGAGGGGGCCTCTCTGCCCGCCTCGTTCGCGGACTGCGCGGCCGAGACCGGCGGGGTCCTTGTCTACCAGGAGCAGCGCATGCGGGTCCTGAAACGGGCCGGGTTCAGCAACGAAGAGGTGGAGGAGGTCCTGAAGCTCAGCAAGCGGCGGGACCCCGTACCTCCGCAGTACGTCCGCAAGTGGATGCGTGCGTGCCGCGACCTGGGGATCGCGCCCTCAACGGCGGAGTACCTGTGGTCCCGCATCCAGGAGTACGGATTCAACCGCGCACACGCGGCGGGGTACGCCTATCTCCTTTACCTCACCGCGTGGCTGAAGAAGTACCGGTACCTGGACTT
>VAPR01001508.1_pt1 | contig 11219 bp, 14 predicted proteins | sample 3380701 | NCBI WGS metagenome assembly VAPR01 (sample SAMN11536904, study PRJNA540576) | hot springs metagenome | isolation source: hot spring wet sediment | place: Spain: Lobios | collected 2014-01
CTCTCTTCCTGATACTAATTCTAATTGTTCTTCTTATCAACTTCCTCCTTTACCTTCAGGTTGGTCATACAGATGTTCACAAGGCGGGTTTATCGCTACCGACCATTATGGTTGTGTTAACTGGGAATCAGTTTATCTTAATCAAACAACTTTCATTATAAACTCTAGTAACTCTTCAGTTACGAGGCAAAGAGTGAGCTTTACTGCTCCCCCATCGGGTCAGTGGAATCACATTGTTGCTGTTTGGACCGGTAGCCAATCTTATGTATATCTCAATGGAACCTTATATGCAGGCCCTATTTCAGCACCGAACGCTCCCTGGAACGCTCCTACTAATCTAACTTTTGGAGCCGTAAAAACAACTAATGATTGTTGGGGGGCTGGCACAGGAACGATAGCAGGAGAATTTAATGGTCTCATCGACGAAGTCCGTATCTACAATCGTGCTCTTTCTCCTGAAGAAATAAAAACAATCTACGAAGCAACGAAATAAAAATAGCGCAAAGCTTAAAAGTCAAAGCTCAAAAGTAAACCTTACAATTGATTGAAGTTATAGAGGTCAGGACCCTGATAACTTAAAATAAAATTTTCCATATTTCTTTTGGTTTTAGAATTGTTTTTTTTCTTTTTGCCTCTATTTCACTAAATTCTTTAGGATAATTTTTTTGTTTAGAGTTAACAATTAATATTGGGACATTACCAAATTGGTGTTTACCTGTTTTTGTATTAGTTAGATGATCACCGGTGATAATATAAATACAACTTGGAAAATTTTTGTAAATTTTACCAAACCAGGAATCAAAAAATTCAAAAAATTTTTTCTTTCTTTCAAAATCTTTATCATGACTTGCTTCATCTGCTTCTTTTAAGTGAAGATAAATTAAATCATATTTATTAAAATTTTCTTTAATTGCTTTTTCGTAAAAGCTGTATCTTTCTTTAATATTTTCAATTTCCGGTAAAGTTAAAGCAGAAAAACCAACCAATTTACAACCTCCTTTAACAACTCCATTTTCAGCAACAACAAGACCATTTTTAAAATTGTATTTTTTAAAAAAGTTTTCCAATTGAGGAATAAAATTTCCAACTTCTCTAGTTAAAAGATAATTTGCTGGCAAAATTTTTCTTTTTACTCTCTCGTGATTAATAGAATGATCTTTTAAAACAAAATAAGCTTGATCTAAAAATTCTTGAACAATTTTTGCTGTTTTTATTGTTAAATTATCATTTTTAAGTGGTTTTATTTTTTTTACTTTTTTGTTTAGGTTGTATGGATCAGAATCACTAATATAAGGAGAAAGTTTTTCTTTAAAAATTAAAACACCACGATGACCATAGGTTCGATGAAAATGGAAAGGAATAGAGAAGAGGATTTCATTAATAGCTTTTTCAAGATTGTTTAAACCAAAAGTATTTCTGCCAGCTCTTCTATCAATTACTTTTAAATTTTCATCAACAGTTCCAAAATCAACTCTTATTGCTAATTCTCCATTTTTAAAATCCAAATCAGCACCAATTGCTTCCAAGGGTCCTCTTTTGACATCTACTTTATAGGTTAAAATTCTTAGATTGGCTATTCCAGTTAAACTTGAAGCACCTTGTTTTGGCCAATCTTTTTTAGTAAAAATTTGTAACTCCCCTAAAAAACTATTTTTTAAAAGTTTATTAAGATTATTTTTTTTAGCTAATTTTAAAGGTGTTTTTATTCCTGGATCAGCAATACCATCTATTAAAAAAAATATTGCTCTTGCCATTATTTCTAATTTTATGGTATAATTAAAACAATTTCAAATTTAATCTTGAAGTTTTTTGTTTGTTAATTTAATTTTGGTTTGTTTTTTTATTATAATGAAAGTTTCTTCATCAATTAAAAAAAGATGTCAGAAGTGTCGAATAGTTAAGAGGGGAAAATATCGTTATATTATTTGTGAAAATCCCAAACATAAACAAAAACAAGGATAATGGTTAGAATTAGAGGAGTAGATTTACCAGATCAGAAAAAGATTGTTTTTGCTTTGCCAAAAATTTTTGGAATAGGTTTATCATTGGCGAAAAAAATTTGTTCTGAAACCAATGTTGATCCAAACAAAAGGGTAAACGAATTGAAACCTGAAGAAATTAGTAGGATTGATAAATTTATTGAAGAAAATTACAAAGTTGAAGGAGATTTAAGAAGAGAAATTAGAGAGAATATTAAAAGGTTAATTGATATTCAATGTTATCGAGGTATTAGGCATCAAAAAGGTTTACCAGTAAGAGGTCAAAGAACAAGAAGTAATGCAAGAACAAGAAAAGGTCCAAGAAAAACAGTTGCTACCGGCGCAAGAAGAAAAGCTGGTGGTGGTAAGAGATAATGGGGCAGACAAGGGTTAAAACAATTGGCTTAGAAGAGGTAAAAGAAGAGAAATCTGCTGAAATTGAACCATCGAAAAAGGGTACAAAAAAGAAATCTTTGTATTTTTCAAAAGGAAGAATTTATATCAATGCTGGTTTCAATAATACTATTATCACTTTAACTGATGATAAAGGAAATACAATTTTGTGGTCATCTGCTGGACATGCTGGTTTAAAAAATACCAAAAAAGGAACACCATTTGCTGGAACCAAAGCAATGGAAGTTTTATTAGAGAAAATGAAAAATATTAACATTGACGAACTTGAGGTTTATGTTAAAGGAATTGGTCCCGGCAGAGAATCAGCTTTAAGAGTTTTATTTAGTAAAAATTACAATGTCGTTTTAATTAAAGATATTACCCCAATACCCTTTGGGGGGCCAACAAAACCAAAACCAAGAAGAGTATAAAAAATGAAATTAGGACCAAAAGAAAAATATTGTCGAAGGTTTGGCCAGAAAATGATGTGGAATGAAAGATGCTTATCTGGCAAATGTGGTTTAATAAGAAGAAGAACAAGACCGGGAGTTCATGGTTATAAACCAAGAAATCTTTCTTTATATGCTAGACAACTTTTAGAAAAACAAAGATTGAAATTTAGTTATTTGTTGAATGAAAGAAAAATTAAAAATTATGTTGAATTAGCAAAAAAATCAAAAAAATCAGCTCCTTTAGCTTTGATTGAAATTTTAGAGAGAAGACTTGACAATGTTATTTGGCGTTTAGGTTATGTACCTTCAAAATTAACAGCTAGGCAATTAGTATCTCATGGTCATTTTTTGGTTAACGGTAAAAGAATGACTACACCTTCTTATTTAGTTAACGAAGGCGATGTTATTGAAATTAGACCACAAAGCAGAAATATTAAACCTTTTGAAAACATAGAGCAAAGATTAAAATTTCATCAAGTACCATCTTGGTTGGAAATTGATCTATCAACATTGAAAGCAAAGGTTTTGAGATTGCCAGCTGGAGAAGAAATTCAACACAATTTTAATTTACCTTTAGTAATAGACTTTTATAGTCGTTAGTAAAATTGATTTTAAAAATGATTAATGATTTAGTATTGGCAGAAAAACCAAAATTAGTTTTTTTTGAAGGAAATAAGGGTGTTGTTGAAATTGCTCCACTTTCACCAGGTTATGGAATAACCCTTGGTAATGCTTTAAGAAGGGTTTTGCTTTCTTCATTAGTTGGTTCAGCAATTACTCGAGTTAAGATAGAGGGTATTTTGCATGAATTTTCAACAATACCAGGAGTCCTAGAAGATGTTTTAGATATCACTTTTAATTTGAAAAAAGTAAGAATTAGAATGGATATTGACGGTCCCGTTGAACTTTCTTTAGAAGCAAAAGGTAAAAAAGAAGTTAGAGCTGGTGATATTAAACCAGTTGCTGGAGTTAAAATTGTTAATCCGGATCTTTTAATTGCAACCTTGACTTCAGACAAAGCAGAATTAAAAATGAATTTAATCGTTGAAAAAGGTCGCGGCTATTCTCCTTTTGAAGAAAGAACAAAAGAAAGGATTGTTGCTGGAGAAATAGTTTTGGATGCTATTTTTTCTCCGGTTTTAAATGCTGTTTACGAAGTTGAAAATGTTAGATATAAAGAAAGAACTGATTATAATTTGTTGAGGCTTACAATTGAAACCGATGGAACAAAAACACCCGATGAGGCTTTTAAAGAAGCTGTTTTAATTTTAAAAGAGCAATTAGATAGATTATTAATTGAAAATGAATAAAAAAATTTTTCATCGCAAAAAAGATCAAAGAAAGGCTTTGTTCAGAATTTTAGCCCATCATTTGATTATTCAGGAAAGAATTAAAACGACAAAACAAAGAGCTAAATTTTTAAAGCCAATTATCGAAAGATTAATTTCTAAAGCAAAGAAGCAAGATTTATCAAGTTTGAGATATCTTTTAGAAAGATTACCAAAAAAATCTGCTTATAAAGTTTTTTATGAATTGGCACCAAAATATCAAAGTCGGACAGGTGGCTACGTGAGAGTTGTAAAATTACCATTTCGAAGAATTAAAGATTCAGCCGAAATGGCAATTATTGAATTTGTTTAAAATGTTAATGATAAGATTTCAAAAAATAGGCAAGAAAAATCAAAAAGTTTTAAGATTAGTTTTACAAGAGAAAAGATCGAAACTTCGAGGTAAGACTATAAAAATTTTAGGTTGGTGGAATCCCTATTTAAAACAAGGAAATTTTGATGCTGAAAAAATAAAATTTTACCTTCAGAATGGCGCTCAAATTTCCGAGACTGCTAAAAGTATCCTAAAGAAACAAAAAGTTATTTAACTTACAAAATGCTTAAACCAAAAATTATTCAAGGTCCTAATGGATTGAAAATTTTACTTTTAAAAAACCAAAATAGTTTATCAACAACTCTTTTAATTTTAGTTAAAGCTGGAACTGATTATGAAAGAAAAGAAGTAAATGGCATTTTTCATTTTATTGAACATTTATATTTTAAAGGAACAAAAAATTACCCCACACCTAAAATTTTAATGGAGGCAATAGATAATATTGGTGGTGCTTATAATGCTTTTACAAGTCATGAATATACTGGTTATTACATTAAAGTTTTACCTGAATATTCTTTTTTGGCTTTAAAAATTTTTACTGACATTCTTTTAAACCCTTTGTTTCCTGAAGAAGAGATTGAAAAAGAAAAGAAAGTAATTTTTGAAGAGATTAATCTTTATAAAGACAGTCCGGCTAGTTTAGTTGTTGATTTAGGCAATCAATTAGCTTTTGGTGATCAGCCAGCAGGTTGGCCAATCATAGGTAACAAAGAAACAGTTTCCAAAATTCAAAGAAAAGATATCCTAGAAATTGTTAGAAAACATTATTCAACAAAAAACACCTTGATTGTTTTAAGCGGAAAAATATTGGAAGAAAAAAAACTTCTTGATTTTATTTTTGATAATTTTAAAAATTACAACTCAAAAAAAGTAAACAAAAAGCCAACCTTTAAGAAACCAAAAGAAATTTATCAAGAAAAAATTTATTTCAAAGATGTTGATCAAGCTCATTTATTTTTAGGTTTTCCTTTACCAGGTATTTTTAATTTAAAACAAAGAAGGAATTTTTACCGCCTTATTTCTATTATTTTGGGAGAAAAGTCAAGCTCAAGATTATGGTTAAAAATTAGAGAGGAACTGGGGGCAGCTTATTATGTCCGCTCAAGTTTTTATGAATATACTGATCGAAGTTTGTTTTTTATTCATGCTGGTATTAATTTAGAAAGATTAGAGCTGGTCTTTAAAGCAATTGTTGATGAAGTTAATAAACTAAAGAAAAAAGGACATACCTTAGAAGAGCTTGATACTAGTAAAGCTATTTTAAAAAGTTTTATGTTTAGAGATTTAGAAGACAGTTTAGAAGCTGCTATGTTTTATGGCCGTTATTATCTTTTGGAAAAAAAATTGATTAACTTGAAAGAATTAATTAAAGAAATTGATGGTGTTTCTATTGATAATCTAAATAAAGAATTAAAAAATTTATTTTCTTTTAATCAGGCTAAATTAGCAATTATCTTACCTAAAGGATTGAAAATTAATTTTTATGAGATTTTGAAAAAGTTGTTATAATAACAAAAATGACTGATAGTTTTAAGAAATACTTTCTTTTTTGGTTAATTCCTTTACTTTTTTTAACAATTTTATACTTTAAACAAATTATTTTTGCTATCTTAGCAGGCGTTGTTTTTGGTTCAGCAATTCAAACTTTTGCTTATTATTTAAATTATCGATATAAATCCAATTATTATTTAAATGTTTTTTTACTTTATTTAATATTATTTATTCTTTTCGCTCTGATTTTTTACTTTATTTTAAAAGCCCTATTAGAAGAATTGCCTGTTTTCATCCCTAAGATTTCTCCTTATTTTAACTTGATTCAAAATTTCATTCCCGAAAATTGGCAGGACATTTTTTTGGGTAGCGTTAATTATTTACCTAAATTTTTGAATTTTATTTTTAACTTTTTTGGTGGTTTATTATCCTTTGTTTCAGCTTTATTTGTTTCTATTTATGTCAGTTTGAATAAAAATTTTCCCGAAAATTTAATTAAATTATTTCTAATAAATCATAATATCGATGAATATCTAAAAATATGGAGAAAAATTAAAAGAAAAATCAGTTTTTGGTTTTTGGGTCAGCTCTTTTTAATGATTTTTATTGGTTTAACCACTTATCTTTATTTAGGGTTAGTTTTGAATTTAAAATACAGTTTATTACTTTCTATTTTAGCTGGTATTTTAGAAATTATTCCAATAATAGGTCCATTAATTACTTTAATAGTTGCTTCTCTTTTTATTTTTATTGATTCACCCAATTATCTTCTCCCGGTGATAATATTTTTTATTTTAATCCAACAGCTTGAAAATTATTTCATTGTTCCCCTAGTTATGAAAAAAGCAACTGCTTTAGATCCTTTGTTGATCATTTTAGGAATTTTTATTGGCGGTAAACTTGGCGGCATTTTTGGTATAATAACAATAATACCAATTTTAGTATCTTTGATTGAGATTAAAAAATATTTAAAAATGCGGGATGGTGTAATCGGTAGCACGCAGGACTCTGGATCCTGAGGTTCAGGTTCGAATCCTGATCCCGCAAATGACTTGTTATTTTTGTTCCCAAAATGCAAAAGAGATAGATTTTAAAGAAATTGATGTTTTAAAGAGATTTCTTTCTGCGGGAATGAAAATTAAATCAGCAAAAGAAACCGGCTTATGTTCGAAGCATCAAAGAAAGCTGAAAAGAGCAATAAAAACTGCAAGGCAGATGGCTCTTTTGCCATATTTGGCTTGATAAGAAAATATATGATAAAATATTAAAACTATCCTTGAGAGTCATTTTTTATTTTTGCCAATAATCATTAGTAATTTATTAATAATAATTATCTTCAGCCTGTTAATTAATTTAATGATTTTTGATGTTGTTAACGGTGAAGATTTTGATGTTAATTTGAGATTAAATAAAGATGCATTTTTGAAATTATCAAATTTTCAAACAGAAAATCGAGTTTTAGAAGATTTTATTTTTCCATTAAGTATTGACCAAAATGATGTTGAAAATTTTATAAGTAAAAAAGAAGAACAAAAGAAAAAACTTGGTTGGAGCTATACAATTAAAAAAGGAGAAACTTTATGGGAAATAAGCAAAAAATTTAAAATTCCACTAAAAGATCTCTTAGCAATCAATAGTTTTTCTGAAAACTCAATTATTAAAGCAGGAGATAAAATTGTTATCCCTGGAGTTAAACCACAAGGTGTTATTGTTACTGAAAAACCAAAGGAATTGGTTGGCAAATTTGTCTCTGCTTTGAAAGAAGTTGGTAATATTGTTATACCTGTTTCTGGTTTTAACTGGGGTCATAATCATGGAGATAATGGCACCGATATTGCTGCTCAGTGTGGCCAAGAAGTTTATGCTGCTAATTCGGGGATTGTTATCGAATCAAGAGATGGTTGGAATGGTGGTTATGGAAATTATATTATAATAAAGCACAGTAATGGAATTTACAGTCTTTATGGACATCTTAGTTTAAGACTTGTTCAGATTGGTGAAAAAGTAAATAAAGGAGAGTTAATTGGCTATGTTGGTAATACTGGTTATACTCTTGGTCCTACTGGTTGTCATTTACATTTTGAAATTAGAGGAGGTGCAAACCCTCTTTTAAGATAGATGGATGATAAGTTAATTAAAAATTTTTTGAAATTTTTAAATATTACCTTTTGGATATTATTGATTATTATTTTTATTTTTTGGTATAGCGAAAACAAAGATGAGTTTTTTCCTTCACGGGAGATTGAACAAATTCGTAATCCAATCAATCCTTTTAAATAATGTTAGATCTAAAAAATATTGAAAATTTTATTAGTCAGATTTCTGATTCTCGAAAACTTTCGAAAGATGTTGTTGAAGAAGCTGTTTTAGATGCTTTAGCAGTCGCTTATAAAAAAGATAATGATCTAAAAGATGCTATTGTTAAAGCTAAAAAAGAACAAAACAATCAAATAAAATTTTATTTAGTTAAAACTATTGTCAATGATGAAGATGTAAACAACAATTTAATAAAATTTAATCCTAATAGGCAAATTTTACTTTCTGAAGCTAAAAAAATAAAAGAAGATGCTGTTTTAGGCGAAGAGATTTCTTTTCCTTTACCTTCACAAGAGAATTTTAGTCGAATAGCTGCCCAAACAGCAAAACAGGTTATTCTCCAAAAATTAAGAGAAGCAGAAAAAATATCTCTTTATTCAGAGTTTAAAGAAAAAGAAGGGAAAGTTATTAGTGGTGTCATTGAAAGAAAAGATAATAATGGCAATGTTTATGTCAATTTAGGGAAGATATTAGGAGTTATGTTTAGAAATGAAACTATTCCTGGAGAAAATTATCGACCAGGACAAAGAATGAGATTTTATGTTTATGCAGTTGAAAATACTCCAAGAGGAATTCAAGTTTTTCTTTCCCGAGCTCACCCTTATTTTATTCCGGCAATTTTTACCTTTGAAGTTCCTGAAATTGTCGAAGGAGTTATTGAGATTAAAGGAGTTGCTCGCGAACCAGGAATAAGAACAAAAATGGCTGTTTATTCTAATTTAAAAAATTACGATCCTGTTGGTGCTTGTATTGGTGTTAGAGGTGCCAGAATTATTTCAATAATGAATGAATTAAATAACGAAAAAATAGACATTGTTCCTTGGGATCCTGATCCTTTAAAATATGTTGCTAATGCTTTATTGCCAGCAAAGGTATTAGAAGTTAAAGCTTTGCCTAAAAGAACAATGCTTGTTTTGGTTCCTGAAGAAGAATTACCAATAGCAATTGGCAAAAATGGTCAAAACATTAGATTAGCAGCAAAATTGACTGGTTGGCAGCTAGATGTCCGTTCAGTAGCTGAACCAGAAAAAGTTGTTGAAGGCGGGCAAGCTGCTCCAGAAGAAAACAAAGATGATTTACAAGAATCTTAATCAAGGACCTAAACCACCAAAGGAAATCTTTGTTATTATTGAAATTCCTCAAGGAAGTAATGTTAAATATGAATTAGACAAAGAAAATAATGTTTTATTTGTTGATAGATTTCTTCATACAGCTATGGTTTATCCATTTAATTATGGTTTTGTCCCTCAAACCTTAGCCGAAGATGGTGATCCGGTCGATGTTTTAGTCTTATGTGAAAATCCAGTTTTACCAGGTTCAGTGATTAAAGCTAAACCCATTGGTGGTTTAGAAATGGAAGATGAAGCTGGCAAAGATGAAAAAATAATTGCTGTTCCTTTACCTAAAATTGACCCAATTGAGGGAAGCTATAATGATATAAAAGATGTTCCTGATGGTTATAAAAATAAAATTAAACATTTTTTTGAATATTATAAAACCTTGGAACCAGGAAAATGGGTAAAAGTTAAAAGATGGTTTTCAAGAAAAGAAGCTGAAAAAAGAATCGAACAAGCTATAAAAAGATTTCAAAAAAATAATGCCTGAAATTGTAATAAAAAGCAATGGCGAAAAGGAGCCTTATGATTCTCTTAAAATAATTAATTCTCTTAAAAGAATAAATATTCCTGAAGAAAAAATTCAAGAAATTCTTTGGCAAATTGATAAAAACTTTCCCTCAATCGTAAAAACAAAAGATCTATTCAAATTTGTTTTTGATTATCTTAAAAAAGTAGAGCCCAATTATTCTTATAAGTTTAATCTTAAACAAGCAATTTTTAAATTAGGACCAACAGGTTATCCATTTGAAAAATTTATTGCCCATCTTTTAAAACTTTATGGTTATTCAGCTCATCATAATCTTTTTCTAAAAGGCAAATGTCTTAGTTATGAGATAGATTTTGTTGCTGAAAAGGAAAATCTTCTTTACATCGGTGAATGTAAATTTCATCAAAAACAAGGATTTAAAAACGATGTTAAAATTCTTCTTTATGTTTATGCAAGATTTTTAGATATTAAAGAGAATTTGAGTAAAGAATCTTTGTCAATGATTGTCACTAATACTACTTTTACCTCAGAAGCAATTAATTATGCTAATTGTTATAATGTAAAATTAATTTCCTGGAATTATCCTAAAGAAAATTTGGCTTTTTTGATTGATAATAAAAGAGCTTATCCTTTAACAATTTTTGATTTTTTACCTTTAAAAGCTTTACAAAATTTTTTTAACTATGATATTGTTTTAATATCTGATTTTTTAAGTAAAGATTTAAATTATTTAAAAAAGATTTCTAATTTAGACGATAAAACTCTTCAAAAAATAAAAGATATATCAGAACATTTAACTGAAAAATAAGTTATAATTATTTATATGGTGGGCGTAGCTCAATTGGTTAGAGCGGAGGCCTGTGGAGCCTCAGGTTGCCGGTTCAAGCCCGGTCGCCCACCCTTGACAAATTGTTATTTTATTATATAATTTAAAAAGCACACTTAGGGAGGTGAGATCGTGAGAGGCATGCCGAAACTGGTAGTATTAGGTGTCACCATTTTTTTCCTTGCTGGATGTAGTGGCGGGAGCGTTATCCAGCCACCAGTATTGTCTCCATGTGTAAATAATTTAAATATTGATATCGACTCACAGTCAAGGTCAATTATTATCACCTGGGTCCCCGAGCCGGGGCACCGCTATGTAGTTAAGTATTCGCCGGGGGGCATTATCGATCCGGCGGTTCCTCCACTTGTGATCCCCGACCTTCGGCCGGGGGTGTATCGCATTGTGGTGGTGAATATTAATCCTTCTGGTGTTAAGTGTGAGGTTGAAACAACGATTGAAATCAGGTAATCATTTGGGTGCGAGGAATTCCTCGCA
>VAPR01001509.1_pt1 | contig 11219 bp, 11 predicted proteins | sample 3380701 | NCBI WGS metagenome assembly VAPR01 (sample SAMN11536904, study PRJNA540576) | hot springs metagenome | isolation source: hot spring wet sediment | place: Spain: Lobios | collected 2014-01
ATATTTTACACCATTTATATATCCTAATTTTAATCCCCCTTTATTTGTTTCTTTTATAAATTCTGTTAAAACTTTTAAAGGTTGAATTTCATCACCTTGAATAAATATAAAAGCATTTGTTCCTTCTAATTTTTCATTTATATCTAAATTTAATTCCTTTAAAGCCAAATTAAATAATGTATTTTTTATAACTTTCATTCTTGCATTTTGCTCTTTAAGTTTTCTTCTTAAACTATTAATTTCACTAACATTCCAACCCTTATAATCTATCACATAAAAACCCTTTGAATTTGAAATTAAACTTTTGGCAACATCAATAATCTCTCTCTTCTTTTGCTTTGATACACTTATCATTTCCCTCTCTCCCTTAAAATTCTATATATATCATTTAAAGACAACTTAACAGATGGACTCATTGTTAATGAAAGATAAGAGGATTTTATAAATGAACCTTTTGCACCAGATGGCTTATTTTTGATAATTTCATCAAAAACAGCAATCACATTCTCATATAGATATTCAACAGGAAAAGATGCTTTACCAACTGCTAAATGCAAATTCCCACTTTTATCAAGTTTATATTCAATCCTTCCTTTTTTCAATTCTCTTACAACTTGACCCACTTCATTTGTTACTGTTCCAGTTTTCGGAGAAGGCATTAATCCTCTTGGACCTAAAATTTTACCTAATTTTCCAAGCTCTGGCATAACATCAGGAGTTGCTACTATTGCATCAAATTCTAACCATCCTTCCTTTATCTTTTCAAGATATTCGCTAAAACCAACATAATCTGCACCAGCTTCCTTTGCTTCTTTCTCTTTTTCTAAATCTCTTACAATAGCAAGAACTCTAACATTTTTCCCCCTACCATATGGCAGAACAATAGCCCCTCTTAATAATTGATCAGACCTTGTTGGATCTAAATTTGTCTTTATAGAAAGCTCAACCGTTTCATCAAATTTAGCACTTTTTAAATTTTTTATTATTTCTAAAGCCTCTTTTAGGGGATATTCTTTCGTTAAATCATACTTTTCCAAAAGGTTTAAATATCTTTTACCATGCTTTGCCATCTTTAATCCTCCACTATTTTTATACCCATATTTCTAGCAGTTCCTTCTATAATTCTCATAGCAGCTTCTAAGTCAGTAGTATTTAAGTCTGGAAGTTTTATTTGAGCTATTTCTCTAAGTTGTTTTCTTGTTATCTTGCCAACTGTTTCATGCCCTGGACGATGTGCTCCCGTTTCAATACCCGCCGCTTTTTTTATTAAAAATGAAGCAGGGGGTGTTTTTATTATAAAATCATAAGTTCTATCTTTATATATTGTAATTTCAACAGGTAAAATCATACCCATTTTGTCTCTCGTAGCATCATTGAACTTCTTAACAAAATCCATAATATTAACTCCATGTTGTCCAAGCGCAGGACCAACAGGTGGAGCAGGTGTTGCTTGTCCCGCAGGCAATTGTAATTTAACTTTTGCTACAACTTCCTTTTTTACTGCCATAATAACCTCCTTATGTTATCCTTTCAGCTTGAATAAAATCAATTTCAAGCTCACTTGGTCTTCCAAAAATATCAACTCTTACTTTCATCTTTGATTTTTCAGGGTATACTTCAATAACTTCTCCTTCTCTATCCTTAAATGGTCCTGCTACAATCTTTACCTTTTCACCTTTAACAAATGGAGATTGAGATTTTTTTCTTTCATTTTCCCTTTCTACAATTTCTTCAATATGTCTAATTTCTTCTTGTGTAAGTGTTGTAAAAGTATAATTACCTTCTGGATCTTTTGATAATAAAGCCTTCATACGAGTAGCTTTTACTATAAAATCAACCAAATTTGGGTCTTCTTCCATTTCTACAAAAACATAACCTTTATATACAGGTTTTTCAACTCTAACCCTCTTTATCACTCCTCTTACTTGCTTAGTTTTCTCAATTGTTTCAACAGGAACAAGAACCCTACTTATTTTATCCTTAAGATTCATATTCTCAATAAGATTTTCTAAAATTTGTTTAGCCCTCTTTTCTCTTCCTGCGGTTGTATGAAAAACAATCCAAACTTTCTCTTTAATCTCCATACCTTAACCTCCAAACGTTTTTATAATATAAGCGATAATTTGACTTAATATAAAATCTAAGGAGAATATATATATACTCAAAATTATTGAAACGATAAAAACTGCTAATGTGCCAGCTATTATTGATTCTCTTGTTGGAAAAGTTAATTTTTTCGTCTCTTCTATAGATTCAGCAATAAATGTAGGTAATCTCTTTAAACTTTGAATGAGGTTATTCATATTTTTAAACCTTCTTTTCTACATGTTCAGTATGTTTTCTGCACCACTTACAATACTTCATTAAACTTAACTTTTCCTTTTTATCTCTATTTTTGGTAGTTTTATAATTCCGCCTTCCACACTCTTTACACTCAAGCGCTATTATAATTCGCATAAGCGAGACCGGAGGGACTTGAACCCCCAACCTGCGGATTTGGAATCCGCCGCTCTTCCAAGTTGAGCTACGGTCTCTTCAGCAAGTCTGAAAATTATAAAGCATATCCCAAAATAGGTTTAAAATTTTAAACTTGTCAAAAAATATACTACGGGAACTTTTTGAAGTAGGAAATTTTAGAGCCATATTAAACAATCTAAGAAATTTCTCTTTGGATGAATATAATGCAGATATAGTAAAGTGTTATACGTTATTATTTTTAGATGATATAAAGGGTGCCCAAATAATAAGCTCAAAATATAAAAACGATGTAAATTTCCTTTTAGTTGATGCATATATTAGTTTTAATCAAATGGATGAAAGGAAAAGTTTTGAAATTGTTCAAAAAATTATAAATTCAGAAGATGTTTTAGAATATATAAAGCTTGAAAGTTATGTTATAGCTATAAATAGCTTAGTCCTATTAAATAACATCCAAAAAATGGAAGAGATATATTTTCAAGCTTTAGACTACGCAATTTCAAAAAATTTATTTGTGTATAAATCAATCATAGATTTTATATTCTATCTAAACTTGAATAGAATTCAAGAAGATGAGCAATCAAAAAAAATACTTTTAAGAACAGAATTTGAACTTAAAAATTATGGTAATTTAAACTATTATGCTCTTAATCTACTTCATAATGCAACAATTTTTGCTACCCAATACCAATTTGATGAAGCCAATAAAAGAATAGAGTTAGCTTATGAAATAATAACGAAAATCGGTTCTTTATCATTGTTATCAAGATACTACTTAAATAAATACTTCGTAAAAGTTTATGAAAATCAAATAGATTTTGAAGACCTAAACAAAGCTCTTGAATATGCAGATATTTCTCAAAACAACCTTAATAAAACCCTTGCTTTAAATTACATGATTTCCTACTACATCCATAAAAAAGAAGTTGAAAAGGCAAAAAATATCTTAAAGCAATATGAAGAACTCATGCAATACTCAAAAAGAACTTCTCCAAGATTCTTATTTACAAAAGCAATTTTATCTTGTGAAAATGGAAATTATAAAGAATCAATAGAATTAATTGAAAAAGCAATGAATTTGGCAAAAAGTAAGTATCAAGAGATATCTTTAAAAATTTACAAGTGCGTCGTTCTTAAAAGAATGGGTAATTTGAATGAAGCATATAACTTACTCTTAGAACTTCTAAATGAGAAAGACATAATTTATCAAAGCATTGAAAAAGATATTATGAATGAATTAAAACCGTTATTTCAAATGTATTTAGAAAACAATAAAGGACTATCAGAAAATTTTATAAAACTTATAATAAAGCTTGAATTTGAAGAAGAGTTTAAAATTCAAAATGCTTATGAATATATGGATGAGTTTGATATTATAAAAAGAATTGACAAAATAAAAGACAAAAAAATTTTAAGCAAAATTAAGGAGAAACTAAAATATCAAATTTATCTTTTTAATAAGCTAAAATTGATAATTTTGGATAAAGTTATATATGAAGAAGATTTTGACAGACCAATAACCGCAAAAGTTTTCAAATATTTTGTAATAAATAGAAATAGATTTATACCTAAGGAAAAAATTTTTGATGAGCTTTGGCCCAATGATGACCCCAAAAAAGCATCATCGAAACTTCATACTATTGTTAGTAATATAAGAAGAATTTTAATTGATGATGAAGTTATAAGAAGTTCCGGTGGAGCTTATGGATTTTTCCCAGACAATAGATTTTATATAGATATTGAAGATTTTGAAAATTCTATAAAAACAGCAATTGCTATATCCTATGTAAATCCAGAAGAAGCAATATCAAGAATTATTCATGCATTTGATATTTATAGTGGAGATTTACTTGAAGGAGACCTTTATGAAGAGTGGATATTTGTGGAAAGAGAGCGTTTAAAACAATTATTATCACAAGGTATATTGGTTCTTTCAGAATTACTTATTAAGAAAAATTTAGAAAATTTAGCAATTGCTTATCTTGAAAGCTCCTTATTTAGAAATCTTGATAACAAAGTCTTTAGCATGCTATTGAACTTACTTAAAAAACATTCGCTTGATGATAGATTAAACTTTTGGAATAACTACATCCAGAGGTTAATAAGATGAAGTTTTATAATGAGTTTTTAAATGTTCTAATTGAAATCCCTGAGAATATAAATAGAGTGGTATCCCTAGCTCCTGATATTACAGATATACTGGATTTCCTAAATTTATTTGATAAAGTTGTTGGTGTTAGCTCTTATTGTAGAAGACCAATTGAAGCATTAAAAAAACCAAAGCTTGGAGGATATTTAAAAGTTAATTTAGAACTATTAAAAAAATTGAACCCAGATATTGTTTTAACAACAACAGGTGTTCAAAGAAAGTTAAATGAAGAGTTATTGAATAATGGTTTTATTGTTTATACTACAAAACTTGCCAATAGTGTATTTGACATTCTGGATAATGTAATAAGAATTGGAAATTTATTTTCTATTACAAAACTTGCATTTGAAAAAACCCAACTACTTTTTGAAACTATAAAAAGCTTAAGTTCAAATGAAATAAAATATTCATATTTTGCAGAAATTGATTTAGCACCAGAAATTACATTCGGAGCAAGCTCATATATTACTCACGCTTTATATTTAATGGGATATGAAAATATATTTATGGATAAACAACAAAATTACTTTTTCCCAAATTACGAGGAAGTTAAATTAAAAAATCCAGATTTTATAATATATGAGCCAAAACCAGAAAGAATTAAAAAACCAAATCTTGAAGATATTATTAATAGATATGAAAAATTAGGACTTGGAGATTTAAAGGCAGTAAAGGAAAGAAAAATTATTATTACACCGGGTGATTATTTAGCACATTATGGACCAAGCTTTATAACAGAAGTTTTAATTTATTTAAAAAGTGAGATAGAGAAATTATTCTAAATCTGTTATTAATCCTACATCTTCTAGAAAAATCTTCCAATCATCTTTTCGAAATTTAAGCTCATTAATAGGGACTAAGTATCTAGTTTCTCTAACCTTTCCTAAGTAAGGCAAACTCTTTCCTTCTTTAATTGGTTTATATTCTGAGGTTTTGAAATATCCACAAATAAATCCCTTTAATTTTGTTTGTATATCTCCGCACTTATAAAGTTTGATTCTATTTCTTATCTCTTGAAGGTAATTTCGGAATTTTTCATCGGATGGAGGGATTTTTATATCCGCAAAATCCAGTAATCTTGAAAAACCACAAACTTCAATAAAAAATTGTAGAATAGGAGATTTAATCATAACCCAAGTCTGCTTCTGCCCAAATTCCAGCTAAGGATGGGGATGTCTTTATACTGACTTTCTTTTTTGAATTTACAATATCATTTCTATATTTTTCAATTTGAGTAGAAATATCCCAATCTAACTCAATTTTAACTTGAAAATTTTTCTCAATAAATTTCTTAACCATAATCTCCCCCAACTTTCCAACAAATTGATCAACAAGGATAGATTCAAAAGTTCTTCTCCTCTCTCTAAATCCTTTTTGTGTAATTGTTGCCCGTGTACCACCTGCAAACATTTGATAGGTAATCTCAATACAAAATATCAACAATCTTATAATGTCTTCATCATCAATGCTTACAATCATGGTGTTTGGAATCAATTTCTCTCTTATCCACTTTAAAACTCTATTTTCATCCAAGAATGCTTTACTTCCCTGATAAGAAATTACATTAAAATCATTAGACCTACATACAGAGAGAAGTAACTCACTTAGTTCATCAATATCAAAAACTATCCCACTTTCTTTTTTTATTATTTCTTGAAGAGAACCAACATATTCTTTCTTTCTTTTTTTAAATGCAGATGGACTATTAAGCTCACTTTTCAAAATAGAATGAGTATAAGAAATCCTTCCTCTCATTTCCCTAATACAACTAAATGCTCTGTTTTAATTCTACTATCTTTAAGCCCAGTTGCAGGATTAACATTTGATTCAAACATTACCCGAGATAAAATTTTATCTATATAGGTAATCTCATGTTTCCATCCATATTCCTGAAGATGTTCAATAATAATTTCATCAATGGGAATTGGAATAGCTCTTATTTTAGCTGGGCCTACAAAAATACACATATAATTTTCAACTTTTTTACCAAGCTCTGAAAAGATAAATAAAATCGCATTAAAATATCTTTCATAAAGAATTCTCAAATGTTCTTCCTTTATTTTTTCCCTAAATTCATGGTATTTTCTTGAACAAATCTCTATTTCTTTTACTTTACGATAAGGGATTTCCTTTTTACTTAAATTTTTGATATAATCCTCACTATACCCTAACCAAAACAATTCAAGTTTTGTAGATCTGATGTATTCTTGCGCTTGAAGATAGGGAGGGGAAGTTATTAGAATATTTACTGGCTCATCAAGTTGGGTTTCTAGGGTATCTATTCCTGATTTTATTTTGAAATTTACCTGCTTAGGTTTAAGTTTTTCATATTCACATATTTTATTATAAAGCTTAAAAACTTCTTCCCTTAGCATTTTGTAAAATGCTGTTTCCCAATTTCCTTTTAATAAATTTTTTATCTTTTTTCTTGAATATTTTGATTTGTATAACTTATGAACCTTTTCATCAGCAAAGCTAAAATATCTGGTAGTTTTTAAAAGAGGAATTAAAAAGAAATATTTTATGTTTTCAGGTAATGAATGTACAAATCCCCATGCTTTTGAAAGAACGGGAAGAAACTCTTCGGGAAACCAGTAATTTAAATTACTCCACTTAGGAATAAATTGTTTTTGCGATTTTTTAATCTCTTCCAATAACTCTATTAAATTTTGAATTTTTATATCTGATTTTCTTAGTATTGCAGATTTATGAATTATTTCTATCATTGGATTTAAATCCCAAAGCTCATAATCATATCCATAAACTCTACAAACTAAACCCACAGTGCCATATCCAGCAAATGGATCAAATATCTTCATACCACTTTTGGCATAATTCTTTAAAACATAAGCAACTACTTGTGGAATGAATTTAGGAGGGAATTTCAGAAATAGAATTTCTAAATATAATATCTACTTTCAAATTTTTACAAACTCCTTATAATTTCTTAGCTCTTCATAAAGTAAGTTTTGATATAAGTTTAACTTTTCTTCTGTTTTTGCCTCAAATCTTAAAACTAAAACAGGTTGAGTATTAGATGCCCTAACCAAAATAAATCCATCATCAAATTCAATTCTTGCTCCATCTATATCAATTACATTATAATTTTTTTCTTTAAATTTCTTAACAAGCTCATCTACAATTTCAAACTTCTTACTTTCTGGTTCAACTTCAACTCTAATTTCTGGTGTTGAATAGTAAAATGGAATTTCTGAAAAAATTTCAGAAAAACTTTTATTTGATATTTCAACCTCTTTTAAGAACCTTAATGAGCTATAAATAGCGTCATCATATCCAAAGAAATCATCTTTTATGAATATATGCCCACTCATCTCTCCCGCTAATGGGCTATTTAACTCTTTTAATTTTGCTTTCATAAGAGAATGTCCTGTTTTGTATAAAATTACTTCACCACCTAATTTTTGAATATATTCAACAACACCCTTTGAACACTTAACATCTAATATAATTTTAGCATTTTTATATTTCCTTAAAATACCCTTTGCTATTATTGCAGTAATTTTATCACCAAATATAAGATTTCCCTTTTCATCTACAATTCCTATTCTATCGCCATCTCCGTCATATCCAAAAGCTCCATCATAACTTCCATTTTTAACCTCATCAATAGCCCATTTCATATATTTTACAACAGTTGGGTCAGGCAAATGATTAGGAAAATTCCCATCAGGTTCTATAAATAAACCCTTATATTTTATATTCAATGCTTCAAGAATTTGTGGAATAACATAACCCACTACACCATTACCTGTATCTATTACTAAATTAAAACTTTTCTCAAATTTAAACCTTTCCTTTAAAAATTCAATATATTTTTCAGCTATATTATGAAATTCATAATTTCCCTTTATTTTTGAAGGCACAATATCACTTTGAATAATAATTTTTAATTTTTGAATTTGTTCTCCATAAATAGTTTCCTTGCCAATTGCAATTTTAAATCCATTATATTCCTTTGGATTATGACTTGCAGTTACTTGAATACCACCAACTACATCTAAATTAAATAATGAAAAATACATTAATGGAGTTGGAACAATTCCTATATCTATGACATTTAACCCCCCATCCCTTAATCCATCTATTAGTGCTCTTTTATACTTTTCTGTTGTAGTTCTAACATCCCCCCCAACACAAACATTACCACTTCCTCCAACATATATACTATAAGCAAGTCCTAATTTATAAGCAAATTCCTCATCTAAATCAACATCCGCTATTCCCCTTATATCATACATTCTAAAAATTTCCTCATTAAGTCTCATAGTTCTGAAAATTTTAAGGGATTTAAAGAACTATTTATCTATGACTAAATAAAAAAACTTCACTATTATTTCACCCCAAAGCTAACATGCCCTTTAAAATTTTAACTATGCTTAAAAAGACTTTTATTTTCATATTTTTAAGTGCTTGCTCTTTAATAAATGGAAATTTTATAAAAACTCAATATGAAGAATGGTTTTCATCTTATTTGAGAAACAATAAAGTTGGATATAATTATTATGCTATCAAAAAAGTGCTAAACTATTATGAAATAAATGAAAGAGCGGTACTTTATCTTAAAATGCTTGGTCAGGATAAACAACTTATTACATTTACGACAATAAAACTTGATAATAATTTAAATGCAAAAAGTTTTACATTTGAACTTAAAACAGATGTTCAGGTTAAAGCAATTGGCAAAATTGAAAATAATAAATTGATTGTAGAAATTGAAGGAAGTAATATGCCAAAAACAAAGAGAACTTACGAATTAAAACACCCTTTTCATCTTCCACAAAGTTTATGGGCTTTGATACTACTTAAAGGTAAAATTCCAGAAGAAACAGATATATATGACCCTACTAATTTTGTTTTAGGAAGTGCAAAAAGTGAAAATATAGGAATATTAGAAATAGAATATAATGGAAAAATTGAAAAAGCAAATGTATATAAAATACAAATGTTTGGAGCAGAAACAAAAATTTATATTTCAAACAATAAAATTATAAAAATTGAATCTCCTTTTGATATTACACTAATTAGTGAGCCAAAGGAAATTGCTACGAAAATTTCAAGTGAGCAATTAGATGTAACATTGATGTTTGCTATAAAACCAGAAGGGAGTTTCAATCCAGAAAAAGATAGTATAGTTGTTTTAGAGCTTGATAGTTTAAGAGGCAATTTGATATTAGAGCTTGGTCCCCAAAAGTTAATTCAAAAAGATAATTCAAAAGCAATAATTGAAATTAAAAAGCAAAATATAAATAGTTTATCACAAGATACCATTATACCTGATAGTATTAAAATTTATTTAAAACCTGATGAATTTGCCCAATCAGACCATCCAAGAATTAAAAAATTAGCCTTGGAAATTACAAAAGATAAAACAACAAACTTAGAAAAAGCACAAGCTATTATGAATTGGGTATATAATAATTTAAAGAAGAGACCAACTGTTAGTGTTCCAAATGCTATTGAAGTATTAGATATGGGGTATGGGGATTGTAATGAGCATTCTATATTATATACTGCATTAGCAAGAGCAGTAGGAATTCCAACAGATATAATAGTTGGTTTAATTTATCAAGAAGGAAGATATTTTTATCATGCTTGGACTGCATCATATATAGGTGGTAATTGGATTTGGATAGACCCTGTATTTGGACAATTTCCAGCAAATATAGGACATTTAATGCTTCAAAGGGGTTCTATTGATAAACAAGCAGAAATTATGGGAATTGTAGGGAAGTTAAATATAAAAGTTTTAAAAGTAAATTAAAATGAATTTAAGAGTTTCAATTTGTCAAATAAATCCAAGAATTGGAGATTTTGAATATAATAAGAAGAAAATTTTAGAATTTATTGAAAATTCAAGGAAATTTAATAGTGATTTAATTTTATTTCCAGAGCTTGCATTAACAGGTTATTTAATTGAAGATTTAGCATTAAAACCAAGTTTTGTTAAAAAAAGTATGGAAACTTTACAAGAAATTTCAAAGTTTGTAAAAAATGAAATTGTAATAATAGGATTTGTAAATGAGAAAAATGGATTTATTTATAATTCTGCTGGTATTTTATATAATGGAAAAGTTATTGAAACGATTGAAAAATTTTATCTTCCAAATTATGGTGTTTTTGATGAAAAAAGGATTTTTAGAAAGGGGAATGAATATAAAATTTTAAATATTAGTGGATATAAAGTTGGAGTTGTAATTTGCCAAGATATATGGCATCCCGATGGTCCTATGAGAAAATACAGTTTATATGGAATTGATTTGGGAGTTATATTAAATGGTTCTCCATATTTTGTAGGAAAGCAAGAAGAACGAGAAAATTTAATAATTGCAAGAAATATAGATAATTTAATTCCTATGATTTATGTAAATATGGTAGGTGGAGAGGATGATTTGGTATTTGATGGAAGAAGTTTTGTTGTAAATAATAATAAGGTTATTGCAAGAGCAAAAGCATTTGAAGAAGATTTAATAATAATAGATATTCCAAAGAATTGGTCAATTCAAATGAAAGCTCACGAAAACAGACTAAATGATCATCAAATTAATTTAGAAATTAAGGAAATTTTTATAAA
>VAPR01001510.1_pt1 | contig 11214 bp, 13 predicted proteins | sample 3380701 | NCBI WGS metagenome assembly VAPR01 (sample SAMN11536904, study PRJNA540576) | hot springs metagenome | isolation source: hot spring wet sediment | place: Spain: Lobios | collected 2014-01
GGTCTCTTGTGATAACTGTATCGATTTTCAGGAGGGTAAACCATGTTCCTTTTACACAAAAATTGCAAGTATGGTACGCTGGTATTCAGTACAGTTTTCACAAACGAGAACCTGAGGTGAGCATCAAATGAGAGTTGGCTGGATTGGCTTGGGAAATATGGGAATTCCCATGGCGGGCAACCTTTTGTCCGCAGGATATGAAGTAACCCTTTGGAACCGTACGCCGAAAAAGGCGGAGTCGCTCATTCAACGCGGTGCAGAGATGGCGGACAAGCCGTACCACCTGCTGGAACAGTGTGACGTGGTTTTTACCATGGTCGATGACGACGATGCGGCCAAAGCAATCTATACGGAAGCCGGCGGACTCTTGTCCGGCGCTGCGCGGGGCAAAATCCTCGTCGACATGAGTACCGTTTCACCCGATACATCCCGCTTCCTTGCCAAGCAATGCGAGCAGGCCGGTCACCGCTTCCTGGACGCACCTGTCTCCGGCAGCGTCGGCCCCGCACGGGAAGGCAAGCTGGTCATCATGGCAGGTGGGGAGCCGGATACGTTTGAACAGGTGAGGCCGCTTTTCGAGAAACTGGGCAAACTGGCACTTCATCTCGGCCCGAACGGCTCCGGCAGTTCCGCCAAGCTGGCGATCAATCTGCTGCTGGGCATTACGGTACAGGGAGTGGCCGAGTCCCTGCTGTTTGCCCGATCAATGGGCATCCCGACCGAGCAGATGCTCACCATAATTTCCGAGAGCGCAGTCGGAACTCCGTTGATCAAGGGCAAGGCGGCAAGCATTCTGGCTGACGAGTTTCCGGCTGCATTTGCGCTGAAGCACATGGCCAAAGATCTCAGGCTCGCCCATCAGGCCGGCGCCACCTCTCCACTGGCTGAGTCGGTTTACGCCAGCTACCAGGCAGCCCTTCGCGATGGCATGGGCGAGTTGGACCTGATGGCGATTCTTCGTTTTCTGGATGAAGCTATCGTGAAACAATCGTAACGAAAAGATCCCCGATCTGAACGCCAGACCGGGGATTTCCTTTCACTCGTTTGTCTGTTTACCTTATCTCATGAGCCGGGGTACTGATTCGCCAGCCGTCCTTGCTCTTTTTTACTTCCACCGTGACGGCCTCAAACTGAATGTCCGCCCCTTCACCGAACGGAACTTTCAGCTCAAACTCCTTCACGTCTCCGCTTTCTTTAATCAGCGTAGCCTGCGCGTTTTCCCACTGAAGCAGACTGCCCCCATCCGCGTCAGGCTGCCCGAGCCGTCCTTCATGCTCGACGATCATGGCGCCTTTCACGAACGCATCACTTGCCTCCGGCGTATAGCTCGCCTGCAAATAGTCCATCAGCTTTTCCTTTGTATCAATGTCCTTGCCGAGGTATCGGTACTCCTTGCCGTTTACCTGGAAAGTGGGGATCGGTCCGCCATCTGACGTACCTCCTGCCCCTTCTCCCCCGCTCATGACGTGCCAGTAGCGCTTCATCCCTTCCGCCACCAGCTTCACAACCGCTTTCTCATCCATCTTCTCGTCCTGTTGCGACGCTGGTTGGGGAACGGGAGACTGTACCGACGTTGGTTGCGGTGTCGATGCGGGTTGGCTCGACTGCGAACAGCCTGCCGCCAATAACGCCATCATTGCGGTCACGATCATCGCCTGCTTGCCTGTTTTCACTCTGCATCACTCCTTTATGTTAAGGAAGACGCTTCGCTTCCAGGATATGTTACGGACTTTAGAAAAAATTATTTTTCCGTTTCACTTTCTTGTATTGATTGCTTGCGAAAAAAGCTGAGATACACCCAGCCTGCGTTGAGCAGCAGCAGCGCGCTGGTCATCAAAAAGACCCCGCTCATACTGAGATATCCGGCAATGAACCCTCCCGTTACAGGACCGAGCAGGCTGCCGATACAGACAAAGCTGTTATTGTATCCATACACCCGGCTCACCATGTGGCTGGGCGTCACCCGTCGCAGCAGCGCATTGACGGAGGGAAGCAAGCCGCCAAGGCACAGCCCCAGCAGGAAGCGAAGCAGCACAAGCTGCCAGACGGTAGTCACCATTGCCTGGGGAATGAACAGCAATCCGGCGACCAACAGACAAACCAGCAGCACTTTCTGTGAGCCGTGACGATCCCCCAGTCTGCCCAGCCGTGGAGATGCAATCACGTTGGCCGCTCCCATCGCCGCCGCCACGATTCCTGCCCAGAACGCGGCGTTCTCCGCCTCGGAGCCGAGCAGCTCCTGAACGTAGATCGGCAGTACCGGAATGATACTGAATAGAGCGAACTGGATCATCACCGTCACAAAAAAGAGAGCCGGAAGCTCCTTGGAAGAAAAAATCATGCGAAAGTCTTCCCGCAGGCTGGACCGCTCTTTGGCCGGTGGCGGAACGAAGGTCTCTTTCACCGTAAAGGTGATCACCAGCGTGGCCAGTAATATCAGGCTGCCGGTCACCACAAAGATCATCCGAAAGCCGATTTTGTCCGCCAAAAACCCGCCAAACAGCGGTCCCATAATGGAACCGGCCACGACGAACGACTGCAGCATTCCCTGAGCCCAGCCTGCCCTCTCCTTGGGTGCGGTCGACGCAACCAGCGCCGTACTCGCGGGGATGATGCCTCCAACCGTGCCGTTTAAGAGCCGCAGCCCAAGCAACTGCCACAAACTGCCGGCAAAACCGGTCGCCGCAACGATTACCGACATGAAGAATCCCGATCGCAGAATCATGATTTTTCGCCCGTATTTGTCGGCCAGGTTCCCCCAGATCGGCGAGACGATGCCCGCCGTCAAAAAGTTCGCTCCGAAAATGATGCCTGCCCACGCCGTCACCTGATGCGGGTCATCCACACCGAAATCCTGCTGAATGTACAGCGGCAAAAACGGCATGATCATGCTCATCGCCAGCATGACGACGAACAACGCTCCACACAATACGTACAAATTTCGTTGCCAAGTCTCCACAGGCTCCCCTCCCATCGCGAGAGCAGATCCGGCTGCCTTCTTTTCCCTACTGAACAGGCATGTGTTCGGTTGATACGCCGAAGTCCTGAACGTTCCACAACGCGTAGTAGACACCCTTCTGCTCCAACAGTTCTTCGTGTTTTCCCTGTTCGACGATTCGTCCCTCTTTCATCACCACAATTTTGTCCGCATGGGTGATGGTCGAGAGGCGGTGCGCCACAATGATGGTCGTGCGTCCGCGCGCCAAACGTGCCAATGACTCCTGGATCATGTGCTCCGACTCCAGATCGAGTGCAGACGTCGCTTCGTCCAAAATAAGGATTCCCGGATCGCGAAGAAATACGCGAGCGATGGCGATCCGCTGCTTTTGCCCGCCAGAGAGCTTCACTCCCCTTTCCCCCAGCTCGGTGTCATAGCCTTCCGGCAGTTCGCTGATGAAATCGTGGGCATTGGCCGCCCTTGCTGCTTCCACCATCGCTTCCTCAGAAGCATCGGGATTTCCCATCAAAATATTGACGCGGGCCGACTCGCTAAACAGAATGTTGTCCTGAAGTACAATCCCGATGTGGCTGCGCAGGTTTTGCTGTTTCACATCCCGGATGTCCACGCCATCAATGGTAATCCGCCCCTGGGTCACGTCCCAAAAACGGGGAAGAAGGCTGATCAGTGACGACTTGCCGCCGCCTGACATGCCCACGATGGCCACCGTTTCGCCGGGGGCAATGGTCAGGTCAATATCCTCCAGCACGTTTGGGCCGCCGTCCCGATAGCGAAAAGAAACGTTCTCGAAACGAACCTCCCCGCGAATCCGGCCCGTTTGCGGATCGACGGGAAGCAAACCGGCGTCCGGCTTGTCGACGATATCGTACTGTTCGTCAATGAACTCAAACATCCGATCCATCGAGGCCACCGCCTGCGTCAGCGTAGTCGAGGAGTTGACCAGTCGGCGAAGCGGCGTGTACAAGCGCTCCAGATAAGCGTAAAAGGCCACCATCGTGCCTACGGTCAGATTGCCGTAGATCACTTCATATCCCGCGTATCCGATGACCAGGAGCGGCGCAATATCCGTGATCGAGTTCACGACGGCAAACGTGTTGGCGTTCCAGCGGGTGTGCGCCAGCGCTTTTTGCAGGAAGTGGTTGTTCTGCTTCGCGAACTGCCTGCTCTCGTACTCCTCCAGCGCGAAGCTGCGGATTACCGAGATGCCGTTCACCCGTTCATGCAGATGTCCCTGCAGCTGCGCCAGTGCGGCCGACCGGTCTTTAGTCAGCTGGCGCAGCCGTTTGTAAAAGTATTTCACGGAGAAGCCGTACAGCGGAAAAACCAGCATCGCCGCAATCGTCAACGGAACGTTCATGTAAAGCATGACGCCAAGCGTCAGTCCGATCGTGATCAAATCAAGCCAGATGTTCATCAAGCCTGTTTCAATAAAGCTTTTTGTCGACTCGACGTCGTTGATCACACGAGAAATGACTTCGCCGACCTTGTGATTGTTGTAGTACCGCATCGACAGTCGCTGCAAGTGGGCAAACAGATGGTTGCGGATGTCAAACAGGATGCGGCTGGACACCCATTGGGCGAAATACTGACGGTAGTACTCGACCGGAGCGCGCACTACTGTAAAAATAAAAAACGCTGCCGCCATCAGCCAGAACAGCTGTGTCAGCTTCTCTGACTGCGGCAGCGGGCTCGGCAAGAGGTCGTCAATCACGTACTTGATCAAGAGTGGAAGCAGCAAGGGGATGGAAAACTTGATGATCCCGATGAAGATGGTGATGGCGATTTGCTTCCAGTAAGGCAGGACATATGCCAGGTAACGTTTGATGCTCAGGCGGCATTCCTCCTTGTCGTCTGTCATTGGTGCTATCATTTTACACCTTTCCACCGGGGGTGCATAGATTTAATCCCACTCGGCGAAAGCTGACGCTGCGCCGAGCGGGGCCCAGTTTGCAGTGTTGTATATAGCGAAGGGACATACCAAAAGACGCTATGCACATGACTGCGTTTTTTGGTATGTCCCTTTTCACCCTATCTTCCCATCGCTTCGGCAATCTGTTCCACCAGCTTCTCCGGATCCTGTGAGCCAATCAGCAGCCTCTTGCCGTTTTTCAACTTCATCATCACACCGCGTTTTCCACTGACCAAATAAGCCCAACCACCAAACATGTATCTTACACCTACTCCGCCGTAATCAAGAATAGGGTGGAATTCGCTTACTTCATACGAGACAATCTCGCTGTAGGGGATGTTGCGCTTGGCGAAGGGGAAAAAGCGGAGAAAAAATTCGTTCTCCCTGACCTCCACGACCAGCTTTGTCAAAAACAGTGAGGTAACCAGCAAAGGGATGGCCATTCCGAAAAGGATCCATAAGATCCACGCTTCCATCAACGTCAAGGGCTCGCTTGTCACCTGATTCAAAACAATACGTTGATACCATTGATAGCTAAAGAACGCAACCAACAAAACATCAACCGCAATGATAATCAGCCACATCACTTTTTGCCGAAAACGCTGGACTTCCCGATAATATACCTCCTCTGTCTTCCCCATCCAAAAACTCCTCCCCTTTACGACACCGTTCTAATTCCCTGGTATTCGTTCAAGGTTAGATTATACACGACTATCCCAATTTTCCCCATTACTTATCAAAAAGAAATCCCTTCCCCGAGCCCCGGGAAAGGGATTATTCTTCGTCGTCGCGCACCAGCAGGTAGCGCTCATACCAGCGTTGGACGAATCCGTTTTGAAAAGGGCCGCGGCGTGCGTGAACCCATTCCAGTACTTCCCGAAGAGCGGTTTGCACTCGTTCCACGACAAACGGGGGGTAGTTCATCTGCTTGCTGTGCAGAAGGAACTCCTCTTCGTCGAGGATCGTGTAGGTCATATCGGGAAAAACCTTTACGTCCAGATCGTAATCAATGTAGCTGAGCAGTTGGCCTTTCAGGCTGAAAGGCGAGCCGATGTTGCAGTAGTAGTAAATGCCGTCATCGCGAATCATGGCGATGGTATTAAACCACTGGCCGCGGCCGAACGTACAGATGGCCGGCTCGCGTGTCCTCCACTCCCGACCGTCAGACTCCGTTACTTTGACTCGATCATTTCCGCCAATCACTACAGCGTCACTGGAGTGGATCAGGGTAGTCTTGTCCCAGATGCGGTGCAGTGAATGGTCGTGTTTGAAGCTTTCAATGCGGATGTTTGTGCCTGGAGCTGGCGACATGACTCTCCCCTTTCTTCTCTTCTATATATGAATGGGGAACAAACCTCCGTTAAGAAGAGAGCTTTTTGGAAAGTGTAACATATTTTTGCACTTCGTAGCCAAGAGAATGATAAAAAGGAAGGACTTCCGGGTTCTCCTGGTTGACCATGATCAAGACGCGATTGACGCCTCGCTGCCTGAACCGATTCTCGATCGCCTCCACCAGCATCCTGCCAATGCCTGACCCTTGCAGATGAGGGAGAACAGCCAACCGATAAAAGTAGGCCCGGGTACCGTCAATCGTTCCGACGACGACGCCGACCACTTCTCCATCATTCTCGGCTACCATGACCAAATCGCTGTCCCATGCCAACTGCTTGGCGAGATCATTCAGCGATTCCGTCTCCGTATGATCCAAACCGGTTTCCTGCCAAATGCGCGTTATCGCCGAATAGTCACCGAGTCGAAACGGACGAATCAGCATAGGTGGCCTCCTTCGATGGCTTCTCCCTCTATTTTACACTACCAGATCAAGTTTGTCTTGATAGGAAGTTGTCAATTGCCTACGTCAGCAGGGAGATGCCCCCGTCTACGATAACCGTTTGGCCGCGAATCATCCACGCTTTGTCGGACAGCAGGAACATCACGGCGTTGGCCAGATCTTCCGGCTCTACGATACGTCCTGCAGGCGTTCGTTGTGCGGCACCTTGCAGCAATTCTTCACGGTTGGGAAAATGGCGCAGGGCATCGGTATCCACCGCTCCGCCGGACACCGCATTTACCACAATGTTATGCGGAGCCAATTCCACGGCAAGGTATCGGGTGAGCGCCTCGAGAGCCGCCTTGGATACGCCGACTGCGGTGTAATTTTCCAGAACGCGGATGGAGCCCAGGCTGGAGATGCTGACAATTTTTCCGCCGTCTCCCGTTTTCATCATCAGTTTGGCCGCTTCCTGCGCGCAGAAAAGCAGTGCCTTGCTGTTGATTTCCATCGTCCAATCCCAGTGGCTCTCCTCCAGTTCCATGAGCGGACGCAGAACCCCTGATGCCGCATTATTAACCAGTATATCCAGTCTTCCAAAAACCTGATCAATCTCGGCAAACAACTCTTTGATCTTGGCGACATCCCCTACGTTCGCTTTCACCAGATGGACGCGGGCGCCTTTTGCCTCCAGCTCTGCAGCAGCTTCACGGGCAGCGGTGCGGTTTCGCAAATAGTTCAGTACCAGATCATAGCCCTGATCCGCGAGCTGATGGGCGATTGCCTTGCCGATGCCACGCGTTCCTCCTGTGACGAGTGCTACTTTTCTGTTTGTATTCATAAAGAACGCCTCCTGTTTTTCATCAACTATTAATATCTGGTACTAAATCATGACGTTATTATTATACACGTCTCCACGCAATTGTGCCACGCCGAGGGGAGCAGCATTTGGGAATGAACCGTTTTTCCCGCGTGCATACTAGACAGAGATTGTTGCTGGTAACGCGATTTGTAACCGGGAAGGAGGAGCCTTACGTGTACGTCGGACGTGAGCTTTCGGAGTTGACCATGACGCGGCTTTCCCAGTGGGAACTGAACGAGTTGCTGTACTTTCATCACGCCATGTCGGAGTTGGCCGCCTATCTCAATACGGAAGGGGTATCGCTACACTCCAAGATCATTCACGAGCTGGAGTCGCGCGGTCCGATTGGCGGCGACATGGGCGGATGGGATCACGCCTCTGCGCCGGTTTACGATTAAGGAAAAAGGAGTGTCCCGGCATGAAGACGCAAAACCGACAGCTTGTCGCCATTTGGACCATCGTGGCGATCTGCGTGGCCGTGATGGTTGGCATGTTTTTTATGTTTTTGTAGGGACGAAAAAGGTGAGCCGGCTTCCATGGCTCACCTTTCGCTGTTCTAGGATTTTTCGGTCGCACGCTCATCCGCTGCTTCTGCACGAATCTGCGCTTCCAAATCTTCGATGTCCGCCCTTGCTGGGTCGTACTGCACATCTTCCCTTTTACCGATTGGCAGCGTCAGCTTTCCACGGTCCGGCATGTGAAGCCCCCTTTCCCATACTGGCATCTTAGAACTGACGGCTACACCATAATGTCGGAAGAAGTCCGGGAAATTATTCGTCACTAGCTGATCTATATTCCGCGACCTATTACAATTTTCCTGCTTTCTCTTCGTAAAAGAAAAGCCAATGTCCCATTGCTTGAAAAGGACATTGGCTGCGTCATATTCGTTACATTTTAAACCGGCCGATGAGATCCTGCAATTCTGCCGCCATTTTCTCCAGGTTGATGGCGGAGGAAGCGATTTCTTCCATCGACGCAAGCTGCTCCTGCGCGGCTGCCGATACGTTCTGCGTTCCATCCGCGGCGGCAACTGTCAATTCGGATATGCCTGCAATCGCCTGCGCCACCTGCATGGTACGCGCCGACATCTGCTGGGAGGCTGCGGATACTTCCTGAATTTTTTCAGCTACTTCTCCTACCGCCTTTTGGATCTGTTCAAAAGAGTGTCCGGCCGCATAGACCGTTTCTATTCCGCGCGTCACTTCCTGGCGGCTTTGCTCCATCACGTCGACGGCCGTAGTGGTTTCTGACTGGATGGAAACGATCAGCTGACTGATCTGTTGAGCCGATTGAGAAGACTGCTCCGCCAGCTTTCGCACCTCGTCGGCCACCACCGCGAATCCCCGGCCGTACTCGCCCGCTCTCGCTGCTTCGATCGCGGCATTGAGCGCCAGCAGGTTGGTCTGGTTGGAAATGCTGGTGATCACCTCGAGAATGTTTCCAATTTCCTGCGAACGCGAGCCCAGATTTTCCACCACTTTCGCCAGGCTGTTGATGGACTGGCTGGAGGCGTTCATTTGCTGCACGGCTGTTTGGATGGACTGATTTCCTTCTGCCGCCAGTGCTGCCGTATGCTGCGCTGCATCCGACACTTCCTGCGAGTGACGGGCAATCTGTTCGATTCCGGCTGAAATCTCCTGAGCGGCTGCGGTACTCTCCTGCGCGTGAGAAACCTGCTGCTCGGCACCAGTGGCCATCTCCTGAGTGACAGAAGCGATTTGTTCAGTTGCTTTGCTGGTCTGCTCCGCACTGGCGGAAAGCTGCTCCGACGACGCAGCAAGCTGCTGCACAGACTCGTTCACGGCAAACAGAATGGTGCGAAGCGACTGCGCCATGTGGTTAAAGCTTTCCCCAAGCTTGCCCAGCTCGTCATTCGTTTTGATCTCCAACTGCTGTGTCACATCGCCTTTGCTCATTTTATCAGCCGCCTCGGTGAGCAGTCGCAGCGGTCGGAGCAAGGAGCGGAGAATGAAGTATACCGCTGCAGAGCCGATGATCAGCGTCAGCACGATAATCAGCAGCGTTTTGTACAAAATGGGCCTTGCCACCTGATCAGCTTCCGTTTCATACATGACACCCATCAGTTTCCATCCGGTTGCCTTGTTGGTAACAAAAACGGCTCCCGCCGGATTACCGGCATCGTCGAACTCGAACTGACCGGCTTCCCCACCGTACATTGCATCCAGCCAGCCGCCAGTTGCATCGGTTCCTGGTTTTTGCTGCGGATGCACCAGATGCTTTCGATGCTGGTCGAAAATGGCGATGTACCCGTTCTGCCCGATCTTTGCCTTTTTCACCGTCTCCTCCAGCGTCCCCAGCTGAAGATCCATGGCTACTACGCCGGAGCGATCCTCCAGCGCCTGAGCGATCCCTACGACGACATTGCCTGTAATCGCGTCCACATACGGGTCGGTGATAATTGCCTTCCCCGGGTCCTTCATCGCCGACTGATACCACGGACGCTTGCGCGGATCGTAGTCGGCCGGAAGCTGGGCATCTGTGGCGATAATCATGGCGCCAGCCTCCGTCCCGATGTATACCTCACCCACTTCAGGGTGAATTTTATGGAAGGCCTGCAGCCGCTCTCTGGTTTTGGCTTTCGTCGTCTCCTGCAGATCTGCCAGGTTAAAGTTTTTAGCCAACAGCTCAATGTCTTTCGATTCGAATAAAAGTGAACCGTTCAAGAGCTCATCTACCAGTTTCACATTTTCATTGGCAGCCTGCAGCAATTGCTGCGACAGCTTCTCCTTGGAGCTCTGGTAGGAAAGATACCCCAACAGCATTGTCGGAATGACTAAGATGGCAGCAAATGCCGCAATCAATCGACTTCGTACACTCAGATTCGTCAATTTCCTCTTCAATGAAGATATCCCCTTTTGCCTCAATATATGATGTTCTAGAAGATCATTACCCCGGTTGCCGAAATGTAAAACTTGATAAAAAAATTTTATTGCAGGTAAAAAATTCCGTTTTTGTTAACGCTTCCATTATCTGAATAAACTTTTAACTTACAATTAGGCAAAAAAATGCTTTACACAGGGAAAAAATTGCCATATCCTATGAGTACGACAAAAACACTTGTAAGGAAAGGAGGCAGCACCAATGATGATCAAAGAAGCACCAATTGTTGACTTGCTCGTGATCCCGACAACTTCATACGGAAGCGCCTCCTCGACTGACGAATAGATTTCGTTCCCTTTTCTATACCTTTTTCGTCGAATTCAAACCGTAGGCGCTCCCGCTTACGGTTTTCCTTATTTTTCTGCAGAAATGAGACCGTAGGATTGATTTACTCCCACGGTCTTTTTCTATATATCAACCCCCATGGAAAGGTGGTGATCGATTATGGTGTTCAACTTTCTGTTCTTTAAAGTAAAAATTGAGCGCAACGAGGCAAGTCCCGAAATGCGCGCAGCGGAATTCAAGCGCAGCCTGTTCCTGAAACAACGCGAAGAAGCGCAGGCCATGGAAGCGGCCCTGTTCCCCGAATTTATCAGCCGCATGTAATGATTGCTTTGTTACCAATTGAGGGAGGGATGAATGTATGAGCAACAAACAGCGTCGTCAAATGATGAAATTCACAGGAGTAAAATCGATAGACGGTACCTGACTGACAGGAAATTTTTTGAATAAAAGGAGCGTGGAATTGCGATGTACATTCCGATGATCTTTTTCACCATCATCATCGAAAAACGGATCGTAAGCCCCGAGAA
>VAPR01001511.1_pt1 | contig 11204 bp, 12 predicted proteins | sample 3380701 | NCBI WGS metagenome assembly VAPR01 (sample SAMN11536904, study PRJNA540576) | hot springs metagenome | isolation source: hot spring wet sediment | place: Spain: Lobios | collected 2014-01
AGGTTTTCGAGATATGTTGCGAATGATTCGTTGAGCCAGATGTGTGACCAGTCTCGGCAGGTTACGAGGTCTCCGAACCACTGGTGTGCGGCCTCGTGGGCTACGAGAGGGTCGCTGCTGAAATCCATGTGAGCGTGGTCGTCGTGTAGGGTGAGGTCTGTCAAGGTTGTGGCTGTTGTGTTCTCCATGCCTCCGACAACGAACTCGGGAACACAGACCTGTCGATACACCTTAAATGGATAGGGATAATTTAGATAGCTGCTGAAAAACTTGATGATGTCCGCTGTTTTGCTGAAGGAGTTTTTAACCAGTTTTCCAAGGGTTTTCGGCACATAGTATTCAAGACGTATGCCGTCGACAGCTTCTTCTTCCTTGTCGAAGACTCCTGCTACGAAGCTAATGAGGTAGGCTGGGTGAGGCTTGTCCATGAGCCAGTGGAAGGTGGATGTGCCGTCTCCGTTGTCCCTCCTGTTCAAAAGCTCACCGTTGGAGACGACTTCAAGCGGCTGCGGAACCGTAACCAAAAGCCCTGTCGAGAACTTCATGTTGGGATAATCGTACACCGGCATCCAGTTTCTGTGGTACTCGGGCTCGCCGTGGCTCCAGACGAAAGGAAAACCATAACCTTTCTCCTTCTCCACGAAATGGACACCAGTCCGCGGCCAAGCCCGGTACCTGATCCCGACAGTTTTTTCACCCGGTTCCTCGAAACGCAGAGTCAAGACCTTGCCGTCATAGTCGCTTGTTTTCACTCCGGAAACTTCAAGAATCTGGAGATCGACGCCGTCAAGCTCAACTACAGGGCTGTTCGTCTTTAACCTGAGCTCCGCGTAGCCGTCCACCCTTCTATCCTCCACGTCGACTTTAATGTCTAGACGGTAATGTGTTATCTTGAAGCTGGGTTGACGAGGATATCTTGGCCTGTAATCTGGGAAAGCGAAGTCTCTTCCAGCCTTGAGATATGGCTGTGTCGCCATGGGGAGAATGGCGTGGATTGTTGGTAAAAAATTTTAGCGACCAAGGACACGCGGGCTACGTGGAGCTTGACAGATTGGTGGAAGCGGTTAGAAGCTATCTTGAGAGGAAGTATGGTGAGGTGGAGGTCGAGGTTGTCCGAACCTATGATAGGGGAGAGGTGTATGAGGTTGCTGGTGTATTTAGGAGAAAGGGGGAGAGGATGTTTAGGCGGTTTACCTTTTTAATCAACTCCAAAACATATTCTGTTGAGGCGTTTGGTCTCAGGTAACGAGGATTTCGAGGCTGCGTTGATGGACAAGGTGGAGAAGCTCTATTCACTCGTAAACAGGATACGGTTTTACCGCGACCTCAAAATGGACAGCGAGGTATCATCCCTCGCATCGGAGATGGAAAAGCTACGAAGCTCTCTCATGCTTTCAGAGGATGAGGTGGAGAAGCTTGCTGACGAGCTTGACGAATACTATATCTCAGGGGCCTCCCCCCATGGTGATACTGACCCGCTAACCTATTGGACACTCTACGTCAAGGACAAACTCTCTAAAAAGTGACACGAAGTATTCTATCGTCGGCTGCGGTGGGAGAGCCTCTTCCGTCTCGGTTGCTTGTCAGAATGTAGAGGTTGCCGTCGGGTCCTTCAACGACGTCCCGTAGCCTACCGAACTCGCCGTCGAAGAGCTTCTCGGATAAAATTACTCTGTATCCGTCTTCGTCGAAGACGAGCCTATGTAAATGCCTGCCACGCAGGGCCGCGAAGAAAAACGAGTTGCGATATTCCTGATTCCCACGGCCTGTGTAGAAGCAGCATCCCGAGGGCGCCCATGTCTCTAACCCGCTGTGTATCACTGGTTTGATGAACTTTTCATCTCCAGCGTCGCCGATGACGATGGGCCATCCATAGTTGGCTCCGGTCTCAACCAGGTTTACCTCGTCGTGGGCTATTCTAAGACCTTCGCCGCTGGGGCCGTGGTCTGTGCAATAGAGCTTCCGAGTATCTGGATGCCATGCGATGCCCTGCGGGTTTCTCAAGCCCAGCGCGTAAACTGCTGTTTTGAAGGGGTTGTCTTGAGGAATTCCGCCCTCAGGTGTTAGTCGGAGAATTTTTCCGCCCAGTGAACTCGGGTTCTGTGAAAGCTCGGGCACACCTCCTTCGCCCGTCGTGATGTAGAGCATGTTGTCGGGCCCTATCTTTAATCGTCCACCGTTGTGAACGGTTCCACCAGGAATACCTGAGATTATATCAACTGGGTCCTGCAGTCCACCGCTGTATATGGTTTTGATGACTTTGTTGTAGATTTTTCCGTTTTCTCTGTAGCTATGGTAAAGGTATACATGTGTTTTTCCACCGGTGTATAGTGTCTCTATTCCGAGGAGACCGCCTTCGCCTACCGCCGCCACCTCTAGTCGCCCAATCTCCTCAACCCTGCCTGAACATAAGGTGAGAAGCTTGACTGCACCGTTTCTCTCGGTTAACAAGGCCTCATCACCTGAGATGAACGCAATAGACCATGGCACAGACAACTGTTTAGCAACGACCTCTACGCCTGAAGACGGCTTCTCCCATATTCTGGTGAATAAAGCGGCCAACGCCGCAGCCCCCAAAGCCGCAGCCGAGCCAAGTAGGGTAAGAAAAATCCGTCTCCTCACAGCCAAACCCATACACAATACTGTTGTTAAACCTTATCCAAATTAAAGTGGACCGGCTGGGATTTGAACCCAGGACCTCCCGCACGCCAAGCGGGCGATCTTCCAGACTGATCTACCGGCCCGACGAGTATGTTTCTAAATGTTTCTATAAAGTTTTTTGTTGAAACATTTTTATCCTTTTGATTTGAGGAATGGTTGTGAGCGTTGTTGATTTTCTGACTATCGATGATTTTGATGTTTCGGGGAAAACCGTTTTTGTGCGCGCCGACCTCAACACGCCTATAGACCCTGAAACCGGGCGTCTACTCGAGCTGCATCGTATAAAAGAGTCGTCGTTCACGGTTAGGCATTTGAATGGCGCTAGGATTGTTCTCGGCTCTCATCAGGGCAGAGTGGGTAGATATGATTATGTCTCGCTCAGCATGCATGCTGAGGCGCTTTCCGAGGTTTTGGGCAAGCCGGTGAAGTTTGTCGAAGATGTTTTCGGTGAAGCGTCGCGGGCCGCTATACGGAGCCTCAACCCCGGCGAAGTTCTTCTTCTCGAAAACCTACGGTTTGCCGCTGAAGAGAATTATGAGTATAGCCCGCAGGATGCTGCGAAGACGCACATCGTAAGGAAGCTTGCGCCGCTCTTTGACTTATGTGTGTTGGATGCCTTTCCCACCGCTCACCGAGCTCATCCATCCATCGTCGGATTTGCAGAGGTTTTGCCCACATGTGCAGGATATCTTGTGGCACGGGAGCTAAAATCGCTTAACCGCGTCATGATGACCTCCAAAGCACCCTACACAGCTGTTCTCGGCGGCTCAAAGGTCTCAGACAGGCTTGAAGCAATAACAGCACTGATACAGAACGGCCGAGCAGACAATGTACTGTTAACAGGGTTGATAGGTCTTGTTTTCCTTAGGGCAGCCGGTGTTTTGAAGAAGCCACTGCCATCTGAGATTGAAAAACATGTTCCAAAAGCTCAGTCTATTTTGTTAGAATATCGTGGAAAGTTTAGCCTGCCCGAGGACGTGGCAGTTGAAAAAGACGGCGAACGTGTGGAGATACCTGTCTCAGAGATAGAGGACCCTGTGAACGTGCTTGACATCGGCGAGCAAACAATAAGGAAATACTCTAGGATAATCAAAAGCTCTGGTACTATTTTCATCAGCGGTCCTCCGGGCATGTTTGAGAAGAAGGGCTTTGAGAAGGGTACTGATGAGCTTTTGCTGGCGACAGCCGGCTCCCTTGGTACATCGATAGTCAGTGGAGGGCATCTTTCCGCGGCTTTGGAGCGGCTTGGGGTAAAGGATTGGGTGGACCATGTCAGCACGGCAGGCGGGGCCTTGGTTATGTTTTTAGCTGGGCAGCGTCTCCCGCTCATAGAGGCTTTGACACGGAGCGCGAGAAAGTATAGAGGTGGTTCGGCGTGATAACTGTGGGGATAAACGGTTACGGAACCATCGGCCGAAGAGTTGCTGACGCGGTCATGAAGCAGAGTGACATGAAGCTTGTGGGAGTGGTGAAGAACACACCGGATTACAAGGCGCGTCTGGCGGCCTCAAGGAATATTCCGATATACTGTGTAGATGAGGCGGGTGTCTCCAAGTTCAGGAAGGCTGGGTTCGATGTTTCGGGTGTTTTGGACGACCTGCTTAAGGAGGTGGACGTGATTGTTGACTGCACCCCCGGCGACGTGGGTAAAAACTATCGTGAGAAATATCTCGGAGCGGGTGTGAAGGCGGTTTTTCAGGGTGGAGAGGATGCGGATGTGGCTGAGACGAGTTTTGTTGCTCAGTGCAACTATGAGAAAGCGATTGGACGAAAAAGTGTTAGAGTTGTTTCCTGTAACACGACTGGCTTATGTAGGGTTTTGAATGCTTTCGACACCTCTTTTGGCGTGGAGAAGGCCCGTGTAGTTATAGCGAGAAGGGCTGTGGACCCCGAGGAAACATCTAAAGGTGTAATTGATGCAGTTGTTCTTGACCCTGTCGAGATACCTTCCCACCATGCTGAAGACGTAAACACGGTTCTTCCACATATCGACATCGTGACTATGGCGCTCAAAGTCCCCACAACACATATGCATCTCCACAGCCTAATCCTATCTCTCCGCCAAAAACCTACGAGGGAAAAAGTGTTGAACACTCTTGCCGAGACTACACGGGTTAAGCTTTTCTGGAAATCCGACGGCTTCAAAGGAACCGCTAACCTGTACGAATACGGCCGCGAACTCGGCAGACCTCGTGGAGACCTATACGAAGCATGCATAATCGGAGACTCTGTAACCGTCAAGGATAACGAGGTCTTTCTCTACCTAGGTGTTCATCAAGAAGCGATAGTCGTTCCCGAAAACATAGACGCCATTAGGGCCCTAGCCGGAGAAGCGTCAGCCGAGCAGAGCATAAAAACCACCAACCAGTCACTCGGAATAGTTTGAAAGCGGTTTTCCTCGACATCGACGGCACACTCTACAGGAACAGCGACTATGAGCAGCATCTGTTAACCTCGGCGGTGTACGTGATAGCGGAATGCCTTGGATTGGACAGGGCGGAGGCTTTCAAAAAACTCTACGAGACAAAAAAGGTTTACAAAACCGTGAGCAAATCTGTAGAAGTTCTTGGAATAGACCGGCACAAATTCTACTCTCTGCTCGCGGAGAAGGTTCAGCCATGCAGATATCTCTCACCTGACCCATTGCTGAAGCAGTTCTTCGCCGCAGTGAAAGGCAGGAGGCTTTTCGTCGGGCTGCACACGAATTCGGGGAAAATGCTTGCGTTGAAGGTTCTCGACTGCTTGGGTGTTGATGATGGATGTTATGATGTTCTTGTAACGAGTGATGACGCGGAGCCTAAACCGAGTATCGAGGGGTTTCGTCTACTGTTGTCGATGGCTGATGTTTCTCCCGAGGATGCTCTATACGTTGGGGACAGGTGTGAGGTGGAGCTGGAGCCTGCGAAGAGGATTGGTATGAGGACCGCTGCCATACATATCAGCGGCTGCCCCTACGCAGACATCCACCTCAACAGCTTGCAAGACCTGCTACACATCATTTGATGCCGAGGTAAAGCTTCCCCAGCTCCTCGTGGGTAAGCAAAGCGTTGGCATCTCCCTGGTAGACGGTTTTCCCGCTCACTAGGAGGATGGCCTTGTCCCCTATCTCGAGAGCTTTTTTCGCGTTCTGTTCTGCGAGGAGAATCGTTTTCCCATAGCTGTCTCGGAGATCCTTTATTATGTTGAATATGGTGATGGCCATTTTTGGTGAGAGGTTCCCGGTCGGCTCGTCGAAGAGCATGATCTTGGGTTTTCTGAGAAGCGACATGGCTATGGCCAGCATCTGTCTCTCTCCCCCGCTCATCAAAGCAGCTTTCTTGTTGCGGTAGGTTCTCAGATGCGGAAACATCTCCATGACATCGTCTATAGCTGACTCATCGAGGTCTAGTCCATGTGTTGCGATTAGTAGGTTTTCGTAGACTGTTAGGTTGCTGAATATATTATCCACCTGTGGAACGTATGATATGCCGTGGTATGCGATTTCATGGGGCTGGAGACCCGTGATATCCACTCCGTTGAGCAGTATTTTGCCCGAGTAGATTTTTGTGAGTCCGAAAATTGTTTTGAGGAGTGTGCTTTTGCCGCTTCCGTTTGGGCCCACGACCACGGTGAGATGCTTCTCAGTCACCGTCACAGAAACGTCGAACAATACTTGAAGCTGTCTGTACCCGGCTCCGAGGCCCTCCGTCCGCAGCATCTTCACCCACCCAAGTAGCTCTCAACAACCATGCTGTTTGTCAAAACTTCCTGAGGCTCTCCCTCGGCGATGACTTTGCCCAAGTGCATGGCGTAGACGTGGTCCACGTACGGTATTGCTATGTCGAGCCTGTGTTCGACGATCAGAAGCGTTATGCCGAGGCTTTTGCAGACGTTTCTTAGATGGGTGAAGACTTCATGTGCGAGCACTGGGTTGAGGCCGGCTGCGGGCTCATCCATCAGTATCATCTTGGCCCCGCTCATCAACGCTCTCCCTGTTTCGAGAAGCTTCATCTGGCCTCCGCTTAGCTCGCTTGCCCTGTGGTCCCAGAGATGGTCAAGCCTAAGCAGCCGCAGTATATCAAAAGCTTTCTGAGCCAGCTCCACCTCCGTATTTATCCAACGTGACCTGAGCAGCGCTGTCAGCAATCCATCTCCTTTCTTGCTCTTCGCTGAGACGAGAAGATTTTCAAGCACAGTCATGGAGTAGAAGGGCTGCGGTATCTGCCATGTTCGTACTAGGCCAAGTTTGTAGATGCTGTGCGGTTTTTGGCCTGTGATGTCTTTGCCTTCGAATACTATGCGGCCCGCCTCGGGTTTGTAGACACCTGTTACTGTGTTGATGAGGGTTGTTTTCCCGCTTCCGTTGGGCCCGATTAACAGAGAAATAGAGCCTTTCCTAACCTTTAGAGAAGCTCCGTTAAGAGCATACAGTCCCCCGAAGCTTTTGTAAACATCCCGCACATCCAAGATAATATTTTCCATGACTAAAAAAGGTGTGGGAAATATATAAGAGGTTTATGGGGTGAAGCCCTCGGCCCACTCGAAGTTTCCTGTCGTGTAGACGTACCGTCCGGCCTCAACCCATCTCGGCTGTCCTCCGACGGTTTTGACGACCCATAGTATGTAGTCGGAGTATGGGAGGTCTCCGGCGTCGTCGAGTTTGAGGCTGAGGAACTCAGAAGCGATTGTGGGCAAAACCGCTCTCACGGCCTCTGCGTCATATTTCTGGGTAGCCATAAGCGCTAATGCGTAAGCCCACACAGCGCTGTATGCCGCGTAGGAGTAGGCGTCGGGCGGTGATCTGCCGAGAACTCGGAGAACCTCTGCGTCGACGCGGGCCTTTCTATCGGGAGTGGTTGCGAAGAAAAGCGGGTTAATCCACTTCACCTCTTCGGCGAAGCCTGCGGCGGCCGGGTCCTGGAAAATGGCTGCAGTCACAGCGGTTCCGTCGCTTCCAAACCATCTGATACGCTTAAGGTTCGGGTAGTCGTTGGCGGCTGAGAGGAATGCGACAACCTCGTCAAAGCCGACGATTTCGACCATGATTTTCTCGGGTGATACTCCCTGGCCGATGAGTTCTGTTACCTTGGCGTTGAGCTGAGAGACCTCGGCCGAGAACTCGGTTTTGTCAGGAGCGTATCTGAGCTCGAAGACAAGGTTTAGTCCGAGTTTGTTTGCCTCATTTGTGGAAACTGTGTGCAAGCCATCCCCCCATGCATCACCTCTCCACACATAGAGGAAGTGTGTGACACCAAGTAGCTTGGCAAGCCTCGGCCCTATTGGGCCCTGTATGTCGTCTGCTGTCGTGAACCTGAAGACAAAGTCGTTGGGTATCTTGAGGTCAGGAGCTGTGGAGGACTGAGAGATTATCAAGATTTTGTTTGCGTCAACGTAGCTCTTTATCTGCCTAATCTCCGCGGATGTCATGGGGCCAACAATTAGCTTAACGCCTCTGGCGTTGAGGCTTCTAACCTTTTCCTCCGCGTTTGCTGGGTTGCAGGCCGTGTCTTCATGAATCAGACGAATTCTGAACCCTGCGCCTGATCTCTGGAGGAAATCATTAACCTCTCTGGCGGCGAGGTCCATCGCGACACGCTCGTTCTCAGCATAGGAAGAGAGTACAGCGCTTAGACAAAGCAAAGTACCGATGGTGACCTCGCCTGTTAAACCCGCAGCAGCCGTAACAGTCGCGGTGGTGGCCACTGTTCTGGTCAGGGTAATGGTCTGGGCTGGTGATAATACTGGTCCGAGACCGATGCCGCCTATCAACAGACCGACAACAAGTGCAACAACAGCAGCGGCGCCTGCCACAGAAGACGAAACCCCAGCTGAGCTTTTCCTCTTCATGAGCTTTACGGTGAGGCTAGGCCTTTATAAACGTTTTCAAAAATCCGTAATTAGACACTTTGCTATAAAAATTATTTTAACAGGGCTTTAGGAAAGAATGAGTAAATGGTGTTCCTCGACCCTGTCATCAGGGATGCCGTCATTTTCGCCAGTATGCTCAGCCTCTTAACTCTTGGACTCACGCTTAATTATCTCACAACTAAGGTTCCGAACTTTAGCCACGGTAGCTTTGCGTCGATAGGTATGATGACTATGTTGACGATGACTGAGGCGTTTAAACAGCCCGCCTATCTTTCCCTTGTTCCCGCGTTTATCCTCGGAGGAGCCGCTGCCATCTCCCTCTACATGCTTGTGCTGAGGCCCCTGATTTCACGCGACGCCGGCCTCGTTTCGCAGATGATTGCGACAATAGCGTTTGAGCTCATACTGATTGCGGTGCTCAACATCTATGCTGACTACTTTACCCAGACCTTCAAGGTGCAGAGCAGAGGTTTTCTTATAAGGAGAAACGATGTAAGGATTTTCGGCGAACCCGGTGTATTCATAATAGCTCCCACAATTGCAGTGTCCACAGTTATTCTGCTTTATCTTCTACTAAATAGGACAAGGTTCGGCATAGGGCTCCGCGCAGCCATAGAGAACCCGTCACTCGCGGGAACACTTGGCATCAACGTCAAGCGAGCTTATTCCTTCTCATGGTTCCTCGCCGGCGGCTTGGGCGGAGTAGCCGGCTCGCTGCTGGCTCTCTGGTTTCAGGGAAGCCCCAACTACGGCAGCGAATTGCTCATCAGCATTTTCGCGGCTGCCATAGTGGGCGGGCTGCAAAACATCTACGGCGCCGTTGCCGGGGGTTATCTGCTAGGGTTTGTTGAGATACTTGGGACGCGTCAACTGGGTTTAACCCTTGGGCCATGGATAACGGTTTATAGGCCGCTGATTCCGATCACCGCGATGGCGATAACGCTTCTCTTTCTTCCACAGGGTCTGGTCTCACTCCGTATACGCAGAGTCCTTAAACAACCTGTGGGAGGTGGGGCGGAGTGATAGACCAGCAGCTTATCATCTTCTTGTTGAACGTTCTCTCCTACGTGGCTATCTACTTGATGGTTAACGTCAGCCTCAATTTCGAGTATGGGTTCACTGGGATACCCAACTTCGGAAAAGTGCTCGCAGTGGCGGGTGGAGCCTTTGTGGTGGGCGCTGTTCCGGGACGTATATTGGCGGGTCAGCTCAACCTCTACGGGGGTTTCAGAGCTGTGCAGGATAACCCTGTGCTGGCGGAGTGTCTCAGCACACTTGTACAGGTAAAGCCTAAGCTCATGGAGAGTATAGACTACATCGAGGACAATGCCGTGGTAATAGACTGTGTTAGACGGGTTCTCGGAAACGACCCCATGCTCTCGATAACCTTGTTGGTTGCCACGGTTGGGTTGGCGGCCATTGTAGGGGCGGGACTCGGCTTCATAGCGTCCTATCCAAGCATCAGGCTTAGGGAGGATTATCTCGCGATGACGCTGCTGGCGATGGGTGAGTTTCTCCGACAGGTGGGTTATCTTGACAGGACCCTGGTTGGAGGTACACTGGGTGTGGCTGTCCCCGACCCATATGGCTGGCTTGGCGACCTGCGTCCCTATGCCTCAACCTTCATCATGCTCACCGTGGCGGTGCTTTTCTTCCTCTATGTGCGGGCCGTCACCTATTCTCCGGCCGGCCGCGTGCTAAGGGCTGTTCGAGACAATGAGATATCCGCCGAGGTTCTCGGCATAGATGTTGTACGGGTTAAGCAGAAGATTCTGGTCGTCTCGTCTATGATGGCGGCAGTCGCGGGCGCTCTCTGGGCCTTCAACTCGGTCGCCGTCATAGCAAACAACTATGACCGCTTCACATGGACTTTCTGGCCGTGGGTTATGGTGATTATCGGCGGCGCGGGAAACAACAGGGGAGTACTGCTTGGAACACTTGTCTTCGTAATTCTACGCCAAGCCATACTCACATACAACTACTTGCTCGAGCCGTTTATACCGTTCAGCATTGTCTGGCTGGATAGGCTGCTCTTCGGCATCGCGTTGATAATCGTTTTAATCATCAGGCCTCAGGGAATTGTTCCCGAGAAGCCGACGCCTGCCATCAGCTTCGATAAGATAAGGAAGATGGTTCAGAAAAGTTGAGCGGAAAAAGAGACGATGAGACTTTTTTGCCTGGCAGGGGCGAGGTTAGGAAAAGCCATCCACTGTTGGAGGCTCTGGGAGCGGTTGACGAGTTGTCCGCATTCGTCGGCGTAGCCCGTTCGCTTACAGAGGACGAGGAGCTGAGAAAGGCTCTAAAAACTGTTCAAGAAGCGTTATTCAACATCGGGTCATATCTTGCGGTTCCAAATCGCCCCCTCGACCGAGTCAGGCTCTGCATGGAGGAGCTAAAGACTTTTGAGAAATTGATGGAAAGCAGGCTCCCTGCTTTGACGCGGTTTATCTATCCCGGTGGAGCAGAGGCGGCGGCATTCATGAATGTTTGTAGAGCAGTGGCTCGCAGGGCTGAGAGAACAATTGTCAAGCTAAGCGAAACTATGGAGGTAGACCCACTCACAATCTCTTTTCTCAATTTTTTATCGAAGTTTTTCTTTACAGCGGCACGTTACATAAACCATTTGTCCGGAGTTGCTGATGAGGAGTGGTTTAGCTAGGTTTTCTGCTTCTTAACCGTCTTGGTCAAGAGGGTTG
>VAPR01001513.1_pt1 | contig 11195 bp, 12 predicted proteins | sample 3380701 | NCBI WGS metagenome assembly VAPR01 (sample SAMN11536904, study PRJNA540576) | hot springs metagenome | isolation source: hot spring wet sediment | place: Spain: Lobios | collected 2014-01
TACCTGCGCTTCGAACGGCACAATCTGTTGTCGGATCCCTATCCTCAAGGGTTCGACCTGATTGCCTGCCGGAATGTGGTCATCTATTTCTCGGAGGAGGCAAAGGAACGCATCTTCCGAGAGTTCTATCGCGCGCTCAAGCCGGGGGGCTATCTGTTCCTGGGCAACACCGAGCGCATTTTAAACCCTCACTACATCGGCTACGAGAACCCATATGCCTTTTACTACCGAAAGCCAGAACAGGAGGTGCAACAATGGCGAAACGCATCCTAATTACGGACGACGCGCTCTTTATGCGCGTGACGCTGAAGAATATCCTCATCCAGAACGGCTACGAAGTGGTCGGGGAAGCCAACAACGGACGTGAGGCGGTCGAACTCTACGAACAACTCAAACCTGACCTTGTCTTCATGGACATCACCATGCCCGAAATGGATGGGCTGGAAGCGCTCAAAGCCATCCGAGCCAAAGACGCCAACGCCAAAGTGGTGATGTGTACTGCGATGGGACAAAAGCAAATCGTGTTGGACGCTATCCAAGCAGGTGCCAAGGACTTCATCGTGAAGCCGTTCCAACCCGAACGCATCCTCGAAGCGGTGCAAAAGGTAGCCTAAGGAGGTGCCCTCGTGAAAGCCGAATATGTCAATCCATTCATTACGGCAGCGGTGAATGTGTTCCAAATGATGGTGGGATTGACCCCTCAAAAGGGACAACTCAGCGCGCGCAAGGGGATTTTTACCTCTCAGCAGTGCAATATCGTGCTGGGGGTCACAGGCAAGCTGGAGGGGCAACTCATCTATGGGATGTCCATCTTCACCGCCGATAAGATTGCCTCCAAAATGCTGGGCACCACCATCCGCACCTTCGACGAGCTCGCTGCCAGCGCCATCGCCGAACTGGGCAACATGATTTCGGGCGCCGCGCTCACCGAATTGGCGAGCCGGGGCATCCAGTGCAACCTCTCACCCCCCAGCCTTATTCGGGGCACGAATGTACGCATCAGTACGCTGGAGATCCCTGCGCTCGTCGTGCCCCTCATCACAGAGGTCGGTGAAATCGAGATTAATGTGGGACTGCAGGAGCGGCTCAAATAGGTCGCTCCTGACCCTCTGACACACGGCAAACAGGGCATGCCTCTCTGGGGCGAGAGCTAAAACGCCAGCTGGGCGTGCCCTAATACCCTTCGCCTTCGGCTCAGGGTGACACCCCCCACACCGTCATGCTGAGCGTCAGCGAAGCATCTCAAAAGAGACCCTTCGCATTCGCTCAGGGTGACAGGGGTGGTCGCAGGCGAAGAACGGTTCCCCCTGCCATAGGGGGAACCTAACGGAAGGGGTACTCAATCTTACCCCCACCCTGACCCGTTTACAAGGGTAGTTTTTTTCTCTGAGGGCAGACACGGGGGTCTGCCCCTACCGAAGCGATGGGTGAAATGTAGGGGCGATCCCCTCTGGTCGCCCTGATGCCTCTTCAAAGGGCTTCAACCCATTCTCTCGGTATAATTGAGAGCGTGCTAAGCCAATCGGATGTCGACGCCCTGATAGAACGCGCCTTAGCCGAAGACCTTGGCGGTTGCGACTGGACGACCGACGTGCTTATCCCCCCTTCCCAGCAGAGTGAGTGCCGAATTTTGGCCCAAGCAGAGGGCATTCTCTGCGGGATTGAGATTGCTAAGCGCGTGTTTCAACGGCTCGACCCCGAAGTGCGGTTTTTTGATACATTATCAGACGGCGCACGGCTTACCCCCGACTGCTGTGTGGTTCGGATTAAGGGCACGACGCGCGCACTGCTTACTGCCGAACGCACCGCGCTCAACTTCCTTCAGCATCTCTCTGGCGTCGCCACCCATACCCACCGCTTTGTGAAGGCGATAGAGGGCACAGGCGCTCAGATTGTAGATACGCGCAAAACCACGCCCGGGCTACGCCTGCTGGAGAAATATGCCGTGCGCGTGGGGGGAGGGCGCAATCATCGGATAGGGCTTTATGACGGCATTCTCATCAAAGACAACCATCTTGTTGCACTGGGGGGCGATGTGGCGGAGGCGATACGGCGGGCGCGCGCCCATGCACCCCATACGCTTGCTGTACAGGTCGAGTGCGCGACTCTTGAACAGGTACGCCAAGCGGTAGAGGCAGGCGCCGATGCCCTGCTGTTGGACAATATGCCGCTGGACATGCTACGCGAGGCGGTGCGCCTCGCCAAAGGGCGCGTGCGCTACCTTGAAGCATCCGGAGGGGTGAACCTCCAGACCGTCCGTGCCATCGCCGAGACGGGGGTGAACTTCATTTCGGTGGGTGCAATCACCCACTCCGCCCCTATCCTGCCGATGCATTTAGAGTTTTAGCCTATGCAATGGCAAACCCTCTACCCAGAATGGGTGCCTGCGCTCCAAACACTGAGCCAGCCGAACGGGCTGGTGATGGTGATTGGGGGAACCGATGTGGGCAAGTCGACTTTCTGTTCCCTCCTGCTACGCCTCTGGGTGCAAACGGGCAAACCGGTAGGGTTTCTGGATCTCGACTTAGGGCAGACGACCATCGGTCCCCCTGCCACGGTCAGTTGGACGCTTATCAGCAAGCCGTTTGAGCGATTGGGGGAGCTGGAGCCGGGTGGGTTGGCGTTTGTGGGGGATAACGCGCCTGCGCGCCATGTGGCTCAGATGTTTGTGGGGGCGCGCCATGTGTTAGATGAGTTGAATCTTCTGCACCCAGCGGGCACGGTGGTCGATACTTGTGGGTACATCAGCGGTTCTGGAGGACGCTTTTACAAGTTGCTAATGGCGGAGTTGTTGCGTCCTCGTGTGATTGTGGCGATTCAGCGTGAGCGCGAGTTGGAGCCGCTTTTGAGTGCGCTTCGGCGTCGGGCGAACTGGGAGATGATAGAGCTTTCGGTGCCGTCGGTGGTGGTGCGCAAATCGCCTTTATTGCGCGCTCAGCATCGGCGGGTGGCGTTTGCCCAGTACTTCAGCACGGCGCGTTCCCATACCTTATCGCTTGACCAAGTGAGCCTCACTGGGCGACGGCTCGGCTCAGGGGAACCGTTCTCGCCTCAACGGTTGGAATATCTCAGCCAGCAGGTGCGTGCCGAACTCCTGCATGGCGAGAAGCTGAGCAACTCGGTGCACATCATCGCGCGCCAACCCCTTGATGAAGCGCGTATCCAACTTCTATTAGACCTCACGGGCGCAGACAGGTTGGTGCTTCTGCCCCCGAATGCGTATCAACACCTGCTTGTGGGGTTGATTGACTACACCGGACGCCATTTCGGGATAGGCTTGATTGAGTCGATAGACTTCAAAGGGCGCACGCTGACGGTGCTCTCGCCGGTGGCTTCCACTCAGCCTGTGCGCTGGGTTCAGCTGGGCTACCTGCGGGTCTTACCCGATGGTACCGAGCTGGGCGAACCGTTGCGGGAAGGGTGATAATTAGGAGAGGCGGAGGCGTTCCCGGCATATCTGAAGCGCGTGCTGGAGGGTCTGCTCTTTCGTCCAGCCATCATTCACGATTCGCACAGCGTCGGGCGCTTCGGTGAGGGGTGAGTCGGCGCGGGTGCTATCGCGTTGGTCACGCTCTAAGATTTCCGCCAGCACCTGTTCAAAGGGCACTTCGATGCCCTGTGTAAGCAGTTGGTGTTGGCGTCGGCGGGCGCGCTCTTCAGGGGAGGCGGTTAGAAAAATCTTGAGCGATGCCTCTGGGAACACGACGGTGGTGGTATCGCGCCCCTCCGCTACCAAGCCCGACACGCTTTGCGCTACCGCGCGCTGTTTGGTGACCATCGCCCGCCGAACCCCCGAATGAACCGAGATGCGCGAGGCGAGGTCGCTTATCTCAGGCGTGCGAATGGCTTCGCTCACATCTTCCCCGTTGAGCAGCACCCGCTGTTCGGAATCAGTGCGCTGGAACTCAATCTGTACCCCTTCTGCCAGCTGCGTAAGGCGCGTTTCATCATCGGGAGCAATCCCTTCGCGCTGGGCTTGAAGTGCCAGTGCCCGATACATCGCGCCCGTGTCTAAATAGACGAACCCCAACGCTTGCGCAAGGTTCTTCGCGAGCGTGCTTTTGCCTGAGCCTGCGGGACCGTCAATCGCAATGATGAGACTCATCCTGTTTGGGCACGAAGGGACTGCAACTGTTCCGCAATCACTTCCAGCAGGAGTTCCAGCTCCTCTTCCAGAGGCGGGAGATGGTTCGGGTGGAGCGAGGTGATGTCTAACCCTTCCAGATACCGTCGGAACTTGCGTACCTCGACGGCAGGACCGCGCACCTCCCCTACCGCCGCCAGCACTTGCTCGGCGGGCTGGTCAAGAATCTGCTCGGCGCGTTCGGGGTCTTCTCGCAGGGTGCGCACTAGGGCGGCGGTCTCGTCGCTGGTCAGCTCTTCCTCGCGGATTTTCTCAGCGATGCGGGTCTGCAGTTCGGGGTCGTCCAGTTCGAGCAGGCTTCGAGCGTGGCTCTCGGTGATGGTTCCTGCGGGTGGGCGTCCGCTGATGGAGACTACCTGCTCGCCCACTTCTTCGGGGAGCTCCAGCAGCCCCAGCCAGATGCCGATGGTGCGTTCGCTCAGTCCTAACATCTGGGCGAGTTCGCGGTTGGTGAGCCGTTCTCGCTCCTTGAGCTGCTTGAGGGCGCGCGCCTTGTCGATAGGGGCTAAATCTTCACGCTGGAGGTTCTCGATCAATTGCTCCGTTGTTGCCATCGCTGGGTCGAGCGTTTTGACGATGCACGGGATGTGGGTCAAGCCAGCGATTTGGGCGGCGCGCCAGCGTCGCTCGCCCGTCACAATCTGGTAGGTCTTGCCGTCAGCCAGAGGGCGCACGGTGATGGGGTTGAGCACGCCGTAGCGTCGGATACTTTCTGCTAAGCCGTAGAGGCTCTCCTCGTCGTAGCCTTTGCGCGGTTGGTCAGGGTCTTCCACAATCGATTCCAGCGGTATCAGTTGCACTTCCATTGCTGAACGCCTCCTTACAGGCTAAGTGTACCCATTCTAAGCCTATGGAAGCTTCAATCTCCCACCCCCTCCGTAAGGTTCCCCCTAAAGCAGGGGGAACCGAATAATGAATCCCTCCCTCTGCGATTAGGGGGCGGGTTTAGGGTGGGGGTCAAACACTTCACCCCCTCCGTAAGGTTCCCCCTAAAACAGGGGGAACCGAATAATGAATCCCTCCCCCTGCGATTAGGGGGAGGGTTTAGGGTGGGGGTCAAACACTTCACCCCCTCCGTTAGGTTCCCCCTAAAGCAGGGGGAACCGAATGAATGAATCCCTCCCCCTGCGATTAGGGGGAGGGTTTAGGGTGGGGGTCAAACACTTCACCCCCTCCGTCAGGTTCCCCCTAAAGCAGGGGGAACCGAATGAATGAATCCCTCCCCCTTTTGTAGGGGCAAGCCTTGTGCTTGCCCTAATCCAGCAGGTCTCATCGCGGACAAGCGCAGGGGTCTGCCCCTACAACCGCCTCTCCCAAAAAGAGCGGGAACACAACACCTTATAGCAAAGGTACAATACAGGCTTGGAAATGGGCTACCGAGTCGCAATAGTAGGCGCAACGGGCGCTGTCGGCAACGAGTTTTTGCGCATCTTAGAGCAACGCGCTTTCCCCGTCGAGGAGTTAATCCTGCTGGCTTCCGAGCGTTCCGAGGGCAAAACGCTGGAGTTTCGGGGCGAGCCGATTCGGGTTCAAACGTTGCGCCCAGAGGCGTTTCGGGGCGTGCAGTTCGCCTTTTTTTCTGCAGGTGCCAGCCGTAGCCGAGAGTACGCGCCTTATGCCGTGCAAGCAGGGGCACTCGTGATCGATAACTCCTCTGCGTTTCGAATGAACCCCGAGGTGCCACTCGTCATCCCCGAAATCAATCCCGAAGCGCTCGGCCGCCATCAAGGGATTATCGCAAACCCCAACTGCTCCACAATTATTATGCTGATGGCGTTGGAGCCTCTGCGGCGCCTCAGCCCGATTCGGAGGATTGTGGTCTCCACTTACCAATCTGCCAGTGGCGCTGGGCAACAGGCGATGCAGGAGCTTCTGGACTCCACCCACGCTTTCTTGCACGGGATGCCCTACGAGCCGAAGGTGCTCACCCATCCCTACGCCTTCAACCTGTTCTCGCACAACTCCCCCATCGGCGAGGACGGCTACAACGAGGAGGAGCGCAAAATGATACTCGAGACGCGCAAAATCTGGAACGACCCCACGATAGCCGTCTCGCCTACCTGTGTGCGCGTGCCTGTGTTGCGCGCCCACAGCGAGAGCATCCTAGCGGAGGTGGAACACCGCCCTCCCTTAGAGGCAATTTATGAGGCATATCATCAGTTTGCGGGGGTGCGCGTGGTGGACGAGCGCGACCGCAACTACTTCCCGATGCCCATCGAAGCGAGCGGGCAAGATGAGGTGCTGGTGGGACGCATTCGGTACGATGCAGGCTCTCCCAGTGGCGTGGCGCTCTTTGCCTGTGGTGACCAGCTGCGCAAAGGCGCCGCGCTCAACGCCGTGCAGATTGCCGAACGGCTCATCCGCTAACAGGTATACTCGCAAGCACTATGGGCAAAGCGGTGTACAAGGGGCTTCTGCTTATCTGTGATGGAATGGGCGACCGCCCCCACCCCGATTTGGAGGGCAAAACCCCCTTAGAGTACGCGAAAACCCCCACGCTCGACCGTTTGGCACGCGAAGGCGAGTGCGGGCTGATGGACCCCATCGCGCCCGGTGTCCGCGCTGGCTCAGACACCGCTCACTTGGCTATCCTCGGCTACGACCCCTTCAAGGTCTATCAGGGGCGGGGACCGTTCGAAGCGTTGGGAATCGGCATGGAGGTGCGCGGGGGCGATGTGGCGCTTCGGTGCAACTTCAGCACGGTGGACGAATCGTGGCGTGTGATTGACCGCCGAGCAGGGCGTATCACAGAGGGCACCCATGAGTTAGCAGAGGCGGTGAACGGTGTCGAGATCGAGGGCGTGAAGTGCTATTTTCAGGAATCGGTGGCGCATCGGGGCGCGCTGATACTACGCGGGGAGTCGCTCAGCCCCCACATCAGCGATGTAGACCCCCACGGCGAAGGCGAACTCGTCCACGAGTGCCAGCCCTTAGACCCGAACGACCCTAACGCCCAACGCACGGCACGGGTTGTGAACGCTTTCGTGCGCCTCTCCTACGAACGGCTGAAAGACCATCCCATTAACCGCGCCCGTGTGGAGCAAGGGCTACTTCCTGCCAATATCATTCTGCCGCGTGGGGCGGGCGTCGCCCCCCATTTGGAGCCGTTCCCCAAGCGACAGGGGGTCCGCGCCGTCGCCGTCGTGGAAACAGGACTGATACGGGGAATCGCCCGCTTCGTGGGGATGGACACCTTAGACGCGCCCGGCGCCACAGGGGGCATCGATACCGATATGCTCAGCATCGCCGACACCCTAGCCCAGGCGTTGGAGGGGTACGATTTCGTGCTGTGTAATGTGAAGGCTCCCGACATCTGCGGGCACGACGGCAACCCCCTCCTCAAGGCGCAGGTGATTGAGCGCATCGATGGCTTGGTGGCGCGACTCTTGGAACGCTATCCTCAGCCGTTCTACCTGATGGTGACGGCAGACCACTCGACCCCTTGCTCCGTGCGCGACCACTCTGGCGACCCTGCCCCCCTCCTGTTGCACGGACCCGACCTGCGCGGCGACGAGGTGCTCCATTTCCACGAGCGCGCATGTATTCACGGTGGTATCGGACGCATTCGCGGGGGCGACTTGGTGCCCATCCTGACGCAGTTGATGGGCGTTCAGGAGAAGTTTGGGGCTTAGGCGTTGCGTGTTAGCACGAACTGCGCCAGCCACCGCAACGGGTCAGCAGAGGAATCGAACGCCTGCAAAGCGTCCAGCGCGCTCTGAACCAGTGCTGACGCGCGCTGATACGAGGACTCTAAGCCGTAGAGGCGGGGGTAGGTTGCCTTGCCCCGTGCGCGGTCGGAGCCTGCTGATTTCCCCAGCCGCGCGGGGTCGCCTATTTCATTCAATATATCGTCCATAATCTGGAAGGCAAGCCCTAACGCTTGGCTATAGCGGTCGAGCGCCGCAAGCCGTTCGGGAGAAGCGCCGCTCAACAGCGCGCCCGACAGCACCGAAGCCCGAATCAGCGCGCCCGTCTTACGCGAGTGGATGTAAATCAGCCCCTCAGGGGTCGGCGGTTCGCCCTCCGAGAGGATATCCTCCACCTGCCCTCCCACCATGCCGTCGATGCCCACTGCTTGCGTGATGAGTTTCAGCACTTGGGCGACGCACTCAGGGGGGCTACTTTCGGCTTGGCGTGCGAGCAGCTCAAACGCCAGCGCGAACAGTGCGTCCCCCGTGAGAATCGCCATCGCTTCCCCATATTGACGCCACACGGTGGGTTTGCCCCGACGCAGGTCATCATTATCGAGGGCGGGCAGGTCATCATGCACGAGGCTGAAGGCGTGGATAAGTTCTAAGGCGCAGGCGGTCGGCATCACCTGTTCGAGCGTGCCCCCACACGCTTCAGCGGACGCGCCGCACAGCACAGGACGCAACCGCTTGCCACCGCCCAACACCGCATAACGCATCGCCTCCGGAAGCAAGCGGGGGCGTTCCCCTGTATATGCAAGATAATGTTCCAACGCGCGTTCAATTCGCGCCACGCGCGGCTCCAAATACGCCTCCAACGCCTCCCGAAAGGATGCCATAGCCTCCCCCTTACAGGATACCGATTCATGGGGTACAATTTACTCAAGAGGGGACACGACAGTGGGCGAGATAGTTGCGATACTGGCAGTGACCTTTATCTTCGGTCCGGCGCTCATCATCCCGATTGTGGCGATGGTGCAAAAGCATCGGCGCGAGATGCTTCAGCTGGAGTTGGAGAAGGGCAAGCATAGCAACGCCGAGTTGCTCAGGCAAATCGAAGCCCTCAAGCAAGAGGTTGCGGAGCTACGGCGCACCACCACCGAGCATAGCCTCAGCCTGCAGGCGAACTTGGAAAACCTTCAGGAGCGAGTCCGACAGTTAGAACAGGCACAAGAGAGCCAAACCCTGCATACCTACGGGCGGTAAAGCAGTCCTTATGCTCAAGTGGTAGTCGGACTCCCCGAAAGGCTTGAGAAGAGGAGCTGCACTATCAGCCCCAGAAGCCCCATCACAATTGCAACCACAATCACCACGATACCGCCTGCCAACGAGCCGCGGGCGATGGCGACAATCCCACACAGAATGGCGCCTATCAGCCCGATAGAGGTCAACCCGACAGGGGCTAAACAGAGTGCCATCATCGCAAGCAACAAGCCCAGCGAGACCCAGTGGCGTGCCCTATAGAAGCGTCCGGGCGGAGGCGTGCTCAAATCGTCAGGAGAGAGGGGTGGGGGTGGTGATTGGGAAGTATAAGGGGATGGCGTGGCTATAGGGGGCATACTGCTGGTGGGGGCTTGGGGCGAGGGATACGCCTGTCCTAAGGCGCTTCGGAGTGCCTGTGCCATCTGCAGGGCACTCACCATCGTGGGGTCGAGGCGGTAAGCAGTCTCGTAGGCGTTGAGGGCATCTTGGAGCCGCCCTTGATGGTGGAGGTATGTCCCCCAGTTGTAAAAGACATAAGCGTCGTGGGGGCTGAGTGCGATGGCGTTAGCGAAATGCTTTTCGGCGAGGGCTGTTTCCCCCAGTTGGGCGAGCGCAATCGCCAGATAGAGATGCGCCCGCCCCTCACGCGGATACTCCGAGACCGCTCTCTCGAGGATTGGGCGCGCTTCGCGATAGCGTCCCTGACTCAGCAGTTCGTGCCCAATCTCGATGGCGGTGCGGGTCATCTACTCTAGAGCAAGCTAGCAAACAGGGGCACGGAGTCGCGTTGCTCCCAGCGGAAGGTGGGGTTGCCGAAGTGCCCGTTCTTCGCCGTCGGTAGGTATTGGGGCTTCTGGAGGTCCAAGAATCGGATAATCCCTCGCGGACTGAGGTCGAAGTTATCGCGGATGACCTTCACGATGCGTTCAGGGTCAACACGGTGCGTGCCGAAGGTCTCCAACAGAAGCGAAACAGGCTGAGCCACCCCAATCGCATATGAGACCTGAATCTCGACCTTCTCGCACAGTCCTGCAGCGACGATGTTTTTCGCCAGGTAGCGCGCCATGTAGGTGGCGGAACGGTCGACTTTGGTGGGGTCTTTGCCTGAGAAGGCGCCGCCTCCGTGTCGGCAGTAGCCTCCGTAGGTGTCGACGATTATCTTGCGCCCCGTAACGCCCGTATCTGCCTGCGGACCCCCTATCACGAAGGTGCCTGTGGGGTTCACATAATAGTACTTGGCGTTGATATCGACTCGGTCGGCGAAGCGCTCGAGCACGGGTTGAATCACATGCTCCAGCACGCGTTCCCGCACCTCCGCTTGGGTCAAGCCAGGGTCATGCTGAGCGGAAATCACAATCGTATCTAGAGCCTTGGGCACGCCCGACTCGTACAGCACCGTGACCTGCGACTTACCGTCGGGGCGGAAGCCGAGTTCGGGCTTGGAGCGACGCACCTCCATAAGTTGGCGCGTCAGGGCGTGCGCAATCGTGATAGGCAGGGGCATTAGCTCGGGCGTCTCGGTGCATGCGAAGCCGAACATCATGCCCTGGTCGCCTGCACCCCCCGTGTCGACCCCCTGACTGATGTTGGGCGATTGCTCCTGAATGGCGACCATCACGCCACAGGTGTCGCCTTCAAAGCCATATTCGGTCCTCGTGTAGCCTACCTCGTTGATGACGCGGCGCACCACATCCGGGATTTCAACATAGGCATGGGTCGTAATCTCACCCGCCACGACGGCTAGCCCGCGGGTAAGCAGGGTCTCCACCGCCACACGCGACTGGGCATCTTGCGCTAAGCACTCGTCCAGCACGGCATCGCTAATCTGGTCTGCCAGCTTATCTGGGTGTCCTTCGGTCACGCTCTCGGATGTAAACGGTTGTAGCATCGACTGCCTCCTTAGATTTGATTATCGGTCAAGTAGGAGGGATTATACCCCCTGCGGTAGAATTGAGAAAGGAGCGTGCCCAATGCCGATACCGCGCCTTGATACAGTCTGTCTTCTGTGTCCTGAGCAGGTGCCTCCCTCCCACGCGAGCCTGCGGGTCATCAGTGCGTTCAATCCGGGGGTTGTAGAGCTTGGAGAGCGGATAGGGCTTCTGGTGCGCATCGCCGAAACCCCTGTGGAGACCCGTCCCGGCTTTGTGGGCTTACCTCGC
>VAPR01001514.1_pt1 | contig 11183 bp, 11 predicted proteins | sample 3380701 | NCBI WGS metagenome assembly VAPR01 (sample SAMN11536904, study PRJNA540576) | hot springs metagenome | isolation source: hot spring wet sediment | place: Spain: Lobios | collected 2014-01
ACGTGGCCTCGGACACCTTCATGGTGGCCAGCTACACGGGCGTGCGCGGCGGCCTGGTGGTCGTCAGCGCGGACGACCCCGGCATGCACAGCTCCCAGAACGAACAGGACAACCGGCTGTACGCCAGGTTCGCCGCAGTCCCCCTGCTGGAGCCCGCGGACAGCCAGGAGGCCAAGACCTTCACGGAGCTGGCGTTTGCGCTCAGTGAGGAGTTCGACACGCCCGTGCTGCTGCGCACCACCACCCGGTCCAGCCACACCCGGGGGGTGGTGCGCCTGGGCGAGCGCACGCCCGTGCAGCCCCGGGCGTTCCAGCGGGACCCCGCCAAGTACGTGATGCTGCCCGCCTACGCGCGCCAGCGCCGGCCGCGGGTGCTGGAGCGGCTGAGGCGCCTGGTGGAGGCCGCGGCGCGGCCGGAGTTCCTGCGGGTGGAGCTGCGGGACCCGGGGGTGGGGGTGGTCACCGCGGGGGTGTGCTACACCCTGGTGCGCGAGGTGTTGCCGGAAGCCAGCGTGCTCAAGCTCGGGATGAGCTACCCCCTGCCCCTGGACGCCGTGCGGAGCTTCGCCGCCCGGGTTCGGCGGCTGTTCGTGGTGGAGGAGCTGGAGCCCTTCCTCGAGGAGGCGCTGCGGGCCGCGGGCGTGTCCGTGGAGGGCAAGGCTTACTTCCCGCAGCAGGGGGAGCTCACCCCGGAACTGGTGCGGGCGGGGTTCGTGCGTGCGGGCGTGCTCGCCGACGACGTCCCACCACCTCCCCAGGCCCTGCCCACCGCGCCGAGGCCGCCCGTGCTGTGCCCCGGCTGCCCCCACACGGGGCCGTTTCTGGCCCTGCAGCGGCTGGGCGCGGTGGTGTGCGGGGACATCGGCTGCTACACCCTGGCCGCCCTGGAGCCCCTGCGGGCCATGGACTCCTGCCTGGCCATGGGCAGCAGCATCGGGATGGCCACCGGGCTTTCCCTGGCGGGGACCGCTCCCGGCCCCGTGGTGGCGGTGATCGGCGACTCCACCTTCCTGCACGCGGGCCTGCCCGCGCTGGTGGACGCGGTGTACAAGCGGGCCAAGGTGACCGTAGTGGTGCTGGACAACGGCACCACCGCCATGACCGGCGGCCAGCCGCACCCGTCCACGGGTACGTCCATCCGGGGTGAGCCCGCACCGCGGGTGGACCTGGCCACCCTGTGCAGGGGCATGGGGGTGGAGTTCGTGAGGGTGGTGGACCCGTACGATCTGGGCGCCACCTTCGTGGCCCTGGAGGAAGCCATCCGCTACCCGGGGGTCAGCGTGGTGATCACCAACCGGCCGTGCGTGGAGGCGCCGGTGAAGGTGCGGGACGAGCCCTTCCGGGTGGTGTCCGAACGGTGCACCGCCTGCCAGCTGTGCATGGACCTGGGGTGTCCGGCCATCGTGTGGACGGAGGAGACGTACGAGGGCCGGCCCAAGGTCACCATCCGCCGGGACGCGTGCACCGGCTGCACCCTGTGTGCGCAGGTGTGTCCCGCGGACGCCATCGTGCGCGTGGGGCCCGGCTGGAGGGGGGCGTAAGCTCATGCAGACGCGCAACGTCCTGGTGGTGGGTGTCGGCGGGCAGGGTGTTCTGCTGGCCAGCAACGTGCTGGCCGCGGCCTGCCTCGCCCGCGGCTACGACGTGAAGAAGAGCGAGGTCAAGGGCATGGCCCAGCGCGGGGGCGCGGTGGTCAGCTTCCTGCGCTACGGGGAGCGGGTGTACAGCCCGCTGGTGGAGCGGGGACACGCGGACCTGGTGCTGAGCCTGGAGTGGGCGGAGGCCCTGCGGTGGGCGCCGTACCTCAAACCCGGGGGCGTGGTGCTGGTGGATCTGGTGCGCATCCTGCCGCCCGCGGCTCAGCTGGACCACCGGACCTGGCGGGCTTGCTACCCCGCGGTGGAGGTCGAGACGTTGCGACAGGCCGGGTGGCAGGTGAAGCCGTACGAGGCCAGCCGCGTGGCCGCGGAGCTGGGGGACGTGCGTATGGCCAACGTGGTGCTGCTGGGTGCGGCAAGCCACGAGCTGGAGTTCACCGTGGAGGAGTGGGAACAGGCGTTGCGGGAGGCGGTCCCCCGGAAGGTGCTGGAGCCGAACCTCCGGGCCTTCCACGTGGGCCGGGAGCTCCCGACCGCTTCCACGTTTCCCGCCTGGGCGGCCGCCCCGACGCCGCGCCGCTTCCGGGTGGAGGTCAACCCCGCGTGGTGCAAGGGCCGCAGCTGCGGCATCTGCGTGCGGGTGTGTCCGGAGGAGGTCCTCGGGTTCGGGCCGGACGACCGGGCCGCGGCGGTGGGCGTGGACCGGTGCACGGGCTGCCAGCTGTGCCAGCTGCTGTGCCCGGACTTCGCGGTGGTGGTGCGGGAGGAGGTGGCCGTTGGCTAGGTTGCGGCTGGTCCGTGGCAACACCGCCTGCGCGTACGGCGCCCTGAGCGCGGGCTGCCGGTTCTACGCGGGCTACCCCATCACCCCCTCCTCCGAGGTGGCGGAGGAGATGGCCAGGCTGCTGCCCCGGGTGGGCGGGGTGTTCGTGCAAATGGAGGACGAGATGGCGAGCCTGGCCGCCTGCATCGGGGCGTCGTTGGGCGGTCTGCGGTCCATGACCGCCACCAGCGGCCCGGGGTTCACCCTCATGCAGGAGCACCTGGGCTACGCCGCCCTGGCGGAGATCCCCTGCGTGGTGGTGGACGTGATGCGGTTGGGCCCCAGCACCGGCTTTCCCACCGCGCCCGCGCAGGGCGACGTGCTGCAGGCCCGGTGGGGTAGCCACGGGGACTACCCGGTGGTGGTCCTGAGCCCGGCGGGGGTGCAGGAGGTGTTCGACCTCACCGCCTGCGCCTTCGAGGTGGCCGACCGGCTACGGGTGCCCGTGGTGGTGCTGTACGACGAGGTCGTCGGCCACATGATGGAGCCCGCCACGTTGCCGGACCTTTCCGAGCTGGCCGCGTGCGGGACGTGGCGGCGGCCCAGGCCCCCGGCCGACGGTGCGTACCTGCCGTACGCGTACCGGGACGGCTGCCCGCCCCCGCTGGTGAGCTTCGGGGACGGGGTGCGCTACCACGTGACCGGGCTCGTACACGACGAGTCCGGCTTCCCCACCCAGGAGCCGGGGAAGGTGGGAGAGATGTTGCGCCGGCTGAACGACAAAGTGCCGGAGCTGCCCGCAGAGGGGCTGCAGCCCGAGCTGTGGGCCACGGACGACGCGGAGGTGGTGGTGGCCGCGTACGGGATCACCGCGCGCGCGGCCAAAGCCGCGGTGCGGGAGGCCCGGCGGCAGGGCCTGCGCGCGGGCCTGCTGCGTCCCCGGGTGCTGTGGCCGGCTCCCGCCACCGCCCTGCGGGAGCTGGCGCGCCGGGTGAGGGCGTTCGTGGTGCCAGAGATGAACTTCGGCCAGTGGGTGCGGGAGGTGGAGCGGCTGGCCGGCCGGTGGGCGGAGGTGGTGCCGCTGAACCAGGTGGACAGCACCCCCATCCCGCCGGAGGCCATCCTGGCCCGGCTGGCAGAGCTGGTGGCTGCTCGGGCTCCCGCGCGGGCCGCAGGGAGGGCGGGATGATCCCCGACGTGCGGAGCTACCTGCGGGAAGTCCGCATGCCCCACATCCTGTGCCCGGGCTGCGGGCACGGGATCGTGCTGGGCGCGCTGCTGCGGGCGGTGCACGCCCTGGAGATTCCCAAGGAGCGCCTCGCGGTGGTGGCGGGGATCGGGTGCAGCAGCCGGCTGGCGGGCTACGTGGACGCCTGCACCCTGCACACCACCCACGGCCGGGCGGTGGCGTTCGCCACCGGCCTGAAGCTGGCCCGTCCCGACCTCACCGTGGTGGTGCTCACGGGCGACGGGGACGGCCTCAGCATCGGCGGCAACCACCTGATCCACGCCGCGCGCCGGAACGTGGACCTGACGTGCGTGCTGTTCAACAACGCGGTGTACGGGATGACCGGCGGGCAGACGGCCCCCACCACCCAGCCCGGGTGGGTGGCGTCCACCGCGCCCGAGGGGCACGTGGAGCCCGCCTTCGACGGCTGCGCCCTGGTGCAGGGCGCCGGCGGGACCTTCGTGGCCCGGGGCATGGCGTACGACCCCCTGGGCCTGGAGCGGATTTTTAAGGAAGCGTTGCAGCACCGGGGCTTCAGCTACGTGGAGGTGCTCACCGACTGCCCCGTGTACTTCGGCCGGTACAACCGGCTGGGCGAAGGCCCCGAGCTGCTGTGGAGCCAGAAGGCGCGCTTCACGGAGGTGGGGCAGATGCTGACCGCGAAGCGGTTCGTGGCGGAGGGCACGGCCCCTGCGGGTCACGTGGACGGCCTGCGGTTCGGGGTGCTGCACCGGGCGCAGCGGCCGGAGTTTGCTGAGGTGTGCTGGAGCCGCGTGCGGGAGGCTGGCAGGTGACCCGGATCAGCGTGCGGCTGGCGGGCGCGGGTGGCCAGGGGGTGGTGTTGGGCAGCGTGTTGCTGGCCGAGGCGGCCCTCCGTCAGGGGCGGTGGGCGGCGTGCTTCCACGCCTTCGGGCCCGAAGCCCGTGGGGGCGCGGCCCGGGGGGACGTGGTGATCGCGGACGAGCCCCTGGACTACCCTGTAAGCCAGGAGGTGGATGTCCTGGTGGCCCTCACGCAGGAAGCAGCCCGCCGCCACGCGGCCGCGGTGCGTCCGGGCGGGGTGGTGGTGGCCGACGCCGGCCGCGTCCAGGAGGTCCCGCCCGGCTCGTACACCGTGTGGCGGCTACCCATCTACCGGGCCGTGCGGGAGGCCCTGGGCACGGAGGCGCCCGGGAACGTGGCGGCCCTCGGGGTGCTGGTGGCGTTGGTGCAGCCGGTGAGCGCGGAGGCCTTGGCCGAGACGGTGCGGGACCGGTTCCGGCGGGACGGGGTGGCGCAGAACCTGAAAGCCTTACAGGTGGGGCTGCGCCTGGGCCAGGCGCTACGGGAGGAGGGTTCGCGGTGAGGACCGCACCGCGGGGCCGTACCGCCGCTGTCCACCGGTCCGTGTCCACGGAGCTGGCGCGCCTGGACGGCGAGCGGCGGCGGGAGCACATCCTGCGGGTGGCCGCGCACCTGTTCCGCACCAAGGGCTACAAGGGCACCAGCATGCGGGACATCGCGGAGGTGGTGGGGCTCACCAAGAGCAGCCTGTACCACCACATCCGCGGCAAACAGGACCTGTTGCTGGAGATCCTCCAGCACACCGTGGACCGGGCCATCCGCCGGCTGGAGCGCATCGCCCGCAGCAGCCTCTCGCCCTCCGAACGGCTGCGCCTGGCGGTCGAAAACCACATCGTGCACCTCATCGAGGACCTGGACAACGTGGTGTGCTTCATCGAGGAGGGCAAGAACCTGGCGCCCGAGCGCATGCGGGCGTACGTGCAGCAGCGGGACCGGTACGAGCGGTTCTTCCGCGACATCGTGCAGGAGGGCATCCAGGCGGGCGAGTTCCGGCTCACGGACGTCCGCCTGGCGGGGTGGGCCATCCTGGGCATGTGCAACTGGGTGGCCAAGTGGTACCGGCGGGACGGCCCGTACACCGCGCAGGAGATCGCCACCCACTTCGGGGAGTTCGCGGTCCGGGCGCTCAGCCGCGGCTACCCGCTTCCGTGGCCACCGGGCGGGCCGGAGGGGGTGCCCCGCGATGGGCCTACCTCTTGAGGGCGTGCGGGTGGTGGACCTGAGCCAGGGCGCCGCGGGGCCCGTGTGCACCCAGCTGCTGGGCGACTTCGGGGCGGACGTGGTGAAGGTGGAGCCCCCGGACGGCGACTGGGGCCGGCAGCTGGGGCCCCCCTTTTACCCGCTGCCGGACGGCACCCACACCGCGGCCGCGTACGTGGGAATGAACCGCAACAAGCGCAGCGTGGTGGTGGACCTCAAGCACCCCTCAGGCCGCGAGGTGGTGCTGCGGCTGGCGGAGCGCGCGGACGTGTTCGTGGAGAGCTTCCGCCCCGGTGTCGCGGAGCGGCTGGGCCTGGGTCCCGAGGCCCTGCACGCCCGCAACCCGCGCCTGGTGTACTGCAGGATCTCCGCCTTCGGGCAGGACGGGCCGTGGAAGGACCGCCCCGGGGTGGACGGCGTGGTGCAGGCCATGAGCGGCCTGATGAGTGTCACGGGCACGGAGGACGGCCCACCCGTGAAGGTGGGAGTGCCCGCCGCGGACATGGTGGGCGGGTTTCTGGCCGCGGCGGGGATCCTTCTGGCCCTGGTGGGCCGCTCCCGATCCGGGGCCGGCCAGGTGGTGGACCTGAGCCTGCTGGACGCCCTGGTGGCCTTCCAGACGGTGCCCCTGAGCATGTACTTCTGCTCCGGAAGTCCGCCTCCCCGCACCGGCAGCGCAGCACCCTACGCGGCGCCCAACGAGGCGTTCCCCACCCGCGACGGGTGGGTGATGGTGGCCGCGTACAGCCCGCCGCGGTGGCAGAAGCTGTGCGAGCTGGTGGGCCGGCCGGAGCTGGCCGCTGACCCCCGTTTCTGCACCAACGAGCTGCGGGTCCGCAACCGCGCGGCCCTGCGGGAAGTCCTGGAGCCGGTCTTCCGCACCCGGACCACCGCCGAGTGGCTGGAGGTGCTGGCAGCCGCGGACATCCTGTGTGCCCCGCTGCTCACCTACCCGGAGCTGGTGGACTCGCCGCACGTGCAACAGCGCCAGATGGTCGTGGAGCTGGTGCACCCCCTGGCCGGCCGCGCCCGGGTGGCAGGAGTCCCCATCCGGCTCAGCCGCACCCCGGGGTGCGTGCGCCGGCCGGCTCCCCTGCCCGGGGAACACACCCGGGAGGTGCTGGGCGAGGCGGGCTACACGGAGTCCGAGATCTCGGAGCTGCTGCGGAGCGGCGCCGCGCGGGCGTGGACGCAACCGGTGGAGGTGTAGCCATGTCGGAGGTGGTGCTGTACGCGCGGGAGGACCGGGTCGGGGTGCTCACCCTGAACCGGCCTGAGGCCCTGAACGCCCTCACCGTGGACATGCTGGAGCGGCTGAACGCGTACCTGGACCAGGTGGAGTCCGACCCCCAGGTGCGGGTGGTGCTGCTGACGGCCGCAGGGGACCGCGCGTTCTGCGTGGGCGCGGACCTCAGGGCCCGGGCCCAGGAGTACGAGGCGGGGGTGGTGGAGGACCCCATGGGCAGGCAGATCCGCCGCCTGCTGCGCCGCCTGGAGACCCTGGACCGGCCCGTGGTGGCGGCCATCCACGGCTACTGCCTGGGCGGGGGGCTGGAGCTGGCGCTGAGCTGCGACCTGCGGGTGGCCTCCGACCGGGCGCAGTTCGGGCTGCCGGAGGCCAACGTGGGCAGCATGCCCGGGGCCGGCGGCACGCAGCGGCTGGCGCGGCTGGTGGGCCCGGGGTGGGCGAAGGACCTGATCTTCACCGGCCGCCGCATCGACGCCCAGGAGGCGTACCGCATCGGCCTGGTGAACCGCGTGGCACCCGCGGACACCTACCTGGAGGAGGCCAAGAAGCTGTGCGGGGAGATCGCCCGCAAGGCGCCCCTGTCCCTAAGGTATGCCAAGTGGGCGGTGAACATGAGCCAGGACGTGGACCTGGAGTCGGGCCTGAAGTTCGAGGCGCACTGCCACGCGCTTTTGCGGCACAGCGAGGACCGGAAGGAGGGCATCCAGGCCTTCTTGGAAAAGCGGGAGCCGAACTTCGTCGGCCGCTAGGAGAGTGTCCGTGAAAGGCGCGGGGTCCTCAAAGATGCGCCAGCGACGGTTGGGGTGGTCTACGGGACGCGGAGGCGTGCGGCGCGGAAGGGAGGGACGAGGATGGGCGTGCGGGATCGGGTGGCCATCGTGACCGGTTCCGGGCAGGGCATCGGTGCGGGCGTGGCGGAGCGCCTGGCCGCCGAAGGTGCCCGGGTGGTGGTGAACGACGTGGTGGCGGAGCGGGCGGAGCAGGTGGCCGCGCGCATCCGGGAGGCGGGCGGGCAGGCCATCGCGGTGGTGGCGGACGTGAGCCGCAAGGAGGGGGCCGAACAGCTGGCCAGCCGAGCCCTGGAGGCGTTCGGGCAGGTGGACATCCTGGTGAACAACGCGGGCATCGCCCGCGACCGGTGGCTGGTGAAGATGAGCGAGGAGGACTGGGACGAGGTCCTCCGGGTGAACCTGAAGAGCCAGTTCCTGTGCTGCCAGGCCGTGGTGCCCCACATGATGGAGCGCAAGTACGGCCGCATCGTGAACATCTCCAGCCGGGCGTGGCTGGGCGGGCCGGGTCAGGCCAACTACGCGGCCAGCAAGGGGGGCGTGGTGAGCCTCACCCGCACCCTGGCGCTGGAGCTGGCCAAGTTCGGCATCACCGTGAACTGCATCGCCCCCGCCCTCATCGACACACCCCTGTTCCAGAGCCTGAAGGAGGAGGTCCAGCAGCGGCTGGTGCAGACGGTGCCCGTGGGTCGGGTGGGCACACCCGCGGACGTGGCGCACGCGGTGCTGTTCTTCGCCTCCGAGGAGGCCAGCTACATCACCGGCCAGCTCCTGTACGTGTGCGGCGGGCGGAGCCTCTCCAGCGCGTAGGGGAGGAGGGACATGCGGATCCGGTGGCTGGTGGCGTGGCTTTTGGCTGGTGCGGTGGCGGTGGCCGCCAGGGCCGGTCCGGTGCTGCGGACCGTGACGGTGGCCATCGGCCCGCCTGCGGTGATCGGCTACCTGCCCGTGTACGCGGCGCAGGGCCTGGGGTACTTCCGCGAGCTGGAGCAGCGGACCGGCCTGCGGGTGCAGTTCGTGGACTTCCGGGGCGGCACGGAGGCGGCCATCGCCCTCATCGCGGGGGATGCGGACTTCGCCACGGTCACCCTCACCCACGTGGTGAAGGCGCACGAGCAGGGCAAGGACCTGAAGTTCCTGTTGAGCTTCTTCAACGCGCAGGCCATGGCCATGGTGGTGCAGCCCGACCTGCCGGTGCAGACCCCCGCGCAGCTGTTGGGCCGGCGGATCGGGGTGACCAGCTTCGGGTCGGCCACCCACATGCAGGCCCGCCACATCCTCCGCTACTTCCGGGCCGACCCGGACGCGGCGCAGTACGTGGCGGTGGGCGGGCCGGCCACCGCGGTGGCCGCGTGGCGGCGGAAGACCGTGGACGCCCTGGTGTACCTGGACCCGGTGATCACCCAGCTGATCTCCGAAGGCGCCGCCCGAATGCTGTACGACGTCCGGACGGTGGAGGGCACCGTGCGGCTGTACGGAGCCCCGTACATCAGCAGCGGGCTGCTGACCCGGGCGGAGGTGATCCGCCGGGACCCGGAGATGGTGCGGGAGGTGGTGGGGGTGTTCGTGCGCACCCTGCGGTGGCTGCGGGCGCACCGCACCCAGCTGGACCGCGTGGCCGCTTCCCTGCCCCGGGAGCTGGGCTGGACCCCGGACATCCTGCGGGCCAACCTGGGCGGCCTGTCTGCGGACGGCAGGGTCCTGCCCGCCGCGGTGGCCGCGGTGGTGCGGTCCCTGCGGGAGGACGGTCTGGTCAAGGGAGACTTCCGCGTCACGTACGACCAGCTGGTGGACGAGCGGTTCGCGCAGCGGGCCATCGTGAGCGCGCGCTGACGAGACGGCGGAGGGAGGGCCATGTCCGAAACCCGTGTGGCGTGGGAGTCCGCGGTGCCCTTCCGGCCCGGCCTGATGCGGTTGGAGGCAGGGCGTGCGGTCCTGGTGGGCGGGCGCTGCAGGGGTTGTGGGGCGGTGTACTTCCCCACCCCCGAGGTGTGCGCCCGGTGCCAGGGCCAGGATCTGGAGCCGGTGGACCTGAGCGGGCGGGGGACGGTGTACACGTACACCGTGGTCCGGCAGTCCACCCCGGAGTTCCGGACCCCGTACGTGCTGGTGTACGTGGACCTTCCGGAGGGGGTGCGGGTGTTGGGCCAGCTGGTGGGCTGCCCGGAGGAGGCGGTCCGGGTGGGGATGCCTGTGGAGGTGGTGTTCGAGGAAGTGGCTACCGACCCGCAGGGCCGGTCCGTGGTAGGGTGGCGCTTCCGCCCCGTGGAGGGCAGCTGAGGAGGGAACGGCCATGGACGTGTACGTGGTGGGCGTCGGGATGACGAAGTTCGGAAAGCACCCGGACCGGGACGCCGTGGACCTGGCGGTGGAGGCGGTCAACGAGGCGGTCCGCGACGCGGGGCTGGACCGCCGGCGGATCCAGGCCGCCTACTGCGGCCACGTGTACGGCGGCATGGTCCTGGGTCAGAAGGTGCTGGCCCGCACGGGCCTGGCGGGGATCCCTCTCGCCAACGTGGAGAACGCCTGCAGCAGCGGCGCCACGGCCATCCGGGAGGGTTCCCTGGCCATCCGCGCGGGCGAGTACGACGTGGTGCTGGCGTTCGGGGTGGAGCACCTGACCACCCGCTTCCGCGGTGCCCTCACCCCCGGCGAGGAGGACCTGGAAGGTGCCCTGGGCCTCACCATGCCCGCGGTGTACGCCATGCGGGCGGTCCGCCACATGGAAGAGTTCGGCACCACCCGGGAGGAGCTGGCATACGTGTCCGTGAAGAACAAGCGCAACGCCAGCCTCAACCCGTACGCGCAGTTCCAGAACCCCGTCACCGTGGAAGACGTCCTGAACTCCCGGCCCATCGCAGACCCGCTGCGGCTGCTGGACTGCTGCCCGGTGAGCGACGGCGCCGCCGCGGTGGTGCTGGCCAGCGAGCGGGCGGCCGTGCAGCTGGACCGTCGCAGGGCGATCCGGCTCGCGGCCGCCAGCCTGCGCACGGGGACCGTGGAGGTGGGGCTGCCCTCCATGGCCTTCGAGCCGCTCACCCGCGCCACCGCTCAGGACGCGTACGAGCGGGCCGGGGTGGGGCCCGAGGAGGTGGACTTCGCGGAGGTGCACGACTGCTTCTCCATCGCGGAGGTGCTGCGGGTGGAAGGGCTGGGCCTGTACCCGGTGGGTGAGTACCCCAAGCGGCTCCGCCGGGGCGAGGCGGACATCGGGGGGCGGCTGCCCATCAACCCCAGCGGCGGCCTTTTGGGCAAAGGACACCCCCTGGGGGCCACCGGGGTGGCGCAGGTGGTGGAGCTGGTCCGCCAGCTGCGGGGCGAGGCGGGCCCGCGGCAGATCGAAGGTGCCCGGGTGGGACTGGCCCACTGCCGGGGCGGGAAGGCGGCGGGGGTTGAAGGCGCCGCCTGCACCGTGCTAATCGCCACCCGCTAGGAGCCTGTCCGTGAAATGCGCAGCTTGCCGGAGGAGACCGGGGTCCCCAAAAATCGCGCCAGCGATTTTTGGGGTGGTCTA
>VAPR01001515.1_pt1 | contig 11170 bp, 9 predicted proteins | sample 3380701 | NCBI WGS metagenome assembly VAPR01 (sample SAMN11536904, study PRJNA540576) | hot springs metagenome | isolation source: hot spring wet sediment | place: Spain: Lobios | collected 2014-01
GCGTGCCGGCACCTGCTGGAGCTCGGACACTCCCGCATCGCGTGCCTCGCCGGCCCCGAGGCTTCCGCCACGGCCCGCGACCGGGCGCAGGGCTACCGGCTCGCCCTGGAGGAGGCCGGCGTCCGTCCGCGGGAGGGCTGGGTCGTGTGGTCGGAGTTCACCGCGCAGGGCGGCTACCGCGCCGCCCAGCAGGTCCTGGCCAGGGGCCGGGTGACCGCCCTTCTGGCGTCCAACGACCAGATGGCCTTGGGTGCCCTGCGGGCCCTGGCCGAGGCGGGCCTCGCGGTCCCCGAGCAGGTCTCCGTGGTGGGCTTCGACGACACCCCGGTGGCGGCGTCCACCGTCCCTGCCCTCACCACCGTGGCCATCCCCGCGTACGAGATGGGGCGGCACGCCATGGAGCTGCTGCTGAAGGTGCGGGCACGGGAACGGGCCGGAGACGTGGTGCTCCCCACGGAGCTGCGGGTACGGGAGTCCACAGGGCCGCCAGGGGTTGTCGGGTGGCGGAATGGGCAGTCCACGGGCGCGAAGCCCGGAAGGAGGTAGACCGATGGAAGCACCCATGAAGGCCTACCTGCGGCCGGGGATCGTGGCGTTCAAGGCGTACCCCATCGAGGACGGCACGGGGCCGGTGGTGGAGAGTCTGGCGAAGTTGTGCGAGGACACCTTCTTCTCCGCGGTGGAGGTGGGGTGGATCAAGGACCCACAGGTGCGGGACCAGGCCCGGCGCGTTTTGGAGCAGAGCCACGTGGAGGTCTGCTACGCCACCCAGCCGGCCATGTTCAGCCAGAAGCTCAGCCTGAACGCCTTCGACCCCGAGGCCCGCCGGCGGGCGGTGAACCAGGTGAAGAACTGCCTGCGGGAAGCGGAGCAACTCGGGGCCCGCTGGGTCCGCCTCGCGGCGGGCAAAGACCCGGGACCCGAGCGTCGGGAGGAGGCCAAGAAGCTGTTGGTGGACTCGCTGCTGGAAGTGTGCGCCTTCGCCCAGGAGCACGGGGACCCCGGCCTCACCCTGAAGATCTTCGATCGCTACGTGGACAAGGAGTCCCTGGTGGGGTTGCACGCCGACGCCCTGGACGTGGTGCGCGAGGTGCGCCGTAGCTTCCCGAACTTCGGGCTGCTGTACGACCTCTCCCACGCGCCGCTGAACCGCGAGGAGGTCGAGGAAGTACTGCCCGCCCTGCGGCCGTACCTCGTGCACGTCCACGTGGGGAACGCGTACCTCAAGGACCCCCGGAGCGTGGCCTGGGGGGACATGCAGCCCCGCTTCGGCCTCTCCGGTGGTGAGGTGGACACGCAGCTCGTGGCCCGGTTCTTCCGGGTCCTGCTGGACCTGGGATTCCTCAACCCGAAGGACCGGCCGATCTGCAGCGCCGAAGTACGGCCGCTGCTGGCCGGGGAGCGATCCGAGTTGGTGGTGGCGAACGCGAAGCGGGTGCTCGAAGAAGCCTGGCTGCTGGCCTGAGGAGGGAGGGAGTCACGATGCGCCGGTGGTGGACGGGGGTTCTCTTGGTCGTCCTGTGGGCGTGGTTGGCCCTGGGTGCGTACGGGCAGGTGCGGCTGACCATCGCGGGCGGGGTAGTGGGCGGGGGGCCGTACTTGCAGTCCGTGGGGTTGAGCCAGATCCTGAGCGCGGCGCTGCGGGACGTGTCCGCCACGGTGCAGGCGACTCCGGGCCTGCGGGCGAACGCGGTGCGCCTGGCCGCCGGCCTCGCGGACCTCGCTCCCGTGGTCACGGTGGACGGCTACGACGCCCTGCGCAAGCGGGAGGAGTTCAGGGACGCGGCCAAGGTCCCGTTGCAACTGTACCCCATGAACCCGCCCCAGTACGTACACTTCATCGTCAAGCAGTCGTCGGGGATCCGCGGGTTCAGCGACCTCAACGGCAAGCGCATCAACGTGCTCACCCGGGGATCCCTGGCGGAGAAGGTGGGCACGCAGCTGCTGGTGGCCCTGCGGGTGCGCCCCGCCCGGGTGTTCCACTACCCGCACGCGGACGCCGCCAACGCCTTGCAGCAAGGGGACGTGGACGCGGTGGTGGCCGGCGGAATCGCGCCCGTGTACGGCGAGGTCGCCCTGCGGGAGCCCCTGACCGTGCTGTCGCTCACGGACGAGGAAGTTTCCTTGCTGAACGAGCGTATGCCGGAGGTGCCCGTGGCCGAGGCGGACTTCTCCAGGGCGTACCGCGGCGCGGGCCGCGCGCGGGTGCTGGCGCCGTGGGCCGTGATGGCGGCCCGCCACGACCTGGAGCCGGACCTCGCGTACCGGATCACGAAGGCGGTGTTCGAGAACTACCGGGTCATCGTCCAGGTGTACCGAGAGGCCGAGGGGCTGCAGGCGCGGGACGTGGTGCAGACCCGCTACCCGCTGCACCCGGGGGCGGTGCGGTTCTACCGGGAGGCGGGCGTGCGGGTCCCCTCCGGGATGATGCCTCCGCAGCTACCGCGCTAACCGGAGGCCGAGGTGGAGCGCTGGCTGCGGGCCGGCTACCGGGCGCTGGCTGCCCTATTCAGCTTGGTCTTCCTGTGGGCCGCGTGGCGAGGGGCCATGGACTTGTTCGTCCAGCGGTCCCTGTTCCTGCTGTTCGTCCTGCTGCTGGTGTTCGCGGACCGGGCCGGCCGTGAGGGGCGCCTGGGTTTGTGGGACGTCGCGTGTGCCCTCGCGGCGCTGGTGGGCTGCGGGTACGTCCTGACCTTCCACGAGGCCATCGCCTACCAGGCGGGCATCGGCCGCGACCCGCAGCTCCTGCTGGGCGCGGTCACCGTGCTGCTCGTGTTGGAGGCTACCCGCCGCCTCACCGGGTGGGCCCTGCCGGTCCTCACGCTGGCCATGCTGGCCTACGCGTTGGGTGGCCGGTCCATTCCCGGGGGCTGGGGTCACGCCGGCTTCAGCCTGCGGGACGTCCTCGGCTACCTGTACCTGACACCCGACGGCCTGTGGAGCCTGCCCGTGGGCGTGGCGGCCAGCTACATCCTGGTGTTCGTGGTCCTCGGCGAGTTCCTCATGAGGGCGGGGCTCGGCGACCTGTTGAGCGCGCTGGCCATGCGGCTCGCCGGACGGATCCGGGGAGGGCCTGCCCAGGTGTCGGTGGTGGGGAGCCTGGCCTTCGGCATGGTCTCGGGGTCCGCGCCCGCCAACGCCGCGGTGATCGGCTCGGTGACGATCCCCCTCATGAAGCGGTACGGGTTCCCCGCGGCCCTGGCGGCGGCGGTGGAGCTCGCCGCTTCCGCGGGTGGACAGCTCATGCCGCCGGTGATGGGAGCTGCGGCCTTCATCATGGCCGAGCTCATCCGCCTGCCGTACGCGGAGATCGCCCGTGCCGCCCTGATCCCCGCGCTGCTGTACTACCTCGGCGTGGGCGCGTCCATCTACCTGGCGGCGGGCGCGCTCGGGTTGCGCGGGCTGAGCCGGGCGGAGGTGGAGCGCGACTTCCCCACGGTCCTCGGCGCGCTGCGGGAGCGCGGGCACCTGGTCTTGCCCCTCGTCCTGCTGGTCGTGCTGGTGTTGGGCGGCTGGTACGCGCCGCGGGCCGCGGTGGTGGTGCTCGCGGCCACGGTCCTCGTCGCCGCCCTGCGGCCGCAGACACGCATGGGCGTACGGACGGTCCTCGACGCGCTGTCCCAAGGTGGTGTGCGCAGCCTCGAGGCCGCCATGGGGACCGCCTGCTCCGCCTTGATCTACTCCATGATCGTGTTCACGGGGATCGGGGTGAAGTTCTCGGCCCTGGCGGTGCAGGCCGCGGGGGGAAACGTGGTGGTCTTGCTGCTGCTGGCCATCGTGGCGACGCTCGTGCTCGGATTGGCGCTACCCACCACAGCCTCCTACCTCGTGGCCGCGGCCACCGTAGCGCCTGCGCTGGAGTCGGTGGGCGTTCCGACCTTAGCTGCGCACCTGTTCATCTTCTACTACTCCGTCCTGGCCACCATCACGCCACCGGAGGGCATGGCCCTGTTCACCACTTCCGCCATCGCAGGGTCCAACTGGATGGAGACGGGGCTCAAGGGGATGCGGCTCACCCTGTCCGGATACCTGATCCCGTTCGGCCTCGTGTTCATCCCTTCCCTGGTGCTCCGCGGCCAGCCGGCAGACCTGCTGCTGCACCTGGCGACCGCGGCGGTGGGGGTGTGCTTCCTGTCCGCGGGGGTGATGGGGTACCTGGCGGGAACCCTCACGTGGCTCGAGCGGCTGCTGCTGGTCGTGGGCGCGGCCGGGCTCTTCCACCCGTCGCTGGGGCTCTCCGCGGCAGGGCTGGTGGTATGCGGGGTGGTGTACCTGCGCCGGCTGGCCGTGCGCCGCGTTGCGTCCGCACGCACGGGTGCAGAGGCCCACGGGGCGACAGGTGTGCGCCCTCGCTGAGGGTCGCCTGCGATCAGCGGCGGGACGGCGTGCGCGCCGCGGCGGCGGTGAGCGCGAGCGCCACCAGCAGGATGTAGGCCCACCCGGGCCGGGTGCTGTCGGTCAGGTCCAACAGGATGCCCACGGGCAGAGGACCGAGGGAGGAGAGGACGTAGCCCAGCGTCAGCAGCGTCCCGGCCGTACTGCCCACGCGCTCCGGCGGCGCCAGCTCTGCGGGCACTGCCAGCGCGACGCCAAAGGCCACCGTGGTGCCGAACCCGGCGAGGAAGGCCCACAGCCATGCGGCTTGAGACGGCGCGAGAAGCACTCCAGCCGCGGCCACGGTGGTTGTGATCCCCGCGCCCAGCAGCACGACCCGCCTGCCCACCAGGTCGGTGAGGGCGGGCGTTCCGAACCCCGCCGCGAGGGCGCCCGCTGCGACCATAGCGGCCGGGCCGCTGGTCTGCGGGACCGCCCACCCCTGCCGGACGAGCTCGCTGGGCAGCCAGCCCACGAACGCATAAAATACCGCGCTCTGGGCGCCGAAGGCGACCACGGTCGCGGGGAACCCGGGAAGCTGCCAGGCGGCCCGGATGTCGGCCAGGACTCCTCCGGTGCTCCGCGAGCCGGCTTGCGCGTGCGCAACCTCGCGAGAGGCTGCTGCCCAAAGGGCTCCACACGCCAGCCCGTAAGCACCCCAGAACCCGAACACCCCGCGCCACCCCGCCTGCCCGCTCCAGGCAAGGAGCAGCGGTACGAGTGCTGTACCCGCAAACACCCCAAGGGTCAGGCCGTTGAAGTACACCGCGGTGGCGAGCCCCGGCCGTTCGGGGAGCGCGGCGCGGGCTACGGCGGGCAGCGCGGCCTGCATGGCCGCAACCCCGCTGCCGAGGACCAGCGTGGCCCCTAAGAACCCTGCCGGTCCGCTGACGAAAGCCCTGGCCCATCCGCCGAGCCCGATGGCGAACAGGGCTACAGCGAGGGCCCTGCCAGGACCGGCCCGGTCCACCAGCAAGCCCCCCGGAAGAGCCATGAGACCCATGAGGATCACGGGCAGGGAGGTAGCGAACCCGGCCACCGAGGAGGCCATGCCGAGGTCGTGCTGCACGAGCGGTAGGAGAGGCCCGAGGCTCAGGGTCGGGCCTCTGCCGTTCAGGGCCGCGAGCCAGGCGAGGCCCAGCAGGGAGAGGGCGACAGGTGCGCTGCGTTGTCGGGAGGAATGCGCTCCCACTGGAAGCGGAGTTTGACGTGGACACTCGGGTTCCTGTGTTGACAATCCAGCGTATATACTATAACATATCGGCGTGACGCTCAGGGGCGAGCTCCGCACGCTCGTTGAGGCCACCCTCTCGGGTCCCCGCAGCACGCCTGCCGTGGTGGCGGAGGTTCTGCGGGAGGCCATCCTGCGGGGGATCCTGACCGCGGGGCAGCAGCTCCGACAGGAAGAGATCGCCCGTCAGCTTGGCGTGAGCCACATCCCCGTCCGCGAAGCGCTACGCCAGCTGGAGGCCGAGGGGCTCGTGCGCCTGCGCCCCTACCGGGGCTTCGAAGTCTCAGAGCTGAGCCCGGAGGAGGTGGAAGAGCTCTACGAGATCCGGATCCCGCTGGAGTGCCAGGCCCTGCGGCTGGCGCTGCCCCATCTGACGGACCAGGACCTGGAGCAGGCACAGGCGGTCCTCGACGCCATTGACGCGGAAGCGGACCCGTCGGTGTGGAGCGAGCTGAATACCCGGTTTCACGCCATCCTGTACGCCGCGTCCCGACGCCAGCGGCTGCTCAACCTCATCCGCACCCTGCGGACCAACGTGGATCGCTACCTCCGCCTGTACATCTCCGTGATGCAGCGCAAGCAGTACTCGCAGCAGGAGCACCGGAAGATCCTGGAGGCGGTGCGCAGGCGGGACGTGGCGGAGGCGCTGCGCGCGCTGGAAGAGCACCTGGACATCGCCTGCCGGATGCTGGTGGACTACCTGCGCCGCGAGCGGCAGGCGTCGCAGCGAGAGCGCGGTGGCGGCTAGCCGCTTCAAGGTGGTGGTGACCGACTCGGTCTTCCCGCACCTGGAGACCGAGCGGCGGCTGCTCGCGGAGGTCGGGGCGGAGCTGGTGGCCCTGCAGGCGCACCGGGAAGAGGAGCTGCTGGAGGCGGTGGCAGACGCGGACGCCCTGCTGGTGTGTTTCGCCCCCGTGACGGGACGGGTGGTGCAGGCGGCGCGGCGGTGCAAGGTCATCGCTCGGTACGGGATCGGGGTGGACAACGTGGACGTCCGGACGGCCACCGCCCGGGGGATCGTGGTCACCAACGTCCCCGACTACTGCGTGGAGGAGGTCGGCGACCACGCCCTGGCGCTCTTGCTAGCCTGCGCGCGCCGGGTGGTGTGGCTGGACCGCACCGTGCGGGCGGGGCGGTGGGACGCCCGGGACGCGGTCCCCGTGCGCCGGCTCTCCGGTCAAACCCTCGGCCTCGTGGGGTTTGGGAAGATCCCGCGGCTGGTGGCGCGGAAGGCTCAGGCCTTCGGGCTGCGGGTGCTGGCCTTCGACCCCTACGTGGACCCTTCGGCCATGCGAGAGCTGGGCGTCGACCCGACCGGGTTGCGGCCGCTGCTGGAGCGGTCCGACTACGTGTCGCTGCACGCGCCCCTCACCCCGCAGACGGAAGGGTTGGTGGACGAGGCGGCCCTGCGGTGGATGAAGCCCACGGCGTTCCTCATCAACACCGCCCGGGGTCGGATCGTGGACGAAGCGGCCCTGGTGCGGGCGCTGGAACACGGGTGGATCGCGGGGGCAGCCCTGGACGTGTTGCCCAGCGAACCCCCACCCCAAGACCACCCGCTGCGGAGGCTCCCCAACGTAATCCTGACCCCGCACGTGGCCTTCTACTCCGAGGAGTCCCTGCAAGAGCTGCAGCGGAAGGCCGCGGAGGAGGTGGTGCGGGTGCTCACCGGACAACCGCCCCGCTACCCCGTGAACCGGGTGGCGGGAGTCTCGGCGTAGGAGGCGAGGATGTCGACCCCGTGGATGACGGACCGCTGGTTCACCAGCCCCCACAACTACGCCCCGGAGGTCCGGGGGCAGTTGCGCTTCCCCGAGAAGGTGGAGTTCCACGACGTGACCCTGCGGGACGGCGAGCAGCAGGCGGGGGTGGTGTTCACCGCGGACGACAAGATCCGGATCGCGGAGAAGTTGGCGGAAGTCGGGGTGCACCGGATCGAGGCGGGGCTGCCCATGGTCTCCCACGCCGACCGGGAGGCGGTGAAGGCCATCGCGGAACGCAACCTGGGGCCCAAGGTGTACGCCTTCAGCCGGTGCCTCGTGTCCGACGTACAGCAGGCAGTGGACTGCGGGGTGAAGGGCGTGGTGGTGGAGATCCCCAGCAGCCAGCACATCATCGAGCTCGCCTACCAGTGGGAGCCGCAGCGGGCCATCGACCTCTCCGTGGAGGCGACCCGGTTCGCCCACGAGCAGGGGCTGGAGGTGGTGTTCTTCCCCATTGACGCCACCCGGTCCGAACCGGACTGGTTCGTCCGGCTGATCGAGGAGGTGTCTACCCACGGGCACATGGACGCCCTGGTGCTGGTGGACACCTTCGGAGGCAGTAGCCCCCACGCCATCCAGTACTTCACCCGCTTCGTCCAGCAGCACATCCGCAAGCCACTAGAGGCGCACTTCCACGACGACTTCGGGATGGCGGTGGCCAACACCCTCATGGCTCTGTCCCTGGGGGTGCAGACGGCGCACGTGACGGTGACGGGCCTGGGGGAGCGGGCAGGCAACTGCGCCCTGGAGGACCTGGCCCTGGCCCTGCTGACCCTGTACGGCGTGGACACGGGGTTGCGCTACGAGAAGCTGTACGAGCTGTCGAGGCTGGTGCGGGAGCTGGCGCAGGTCCCGGTGCCGCCGAACCGCGCGGTGGTGGGCGACATGTTGTTCAAGGTGGAGTCCGGCATCATCGCCACCTGGCTCGTGCGCCTCAAGGAGAAGAAGCCTGTGGAGTTGTTCCCCTTCCACTGGGGACTGGTGGGCCAAGCGCCCGCGGAGGTGGTGCTGGGCAAGGGCAGCGGCCGCGACTCGGTGCTGTATTTCCTGAGCGAGGTGGGCTACACCCTGCGGCCCGACGACCCCCGGGTGGACGAGGTCCTGGTCCGGGTGAAGGAGAGCTCCCTGGCCAAGAAAGGATTGCTGACCCGGGAGGAGTTCACGTCCATCGCGCAGGCCGTGCTGGGCACCGCGCAGCCGGTGCCCGGGTCCTGAGGAGGGAAGAGGATGCCGTTCTTCGACTTCGACGAGCTGCAGGCGGAGTACGTGACCCCGAAGTACTCCAAGGCCTTCGGCCCGCTGGTGACGGGGAGCCAGATCGAGGTGGGCCGGCTGCGGTTCGGGGCGGGGGAGGGGGCGGTCCCCCACGCCCACCCGCAGGAGCAGATCATGGTGGTCCTGCGGGGCAGGCTGCGCGTCACCCTGGGCGAGGAGACGAGGGAGCTGGGGCCGGGCCAGGGGTTCCTGGCTCCGCCCAACCTCCAGCACCACGTCACCGCCCTGGAGGACAGCGAGGTGTTGAGCTGCAAGGCGCTGGTGGATGGCAAGGGACACAAGATCTGACACGGACCAGGGGGTGAGAGGGATGCGCTGGCGCTGGATGGTGGCGTGCGTGGTGGCCCTTGGTGTGGCCGGTGCGCTGGCGATGGCCGCGTCAGGGGCGCCCTCCGGGTACCCCAACCGGCCCATCACGTGGTTGGTGGCCTTCGCGCCCGGCGGGCAGTCCGACGTGGAGGTGCGCCGGGTGCAGCCGCACCTGGAGAAGCTGCTGGGCGTGCGGATCCTGGTGGAGTACCGGACCGGCGGTGGGGGTGCGGTGGGCTGGTCTGAGCTGGCCCGGGCGCGCCCGGACGGCTACACCGTCGGCGGGCTCGTCATGCCCCACATGGTGCTGCAGACCGTTCTGCGGGGCGCGGAGGCCGGCTACCGGCTAGACCAGATCCGGTCCATCGCGTGGACGGTGTCCGCCCCCAACGCCCTCATGGTCCGCCGCGACAGCCCCTTCCGCACCCTGCGGGACTTCGTCGAATATGCGAGGGCTAACCCCGGCAGGCTGGCCGTGGGCGGCGTGGAGCGGCTGTCGCCGTCGGACCTGAGCCTGGCCCAGTTCATGCAGGCGGCGGGGATCCGGCTCACCTACGTCCCCATCGCGGGCGGGGCCGGCCCCGTGATGACTAGCCTCATCGGCGGCCACGTGGACGCGGCCACTACTGCAGCTTCCCACGCCGTCCGGCACAAGGACCAGGTGCGGGTCCTGGCGGTGAGCGGCAAGCAGCGGATGAAGGCCCTCCCGGACGTCCCGACGTTTGCGGAGTTCGGCTACAACGTGACCGTGGAGACCTCGTGGGGTGTGGGGGCACCGGCCGGCGTCCCGGCGGAGGTGGTGACGAAGCTGTCGCAGGCCCTGCTCCAGGTCATGCGCACGCCGGAGATCCGCAAGGCGGTGGAGGAGGAGGGGCTGACGCCCCTATACTTCGGGCCCGCGGAGTCCCAGGCGTACGTGAACCGGCTGGTGTCCACGTACCGGGAGCTCGTGAACCTGCTGCGGTAGGGGCGGGTCGCGCGGAGACCCGAAGGGGAGGAGCGGCACCTTGGACCCTGTCTGGCAAGGTCTGCTGAACGTCCTCACTCCCCACTACCTGCTGCTGATGGCGGTGGGGGTGGCGGTGGGGTCGGTGGTGGGGGCGCTTCCGGGCTTCACCGCCACCATGGGGCTCACCGTCCTCCTCCCCTTCACCTTCGTGATGGACCCCACCAGCGCCCTGGTGTTGATGGGCGCGCTGTACGGGGCCGCGGCGTTCGGGGACGCCGTCCCCGCCTGCTTGATCGCCACGCCGGGGACCCCCGCTGCGGTGGCGACGGCCATGGAGGGCTACCGGCTCACGAAGAAGGGGAAGGCTCCCCAGGCGCTGTTCACGGCCCTGGTGGCCTCCGCGCTCGGGCAGCTCTCGGGAGGGTTGGCGTTGTTGCTGCTGGCAGCGCCCCTGGCAGCCCTGTCCCTGCGGTTCGGCCCACCGGAGGTGTTCTGGGTCGGGGTGTTCGGCCTCACCATCATGGCGTCCCTCACCGGTCGGTCGCTGGTCAAGGGCGCCGCAGGTGCCGCGTTGGGGCTCCTGCTGAGCACCGTGGGCGTCTCCAAGACCGAGAGTTACGTCCGCTACGCGTTCGGGCTCCCCCAACTGCAGGGCGGCGTGGAGCTCGTGGTGGCCCTCATCGGCTTCTTCACGGTTCCCGAGATCCTCGGCATGGTCGAGCGACGGTACAAAGAGCAGTACGTGGCGGAGTACCGCACGCAGCCCGGAGCGCTGTGGGAGGTTGTGCGGGGGACCCTGACCAAGCCCGTGCTGTTGCTGAAGGCGAGCATCGTCGGGATCGTGGTGGGCGTCGTGCCGGGCACCGGAGGGCCCATCGCGAGCCTCGTGGCGTACAACGAGGTCCTGCGGTCCAGCAAGAACCCCGAGGTGGGGAAGGGATCTGTCGAAGGGCTCATCGCGCCGGAGCTGGCCAACAACTCCGTCGCCCCTGCCGCCATGGTCCCCACCCTCACGCTCGGGATCCCGGGCTCTGCGCCGGCGGCGGTGATCCTCGCCGCGCTGTTGCTCCATGGTGTGAGGCCCGGACGCGAGCTGTTCGCGGGATCGCACGCGGTCATGACCTACACCTTCATCTGGTCCACCCTCGTCTCCGGGTTCGTGCTGTTCGCGGTGGGCCTGGTGATGGTGCGGCTCCTGGTGATGGTGATCCGGATCCCCGTGAATGCCCTGGCCCCCATCGTGTTTACCCTGGCGGTGGTCGGGTCTTT
>VAPR01001516.1_pt1 | contig 11162 bp, 6 predicted proteins | sample 3380701 | NCBI WGS metagenome assembly VAPR01 (sample SAMN11536904, study PRJNA540576) | hot springs metagenome | isolation source: hot spring wet sediment | place: Spain: Lobios | collected 2014-01
TGCAGCCCCTGGTACAGCTCCAGGTCGGCCGTGCCCGCGCCGCGCAGGTTGCGGGCCTTGACGACAGCGTAGCCGGCGTAAGTGGAGGCGGTCATGTAAAAGTCCCAGCCGTCAGGTCCGGGCCACTGGCGTCGCACTATGCCGCCGGCGGCGACGGGCGCCGAGCAGCCGAAGGGGTTGCAGGCCTGTAGGCGGTAGTACCACGTCTCCAGATCGCGCTGGGGCACATCGATCACCGCGAAGCTGTAGGCCGAGGCGGCCATGTCCATACAGGCCACGCCGGAGTCGAAGAGAGGCGATGGGCTTCGACAGATGCGGTAAGTCGTGGCCTCGGCCGGTGCGCCCCAGGTTATCCAGGCCCGGGCGTCGTCCAGAGGGTGGATGACGGGCCCGGCCGGCGGCTGGGGCGGGCCGAAGGGCGACCCGCCGCCCATGTACACCAGGCCGTAGCCGTAGTCATTGTCGGTGCCGGGCATGCCCAGGTCGAGGGCGCGCTCCCTCAGGTACGCCCGCACCTCAGCCAGCCCCCAGGATGGGTACGCCTGCTTCACCAGGGCCACCACCGCCGCCAGGTGGGGCGCCGCCGCCGAGGTGCCGGCGAAGCCCATGGGCCCGAAGGTGGCGGTGGTAACCACGTCGGGCGCTACGAAATCCGGCTTCACCACGCCCGTCCAGGCAGGGCCACGACCGCTGTAGGGCTGGAGGTGGCCCGGGTCCCAGCTGGCGGCAGCGCCGGCAGCCAGGGCGTTGACACTATCGGCGGGCGGGGCCACGCTGCGCAGGGGCTCGCTGACCTGGAGCGGCCCGCCCCAGGCGAATAGCTCCAGTTGCCTGGGCTGCGCGCCGGGCCGCCTCCGCACGCTCACAGCGAGGGTGCCGTCGGCGGAGACAGCCGTGCCCGCCGCTATCTCCACCGGCTGGGCCCCGGGGCTGCAGTCCTGCGTGCCCGCGGCAGTCACCACCTGCGGACCGTAGGTAGGGTCGTTCCAGCTCACGGCCAGGTCGTAGTCGTTGCAGGCTCCGCCCCAGGTGTCGTCCCAGCGCAGCACGATCATGAAGCCGGCGGGCTGGCGGGCGGGCACAGTCACCCGGTTCGCCTCCGTGCCGCCGGGAAAGTTGAGCACGCCGTTGCCATCGGGGTCGCTCCAGGGGCCGAGCCAGTGCTTGTTGCCGAAGTTGCCGGCGGCGTTGACCCAGACAGCGCCGGCTCGGGCCGCTTTCTCTGCCGTCGCGGCGTCGATGCCGTTCCCGTTGCTGGGCGGCGCGAAGGGCGCGTTCAGGGACATGTTGATCACCTGCACTCCCTGGGACAGTAACCAGTCCACCGCCGCTGCCACCTCGGGGACGGTGGTCGCCTCGGCCAGGTAGAGGATGGCGCCGGGGGCGACGTCGTACACCACCTCGGCCACGGCGGTGCCGTGGCGGCTCTGGCCGGGGTTGGGCGTGAAGCTACGGTATACCAGCCGCTCCGGCGGCGGCAGCTCGCTGCCTACGAGCCGCTGGTAGTCGCCGAAGGAGTCGATGATGCCGATCTTCACCCCTGCACCGGCGCCCGGGAAGGGCGGCACCGGCTCCAGGGCGATGGTCCGGAAACCTTCGCTCACCGGCCCGGCGGGGAGCATGGGCAGCGGCCTGTCTACCCGCACCACCAACGGCAGATGCACCAGGTTCTCCAGCGCCGCCGACGGCACCACCGCCTGCAGCCAGTCGCCGCCCCCTACCTCCACCGCACCGCCGAGGCCTGCCACCGCCGCCTCGACCTGAGCGCGCGCTCCCGGCGTGGAGCGGACGACCACCCGTACCTGCTCACCGGTCTGCGCCTCCGCTGCCAGGCCGGGATCGAGTTTGGCAGGAAGGTGCGGGCTGGCGACGAGGGCGCTGCGGGCGGCCGCCAGTAGTGTGCCCAGCTCGGCCGAGTCGCCGGCGCCGCGTCCCGGCCAGGCGATGACAGCTGCTGCCGCCAGGGCCACCAAGAGCGGCGCCCAAACAGGCCGGGACAGGGGCAGGGCGACGGAACGCATGGGCTCCAGCGACTCCTCGCAGGAGGAGACATCGGGGCGGACGGGGTCGTTACAGGGCAGGGGGCGTGGCGGGCGCGGGGCACGGCGAGGCCACGTGCGCCTATACGGGGCCCGCGGCCTATAATGAACGACAAAAGGAGAGAGCGCGCGGGAGGCAGAGCCGTGGCCGAGGCGCCCATGCGGCGCCAGTACCTGGATATCAAGCGCCGCTACCCCGACGCCATCGTCCTCTTCCGCCTGGGCGACTTCTACGAGACCTTCGACGACGACGCCCAGGTAGTGGCGCGGGAGCTTGGCATCGCCCTCACCTCGCGGCCGGTAGGGAAGGGGAAGCGCGTGCCTCTGGCGGGCATCCCCTATCACTCGCTGGACTCGCACCTGGCCCGCCTCATAGGGCGGGGCTACAAGGTGGCCATTTGCGAGCAGGTGGAGTCGCCCGGGAAGGGAAAGCGGCTTCTGGCCCGCGAGGTAGTGCGCGTGGTGACCCCCGGCACGGTGGTCGAGGAGGCCCTGCTGCCCCAGCGGGAGAGCAACTATCTGGCCGCGCTGCTGGTGGAGGGTGGGGAAGCGGGCATCGCCTACGCCGATGTCTCCACCGGCGAGTTCGCCTGTTGTCAGCTTCCCGTCGAGGAAGCGGCTACGGAGCTGGAGCGCATACGCCCTGCCGAACTGCTCGGCCAGGGGGAGATGACGCCGGAGGGCGTACGCGTCTCGCCCCTGCCCGCCGACGCCCGTGATCCGGACTCGGCCCGCGAGCGGCTCCTCGCCCACTTCGGGGCGCCGGGGCTGGACGCCCTGGGCCTCGAGGGCCTGCCCCTCGCCGCTCGCGCCGCCGCGGCCCTCCTCGCCTACCTGGACGAGAACCAGCGCCCCGCCCTCTCGGGGCTGGTGCGCCTGCAGGTCTACAGCCCCAGGGCCTACATGCTGCTGGATCCCGTCGCGCGCCGCAACCTGGAGGTGTTCCGCCCCCTGAGGGAGGGCGATGGCGCCTCCCTGCTCTCGGTGCTGGACCTGACCCGCACCAGCATGGGCTCGCGCCTGCTGCGCCGCTGGCTGGGCCAGCCGCTGCTGGACGTGGCGGCCATCCGCAGACGGCAGGACTGCGTGCAGATTTTCTTCGATTCGGCGCTGAGGCGGGAGCGCGCGGCCCAGGTGCTGGCGCGCCTGCCCGACCTGGAGCGTATCATGACGAGGGTGACAGCGGGCGTGGCCACGCCCCGCGACCTGGCTGCCCTGGGCCGCGGCCTCGCTCTCGTCCCTTCCCTGCGCGAGGCCCTGGACTGCGACTTAGAGCGAGTGCCCAGGGGCTCTCGCGCGCTGCTGGAAGACCTGCTCGCCCGCCTCTCCCCGTGCGCCGAGGTGGCCGACCTCATCGCCCGCGCCATCGTCGACGACCCCTCGGGCTCCTTCGGGGAGGGCGGCATAATTCGCCCGGGCTTCTCGAAGGAGCTGGACGAGTTGCGGGAGTTGCAGCGGGACGCCCGCCGCCTGCTGGCCCAACTGGAAGCGCGGGAGCGGGAGCGCACGGGCATCCGCTCCCTGAAGGTGGGCTACAACAAGGTCTTTGGCTACTACATCGAGGTGACCAGGGCCAATCTGCACCTGGTGCCCGCCGATTACGAGCGCCGCCAGACCCTCACCGAGGCGGAGCGCTTCGTGACGCCGGAGCTGAAGGATCTGGAATACCGCATCCTGCACGCCCGCGAACGGCAGGAGGCCCTGGAGCGAGACCTCTTTCGACAGGTGTGCGCCCAGGTATCCGCCTGGACAGGGCGGGTCCTATCCCTGGCCCAGGCGGTGGCCGAGGTGGACGTGTACTGCGCCCTGGCCGAGGCCGCCGCCCGTTACGGCTACGTCCGCCCCGAGGTGGACGACGGCGACGAGATCCGCATCGTCGCCGGGAGGCACCCGGTGGTTGAGCGGACGTTGCCCGAAGGGGCCTTCGTGCCCAACGACACCCACCTGTCGCGGGACGGCTGCCAGATCGTGCTGCTCACCGGACCCAACATGGCCGGCAAGTCCACCTACCTGCGGCAGGTGGCCCTCATCGTGCTGATGGCCCAGGTGGGCAGCTTCGTTCCCGCCCGCGAGGCGCGTATCGGCGTGGTGGACCGCATCTTCACCCGCATCGGCGCCACCGACGACATCGCTGGCGGTCGCTCCACCTTCATGGTGGAGATGGTGGAGACGGCGGCCATGCTGCACGGTGCCACCCCGCGCTCGCTGCTGCTCTTCGACGAGATAGGCCGCGGCACCTCCACCTACGACGGCATGGCCATCGCCCGGGCAGTGGTCGAGTTCCTCCACAACCGGCCCGAGGTAGCGGCCAAGACCCTCTTCGCCACGCACTATCACGAGCTGGTGGACCTGGCGGCTTTCCTGCCGCGAGTGCGGAACTACCATGTGGCGGTGAGCGAGGAGGGAGGAGGCATCGTTTTCCTGCACCGCGTGCTTCCCGGCGGCGCCGACCGCTCCTACGGCGTGCAGGTGGCCGAACTGGCAGGACTGCCCCGCCCCGTCATAGCCCGCGCGCAGGAGCTGCTGCAGGAGCTGGAGGACAGGGGCCGCCAGCCGACGGCCCGACGGCGCGGCCGGGGCCAGGCGGCGGTACAGTTGCCGCTGGTGCTGGACGGGCTGGGGCTACTGGAGGAGCTGGCCTCCCTGGACGTGGACTCGCTGACGCCGCTTGAGGCCATCACCAGGCTCTACGAGTTGCGCGAACGTGCCCGCCAGGGGCTTGGCCAGACCGACGTCTCGGGGAAGCGGCCGGGCGTATAATTAAGCAAGCACTGACCGGCAGCGGCCACAGGGAGGGTGCCATGACGCGGTTGCGCATTCCCACTGGGCCTCAGGAGATGAACGCCGACTGGCTCACCCGCGCCCTGCATGAGGGCGGTGCGCTGCGCAAAGCTCGGGTCACCGGGTTCGAGGTGGAGACCATCAGCGAGGGCGTGGGCCTGGTGGGCCAGGTGGTGCGCGTCACGCCGCACTATGACCGCCCGGAAGAAGGGGCGCCCGTCTCCCTGGTGGCCAAGTTCCCTTCCGCCATCCCCGAGAACCGGTTCATCGGCCACATGTTCCGCTTCTACGAGCGCGAGGTGCGCTTCTACGAGACTATCGCGGCGGAAGTGGGCATCGCCACGCCCCGTCGCTACTACAGCGACATGGACCTGGAGCGCGGGGACTACGTCCTCCTGCTGGAAGACCTGGCGCCGGGGCGTCGGCTCGGCGACCAGGTCTCGTCCTGCCCGCTGGAGGAGGCCGAGCTGGCCGTGAGAGAGGCAGCCCGGCTACATGCTGCCTGGTGGCAGTCTCCCCGTCTGGAGGAGCTGGACTGGATGCCCTACGTGGACGACCCCATCAACAAGGCGGCCCAGGTCCCGTTCCAGCAGGCGTGGGAGCCGTTCCTCCACCGCTTCGGCGACAGGCTACCATTATGGCTGCCGGAGGCCGCCCGCAAGCTGGAAGGGAACATCGGCAACATCCTGGAGCGCTTCGCCCGTCCGCCGCGCACCATCGTCCACGGCGACTACCGCCTGGACAACATGTTCTTCGGCGAAGAGCATGGGCGACCTTCCCTGGCGGTCATCGACTGGCAGATCACCTGCCGCGGTCGCGCTGTTTTCGACGTGGCGTACTTTACTTGCACGAGCCTGGATGTCGAGCTACGGCGCCGGCACGGCCTCGACTTGCTGCGCCTCTACCACCGCACCTTGGAGGAGGCGGGCGTGCAGGGCTACAGCTTCGAAGAGTGCCTGACCGAGTACCGCATGGGCGCCTTCTTCTGCCTGGTCTACGCCGTCATCACCGGCGGCACGATGGACTGGGCCAACGAGCGCGGCGCGGCCCTGGCCACGGCCATGGTCGACCGCACCGTCTCCGCCATCGCCGAACTGGAGGCGGTGGATGCCATCTGACCGGGGCGGGCGCAGCTAGATGCCCATCCGCGTCCTCTCCAGCACAGTAGTGGCCCGTATCGCTGCCGGCGAGGTGGTGGAGCGGCCGGCCTCGGTGGTCAAGGAGCTGATCGAGAACGCCCTCGATGCCGGGGCGCGCCGCATCGCCATCGAGGTGAGGGGCGGCGGACTGGACCTGGTGCGCGTCAGCGACGATGGCTGCGGCATTCCTCCCGACGAGCTGGATCTGGCCTTTGCCCGCCACGCCACCAGCAAACTGTGGGAGCCCGATGACCTGCACCGTATCGACACCCTGGGCTTCCGAGGCGAGGCGCTGCCTTCCATCGCTGCCGTGGCCGAGGTGGAGATGGCCTCCCGCCCCCATGGGCAGGAAGCGGGCTACTGGTTGCGGCTCGACGGCGGCCGCGTGGTGGCCAGGGGCCAGCGGGGCATGGCCCCGGGGACGGTGGTAACGGTGACGCGCCTCTTCGCTCGCCATCCGGCCCGGCGCAAGTTCCTGCGCTCCCCGGGCAGCGAGGGCGGGCTCATCGCCCAGGTGGCGACGCACTATGCGCTGGCCTACCCGGAGGTCCGCTTTCACCTGGTGATGGACGGGCGTACCGCCCTTTCCACCCCCGGCTCGGGCGAGCTGCGCGACGCGGTGGCCGCCGTCTACGGGGCCCAGGTGGCGTCGGCCATGCTGGCGCTGGAATGGAAGCAGGAGGGGCTCAGGGTCGCGGGGCTGGTAGGCCCGCCGCAGTTGGCCAGGGCCAGCCGTGCCTATCAGAGCTTCTTCGTCAACCGCCGCTGGGTCCAGAACCGCAGGCTGGCCTTCGCCCTGGAAGAGGCCTATCAGGGGCTGCTCCAGTCGGGCCGCCACCCTCTGGCGGTGGTGGATATTCGCCTGCCGCCGGAGTCGGTGGACGTGAACGTGCATCCGGCCAAGTCCGAGGTGCGCTTCCAGGACGAGAACGCCGTTCTGTCGGCGGTAGCCAGGGCCGCCAGGGCCGCCCTGCTGGAGGGCACGCCGGTGCCCAGGGCACCGGCAGCGTCGACCGTGGCGCCCGTTGCGCCCGAACCGGTGGCGCCGCCTCCGCCCCTCTGGGTACCCGGCGAGAGCGCGCCGGCAGGCACGGTCGCCGGCACGCCGCGGCGCACCCTGCCCCTCCTCCGTGTGGTGGGTCAGGTGGCCGACCTGTACATTGTGGCCGAGGGGCCCGACGGCATCTTCCTCATCGACCAGCACGCCGCCCATGAGCGGGTCCTGTACGAGGAGGTACTGGCCAAAAGGGCCTCGCGCCAGGCCGTTTCCCAGGGGCTGCTAGCGCCCGTGGCGGTGGAGCTCTCGCCCGCCCAGGAGGCGCTGCTGAGAGAGGCGTGGGAGGCCCTGCGGGCCAATGGGTTCGATCTGGAGCCCTTCGGCGAGCGGGGCTACCTGCTGCGGGCGGTGCCCGCCCTGCTGCGGGCCGATGATCCGGCCCAGGCACTCCTCGCCGTGCTGGACCGGATGGCCGAGGACCGTCCCCGCGAGGACACGGACCGGGTGGCCGCGGCGGTGGCGTGCCACGCCGCCGTGAGAGCGGGCAAGAGCCTCACCCTGGATGAGATGCGGGAGCTGGTGCGGCTGCTGGAGGGTACCGAGGTGCCCCACACCTGTCCCCATGGTCGCCCGACGATGCTGCGGTTGAGCGCCGACGATCTGGCCAGAGGGTTCGGCCGCCGCTAGAGGGCCTGGGGCCGGTAGCGCACGCCCTCGCCCAGGTCTACCAAGAGCACATGGCCGGTGCGGGCCGGCGAGCCCGAGTAGGCGGCCACCACTCCGCCAGCGCTGACGTCGGCGTGCAGGTCCCAGTGACCTAGCGCCACGTAGTCCCGCGCCGAGCCCGCTATGTGTTCGGGGAGGATGAGGTAGCTGCGGCCCAGGTCGTGCTGGCCGCGGACGTAGTGGCCGTGGGCCAAGGCGACCTGCCACCGCTCGGGCCCGCGGGGCGGCAGCCCCTCCAGCGGCCGGCAGTCGCCGTAGTCCACGTGCGCCCGCCCCCACAGGGCCAGGTCCAGGTGGGGTAGGCGGACTGTCTCGCCATCGGGCGAGCGGACGATATGCACGTTCTCGCCCCGGCAGGCCGCCTCGAGCCGGCGGTATACGGAATCGGCCGTGTAGCAATCGTGATTGCCGGGCAAGAAGACCACGGGCAAAGGCAGCCGCTCCAGCAGGTCCGCCACCCCCTGGACCAGGTCGTCGCCTACACGGTTGCTGTCGAATACGTCGCCCACCAGCAGCAGGACATCGGCCCCTTCGTCCAGGGCAGCCGCGGCCACCCGCTCCAGCAACGGCAGGCCGTGGTCTCCATCGCGGCCATGCCAGGAGCCGTACGCCGCGCCCAGATGAAGGTCCGACGTGTGCAGGAGCCGGACGCGCTCTCTACCCATCCTAACCTTCCACCTCGTGCCAGCGGCGCCAGCGGACAATCTTGGCGATGACGCGGGCCAGGCCGGGCAGGGAGAGGAACAGGGGCACGTGACGGTCGATGCACGCCTCCACCAGCGCCAGCAGTCGCTCGTTCACGTCCCGCTTGGGGAAGGTGCGGGCTACAACGCCGATGGGCTTGCCCGTGGTCTCTCGCGCCCGCGCAACGGCGCTGGCCAGCTCCCGCGCCCATTGCTCATCGGAAGGGGCGCCGGGCAGGTCGCGCTGGGCCCGGCCCAGGCCGAAGCCGAGCTGTAGCAGCACCACGTCGATATTAGAGGCCGACGCCACGGTGCTGAGGGTGTCGTACAGCAACTGCTCCCCGAACACGGTGACGGTGTCCACGGGGTTGCGCACGCTGGTGCCCGCCAGGGGCACGAACCGGCGCAGGGCCTCCTGCGTCTCGGAAGGGAGTTCGGGGAGCTCCAGACCTGCCTCGGTCAGCTCGTCCGCCGCGTAGACGCTGAAGCCGCCCCCGGCGCCCACCACGGCCACGCGGGGGCCATCGGGGACCCCCAGAAACTGGAAGGCCACGCAGGCGTCGGCCATCTCCTCTACGCTGTCGACGCGGATGGCCCCCACCTGCCGCAGCAGGGCATCGAACACCTGCATGGAGCCGGCAAGGCTGCCGGTGTGGGACAGGGTGGCCCGGCCGCCCACTGCCGTGCGTCCCCCCTTCAGCACCACCACCGGCTTTCGGGCGGCGGCCTCGCGCATAGCCGCGAGGAAGCGGCGGCCGTCCTTGACGCCCTCTATGTAGGCGCAGATGACCCGGGTCTCGGGGTCGTGGGCCAAGTAGGACAGCAGCTCCGATTCGTCGATATCGCTGGCGTTGCCATAGCTCACCACCTTGGCGAAGCGGACGCCGCGGCTGGCTGCTGCCTGCACCAGGTCGGTGGCATGCCCGCCGCTCTGCGAGATGAAGGAGATGGGCCCCGACTCGCGGGGGAACTCGGGCGAGAAGGAGAGCCTCGAGGCCGGGACGTACAAGCCCATGCAGTTGGGGCCGAGCACGCGGATGCCAGCCTCACGGGCCCTGGCCACCACCCGGCGTTCCAGCTCGGCTCGCTCCTCTTCCCCCGTCTCGCCGAAGCCAGCGGTGAAGAAGTGGATGGAGCGTACGCCCTTGGCGATGCAGTCCTCCACCAGGCCCAGCACGGCATGTGCGGGCACGCAGGATATGACGTGGTCCACCGGCCCGGGTATGTCCAGGACGCTGGCATAGCAGCGGCGCCCCAAAATTTCCCCGTATTTGGGGTTGACGGGGTACAGCTCCGGAAAGCCCATCTCCACCAGGGCAGTCAAAAAGGCGAGGCTCACGCCAGCGAAAGTCCCCCGCTCCAGCCGTTCGGGCGGGGACACGCCGACGACGGCAACGCTGCGAGGGCGAAACAGGAAATCGAGGGCGAGGGGGTCGCTATCGGGCCCCCTCGCCTCTGCCCGCGATGCGCCGGCTGCCATAGCGTAGAAAGGGGGTGCCGGCCGCAACGGTCCGGTCCCCACGCTGACTCTAGCATGTCCTTTTACCGCGGCGCAACCTTATACGCTCACGCTGCCAGCCAGGGCTCCCTTCGCCCGGAGCTCGCGTGCGGGCCTTGTCAGGGAGCCATGGGGCCACTATTAAGTAACTAAGGCTCGACCGACGGGCAGCGACTTCCGGAGGTATGACATGGTGGCGACCAGCGTCATGAAGGCCCAGGTGCTCAGGGGCCCGGACAGGATGGAGCTTGAGACGCTGCAGGTGCCTCGCCCTGGCCCCGGCGAGGTACTGGTGAGGGTGACTCACTGCGGCATCTGCGGCAGCGACGTCAAGTACTACCATGGCTCGGTGCCGCTGCAGTACCCGCGCATTCTGGGCCACGAGATCGTCGGGGTGGTGGAGGCGGACGAGAGCGGCCGTCTCCGGCCCGGCACGCGGGTCGTAGTGGACCCCATGGTCTATTGCGGCGCCTGCGCAGAGTGCCAGGACGGCCTCACTCACCTGTGCGCCAACGGCCGCCTGGCGGGTATGAGCGCCGACGGCGGCTTCGGCGAGTATATGGCCGTCCCCACGGGAAACGTGTACCCCCTGCCCGACCACGTCCCCAACTCGGTAGCGGTGACGGTGCAGCCCCTCACCACCTGCGTCCACAGTCAGCGCCTCGTCTCCTTCTTCCCGGGGGATACCATGGTGGTCCTGGGTATGGGGGTGACGGGACTGCTGCACGCCCAGCTAGCCAGGCTACGAGGAGCGCGGCTCGTCATCGGGGTGGACGTGGCCACCTGGAAGCGCGACCTGGTCCGCGAGATGGGGGTGGACGAGTTCCTGGAGACAGGCTCCGAGCTGGAACGGGTGCGCGAGCTGACAGGCGGCCGCGGCGCCGATGTGGTCATCGATGCGGTGGGCTCGGTGCCCACCTTTGCCCGCTCCATAGATCTGGTGCGGCCCGGCGGGCAGGTGCTGGTGTTCGGCACTATCCCCGCCACGTCGGGCGAACTGCCCTTCTACCAGATGTACTACAAGGAGGTGCGAGTCCTGTTCAGCCGCGCCCACCGGCCCAACGATTTCCGCACGGCGCTGCGACTCATCGAACGGCGGCAGGTCGAGCTGGAGCCGTTGGTCACCCATGTGCTGCCCCTGGCACGGGCCCGGGAGGCCCTGGCCCTGCTAGAGGATCCCCGGGCGCCGCGACTGAAGGTCGTGCTGGAGCACTCGGTCTGACAGCGCGGCGTTTTCGGGGCTGGCCGGGGGATTGTGGGGAGCTCAGGTGGCCTGTCGGGCGGGCTGGAACTGGCGCT
>VAPR01001517.1_pt1 | contig 11158 bp, 13 predicted proteins | sample 3380701 | NCBI WGS metagenome assembly VAPR01 (sample SAMN11536904, study PRJNA540576) | hot springs metagenome | isolation source: hot spring wet sediment | place: Spain: Lobios | collected 2014-01
GGGTTGTATTTAGGTTTATACCCCCTCGTACCCTCTAAAAGCTTATAAGTAATGCATGAAACTCGTTGCAACAACCCCGGCATATATGTTTTTACGGGTGAACCGTGGAGACTCCATGGTCTAAGGCTGTCTGTTGACTGGCCCGCCCCAGCAAATCCGGCTATACCAGCATCCAGCGCATTTGTCCAAGCTTCTGGCCGTCGGCGGCTTCTCCGTCTCAACCATCTTCCTCATCGCTTCGACAGCCTTGCGCACAAGCCCCCTCAACGAATCCCGAAAATAGACAACATGCTTACCACCGTCCTCAGAGTAGTAAAGCACACCTCTCTTCACAGTCCTCCCGTAAACCTCCTCCACAAGCATCGCGTAAGCCGTCAACTGAACCAAATCCTTCAACGGCGCACCGCCTCTACCGAGGCCCGAAACCTTCAGCTCACATGGAACAAGCTCCCCGAAAACAGCGTGAACCAAAGCATCCAACACACCCGACAACCCAAGCCTTGGACCAGCCAGCCAAACATCAGTCTCAACCCTCACAGCCCTAATCCCACGCGGAAGATACTGCGCATGAAAACGCAGATGCCTCTCCCTACCATAAACCATACTCTCCGTCTCAGGCTCAAAAACATGCATCACAAGATTGATGTAGGGAATCTGCTGACAAAAATAGAAATTCTTAACAAACCCTACAGGGAGAAGACCCTGCTCCTCACTCAAACCACATACCCACCAGCCACATCACCCTCATCACGAAACTCCCGCCCAACCACAATCCTCAAACGATAAGACGCCGGAGTCAAAGGATAAATCTGCACATTATCCGTCGAAAAATCAATAATCCGACGGGAAACATTCTTCACATCACTTATCAAAGCAACCGTGCAAGGCCCCACAAAAGCGCTACGCTGAACACGGGTCAAACCAAGCCTCTTCAAAGCAGCCGCAAGCTCAAACCGCCGCGAATCATCCGACACATCATAAATCACCAAAATATGCGTAGGCCTCGTCGACAACCCTTTCACCACCTCATCCTAAACCCCACATACCTATCCACATCACCCCGGAGAAAAGAAGCCAAACGCCTCGCCTGCTCCACAACTGCCCTTTCAAACAACCTATCACCCCGCGTAAGAGCCTGTGTAACCACGGTAACCACACTCTTCTCAAGCAACCTCTCATCCAGCAGCGCATCAGGCTTCTCAACAGCCAACCCAATCAACGGACGATCAACAACACCAGGCCGAAACTCCTCCATCAAATCACTCACCAAACACATATGCCTACCACGCGGCTGATGAAGAAACCCGATAAACGGGTCAAGGTTAGCCCCCATCACCGCGGACCAGACACGCGAACGCAAAACACCATAGCCGATGTTCAGAGCCTTGTTGAAAGGGTCCTGCGGAGACCATGTAACACGCCCCGTAAACCCCAGCTCGCCTGGAAGCAGCAGAGAAACCGCTCTCCAGTAACTCGCAGCACCACGGGCCTCATAAGCCCTCACAGAATCAACATCCCCAGCGCTAGCCAAATTATTCATACAATCACCAATCTCCTGCTCCAGCTTCATCAACGTCTGGCCAACAGAAAGGCCCTTGGCCAAATACTCTTTAGCCCTCTGCCTCACCACAAGCCTCTGGTTATACAGCTTAGCACTCACAATCTCCCTGGCAACAGCCAACCCTTTCTCAGTCCCCCAAGCCTCCAGCTGAGCACGCCTCGTCACAGCACCACCTCCCAGAGACGCGCCAACAACCTTCCCAACAGGCCTCCCACGCGAATACACGGAAACCTCTATACCGAACCTGCAAGCAAGCCTCAAAGCATCAACCGAGACGCCCACACCCCTACACCTAATAGAAATATGCGAAAGCTCCACAGGCGAAAACTCAGAGCGTCCACCACCCTTGGTGCGGACAACAAACAACCCCTTCCTAACACCCAAGTATGTGCCAGGCTTATCGAGGACAAGCTCACTCACTCCTGATCACCATCCTTGGGCGGATAAACACGGTAATCAAGAACACCGAATCCAGCGGTCCTGTTGCCGCCAACGTTGCTGAACCTCGCAAACTCCAGCAGATTAACCGTGATACTCGCCATTCTCCTGTCAAAAAGGTCGCGAGGAATAGTAAACACGACGTGGCCCATAAAGCCGCGGGACCACCTGCCACGGTCATCATAGACCTTCGAGACCCTAAGCCTACCGTAGGTCTCCAAGGCCACGCCACCCTCCAAAAGCCACTCACTATACGACTTGTAGGGAAAACTCGGCTCCCCAAACTGTCTATACAGCCGTGCAAGCGTACGGAAAAACAAGTAAGGGTCCGGCAAAATCATGTATCTGTAAACAGGTCTGACGGGTTTACGAAGCCTTCTCGGCAAAAGCTTCATCAAAAAAGTGGGGCCCTTCTGCGTGCTGCGGAAAAAAGTCGGAGACCTGAACCGTACAGAAAACCTCACCCCCTCATAGACATCGACCTTCTCCAAAGGCGCCCAATTCTTCACAGCAACCTCCCTCATCCAAACCTCCACACCATTCAGCTCCAGACGCGACGCATCAACAGAGAGCAAGCTCTTCATCAAAGCATCGCCCACCACACCGTTCAACGCATTCATCCTCATCTGAAACACGAACCCTGGCTGGAGAACACCGTAGAAAATCCCCCGACCAGTCAAAGTCTCAACAGGAGAGACGCTGTAGGGGCTGAGCGTCCTAGCGTCATGAACCTCATCAGCCAACACGTTGTCGAAACTCTTCAGCATCCTGAAGAACAAACCTCTAACAGCAAAGCCTGAGAAAAAGTCCAGGGGAACAGGCTGTGCAGACACAAGCCTCAGAACATAAGCCGTCACCAACTCCCCTTCACCACCTCATTTCTCTGGGAAAACCTCGAGGATAACCCGCCCCAACGCAGTCAACGAAACTGTTCTTACTCTATCGCGCTTAACAGTTGCGAGAAGACCCATCTTCTCCAGCGCAACGACACGTCTGTAGGCTGTGGCCAGAGGAAGGCGAGCCGTTTTCGCGAGAGCCACAACACTTTCAGAATTCTTCGCCGCCTCCAAAACTCTGAGATCCGACTCCTTCAATAAACTGAGGACGCTTACCGTGGAGAGGCTGGGCAGCGCTAGCTCCTGCTTATCCTCCGTCACTATCTCGGAGACAGCAGCCGACCCCGACAACAAAAGGGCTGTGTAGGTTTCGAGAATCAATATCCTCATGCCTCCGCTCAGGTTGACAATAACGTTACGGCCCTCTTTCTTCTCCTTGAACAAGCGTTTCAGAACCGTGGCTACTGCCTGTTCAAACTTTATCACATCCACGGTCAAGACCTCCAGCGAGACCCCCGGCGAAAACTTGGACAAAAAATTCCGAATCTCCTGAATAGCGGCAGCCGACCTCGCATCACTCTTTAAAGGAACAATTGTGACAATCCTGTCCCCCGACTCGAGTCCATGTTTAACCAGAGACGATACAACAGGCCACTCCGTGTAGCCGAGGGTAACCATAATCGTTTTTCTCATACATAGAAAACTTTTCAGGTCACATTAAACTTTTTCACTTAGATGAAAATTTCTCAAAAGATAGAAAAGCTTATCTTCCTCCCATAACACATCTATCCATGCAAACAGAGGTTTTAGCGCAAGAGTCCCGTTTCAAGGAAGAGGAGTGGAGTTCGCTGCTGGATGTGGCCCGGACCTTCCGATACTTCGTCTTCGAAAGCAAGTATGGATACGTGGATAGGCTGGCTAACGCCTTCAACCACAGAATCGCTGAAGTGGCTGTCATGGAGGCTTTGAGAGAGGCTAGAAGCGCCGCAGACGCCGGTGAAAAAGTCCACATACCCTCAGAAACACATGTAAGAAAAGTTGTGGAACTAATGAAGAAAGACCTCAGCGCAGCCAAAGTTCTAGCAGCGCTAGCTCTGGCATTTCCCGAAAAGAGAGGTGAGGAATGAGATGTTTCTCTCGATGGGTGTACGGTTTTTGTGCAACGTCGAAGCACTCAACATGGTTGAAAGCATCGGCAACCTATCCAAGCACAGAAAAGCACCCATAGTTGTCCCAATGGCAGATGGGTTCAGGCTACTGTACGTGCCTGCAATAAGCGGCGAAAGCCTCGGCCACGCCTACCAGCAAGCAATAGTAGAAGAAGCCATAAACCTCTACGGCGAAAAAGCACCTCTCGACGAGTGGTCTAAGAGAGGTGAGTTCATAAAATTCGGCGACCTCAAACACATGCCCGAGGAATTATCCTCAATCATGAAAACCAAGAGCGGCAAGAAAGAGGAGGAGACTGTTGAACAGAAGCACCTTGTTGAAAAGACAGCTCTCAAGCTGAGCATCGTAGCCGACATAGGAGGGTTCCTAATAGCTGAAGGAGTGCCTGTTAAACGGACTTCATGTTTCCAGATCGGATATGCTGTGCCTGTGTTTGATGCTCTCGAGTCGACAGCCATGGAAAGCCAGTTCCACGTCAGGTATGTTGCGAGCGAGACGATGAAGCAGGAGGAGTCGCAGGAGGGCGTTGAAGAGAAGAACCAAGCGAAAACGGGTAAGGAGCGACAGGGACAGGCCATCTACTATGTCGAGCTCGCCTCCGCCGTCTATGGCTTCACCTTCAACATCAACCTCGACTTGATTGGGCGGACAAGCATGGTCAAAGTTGAGGATGCTGTTAACGACCGCTTGGACAGGGTGAAGATTGCTCTTTTGGCGGCTGCGAGGCTCTTCACAGGCCACAGCTTCGGGGCCAAGCGAAGCCGTTTCCTCCCAGTAGAGGACGTGCTGAGCCTCGGGGCGGTAGTCTCCCGTCAGCGGCCCTTCGTCATCAGCCCGCCGCAGTTCTCCGACTTTATCGAGAACACTGTGAAAAGAGCGGAATCCATGAAGGAGATGTTGAGGAGGTTCGGCAAAACAGAGGAGATGAAAATCTTTGCCTACAGCAAGGAGAAACAGCTCCCCGACGGTGTTGTGAAAGCCGACTCGGTCGAGCAATTGTTCACCCTCGTTCTCGATGAAATCCTCACGAGTAGAACATGAAATATCTCAAAGTCGAAGCAACGCCACACTGGGGACTCTATATCAACTACCACGCCTTCACCAAAAGCCGCCCCGCCCTCAAAACAATACCCCCAACAACCCTCATCGGCGCACTAGCACAGCCAATCGCACTAAAAAATAACTGGGCTGAAAACAGTGAATTAAACAGCTCAGCCGAAAAAATCAGGCCACTTTTCAAAGGAATCTATCTATCTCAAAATCTTCCATTAATCGAATACAACGACTTGAGCAAAATTTTTTCATACGATGTTGACGAAAAGCAGATAAGGACTGATGCAGCAGCCGTGAGCAAAATTTACCGTGGAAAGGGCTCAGTTGACGACCGTGTAAAAATTGTTTACTTGTTTGAGGAGCAGGAGGCCCGAAAGTTATTTGGTGTAGGCTGGGAAGAGATGTTGCTCGAGGCAGCGTGGTCGATTACGAGGCTCGGGGCGAGGGAAAGCATAGTTTCCGTGGACAAGGTGACTTTAGGTGATGTTGATTTGCTAAATCAAAAGACTGCACAAACAGTCTACTACTTCCCCTATTATATGCAGTCATCGGTGCAAGGAAGCTATTTGGTCGCGAACGTGGTCGACTGGAGAAAAACATCCATCGGCGAATACCTCGGCAAGCCCACGGTGAACCTAATCATCCCCTACGATGACGAGAGAAAGAGAGTTTCACCGCTACGTGTCAACCTCATGAATGAAATAGTTTACAGGGTCGGCGACGAGGAGCTTATACCATGGTGAACATCAACATCAAGCTCCTTCCATACGGCACATTGGCCCGTGAACTGGTATTGTCGGCGCTTTCCCCACTGGCTTTCACAGCCTCCCTAGGAGGAACAACACTCCATATTTACGAGGATGAGGCGGTGGTCTGTGGACCCATAGACTCGCTTGCACAAGTCTTCCAGACTGCACAACAGTTGCTACTGAATAAGAATAAGTTACCCGCAATAAATCCCCACTATAATGACAGACAAGTTATGGGGAAAATAAAAGAGAAGCTTAACCTCCAAGTCAACGACACATACAGAGATTATGTTGACGCTCTTTGTTCATGGGCTATCAACGACCTTCAGACAAACCCCGACAAATGGCTTGAAAGCTTGGACAAAATCAACTACTCGACAAAAACCATTACATTAGGTGAGCCCAAGTCGGCTTTCTCCGGTTTTCAGCCTCTCAAGATTGAGAAATACAAATATGGAAAACGGTTTGGTGATTTTCGTGCGCAAATGGATATCAAGATGGATGAGAGATGGGTGGCGCTTGTCCTGGCCGGGTTCGGTGTCTGCTACTCAGGTTTCGCGGACGGAGAGATAATACTTTCAACCATACCCGAGAAAGTTATCATGAAAGCAGCAGTAGATTTTAACTGGCTGAATTATGTGCAGCAGCTTACACAATCCATGGGTAACTTCACAGTTTTCCAAGCATTGATGATGCTGCCCTACACTGTTCGAGCAACCCCTGAACTTCCTCATGCATATTCTCTTCTGCTGGCCCTCGAATTGGCGAGAATAAAGCCTGCACATCTCTCAATCAGAGAGGCGCCTCCCTATGTTTTCTACCGCATCATGTATACAGGTCAAAGCTTTTCACTCCTCGAGAGACTATCAATAGACTATTCGTTCTTAGCGCCTTTTGTGGAGAAGCTATCACAGCCCGTGAATGATAATCTCAGAGATTTTCTAAGATGCACTATTATCCAAGCAAGGAGGCAGAACAACTACTGTTCAAACAGGTATGGAGACGCGTCTCTCTGTGACCGTTTGAGTAGAGCATTATACGCAGCAGCGGCAAAAGTGAAGCCCGCCGACGAAACCATATACCTCCTGGCTAGAAGCAGCCCCGAGAACAGCCCCTTCAGGAGAACCGATGTGCTACGTGAGATTTACAATGCCCTGTCCTGAGTCGAGAATTTATAGAGCGCTAGTTGACAGAGGGTTTTACTCCGCGAAAAGGCCTCTGATTGAACATGTGCTGGAGAACTTGGGGCCGGGGGTTAACGTGGTTCAGCTACCCACCGGCTACGGCAAAACAGCTCTCTCCATCACATGCGGGTTAAAATCCATCGTCGAGCCACGAGAATATGTTAGGGCAATTCATGTCCTGCCCCTCCGCAGCATAATCGACGACGCCTACAACTCAACGGTTGAAAATCTTCAGAAAATAGGAATCACAAACCCGACGGAAGCCGTTGCGGAGCAAATGATGGGAGCGCCTGGGTCCCCATTCCTCAACAAAGACATAGTCTTCGTAACCTATGAGACCTTCAGGCTCCACATGATGAAAACCCCGCCACACGAAATCAAAAACATTTTTTGCAACGCCCTGCTAAGCGGTGGCTGGCGGACATACGGCCACTTCGAGATAAGCCGTGGCGCAATCTTCGAAGCCGCAGTGTTTCTTGACGAACCTCAGCTAATGAGTGACGAAAACGACAGCACATTACCGTCTATTCTAAATGCACTGACCTGTCACGGAAGATTCTTGACCCTGATGAGCGCCACCGTGTCAAAAGGTCTCAGAAACCTGGCGAGAGAAACGGCCAAGAAATTCAAGGTGGAATACCGTGAAATGATTTACGGCGAAAATATGTTCGACAAAGACTTTGAAAACACTATGAAAAGCAAAAAAATCGAAACACACCTTGAAGAAGCTTCGCTGGAGGATGTTGTGAGAGATAAGCTACGGGACGCTGTGTGGGACAGGGTCCTCATAATGGCTAACACCGTGGAAAAAGCAAAACACATTTACAGTCTTCTTTCAGACACTAATGCGGCACTTCTGCACGGACGTCTCACCAAGAAAGACCGTCTAAATGTTCTGAACAATCTCAAAAAAGGGAAAAAATGGATAGTTGTTTCGACTCAGGTTGTTGAAGCGGGTGTTAACATATCCTCCGAGTTGATGATAACCGAGCTAGCTCCCGCTAGTTCGCTCGTACAGCGTGCGGGAAGGGTGGCGAGATATGACAACGAGCAGGAGGGCATGATCGTGCTTGTAAAAACTGACCCCTCGCCCTACAAGGAAAAAACTGTGGAGAAAACCTACGAGGTTTTGAGAAACGCTTTGAATGAAGGCGGCGTAAGCTGGCGTGCCCCATCACCAGAAAAAGGCATAGGCTACAGCCAGCTTGTGGACATAGTCCACGGCGACCAACGCTTCATTACTAACCACTATCTGCTGAATCAGGTTATTAACCCGCTGTCAACTTCTCATCAGGCTCTAAGCTTGTTACAAGAGAGTTTAGCCACCGTGTACGTAGCCGATGAGGTGGACAAGGTAAAAGAGGAGGACTCCTTCACCATTGACCTCGAAACGTTAGCCAAGAAATTTCCGAAAACGCCTGCAATCATTCTAAAAGAAGATAGGCCTGAGTTAGAACATGGATTGACAGCTGAAAAAATCAGTAGGTCTGCATATCCGGCCCTGTTTATGCTCTGCCGCGACGTTATTGGGTTCTTGATGTCTAAGGAGGTGTATAGAAATGCGGCCTATGGCGTCTCGCCATGAAACATTAGAGGAACATCTCATCACCTGTCTCCAGTTTCTGAAAAGCCACTTTATCGACCTAGGCTACGCCTCCCACGTGGCGTACAGCTTCGGAATTGATGAGAAGGAGGCTGTGAAAGCGTTGAATGCTACGGTGATTTTCCATGACTATGGCAAGGCGGCGCATGAATACCAGAGGGCCGCAACCCAGAGACTCAGTTTTCCTAAACACGAATATTTCTCTGCCTCCGCTGCATACAAATCTATCAAAGAAACTGTCTGGCGAGATGAATGCGTATTAGCTATTGGATGGCACCACATGGCTATGAGGGGCCCGAGCCTCTTAGACGACTTCAAGACATGGGAAAAGTTTGGTGCACCCGATAAAGCCACGTTCTCTGCGGACTTTGTTGAGACGTTTCGCAAAATAGCTGAAGAAAACGGATTGGGCGATGTTATAGTAAATGGTCCACCTCAAGAAATAGCCATGCCAGAAGTCTGCGACACAATAAACCACATATCAGATAAACTCTCGAGCCCCCAAACAGGCACTACATTTTATCGCCTCACACTCAAGCTTTTACGTCCTCTTCTGATTGTGGATAACTTGGCCGCAGCCGCTAAGCGAGGTGGGGTGGAGAAAGTTTTTGTCAAAGATTTGCCTGACCCGGAGAAAATTCACCGGATTAAGAATGTGTTGCGAGGCCTGTGTTAAGTTATTTCAACCACTTTTCCCTCGTGTAGTCTTATGACGTGGTTGACGCGTTCTTCGAGGCCGCCGACGTGCCTTATTCGAATATTTGGCTGAATTTTTGGCGAGGTCGAGGGCTATGTATTCGATGATGCCTGACCTTCTTACTTCATAAGACTACACGAAAATCGAACACATTCCAGTTCCCTCCATCATCCTGCCGTGCAGAGTCCCGTCAATCAAAACACATTCCACGTCGTCAAACTTCTCGAGGGCATGTAAAGCGGCACGATGTTCAAGCCACTCCATCTTCCTGTTAACAAACCTGTTAATGTCCCTGATGCTTGACGCGGATGTAAAAGCATCAACCTCCAGCTCCCGTACCCTTTGTTTACCGTATACACCGACGGCTCTAACCACATACAACACGCCGCCAACCACGTAAAGACGCAGAGCCCTGCTACCATCGACGCCGACAACCTTGGAAAAATCCAACCCCATCCCGGGCAATGGATTCCAGCTATTTCTCAGCAAGCTGCGGAACTCCTCCTCAAAAACACTCCGCCGACCAAAAGAAAGAACAGACACAAGCCTCTCCCGCTTAGCACACACTTGAGAAACAAACAAATCAAGAAACTCAGGCATCTCCTGACACATGGAAAAACATTCTCACATATAACTCCTGTGCCAGACTTCCACAATCAAAAAAGTCGACCTAATCGGCAAAAAGCATCGCTTCAATAATGAACGAGAAAAGCAACCACGGAAAATACTTGCGGGCACGTCAAAACTGGTAATAGACATCGTCGACACCGTACATTTCTTCCCAAAATTGGCAGAAGCTCTGAAAATGAATGCATGGGCTTTCCTCAGACGAGTCGGGAGAAAACCCTTTCCCGCGGTTTTCAAAATGATGCACTCTGGTAAGCGGGTGCCCAATTTGAGAGCATGGAGCCCAGTTCACGAATGTTTCTCCAATAAACTGTGTTAGGCGCTTAACTCTTCTTCTATTTCTCTGCCTAGGACTAGCTTAATCCCGTGTTTCTCAGTTTCTTCTCTAAGCCTCTCCACCAAGCTATCCGGGGCAACGCCCACCGACAATATTACTAGGAATGGTTTCTTGCCGTATTTTGACGAAACCGCCTCAACCCTCTCCATCAGCTTGTTGATTTCTCTATCCATTTCAGCCTCATCCCTAAGCCTTGTCGTCACCTCTCCTACTACCAAGGGCTCGTCGCAGAAGATGTCTATCTCAAGAACCTCGCCATCTTTCAAAGCCCAGCCCCTAGTAACCTTGGCGCCGGGGTATCCAAGCTCCTCCAGAAGAACTTGTACATATGCTGCCGCGTGCATCTCGTAGGTGACTCCCAAAGCCGACCCCAGCTCCGCAAAACCTGCTGAAACCTTTTTGCTCAAGCCCTGATAAGCCTTCTTCAACTCTTTGACCTCAACCCAAAGCTTGTTCTGACCCTCTCGTAGGCTTCTAACCTCCTCCCACAGCTTGTTTTGGCCTTCCCACAGCTTGTTCTGACCCTCTCGTAGGCTTCTAACCTCCTCCCACAACTTCTCCTGCCCTTCTCGCAGATTCTTAACCTCGGCCCATAGCTTTTCCACATTTTCCCACAGCTTCTCCTGACCCCGCCAGAGCTTCTCCTGCCCCTCCCTCAGGCCTCTAACCTCCTCCCAGAGCCTGTTCTGGTTTTCCCATAATTTGTTCTGGTTATCCTCCAGCCTGTCGAGGCGCTTAAGTATCTCCAGTATACCTATCCTGCCTGCTACAGCGTATCTGAACTCCTCATCCTCGTCCAGAAGCCTCAGCAACTCCCGCTTCAGGTCTGTCCCCAAGCCTATCCAAAACTATTCAAAAACCATGGTTAAAAAGTTACGGTAGTCTCATTGTGGTTGCTGGCCT
>VAPR01001523.1_pt1 | contig 11113 bp, 8 predicted proteins | sample 3380701 | NCBI WGS metagenome assembly VAPR01 (sample SAMN11536904, study PRJNA540576) | hot springs metagenome | isolation source: hot spring wet sediment | place: Spain: Lobios | collected 2014-01
TGCTGGTGTATGGCTACTTCGTGCAGACGCCTGCGATGATGGTGGGGTTCCTCGTGCCAGCGGGGCTACTGTGGTCGATGGTGATTGTGAACGCGCTCCCTACTCTTTATGATACGGTGCCCGTGCTTCGGGCGGGGCTACTGACGGGGCTGTACTATTTCGCGTCGAATCTGTCGGCGGTGTTGGGACCTCAGCTCGCGGGTCTGCTGGTTGACCTCACGGACAAGAACTACCGTGTGGTGTTTCTGTATGGGGCGGTGTTTATGGGGTTGGCAATTCTCTGCATGACGCGGGTGCGAGTGCGGTAGGGCTTAATGGCGGCGTCGCAGAATCGAGACCAGAAGCCACACGCCCAGCACGGTCGCCGACACAAAGCCTGCCAGCGTGAGCAAGGGAGCATAGGGGATGTCGCGCGTGGCAGGCAACAGCAAGGCTAACCCCACGATGAACGCCGCCACCAAAATGCTGAGTGAGAGGCGCGTGACCATCGCATCGAGGCGGTTGAGCGTCTCTGGGGTGGCGCCGATGTGCGCCTCCACAGGCACCTTGCCCCGTTCCACACTCTGAAGCCACTGCATAAGAATAGAAGGCATCTCGCGCAGGAGGTAGCGCCAAGTGTCCAGCTGTTCCAGAATCTCTTGGAACGAGAAAGCAGGGAGCCACGCCGTTTTGCCCAGCTGGCGCACGAAAGGCTCCGAAACGGCGAAGAGGTCGTAATCGGGGTCTAACTGGCGTCCGATGCCTTCCAACATCACCAGCGTCTTGCCCACCAGCCAAAGGTTGCTGGGCAGGCGGAGGTGATAGTGGCGCATCAGCTCGGTCAGGTCGTTCCAGAAGTCGGTGAAGCGGGTCTCTTTGAGCGTGCGTCCCCGATACTTGCTGATGAGCCGTTCGGTTGCCCGAATCAGCTTGGCGCGGTCTACCCCCTGCCCTATTGCGCCCATCCGAGCGAACACATTCACGATACCGTGCGTATCCTGCTTGATAATCGCGATATAGAGCCGTGCGAGGTTGAGGCGGTCATCGTCGTTCAGCGTGCCCACCATGCCGAAATCAAGAACGCCGATGCGCCCATCGGCTTCAATCAGGTAGTTGCCGGGGTGGGGGTCGGCGTGGAAGAAGCCATCCTCTAATACCTCTTTGATGATGAGTCGTGAGGCGCTCAGCGCAATCTGACGGGTGTCGTGTCCCGCCTCACGCAGAGCCTCCACTTGGTCGACTTTAATCCCTTCTATGCGCTCCATCACGAGCAGGCGCGGGGTGCAGTAATCCCAGTAGATGCGGGGGATATGCACTTCGGGGTGCTGGGCGAAGTTTTTGCGGAACTGGTCGGCGTTGTGCCCCTCGCGGAGGTAGTCTAGCTCATTCATTAGCGTGAAGGCGAGGTCTTCGGCAATCGTTTCGGGGTCATACAGCTCGCCGAGTTGGGTGCGTTGGGCGAGGTGGGCTAAGTCGTGCAGGATTTCGAGGTCAACTTCCACAATCTCGCGCACATTCGGGCGTTGGATTTTGATTGCGACGGGCGTGCCATCGTGCAGAGTGCCGGCGTGAACCTGCGAGAGTGATGCTGAGCCAATGGGCACGGGGTCAATGCTGGCGAAGACCTCCTCTGGGGGGCGCTGCAACTCTTGGGCGAGCAGGGCACGCACGGTCTCCCACTCGACGGGGGGTACGGCGTCTTGGAGTTTGCGTAGCTCCTCGATGAAGGGGTCGGGCAGGAGGTCGTTGCGGGTGCTGAGAATCTGCCCCAGCTTGACGAAGGTGGGTCCGAGCTCTTCTAAGGCGAGCCGAAGGTGCTGAGCGGGGGATTCGAGGGGTTCCTCTGGGGAGCGCAGTTCGCCTTTGGGTAGCGCGAGTCGCCGATGGACGCTGAGGTACTCCAGCGCGCCGCCGAACCCGTGGCGTGCGAAGACACTGACCACTTGGCGGTAGCGTTGGAGGCTCCGCACGCGCCGAGCCAGCGGGCGCATCGCCGTTTAGCCCTCAGAGCGGGTCTCGAGTTTGTGGAGGAGTGTGTCCAGTTTCGTCTCGATCGCGTGGATTTCCGCGCGCGTGGGCAGGTTCAGCTCCTTGATGACCGCTTCCAGCTCCTCACGGATGAGTTTGCGCAGAGCCTCGCGCTCCCTCTCCCCGCGTTTGACGAGGCGGTCAATCATCTCTTCGGCTTCCTCGCGCTGTGCCTGCCCCTTCTTCACCATCTCGTCCACGAGGTGCTGAGCCGTCTCACGGGTCAGGGATACCACTCCCAACCCCATCAACAGCCCTTGCTCTATAACTTCACGAAGCGTTGGCATAGTGTGTCTCCCTCCTACAGCAGGATTATACCTACCACACGAAGTTTTGCGGGGAAATTGCTGAGTAAGCGCGAATTTTGTGGGCGGGTACACTCACTCTATCTCAGGGAGGAGACGATGGTTAGCGCGTTGGCGTGGGCGGTTGCGGCGGTTTGCTTTGCGCTGGGGTTCGTGGCGCTTCTGATGGCGCGTGGGCGTGCCCAGTTCCCCAGTTTCGCGCTGCCTTTGGTGTGGCTGGTGGCGGTGGTGGCGTTTGCGCTCACGACGCCGACCGAACCTGTACCCTACTTCCATGCAGGGGGCGCGCTCGGCTGGGGCATTCTAACGGCTACGGGATTGTGGCTTGTGGGTGCCTTGCTTAGCACGCGGATGCATCTGGTGTGGCTGGGCGCGTCGGTGCCGTTGCTGGCTCCTGTGCTGGCGTTGGTGTTGGTGCCTGAGGAGTTCGTCTCGGCAGTGTGGGGGATAGGGATTGCGACGGCTTTGGCGTGGCTCGTGCTAGGTCGGGCATGGCATGAGATAGAAAGCGTGGTGTTAGGGGTGCTTTCGCTCAGCTGGACGACCGCACTCGCAGGCTATGCGGAGGCTCCTCGTTGGTTTGGGGTGTGTCTATCAGGGGCGGTGATAGTGGCGTTGGCGTTCCTTGGCTGGCGGGCGCGGAAGGGGTTAGCCTCGTGGTGGCTGGCGCATGGGCTAGTGTTTGGGGGGTTCACGGTGGTGGCGGTGGGCTACCGCCATGCGGGTTCCGAAGCACCGTGGCTGATGATGGTGCTTTTGGCGCTGGTGGCAGTGACTTTGGCGCGTGGAATCTCAGCGAGTGAGGAGTGGGCGCGCTACGGAGCGCTCGTGTGGGTGGCGCTGTTGCTGAGTGTGTTCGGGCTGATGCGGGGCTACGGCATCGCACTGACAGGGCTGATGGTCTGCCTCTACGCGCTGGTGATGGGTCAGGGTTCTCTTGTGCAGACTGAGCCGAGGGAGCGTGCGCTGTACACAGTCGGAGCGTTGTTGTTGGCTTTTGTGGGGGCTTTTCGTCTGTTTGTGGTGAGTTATCCTCTGCGTGCGCCCCGTGCGGATTTATACCTGCCGTTTGCGCTCTTTGGGTTCTTGCTGGCGTTGGTGGGGCTGGGCGTGTTGGCGCTTTGGTGGAGTCGGAACCGTGAGGAGGCTCCTCTATGGCGCACGGCTCTCGCCTCTTTCTGGGCGGTGGTGGCACCTTTGGGCGTGGTGGCGCTCTTTTCTGAGCGGGGCGGCGCGGGCTGGCTTGCTGGGGCGTTAGGTGCTAGCTTAGCGACCTATTTGTATGGCAACCCTCTCCAGCGATGGCTCTATCCCTTAGCGGTTGCGGGCGTTGTGGTTCTTCTGCCCCTCACAGAGGTTGCTGTCACGCTGGTGGAGGCACCTCGCACCACACGCATCGCGCTCGGTATCGGATTGGGGGTGGCAGTGCTTCTCACGGGGATTGTGAGTGCCCTGAGCGAGAGGAGGGGTGAGCAATAGCCTCCCTATGCACTCGGTATAATTCCCTTGTGAAGACCCAACCAGAAGCCCGTCTGTCGGAGCTGTTTTCGGGGGTGCTGGATACCGACGCGGATGGGACTGTATCAGTAGGCGAAGTATTAGATCGAGCGGGGGATCGGGGCTACGGACTCTTGTTGATTGTCTTGGCGATACCAGCGTTCATCCCCGTGTTGCCACCGGGCACCTCGACCGTGCTGGGGCTATTGATGAGTTTGGTGGCTTTGCAGATGCTTGTGGGGCGTTCTCAGCCGTGGGTGCCCCAGCGATGGCGTCGGAAACGCTTGGCGCCTACCACCGTGAACCGCCTTCAGACGCAGGGTGTGGCGCTGTTGCGCAAGGTGGAGCGGATTACCTATCCGCGAGGGCGGTGGTTGGTCGGCAACGGCTTCTTTCGGCGATGGAACGCCTTGGTGGTTATCTTTATGGCGTTGGTGCTCTCCTCTCCCCTGCCCTTTTTGAACACCTTGCCCGCGTTGGGCGTATTGTTAATTGGCGTGGGGCTACTCAACCACGATGGCTACCTGCTGATAGCAGGCAACTTGATTGCGCTCGGGTTGCTGTTCCTCGTGGGTGGGAGCTTTCATTTGCTGGTGCAATCGATTCAGGGGTTGTTCCGGCTGGTGTTGAATTGACGCAGTGCATAGGGTATAATACATGCCGTCAGGTGGGGCCATGGTCTAGGGGACTAGGACGCCTGGTTTTCAGCCAGGAGGACGGGGGTTCGAATCCCCCTGGCCCTACCAAAATCTTCCTCTGAAACTCCTTTACATAAGCGTAGCATTCCTCCAATACTCCTTCGAACCGCCGTTTATCACGGTCAGTCCAGATGGAGCAGGAAATCTGCGCTGGCGCTCGAAAAGTCCGATAGAGGAATGATTGAGCTCAGGGATGTGAGCGTAGAGTATGGGGAGACCTACGCTCTGCGTCGGGTGAACCTGACGGTGGAGCGGGGCGAGTTCCTGTTCTTGGTGGGCATGACAGGCGCAGGCAAGTCGACCCTACTGAAACTGCTCTACGGGGCGGTGCGCCCCACCGAAGGGCAGGTGTGGGTGTTGGGCATGCCCGTGCATCTGCTCAAGGAGAGCGAAATCCCCTACCTACGCCGACAGATGGGTATCGTCCCGCAGGACTATCCCCTCCTGCCGAAAAAGACCGTCTGGGAGAACATCGGCTATGGGCTAAGGGCGATTGGCTACAGTGAGCGTGCGGTGCGGGAACGCGTCGCGCAGGTGCTGGCGCTTGTGGGGCTTAGCGCGCAGGCGAAGCAGTACCCTAACCAGCTGTCGGGTGGCGAGGCTCAGCGTGCGGCGATTGCACGCGCTATCGCCAATAACCCCTACTTGCTGATAGCCGATGAGCCGACGGCAAACCTCGACCCCGATACCTCGTGGGAGATCATCGATTTGCTCATGCGCATCAACCTGCGAGGCACGACTGTAATTGTTTCCACGCACAATCGCGCGATTGTAGACCGTGCCAAACAGCGCGTGGTCGCCATCGATCAGGGACGAATCTTGAGCGATGTGCCTCACGGGGGCTACCCCCTCGAACTCGACCGACTGTATCCGCTCTATCCGCTATGAGAGACCGACTGGCGTTTCTGTTGAATGAGACTTGGGCGAGCCTACGGCGCAACGCGCTTCTGCAGGTGGCGTCCATTAGCACAGCAAGTATCGCGCTCCTGCTCTTCGGGGCGATGGGGATGGCGCTCTATAAATTAGACGCTACCGCCCAATCCCTGCCCAGCCAGTTCGAGGTGGAGGTCTTTCTCAAGGTCACGGCAACCCGCGAGCAGGCATTAGAGTTGCAAGCGCGTCTACAGGCGATGCCAGAGGTAGCACGGGTCACGCTTACCCCCCGTGAGGAGGCGTGGGAGAAGTTCAAGCAGGACTACGCCGATGAGGTGAACCTCGCTGACCTGCCCAACCCCCTGCCCGATAAGCTGGTGGTTGCGGCGCATGTGCCTGAGAGCCTGCCCCTGATTGCCGAACGCGTGCGCCAAGAGCCAACTGTTGAGACGGTGCTGGACCATCGCAACCTGTTGCAACAGGTGCTGATGGTGGCTCGGCTGGTGCGTTGGGTTGGGCTGAGCGTGGGTGGGCTTCTGTTGTTTGCGGCGCTGGTGCTTATCTACAACACGGTTCGCCTCACGATATTCTCACGCCAGCGGGAGGTGCGCGTGATGGCACTCGTGGGCGCAACCCTGCGTGCGATACGGTTCCCCTTCGTGCTGGAGGGCGTGGTACAAGGCGGATTGGGAGGCTTGGTGGCGGGGGCATTCGTGTTAGCGGGTGCGGGCTTGCTCTCCGATTACATGGTACGCACTTGGCCCTTCTTGCAAGACCTGCCACCGGGCATGCCGCCCCTCTATGTGTTGGTGGGGCTGCCTGTTCTTGGAGGGCTGATAGGAGGATTGTGTGCGTGGTGGGCGGCGCGGCGCTTTGTGCGTATCCGAAGTGAGGCGTAAGTGGGGCGGCGTGCGTGGGCAGTGGGGCTTCTGTTGACAATCACGCTGGTGCTGAGTTGGGGTCTGACGCTTAGCATCGGTGCGGTGCCTATCCCGCTTGCTACCCTGCTCAGTAGCCTCTTCCATCCCGCAAGTTCGGGAGAAGACCCGACCCTGCACACGATTCTCTGGGAGTTGCGCCTGCCGCGCGTGCTGTTGGCTTCGGTCGTGGGGGGTGCGTTGGGGATGGTGGGCTGCGCCTTTCAGGGGCTATTGCGCAACCCTCTGGCAGACCCCTATATCGTAGGGGTGTCTTCTGGTTCGGCGGTGGGGGTGGCGTTGGGGGTGTTGCTCGGGTGGCAGGCAAGTGGCTATGGGTGGGCGTCGTCGGTGTTGGCGTTTGTGAGCGGGCTAGTGGTGCTGAGCCTCGTGATTGCCCTGAGCCAGCGCAACGGACACCTTCACCTGAGCCAGTTTCTGCTCACGGGGGTAGCGGTCAGCACGAGCCTGTGGGGCGTGGTGACGCTCCTGCTGGTGCTGGCGGGAGAAGATTTGTCGCGCGTGCTGTACTGGCTTCTGGGAGGGCTGTTGAATGCGGACTGGCAACGGCTGGAAGGATGCGCGCTGTTTGCACTGGTGGGGGGAGCGGTCTTGTGGGGTCAGGCACGCGCGTTGAACCTCTACACAGCGGGTGAGAGCGTCGCCCAGCATTTGGGGGTCAGGGTAGAACGGCTCAAGTGGTGGGTGTTGGTGGGAGGTTCGCTCACGGTGGCGGCGACAGTGGCGGTTGCGGGCATTATCGGGTTCGTGGGCTGGCTTGTGCCACACCTTCTGCGTCGTATCGTGGGGGGTGACCATCGTGTCCTGATGCCCCTATCCGCGTTGGGGGGTGCCCTCCTCTTGCTGTGGGCAGACACTTTGGCGCGCACGCTCGCCCGACCGACTGAACTGCCTGTCGGGGTCATCACGGCGCTGATTGGCACGCCCATCTTCCTCTGGGTGATGCGCCAGCAGAGGGAATAGTTCAGGGTGTACCCTCGCGCGGGGGTGCCTGCTCAAAGAAAGCGAAGGCGTCGGGCAGGGCTTCGCGCACTATCATCAGGTGCTCACAGCCGTTGTATCGCTTGTACTCTAATTGGCTCAGCTCCGCACCCTTTAACTGCTGATGGGCACGCTCCACATTATTCAGCAAGAAAGGCAGTTCCTGTTCGCCCACCGCAAGGAACACAGGCAGGTCTTTGGGGAGGTTAGCGGGTTGACCTGCTCCTGCAATCACTGCGATTGCCCGAAACAGTTCGGGGCGTTGCCCGGCGCTTGCGAAGGTCTGCGCCCCACCCATCGAGTGCCCCATCAGATACACTCGCTCCTTATCGATGGGGAGGAGCTTCTGTACTGCCTCCATCGCGCCCCATACATGGTTCAGCCCAGTTCCACTTCGGGGTGCGACCACCGCCCAGCCCCGCTTCTCCGCCTCTCTCAGCACCTGCCCCAACCCATAGCCATCGAAAAAGAGATGCTCGTTGCCCCCAGCCCCATGCAGAGCCACCACCAACGGCAGGGGTGCATCGGGTTTGAACCCTTTGGGCACATAGAGGCGGAAGTAGACACGGCTGTTCTGATAGGGAGCGCACATCCAATAGTCGCCCGGCTGAGGTTGCCAACCGCGCTGGTGTTGTGCCCATCGCTCGACCATCGCCTCCGCCTGCCGAAGGAGTTGAAGGAGGGGATAGTAGGTCTCAGGGCGCGTACCCTTGCTGGCTTGCTCTAACACCTCGATGGTCATTGCCACCGTAGCGCGCTCCATCCCGTCCGCATCGGGATAGGCTTCGATGGCTTTTCGCAGAGATTCCAAGCGCATTTGCAACCGATTCACCACGCTCACTGGCACTTTCCACTGGCGGAGTTCTTGCTGACCCGCCAGAATACGCCAATGCACCCAATAGTCCCCCTCTGACGACGGAAGGTTGAGGCTCGGAGGCTGTTCTGTGGGGAGCGCTAGGCTTCCTGAAGCGAGGGCTTGCGTGCTTTCGCGCGGGATGAGACTCCAAACAAGGGTGAGCGGTTTGGGTTCGGCTTCATAGTAGCGGAAGAGTTCTGGGGTTATTGGCTCCGCTGGGGTAGTGGCGTCCACGACGGCTGGCAAGCGCACCCCCACGGACCCCGCATAGAGCTGTTCGGGTGAGGGTTCCGCCTCACTTTCTAAGCGGGCGCAAGTAATCGTGAGGTAGCGCGCTAAAACATCTAATCGGTTCCCGAAAAAGGCGGTGATGCCGTCCGAGAGGGGTTGGGTAGCGCGCAGGCGCGCGGACTCAGACCCCCGATAGCGTTCCCAACAGGTCTCCATTTCAATCAAGCGCACCGCAAGGTCGGCTCGGCTGAGGGTTGCGGTCTGCGTGAAAGCCCATCCCAATATCCCAATCAGTGCCCATACGAAAAGCGGACGCATAGTGATAGAGTCGATTCACTCCTTGCGGGGCACCTCCTGCAAGTGCAGGAACTTCGCAAGTGGAGTTGAACCAATCTCATGAGGAGGTAAGGTATGCGTTTGTGGGTCTCGCTTTGGCTGTTGGTCTTAGGAGCTTTCCTTTATCCCCAATCGATGCCAAATGTTCGCTCTATGCTTGCCGATGTGTTCCCCGTGTCTCAGGTCAAGCCCGGTATGAAGGGCTACGGGCTTACGGTGTTCAGGGGCACCAAGATTGAGCGCTTCGAGGTGGAGGTCATCGGCGTCTTAGAGCAGGCGAACTGGGGACGACCGCTCGTGATGGTGAAGATGAAGGGCGGTCCGATTACCGAACGCAATGCGATGATTATTGCCGGGATGAGCGGTAGCCCCATCTATATCAACAACAAGATACTGGGGGCAATCGCGTATGGTTTTGCTTTCCCGCGTGAGCCGGTGGGGCTAGTGACCCCGCTGGAAGATATGCTGACCGAGTTCGACCCGAAAGTTGCACGCTCGGTACGGGAGTGGAGCGAGTCGCGCACGATTGCCCAGCCGATTCGAGTCGGGGGTCAGCAGTTTGCAGGGGTACATATCGGCTTTGAGAAGCCCTCGGCGCCGAATTTTGCGTGGGCGCGCCCCCTCACAACCCCTGTGATGGTCAGTGGGGTTTCGCACCGCACGATGGAACGGCTCAAGGAGCGGCTGGAACACTTCGGGCTGACCCCTGTGATGGCGCCCGCAGGGGTGAGCCAGCGTTCGCTCCCCGTGCAGTTTGAACCCGGTGCGGCGCTGGGAGGGTCTATCATCACGGGCGATATAGACCTCACCGCCATCGGCACGCTCACCTACCGCAAGGGCGACTATGTGCTGGGGTTTGGACACCCCTTCTTCGGGATGGGCAAAATCGAGATGCCGATGACGGCGGCGGAGATTGTGGATGTGTTCTCTTCCTACCTTGCCTCCTTTAAGTTGGGCAACCGTGCGCAGACGCTCGGCACCATCTATCAGGACGGGGCGTTCGCTATCGCGGGCAAAATGCGCCACAACTGCTCAATGATGCCCATCCGTGTGCGGGTCACCAACACCGAGACGGGTATCTCACGCAGTTTCTCTTGTGAAATCGTCCGTCATCCGCTGATACTGGCTACTTTCGGCGACATTCCCATCGTGGAGTTCCTTAGTCGCGTGCATTTTGCGATGGGACATGCGGGTGCTATGGTGCGCTGGAGCCTCGCGACCCAGCCTTATGGCGTGATTCGGTATGAAAATCGCGTTGCCACTTCCCTCGCCATCGAAGGGGAGGTTTCCCGTGACCTTCAGTATGTGATGAACCTCCTGCTGAACGCGCCTGAGGGAGAGGTTCGGCTGGAATCGCTGGATGTGGAGGTGGTGATAACGCCCGGACGCGCCACCGCCTTCGTGGAAAGCGTGCAGGTGGATAAGCCTGCCTATCGTCCCGGCGAACGAGTGCAGATTAACGCTACGGTACGCCCACCCGATGCTTCTGCTCCTCGAACCTACACGCTCTCCCTGCGCTTGCCCTACGATTTGATGCCAGGTCCCTACCGATTGCAGGTGGGCGCGCCCACTGGTCAGGCACCTTCGGCTCTCTCTATCGTCGGGATTTTACTGGACGGTATCGGAGGCGGAACGAGCAGTATGGGCACTGAAGCGGCGCTTCGGGAATTCCAACGCCGAGAGCGCAACTATCAGTTAGTGGCGTCCCTCGCGCTTCGCACCCCGACCGTTTCGGTGCGCGGGATACCGCTGTACCAACCCTCTCCCATCCTGCGCTCAGTGTTGGCTCAGCCTCGTAGCTCCGAACTGACGCAGGATATGGACCAGCTCAAGCAGGTGGTAGATACCGAGTGGGTGCTGGAGGGAAGCCACACCATAATGCTCACCATACTGCCGCCTGAAGCCCGCGAAGACCGCCAGTCTGCCTTTGCCTCTGCGTTTGCCGGCGAAGGTGCTGGGGAGGAGGTGCCGATGAGTATCTCACCCGATGAAGGCGAGGTCATGCGTGAAGGGGAGACATCGGAAGCGTTCCGTGCTGAGGTGGGAAGCGAAGTGGAAGAGATACCCACCGAACCCGAAGCAGTTCGGGACGAACCGCGAAAGCCGAAACAAGAGAAGCCCGTCAGCCGAAAGCCCCAGCAGTGGCGCCCCAGCAGTTTCGCCCAACTGCGCAAGGGCACTCTGGAGGGGGTTGCGCTCGGAGCCGATGGGCAACTGCGGCTGGCACCCCAGCTCACTCGCTTTGCCCAGCTTGCCAACGACTACCTCTGGTGCGCCGTGAGATTACCCGACGGTCAATTCGCAGTGGGTTGCGGAGGGCGCGGGGAAATCTTGCGCTTCGACCCACAAGCGCAGAACCTGACCCGTATGAAACTGGAGGGCACCCTCGTC
>VAPR01001525.1_pt1 | contig 11103 bp, 11 predicted proteins | sample 3380701 | NCBI WGS metagenome assembly VAPR01 (sample SAMN11536904, study PRJNA540576) | hot springs metagenome | isolation source: hot spring wet sediment | place: Spain: Lobios | collected 2014-01
GAGGGCCGCGCGCCCCACGTTGAACACCGCGTCCGCAAACGCCACGCGATCCGGCAGCAGCGCCCGCGCCCGGTGGGTTGGCACCCGCACCTCGGGCACACACACCACCACCTCGGGGAACCGCAGCGGGAGCACCCGCTGCCAGCGCACCCTCCCCACCCCGTCCAGCACCGCCACCGTGAGACCCCCCAGGAGGGCGGCGGCCGCGTTGTCTACGTGCCCCTCCAGCTCCGCCACCAGGTCCAACTGCGCCTGAAGGTCCATGACGCCTCCCAGCAGCCGGTTTGCGGCCACCACCCCGGCCACCCGCGCGGCCGCGCTGCTCCCGAGTCCGCGGTCCAGCGGGATCCGGTTCCAGCACCGGAAGGCGAAGGCTATACCCGCACACCCTGCGCGGGCCGCCACCTGTTGGGCCGCCTGGTACACGACGTTCCGCTCGTCCGCGGGCAGCTCGCCCTCCCCTTCTCCGTACACCGCCACCTGTGGCTGCTCGGCCAGCTCCGCCTCCACCTCGTTCCTCAGGGACAGAGCGAGCGCCAGGCAGTCAAACCCGGGGCCCAGGTTCGCGGACGTGGCCGGCACCGTCACTCGTACCCGCACGCCAATGACCTCCAGACAACGAGAAGCCCTCCTGCGCCGACACCGGCGAACGGAGCATCCACCGGAATCCAGGCCGCGGAGGGCAACAACTGCCCTTATCTCTCGGAATGCCTTCCGCGGGAGTTGGCACCTTGCCGGCCTTGCGCCGGTAGGTTGCCGGGGGTCATCGGGCCCGTCCCTCGCCCACTCTGGATAAGGGTGCTGCTATTCACTTGTCCTGTTGAGCGAACGCTACCAACTCCGTCCGGGGGTGTCAAGCACCTTCCACCCACAGCCCCAAAAGCGCTCCATCCCGCACCCGGACGTAGCCCAGGTCACAGACGCGGAAGTGGGGGATGGCGAGGGCCGTGAGCACGTCCACGCTCAGAGAGGGCCGCGGCCCCCTCGCACCCAGTTCTCCCAGGGCGCGGTCGATGGCGGTCTCGCGAAGCGCCACGTCCTCCAGAGTGCCCAGGGACACGACCCCCGCCACCGGTGCCGGCAGCTCCGCCAGCACGCGCTCTCCCGCACACACCACCACTCCCCCTCCCAGGGCCACCAGGCGGCTCAGTGCGATATAAACCTCCTCCACGGAAGCCCCCACCGCCACCAGCAAGGGGGAGTCCCACGCCATGCTGGTGGCACACGCCCCGCGACGCAGGCCGAAGCCCCGCACCAATCCCACGAAGGGGGGGCGCCCCCCCTCCCGGTCCAGCACCGCCACCAGCGCCACGTCGCCCTCGAGGATCAGCTCTCCGCGCCGCACGGGCAGTTCTACCACGCCTTCCCGGGTCACGAGGTGCGTGACCATGTCCACCACGCGCACCCGGGCCGACCCCTCTTCCCGCTGGGGATGGATCCGGAACGCCTCCGGGGGTGGTACGTCCCTCCGGATGGTATGGAGGAGTGCCGCGGGGTAGCGGTGTGGCCGGTAGCTCACCAACGGCCTCCCTTCCCGCGCCACCACCCTGCCGCCCATGACCACCACAGTCGGCCGGAATTCGCGCAAGTCCGGCACCAGACTGAAGTCCGCGAACCTCCCGGGTGCCAACCCGCCCACCTCCCCGTCCAACCGGAAGCGTTCCGCGGGTGTCAGGGTAGCCGCCCGAACCGTCAGTATTGGGTCCATTCCCAGCTGCACGGCCTTGCGGACCACCGCGTCCATGTAGCCTTCCTCGAGGATCTCGCGCGCCCCCATGCTGTCGGTCACCAGGGAGAGGCGCCCCAGGTCTATATCCTCCCCGCGCCACAGGGGGGCCACGGCTTCCAGCTCCTGGCGGATCTTGCCCTCCCGCACCATGGTGTAGTAGCCGAGGCGAAGTCGTTCCACCACCTCCTCCGCCGTGGTGGGCTCGTGGCACGACGTGACCCCCGCGGCCGCGTATGCCGCCAAGCGGCCAGCCCGTGCTCCCGCGGCGTGTCCGTCCACCACCTTGCCCGCCGCGTGGGTTGCCTCCACCAGCGCCAGCAGTCGTTCATCCTCCCTCATCACCAGGTTGCCCCAGTACACCTCCCCGAGCCCCACCACCTGGGGGTCCTGCAGCAGCTCCCGGTACACCTCGATGCTGGGTGCGCGCTCCAGGTGGGGCAGGGTCGCCGCCAGGGGCGGGAGGGTGGCGTACACGCGCGCGGGGAGGCTGTGCAGGGCCGCCAGGGCCGCACGGAGTCCCACCTCCCCCGCCACGTAAGCCAGCTCGGAGATCTCCGTGACAACACAGGTGGTGCCACCTGCCACGATGGCCGGAACGGCCGCGGCAGGGTCGTACCGAGCGCCGAACAGATGGGTATGGCCGTCCACGAGACCGGGTACCACCACCTGTCCGGCTGCGTCCAGCACGTCTGTGTGGGCGTCCACCAGACCTTCCGCTTTGGGCCCCACGTAGGCCACGCGCTCGCCCTTGACCGCCACCACCCAGTTCTCCAGGAGTTCACACGTATAGACGTCCAGGACGGTGCCTCCTATGACCAGAAGATCGGCAGCGGCCTTCCCCTGGGCCACCCGCATGAGTTCCAGACGCCAGCTGCTTGAACGCATCCGCGCGTCCTCCCGCCCGGGTTTTCCGCTCCATCGTACAATGAGCCCGTGAACCCCATCCTCATCCAACTGGGCCCATGGGCCGTACGGTGGTACGGCCTCATGGTGGCGGCTTCCGTGCTGGCGGGGATCGTGTTGACCCGCCGGGCGGCGCCTCTGGTGGGGCTGCCCCGGGATCTGCCCGACCGCGTGGCCTTCCCGTTCGTCCTGGCCCTGGTGGTCGGGGCACGCCTGGGCTACGTTCTCTCCCACCCGGCTCCGTACCTGGCGGAGCCGTGGGAGGTCCTGCGGGTCGACCACGGCGGGCTCGCGTCCCACGGGGCCATCGCCGCGGGGCTCCTGTACGCCGCGTGGCTGGGCCGCCGGGAGCGGATCTCCATGTGGTCGTTCACCGACGCCTGCGCCAGCTGGATTCCCCTGGCCAACGCCCTGATCCGCTGGGGCAACTTCATGAACGGCGAGCTGTACGGCGACCCAACGGCACTCCCGTGGGGCGTAGTGTTCCCCACGGCGCCGGACGCGCCTCGCCACCCGCTGCAGCTGTACGAGATCGGCACTTCCCTGGTCCTGTTCGTTCTGGCACAGCGCTGGCTAGTGCGTCGCCGCTATCCGGGCGAGGTGTTCTGGAAGACGCTGGCGGGCCTGTCCCTGGTGCGGCTTGCACTGGACGCGCTGCGGTCCGAACACCGCGTGCTCGGGCCCCTCACCCTCGGCCAGTTGGCCGCACTGGTGGTGCTGGTGGCCGCCGCCCGGTTCCTCGGGCGTGCCGCGCGCGACCCGGTAGGGATTCGGGGGCCGGACGCGAACTCCTAAAAAGAAAGGGGAGGAAGAGAAGACTGATCATGGATCTTTCCGCGGTGCGAGAGCGGCTGCGCGGGATGCGGGAAGAGGCCGAGCGCACGCCGCTGCGGTTCGGGTTTTCCGGAGACCGCTACGATCCGGCGCTGGAGGCCTTCGCCCGGGGCGTGCGTGAGGTCTTCGAGCGTCACGGCCACCGCTTCCTGGAGGAAGCGGACGGCTCCCTCCGGCTGGTGTTCAACTTCGTGAACCCCGCCCGGCCTCGCGCCTACCGGCGCCGGGCGAAGGCCACCTTTGTGGTGGCGGTGGCGCTGGCGGTGGAGAAGCCGCCGGACGTGCTGCGGGCCGCGTACCCGCTGCTCGTGCGGTCCCTGGCGAACCTTTGCATCTACCTGGTCCGGTCCCCGGAGGGCCTGCGCACGTACTTCGTGACGCTGGAGCAGGGGTACTACGGGGTCCCGGGCTCTCCCGAAGAACCCGGGTACTTCGAGCGGGTGTACGAGCGACTCCAGCCGCTGGCGTGCTCGCAGCTCGTGATCGACAACGTGTTCGAGGCTGATTTGCCGCCGGAACTCTGGGAGGGCGACGACCTCACCCGTCAGCTTGCGGAGGCCGGAGCGCGCCTGGACCGGCTGGGGCTCCTGCCCGCGCCGTTCCCCATCGATCAACTTCTCTCCCCCCGGGACCTACGACACATCGAGCTCCTGTACGGCATCGGCGGGCTCAGCTACGGCAATCTCAGCGTGCGCAAGGACTCGGAGCGGTTCTGGATGAGCGCCAGTGGCGTCAACAAGGCGAACATGCGGATCGTGGGCCGGGACATGCTGCTGGTCAAGGGATTCGACCCCGAGCGGGCCGCCATGGTCCTGAGCGTGCCCCCGCACGTGCAGCCCCGCCGCGTCTCGGTGGACGCCATCGAGCACTGGATGATCTACACCGAGCACCCGCAGGTGGGCGCCATCGTGCACGTCCACGCGTGGATGGAGGGTGTCCAGTCCACGCTGGTGAACTACCCCTGCGGCACGTTGCAGCTGGCGCAGGCGGTGGCGGATCTGGTCCGGCAGGCTCCGGACCCCGGACGCGCGGTGGTGGGGCTTAAAAACCACGGGCTCACCATCACGGGCCCCCACCTGGGCGACATCCTGGACCGGCTGGAGCGGAGCTTCATCCGCCAAGTCCCGATGGAATGAGCCGACGGGATGCAGGCGCTCGTGTTCCACCCCAGCATCCCGCGCTACCTTCTAACGCGGGCGGTCGGCCAGCTGTGGCCCGCCGCCTACTGGGGTCCTCTGGCGCCCATCGCCCTCTGTCAGGTGCCCGATCCACCTCTTCCCGGGCCGGACTGGGTCCGCGTCCGGGTCCGTCTTGGAGGCATATGCGGGAGCGACCTGCACTTGTTGACCCTACAGACCAGCCCCGCTGCGTCCGCCTTTGCCTCCTTTCCGTTCGTGCCCGGGCACGAGAACGTGGGGGTGGTGGTGGAGGCAGGGCCGGATGTCCGCGACCTGCGGCCGGGAGGGCGGGTGGTGGTGGAGCCCGTCCTCCCCTGCCGCGTCCGTGGCCTGGCAGAGCCGTGCGCGGCGTGCGCCCGGGGCGACTACCACCTGTGCGTACGGACCACGGAGGGCCACCTCAGCCCCGGGCTCATGGTGGGCGCCTGCCGGGACACGGGCGGGAGTTGGGGGGAGACGTTCGTGGCACACCGCTCGCAGGTCCTGCCCGTACCGGAAGGGGTGTCGGACGAGAACGCTCTGTTGAGCGAGCCCGCCGCGTGTGCTCTGCACCCGCTCCTCCGGCACCCCCCGCGCGACGGAGCCACCGTCCTGGTCGTGGGCGGAGGTGCCATCGGACAAGCGGTGGTGGCCTGCGTGCGCGCGCTGAGGCCCGAAGCGCGCGTGCTGGCACTGGTCAAGTACCCGCACCAGGCCCACATGGCGCGGCGGCTCGGCGCAGACCACGTGGTGCTGCTGCGGGGTCGAGACGGGCACTACGACGAGCTGGCGGAGCTGCTGCGGGCCCGGCTGCTGCGGCCGATGCTCGGCAAGCGGGTCGTGGCGGGTGGGGCGGAGTGGGTGGTGGACTGTGTGGGCTCGGGCCGCAGCCTCGACGACGCCTTCCGGCTCGCTGCGCCGGGGGGGACTGTGGTGGTGCTCGGGTTGGCTTCTTTTCCGAGAGGTGTGGACTGGACGCCTGTGTGGCTCAAGGAGCTCCGGGTGGTCGGGAGCTACACCTACGCCGTGGAGCGGTGGGAGGGGCGAACGGTGCGGACGCTGGAGCTGGTGCTGGACTGGATGGCCCAGGGCCGGCTCGATCTGGGCGCCCTGGTTACCCACCGGTTTTTGCTTTCACGCTACCGCGACGCGTTTCGCACCGCGCTCGGCAAGGCGCAGGCCAACGCGTTCAAGGTCGCCTTTGAGTTCCCGTGAGCGCAGGATAAGGGGGGTGCCGTGCACGGCTTAATCCGGAGGGTGGAGGAAGTGGCAGAGCGACCTGTGGATCATTCGCAGGGCGCGCGGGTGCAGGTCCTGGTGGGTCCGTTGGAGGGGGCAGAGAACTTCGTGCTCCGTAAGTTCACCCTGGAGCCGGGCGGGGTCATCCCCTGCCACCGGCACCCGGTGGTGGAACACGAACAGTACGTCCTCTCGGGCCGCATCCGCCTTCAGCTGGGCGAGGAGGTGCGGGAGGTAACCGCGGGTGCGGTGGTGTACATCCCGGCCGGTGTGCCCCACCGGTACGAGAACCCCGGTCCGGAGCCTGCGGAGTTCCTGTGCGTGGTGCCCCACACCGCGACGTACGAGACCGAGTGGATGGAGGACGTGCCCTCTGCGGTGCGTGCGGGCTGCTAGCGCAACCGACGCAACTCCCTCGCGGCCGGCGCATGGGGCCGGACGCCCACCACCCGCCTGTCCGCCCAGCCGGAGGCGGCCGCATCGCTGCCTGAGCCGTCCCGCCGGGTTAGCTCAAAGCGCAGGTCGTCCGGGAGGAGAAAGTAAAGGATCCCCGCGCCGCGAGCATCCTGGCGCTGCGTCGTTCTTTCACCGGCCGCCCTTCCTTCAAAACCGGACCCTACAGTCCCCGCTGCTCTTGCAGTACCACCTCGTAGCGGAGACGCCCCTGCTCTCGTATCCGGGTCGAGAGGGCCAGCGGCGAGCGCCCGGAGATACAGCTTTCCATCACCGTTTCGCTCCTCCCTCCCTCACCCGCCTCCAGGCGTACGAGCGAGCCCGGTAACCCAACTTCCCGGCAGCGGTCCACCACCTTGACGCTCATGTAGGTCCCGTCCGGCTGGCGGAACTCCCAGCCGCTCCCCGCAGCCAGAGGGTGGTCGGCGAAAGCGGAAGCATACCACGGCGCAAAGACCGTAGACGACGCCACCGTGAGCAACGGCACGGCTACCGGACTGCCGGACGTGGCGGCCGCGATCATGATACTGGCCGGGTTGGCCACGGTCTCCGTCGGCCCCGTCTGCCGGAAAGAGAACCTGCCCCCGTCCAGTTCCCCTTCCCAGATGGCTTCCACCTGGCCAGCACCGGCCGGCTTCAACTCCAAGCTGAACCAGCCTTTCTTGGTCCCTCCCTCTTCGGACAGGGCCAGGGAGTATTTGAAGTACTGGCCCGCACGAAACTGGAAGGGCAACCACCGCTCGGCTGGCTCCTTCTCTTTCCCGCATCCCCCCGCGGCGAGCCCCAGCGCCAAAACCCCCGCCACCGTGCAGAGGAGGGGTTTCCGCAACGTTTTTCCCCTCACGGCCTTTCCCCCTCACCATTCGGGACGCGTTACGATCACCGCGCGCGTCCTGACGTCTCAATCCACCGTCGCCCCCAAGCGCCTCAGAGACGAAGCGCAGCGGGACGAAGGTGCGTTTCGCACCCGGCTGCGTGTCCACGACCGATCTCCTGCCCGTCCATGAAGATCGGGATCACCTGCTGCGACTGCCGAGGAAGGCCGTCACCGTCCTGCCCTCGAAACGGTAGATCCGGTTGGCTTCGACGACGAGGTTGACGCTCGTCCCCGGGTTGGCGCCCACCTGCAGATCCCGGCCGTTGGCCGCAGAGGCTGCCCGCAGGTTCCCGGCAAAGAGCCGGTACAGCACCTGACGCTCATCGGCGTAGAAGCTGCGGCTGAATTCGCCGGGCAGATCCCGTCGCCAGACCACCCGGCCCGGGCCGGCCTCCAAAGCCACCAGGCGCCAGACCAGGTTCCCGGCCGCGTTTCGGTACCGCTCGCCCGTGAAGATGCGCCCCTGGGGCGAGACAGCAAAGGGCTTGGGTTCGCTGGCCGGCGTCTCATAGCGCCACCGCTCCTTGCCGGTGCGAAGGCCGAAGGCGAAAAGAGCGTTCTTCGGAACGAAGGGGTCCCGGCCGTAGTCCAGGTCGTAGGCCTTGACCCAGGAAAGGAGCAGCCCTTGCCGTCCGTCGATCCGGTGACTCCCCCACATTGTCCACTTGCGGTGCCAGAGGATCTTCCCCGTCCGGCCATCGAGAACCAGGAGGGCATCCGGAGCCGAGCCCTGGTTAACTACGGCCACCACCGGCCCTTGGGCGTCCTCACCGGCCAGAAAGAAGTTCCAACCCAAAGACCAGCCGTAAGGAGCCTCCCCGTAGGCGGCCTTGACCTCCGCCGGCACGTCCCGGGCATCCAGCTTCCAAAGCATCTTCCCCGTACCGCCATCGAGCGCCACGAGGCTTCCGGGGTCGCTGTCCAGGGCGAAGAACACCACGCCGCCCGCCGTCCGCACCTGAAAGGAGCTCAAGTCATCGGGCTGCGGCCGGCCGCACCGGTCGTCAGCCAACTCCGGGTAACTACAACGGTTCCACTCCCACAGGGTCACCGCCGCACCGAGCCGGAAGCCGATCACCCGGTCGTCGTCCCGCTGGGCAACGCCGATGAAGCCCGGCCCCTGCCCCGGGGGTAAGGAGACGATCACCGGCGGGGCGAGAAGCGAGACCTCCCGCCGCCACTTCTCGGCCTTGAGGTCGCGGTCGAGGGCGACCAGATACCGTTTCCCGGCGGCGGCATCTTTGATCCCTACCAACACCATGCCCCCGCCCGCCGCCCAGCGACCCTCCTCCGGGCCGTGGTAACCACCCAAGATCTGAGATCCTGGCGGGAAGGTAAACGTGGGCCCCGGATGGAGCGGTAGCCACAGGCCGGAGAGATTGCCTGCAGCAGCGCGCGCCGTCTCTCCCGGCCACAGCGTCGATAGGGCCAAGACCAGAATCACCACCAGCTTCCCCGCCATTTTTAGATCCCTGCCATTCTCTCCGTGTGCTTTTTCGCATGCGGCTCTTCTACCTGAGCAGGTTGTAGGGTCAAACGTCAACCTGTCAAGTTCGGTCTTGATCTGATCCACGGCGCCAGTTGGAAACTCACCCGCCCGATCTCCATAGGTCCCCGGACGCTACGTCCCAAAACGCGCCGCTAGTAGTCGGCGTTCGCCTTCCACCCCCGCAACACCTCAGGACCAAACAGTCCGGCCTGCCGGTGCTCCCCAAGCCGGTAGCTCCGCCTGCAATGTTCATGACTGTCGTACCGCAGCCGGTCCAGGAAGGCCGTGGCAATGACCGCGCGGTTCAATACCTCCAACCGGCGAAGCCCTCGTTGCAGGTCAGCATGATGCTGGCCTCTCCTAGCGACCGCAGATCGGAATGAACGAGGCCTTCAGGCTCCCCACGTGGCATGGCCAGACGCCGGACCCGTCCATGATCACAAGCTCCGGGGCCCGATCCACTCGGAACCTGCGATCCAGCCGAGGGCCGCCCATCGCCCCGTCCCTGCGGAACGCGGCCACCCTTTTTCCCCGCCGCACGAGCTACCGCTCCGACCCGCCTGCCCCGCTCGTCAGGCCCCCATGCTCAGTCGACAGCCACGCAACCCCACCAGCCCCGGAAAGATCCTACCATCTATTCCCCTGTCACCCATTCAATCGCCCCAACTCCACCTCTCCGCCTTTAAGGACCAACAGCAGATAATCCCAGTTTGCGCTCAGCCAGGCGGGGGGCTGATAGCCAAACCCTCCCGTTATCCCCTCCAGTCTCCTGTCCATCCGCCATGCTACCTCTCCCATTCCGAGATCCCACACGAACAATCGCGATTCCCCCACAGTCCCCCGCCGGGGGGAATGACTCCCGGATCATACAGAGCCGCCACCCATCTCTTGTCAGGAGACAACGACACCAGTTTATGAAAGTACACCCTGTGCCGCTTGAGAAGATCAAAGCCGTTCATCTTCATGTCGTACGCCCGGCCTTCCCCCAGATCCACTCTCGCCAGCGTTCCGTCCATCTTTGCCACAAACACATCCCCCTTTGAAGTTACAAGAAGCGATCTCCCCCCATAGCTGTTAAACCCGAACCTCCGCATCGTCTCCCTCTCCCAGTCGTACACCACCAGTTCCTTCCAAGTCAGAACGAGCAGTCGTTCATCCAACAACGCGACATCCGTCATCGCGATCCCCTTGGGGATCTCCACCTTCACCTCCCTAATGGCCAGAAACTCCGGGAGAACGGGTTTGCGCTCCCCGGCCCCCTCCGGAGGAAGTCTGTACAGTTGGAATACCCCGTTCTCCTTTGTCACAAACATGTAGGCGCCACTGGGAGAAAAACCGAAAGGATGCCTACCTTCTACCCTACCCCGAAAGGTCACGTCACCCTTCAGCTGATAAACCGCGATCCCTCCCCTCTCGGTTTCTAGCCCCACAAATCTGCCATCTCCAGATGCCCTCATTTGTACCGCTCCCGTAGGCATGCGTTGCCACGCTTCTGGCCCGTACGTCTCCGCTACATCCACAACCACCTTCCTCTCTACTCCTTCGCCCGACACGAACACCAATCCCGCCCCCGTGACCACGGGCGCGTTGAGGACGTATCTTCTACCGAGAGCATAAGCAATCTGCATGCCTACTCTCGATACCATGTTAAAGAATTCAGACACTATGGCGTAGAATGGGAAACGCGGAAGGAAAGGCTCCACCTGCCTTTGAGACTCCTTCGCTTTTGCTTCGAGCTCTTTCCACTGCCGCTCGAACTCCTCAATTCTCCGCGCTTTCTCTTCCTCCGTGGCAGGCCGCGTTTCTTCAAAGTAAGACACAACGGTTCCGTTGTTAAGAAGGACAGCCGTTATCGCCTTTCCGGAAAACCAGACTTTTCTATATTCAAACCGATCCGACCTCCTGTACCCCGCGCCAAGAGCCGTCCCGCTGGCCAACGCGAGAGAGATCACACACAATACCCCCATTCTGCCCAATCCGTTCATCCGCATCCCCCCAATCCAACCGCGCGATGTGTGCACTGTGCCAGTTTGTCCATCGGCTTTGCGGGTCAGACTTGTAGACTTCATGCGGGCTGCCCTGCTCGCGCACCATCGTACGCAAGAGCTCCTCTCCCGGGGGCCGCGCAAGCCCCAGCAGATGCTCAGCCTGCGGCGGTGGGGAGCTTGCGGATTCGCCCATCCCGCAGCGCCACCACCCGCTGGCGCGCCCGGCCGCGGTCCGATCCCGACTCCGCCAGGCAGAGGCACCGACGGGCGCGCCGCCGATCACCCCCAAGGAGAGTTCATCAGCAATCCACCGGGGCGGCCCGTTCAACTCACGGAATCGTAAGCTCGACCGCCGCGGTCAGGCCCGCACCTCCTGCCGCTGGAACAGCACGTAGGTGGCCGCGAACAGCAGGATCACCACCGCCACCAGTGCC
>VAPR01001527.1_pt1 | contig 11097 bp, 10 predicted proteins | sample 3380701 | NCBI WGS metagenome assembly VAPR01 (sample SAMN11536904, study PRJNA540576) | hot springs metagenome | isolation source: hot spring wet sediment | place: Spain: Lobios | collected 2014-01
TCCCTTAATGGACTGGAAATAGCCTCACAACTGTCTTCAAGAAATACAATACGAGGGGGATTGTTATGAAAAGCATTTTGTTGAAACAAGCCATGATCTTGACGATGCGAGAAGGGGAAAAACCGTTTGTCGGCGACCTTTTGATTAGGGGAGAGAGGATCGAGGCGATCTCATCTGCCATCGACCAACCAGCTGACGAAGTGATGGATGCCCGTCACATGGCGGTGATGCCCGGACTGATCAACGCCCACAACCACAGCCCGATGTCGCTGCTTCGGGGCTTCTCTGACGACCTGAAGCTGATGGACTGGCTGGAGAAAAAAATGCTGCCGGCTGAAGCCAGAATGAATGAAGAGGACATCTACTGGGGAGCGCAGTTGGCCATGGCAGAAATGATCAGCTCCGGCACCACCACCTTTGCCGACATGTACATCCACATGGACGCGGTGGGGCAGGCCGTGCTTGACAGCGGCATGCGCGCATCGCTGACCCGGGGACTTGTCTTTCTCGAGGACGACGGGGGAAAACGAATGCAGGAAGCGATCGACCTGGTCGACAAATGGTCCGGTGCGGGTGCAGGCAGAATTACCACGATGTTCGGGCCGCATGCGCCATATACCTGCCCTCCGGAGCCATTGTCGGAGGTGATCGCTCTGGCCCGCCAGCGCCGCGTTCCGATCCACATCCACCTGGCCGAGACGAAGGAAGAGGTGGTCAAAATCCGTGAGAAGTACAACCAGACGCCAACAGAATACCTGTATCATCTCGGGCTGTTTGAACAGAATCACGTCCTGCTCGCACACAGCGTTCACCTGACGCGAAAAGACATCGGCTACCTGCGGGGCATTCGTGGCGGGGTGGCCCATAATCCGGTGAGCAATCTGAAGCTGGGCTGCGGCATTGCGCCCGTGACGGAAATTCAGCAGCAGGGTATCACTGTAGGGCTTGGAACCGACGGGGCAGGCAGTGCCACGACGCTTGACATGTTTGCCGAGATCAAAGCAGCTGCCTGGCTGCAGAAACTGGACTACGGCGATCCTACCCGTCTGTCGGCGGAGCAAGCGCTGCGGATGGCCACCATAGAAAGCGCAAAGCTGTTGGGGATTGACCATGAGGTAGGGACACTGGAACCAGGGAAAAAAGCGGATATCATCATGCTTGACCTGAACAAGCCGCATCTGCAGCCGGTTCACAACCTGGTCTCGCTTCTTGCATACAGCGCGGTTGGCGGAGATGTGGACACCGTCATCATCAACGGACAGGTGGTGATGCGCAACCGACAGCTGCTCACCATCCCTGTGGAAGAAATGCTTCACCAGACTGCGAAGCGGGCTGCCCGTCTCGTGGAGGGTTTGTAAAAGGAGAAGGCACCTGCATCATCAAACAGGTGCCTTCCCTCTATTTCTTCAGCATGTGAAATACTTGTTCGACGTCTTTGTCCCCTCTGCCTGAGAGATTAACGATGATGATTTGATCCTGGCTCATGGTCGGAGCCAGCTTGCACGCGTATGCGACTGCGTGCGAGCTCTCCAGTGCCGGCAGAATCCCTTCTGTTCTGGAAAGAATCTGGAATGCCTCCAGCACTTCTTCATTCGTTACCGTGCAGTACTCGGCACGCCCCGACTCCTTTAGATAGCTGTGCTCGGGCCCGACACCCGGATAATCCAGTCCGGCCGCGATGGAGTAAGTGGGCTGCGGGTTTCCGTCTTCATCAAGCAGCACCAGACACTTGAACCCGTGAATCACGGCAGGAACACCGTGGGTCAAGGTCGCTGCCTGATCCGGTTCCACACCGATCAGACGAACCTGCTCATCCTGCAGATAGTGGGCAAATGCTCCAATCGCATTGCTTCCGCCGCCCGTGCAGGCGATTACCGCATCAGGCAGTCGACCTTCTTTTTCAAGTATCTGGCGTTTCGATTCCTCGCTGATGATGGATTGGAAATACTTCACCATGGTCGGGAATGGATGGGGGCCTACCGCCGATCCCAGCAGATAGAAGGTATTTTGATAGTTGGCTACCAGATCGTTTAACGCTTCATCCACAGCTTCCTTTAATCTTCCCTGCCCTGTGGTTACCGGTATGACTTTGGCCCCCAACAGTTCCATCCGAAACACGTTCAAGGCCTGCCGTCTGGTATCTTCCGCTCCCATGTAGATCGTGCAGTCCATATTGAACATGGCACAGGCCGTCGCAGTGGCCACCCCATGCTGACCTGCACCTGTTTCCGCAATCACCCGTTTGGCGCCCATGCGCTTGGCCAACAGAATTTGCCCGATCACGTTGTTGATCTTGTGGGCTCCTGTGTGGTTGAGGTCTTCCCGTTTTAGATAGATTTTTGCTCCTTGCAGCTTTTCCGTGAGGTTCCTTGCGTAGGTGAGCGGGTTTTCTCTACCGACGTACTCTTTGAGATAGTAGAGATATTCCTGTTTGAAGTCCGGATCATCCTTAAACGTTTCGAATTGCTCCGCTAAATCATCTAGCACCTCTTGCAATTCCGGCGGTACAAAACTTCCGCCAAACTGACCGAAATACCCTTTTTCAAACGGTACGGTACTCATACACCAGTTCCTCCTCACAGTCAGCTTCTGGATTACCCCATCACCATTCATTTTAGTACGGCTCGTCCAATAAATGTCAATCAATTTTATAATTTTCTGAATAAAATGGTAGTAAGCCAAAAAATGGTAGAATCTCCTTTCAACCTCTATCCAAACGGCGATCAAGCATATAACGCACTCGCCGTATATGTTTGCAAAGAGTATTCCGGCGAACTGCGAAAATGTGAGGAAGAGAGTCTCGAATTGCGTTTTTTCTCACTTGATGATTTGCCCGAGCTGTCGTACATATCGGGAAAAGTCATTGACCATTACATCAAGAATCACCATGCTTACAATCTCGTAAACCTGGGATGAACAAAAGGGTGTCCCTTCAGAGGTAAAGGGACACCCTTTCTGATTCTGCTATTCTTTTTTAAAACGCCCAATTCCCGTTTCGGAACAACGGCTCTCTTGTTCCATCGGCCGTTTCGCCATCAATGTTCATGTCTGCCGACCCAATCATGAAATCAACATGCGTCAGGCTGGTATTCAATCCTCGCTCTTCCATGCCTTCACGGCTCAGGCTCGCCCCACCCTCGACGCAGGTAGGGTAAGCATTCCCGATGGCCAAGTGGTTGGAGGCATTTTCATCAAAAAGCGTTTCAAAGAAGATGAGATTCGATTGCGAAATGGGAGAGTGGTGCGGCACCAGGGCTACTTCCCCCAGGTAATGCGATCCCTCGTCCGTTTCGATCAACTTTTTCAACACCTCATAGCCCGCTTCGGCAGTGAAGTCAACAATTCGTCCTTTCTCAAAGGTCAAGGTAAAGTTTTCGATCAGATTGCCGTTGTAGCTTAACGGTTTGGTGCTGCGGACCACGCCGTTCACTCCTTCTTTCAGAGGAGCGGTAAATACTTCTTCCGTCGGCATGTTGGCCATAAAAGAGTCTCCCTTGGCATTGACGCTGCCTCCCCCGATCCAAATATGGCGAGGGGGAAGCTCAACGGACAGGCGGGTTCCGGGAGCATCGTAGTGCAGGAAGCGATATTGCTTTCCGTTCAAATAGTCAACTTTTTCGTTAAGTGCAGCGTGGTGCTCTTTCCATGCTGCTACGGGATCTTCCTGATCCGAGCGTGTAGCGCGGAAAATGGCGTTCCAAAGCGCCTCTGTTCGCTCGGACTCCGGTAGGTTCGGGAATACCATGTCCGCCCATGCCGGAGAAGGTACTGCAATCACCGACCAGCTGACCCGATCGGACATGGTGTAGCTTCTGAACTGATACAGGGCTTCCCCTGCCGTTTTTCTCGCCGTTGCCAGCCGCTCCGGATCAACCCCTTTCAGCAGGTCCGGATTTGCTGAAGTGATGTACAGAAATGCCGCCCCGTTCTCCGCCATCTCCTCCAGCCCTTTCGCCTTCCACATGGGAAACTCTGTAAACGCTTCGTCCGGGGCCAGATCGTATTTCATGCGGGTCAGTTCGTCGTCATTCCACTCGATATGTACGTGCTTGGCCCCTGCTTCGTACGCTTTTCTCGCCACCTTCCGGACAAAATCAGCGGAAGAGACGGCGGCTGTCACCACCAGGGTTTGGCCCGGCTGAATGTTGACGCCGACTCTCACAGCCAGCGTCGCGTATCGGTCCACCATTGTCTCGAACGTGTTCATTTTGTACCTCCTGCATCGATTTGTGATTATCGTTCCATCTGCCTGCGGAACTCACTTGCACTCATCCTGTAACTCTTCCGAAAAGCCCGTTCAAAAGCGCTCAGACTGCCAAATCCCGCCTCGAAGGCGATGCTGGTGATGTCCAGCCTGGTCTTTTTCAGCAGAGAGGCGGCTCGGCTCAACCGCACTTCGGTATGATACTGGCTGGGAGTCTGTCCTGTCTTTTCCCGAAACAGCCGGATCAAATGATACTTGCTCAACCCTGACACCGCTGTCAGCCTGTCAAGCGTGATTTCTGACGCTGATTGATCATGGATGTACTCGGCGACGCGTCTCACCACCGGATGCAGGAGGGCGGAACCGGGCGGGACCGGCTTGACCGCATGTGAGCCGTCATGCAGCGTCAACAGCAAGTTCGCCATCTCCCACTCCAGCTCTTGCAGCTCCAGCGTTTCCATCGGCCGCTGCATGGTCTGAATCACGGCCCTCTCTGCCAACTGCCTGAAAGCGTCCGTCGCCCCTTCTCCCCACGGGGAAAATTCTACTGGCGCCGAAGGGCGTTCCGTCCGATCAGCCAGTACCTTCTGCAATAAGTGATGGTGGAAAAAGATCAGCATCATCCTGGCCGTCTCTTCGCCGGCAAAATGACGGTGCCGATATCCCGGAGAAAGCACCAGCCGCTGCTGCCCGTCCACCCGCCTCACCTCGCTGTTGCACTGCATCTGTGGCGTGCCGATCAGAGGGATGCTGATCTGGTAGAAATCGGTATGTTCGTGCAAATCGTCGGAAGAATGCGCCTCCACTTGATACAAGGTGATGGCGCTGCTCTCCATCTGCAATGATAGTAGTTTCGTAACCGACATGATCGCTGCCCCTCCCTTCTACCGCAACATTCGCCGAGCCATTTCCCTGTCGATCCACCATAATGATGGCGGAGGTGTACCGCAAGATGAATTTTGCCTTGTTTCGCGACCGTAATTTTTTTCTGTTTTTGACACGGGAGTCCCTTTCCCTTTTCGGAACCATTTTTCTCAACATTTCACTGGCGCTCTACACTCTGAGTCTGACCGGTTCCGCGGGAAAATTTGCATCCGTACTCGCTTTGGGACTCCTTCCTCATCTGCTGCTGGGCATGTTTGCCGGCGCCATCGTCGACCGCCTGGACAAGCGGAAGCTGCTCCTGTGGCTGGATATCAGCCGCTGTGCGTTTTTGCTGCTGCTGTTTCTCTACTCGACCTTGGCGCCGATTACAGAACCTGTGATCTACATCACCGTGCTCTTTTTTGCCACGTGTGACTTGTTCGTCTACCCCGCGTTTTCCACCTTGCTGCAGTCCATCGTGAAAAAGGAGGATCTCACTGACGCCAATGCTCTGGATACGACCGTGGTGGAGACCGTGCGGATACTTGCTCCGTTTTTGGGCACGCTCGTGTACAGCATCAGCGGCCTCGGGGTCGTACTGCTCATCCACGGTCTGATCTCCTTCGCCTCGGCAGGAGCCACGTTTTTCATTGCCACCCCTGCGGCGGAAAAACGAGCCTCGACTACTACCATTTTACAGGATGTATGGGCAGGTTTACAGCTTTTTACAAACGATGTGCGCATTGCCTCACTGGTGGCTAACGGCATCCTCACCCATATCTTTCTATTCCCGTTCGTGATGGTCGGTTTTCCGTTTATGATCAAGCAAATCTTTCACGGCAGCGACATCGATTTCGGGGTGGTGGAAAGCATTCAGACGGCCGGCTCGCTCCTTTCCATTTTTGCCGTGGCCTTTTTGCAGAAGCGCTTCTCCATCTCTGAAAATATCGGGCTAGGCATCGTCGGGTTGCTGGTCGCCGTCCTTCCGCTGGTTCTCCTGAAAAGCCCGACGTTCCTGCAGCTCCTGCATCTGGAGCCGCTTCTAGTGGTGTTGTACTTCGGCGGCGTCAGCTTTTTTCTGTTCCTCATGTTCGGTACATACGGAGTGTTTTTCCGCACGTTTTACCAGCAAACGATTGAGACGGCCATGCTCGGACGATTCGTCTCGATCATGGCGATGCTGTTTGCTGTTGGGCGCCTGGCCGGTTTTCACCTGTACGGTTTCTTGTTTGACTCGCCCGACCTGTTGTACCCGATCGTCGCATTAGGTGTGGGGATGGTTCTGAAACTGCTGGTGCACATCCCTTTTCTGCAGGTGGAGCAAAGCAAAAAAGCCAGCGCCTGACGCTCAGACGCTAGCTTCTGTTACTCCTCTTCATCCGCCGTATTTACCATGATAAAGGCGACCTGTGTCAGTCGGGCATAAAAGTAGTCGCGCCCATATCCTTCCAGACCAATCTCGTCCATTGCTTCTTTCATGCAGGCGAGCCATGCTCTCGCTCGCTTCGGCGTGATCGGAAAAGGGAGATGCCGGTGGCGCATGGCAGGAGGACCGTACTGCTCGCTGTAGAGCGGTGGTCCGCCAAGGAACTGCGTCAGAAACAGGTACTGCTTCTCCATGATCGATTCGATTCCGTCCGAAAACAGCGGGCTTAGATCCGGGTCTTTCAGGACGCGGGGATAAAAGGCCTCCACCAGCCTTCTCACCGCTTCTGCCCCGCCAATGTGTTCATACAGCGTTTGCGTGTGCGGTTCACTCATGACCTTTACACTCCTCGTTTGGAAAGAAGGTTGCACATTCATGATAGCACGCTGTATGGTGTGGATACTGTGACCAGGATCACATTTAGAGGCGGATGATTTCGCCCGGTTTCATTGCTTTACCTTCGATTTTCCTGTCGGCCAGCTGCGCGACGAAGGCATCCCCATCCTGCTCGATCGGCGGGAACGTATTGTAGTGGATCGGCACAACGAATTTCGCCTTGACCCACTCCGCTGCTGTCAAAGCATCTTCAGGACCCATGGTAAACATGTCTCCAATCGGCAGGAAGGCAACGTCAACCTGATTCATTTCGCCAATCAGCTTCATGTCTCCAAACAGACCGGTATCCCCTGCATGGTAGATCGTCTTGCCGCCCATGGTGACGAGGAAGCCCCCGGGCATTCCCATGTAGACAATCTGCTGCTGCTCGTCCATGACCACGCCAGAGCTGTGGAAGGCTTGCGTCATTTTTACGCGGCCGAACGGAAATGAGACAGATCCGCCCAGATTGATGCCCATTACTTTGACTCCCTGCCAGCTCAAGTAATTGGCCAGTTCCCACGTCGCCACAATCGTGGCGTCGTTTTGTTTCGCCAGTTCTACTGCGTCCAGAATGTGATCCCGATGGCCGTGCGTCAGCAAAATATGCTGTACCCGAATGTCGGCCACGCGGGTAGTCGCTTGCGGATTACCGGAAATAAACGGGTCGATGATCAGTGAGTGTCCTTCATTTGTGAGCTGCACACAGGAGTGACCGTGATATTGAATCTCCAGCATCGTATCTACCTCACTTTATCTCAATTTTGATTTCGATTTGTTTCACCATGATTATAGTTGGAAAACAAACCCATGTCATCTGGAATTGAAATTCATGTTTCATTTGTAATTATTGTGGAAAAAGAATAGGGAGAATTCTTTGGCATTTCCTTTCAGAAAGAAGGTCGGTAACATGAGATTCAAAACCGTTAAAGGACGTACCCTTGGCATTATTCTCCCGGTTCTCGTTACTACACTCTCTCTCATTCTCGGAAGCTCGTACTTCTATGCGAAATCACTTCTTAGCGCGGAAATCGAGCAGAAGATGGACAGACAGATGAACGAGACGATCAACGCGATACACGCAGAATTTGAAGCCCACAGCAAATTGGTGCAGGCCTTGGCACGAACCATCGAACCCCATGCACTCTCCCACTCGCTTGATACCTACCATTCCCTCTTCACAAGCGCGCTGGCAGCCAACGAAGCCACGTTTGGCATGGGGATTTTCTTCGAGCCGAATGCCTACCGGCCACAGGACAAATACTTCTCCACCTACGCTTACCGGGATAAAGGGAAAGTGACCGTCACGGAAGACTACAGCGATCCTTCCTATGACTATCCCAACCAGGATTGGTATAAAGCAGGGGCGAAAGCAACCAAGCCCGTCGCCTTTACCTCTCCCTATCTCGACACGACGATCAATGTCACGATGGTTACCGCCAGTGTTCCCATCTACGATTCAAATAAAAAGCTGCTGGGGGTAGTGACGGGTGACATCAGTCTGGATCGAATTCAGCAGATGGTCTCCGGAATCCAGGTGGGCCAAGCCGGCTATGCTTTTCTGGTCGATGACAATGGCACCTACCTCGCTACTCCTGACACATCCAGCATCATGAAGGGCAACGTTGCGAAGGATGCGAATCCCTCCCTGGCCCAGGCAGGTGCTGCAATGTTGCAAAACGAGCAGGGAGTGACAGAATTTCAGGACTCTCGCGGCGTCAACCATCTCTATTATAAAAAGCTCAAAGATACCGGCTGGAGACTGGCCCTCGTCATCCCAAACAGCGAACTTTACGCTCCGCTGAACAACCTCCTGATGATTCTCGGTTTGACCTGTCTCGGGGGCATCGCCGTTACCACATTGGCCATCATCCTCTACAGCAGCTACCTGACCCGCCAGATCCAGAAAGCGAACGAACTGTCCTTCGCACTGGCGGAAGGAGACTTCACTCGCAGCATCGAGGTGCAGTCACACGACGAATTCGGCCAGATGGCACGCAACTTCAATCAGATGGCAGAAAAGCTCCGCTCCTTGTTGGGCCAGGTATCGATCAGTTCCCAACAGGTGGCTGCCACCTCGGAACAGCTCACCGCAAGCGCGGAAGAGACTGGCCTCGCCGCCGATCAAATCGCCCGCTCCATCCAGGAAATCGCGATCGGTTCGGAGCAGCAGGTAACCGGCACATTGCGCGGAACCGATGCGGTACGCGAAGTGGCGGAAGGGATGGAGACCATCGCAGGCCGGATTCAATCCGTAGCTCACTCCTCTCTTAACGCGAGTGAAAAGGCGGCAGTCGGCACGCAAATTATTTCCGGTACGATCAATCAGATGAGCGTCATTCACGACCGCATCTTTTCCACGTCCGAAGTGATCAACGTACTCGGTGAGAAATCTCGCGAGATCGACAAAATCGTCTCCCTGATCAACAGCATCGCCGATCAGACCAACCTGCTCGCGTTAAATGCAGCGATTGAAGCGGCTCGCGCGGGTGAACAAGGTCGAGGCTTTGCCGTAGTCGCGGACGAAGTGCGCAAGCTGGCAGAGCAGTCGAGCGTGGCTGCCGATCAGGTTCGGGCCATCATCACCGAGATTCAGGGCGATACGACACGCGCCATCGGTACCATGAACGAGGGGACGGAAGCGATCCACGAAGGCATGTCGATGGTGCAGGAGACAGGCACCGCCTTTTCCTCCATTCTCCAGGCAACCGATGTGCTGACAAGGGAATCCCAGGAGGTATCCGCCGTCGTCCAACAGGTTCACGCCAGCATTCAGATGTTGGTGAGAAGCATGGAAGAAATCGCTGGAATCGCAGGCCAATCCTCTGCCAATACCCAAAGCGTCGCCGCTGCGGCAGAAGAGCAGAGCGCCTCGATGCAGGAAGTTTCTGCTGCATCCGCCATGCTGGCCAAAATGGCCGAAGAACTGAATCAGGCAGTGGCTGCCTTTAAACTGTAATCACCAGCAAAACCTTGGCCGAGCGCCAGGGTTTTTTGTTGTTACGCAAGCAGGAGCGACTCGCCAGGCTGCAAGGCGCACACGTCCACCTGTTTGGTCGACGCAGTCGCTGCCAGACGCTCCAGGGCATTCGGAGTTTCCATGTAGACGGGGGGATGATGGAATGTGCCGTAGTGGATCGGCAGCAGCCGTTTCGCCTGAAGAACGAGTGCCGCGGATACCGCCTGTTCCGGCGTCATGCATGCAGGTTCGTCCACGGAAACCAGCCGGGAAAACGTGAGTACCGCCCCGTTGATTGGCAGACAAGCGAGATCAAATGCTCCAAACTGATGCTGAATCATCCACCAGTAGCCATGCCACAAGGTGTCTCCGCAGTGAATCAGCTTCTTTCCCCCGCCCTGTACGACCCATGCCGCCTGGGGAGAGGCGTAGCCGTCAACCGAATGGGTGGCGGTTACCTCCAACGAACCGACCACCTCAGTCTCTCCCGCGCCCAGCCCCTTCACCTGACGGAATCCAGCCTTCCGCACCTCCTGGGCAGACGCAGCTGGAACCAGGATCGGCACCCCGTCGCCATACGCTTTCATTACCGACTCCGGATCAAAGTGGTCGCGGTGTGTATGGGTGATCAGCACCGCATCGACTCGTTCCGCTTCCGGCAAGGGAAAAAACGGCTCACGCGGAGGGCCGAACTTCTCGTTGATGCTGGCAATCGGGTCGATCAGGACAGCGGAACCTTGGTATTCGACATGGACACCCGCCCAGGTCAATTTTGTCACGTTCATGCATCCATCCCCCATTTTGCTGTATTGGCACTTTGTGGTAATTATATGAAAGTTTGTTTTAAAAAGCAACTAAGTTACATATAAAAAGAAACCTTGAAAGGTACACAGCCAAGGTTTCAAATACTGAACATCTGTAACAGCGATTACCCCCAGACACTTGCTGCATCCCTCACGTCACGAAAACGTGTAACAAGCAGGCGCCCCGCTTTCGAAGTATCCAGCGACGTATCAAGCGGCAGCCCCCGCTTTTCAGCATCTTCCGGTGCAAGCGTCTCTTCCCGGACGAGGCCTGCGTCAAAACCAAACGCTGCCGCCACTTTTGCGCAAAAGCTGTAGTAGCTTTCTTTGACAGATGGGCCAGCATGCAAAAGTCCACGAATCGGTGAGACTGCCAATTCCTGCAGCGCTTCCGCCAGGTCGTCCACGTATACGAATGTACGATACAGGTTGCTTGTCCGGACGATCGTGTCGCCGTTCCGCAGTG
>VAPR01001530.1_pt1 | contig 11078 bp, 10 predicted proteins | sample 3380701 | NCBI WGS metagenome assembly VAPR01 (sample SAMN11536904, study PRJNA540576) | hot springs metagenome | isolation source: hot spring wet sediment | place: Spain: Lobios | collected 2014-01
CGAGACGAACGAGACGCCGTGCTCCTTCAGCACCTCCCAGAACTCGTAGAAATCCTTCAGAGACCGCGAGATGCGGTCAATCTTGTACGTGACCACGACGTCAATCTTGCGGTCCCTGACGTCCTGCAGGAGTTCTTGAAGGCCCGGGCGGCTGAGATCTTTCCCAGAGTAGCCGCCATCCTCGTACACGCCAGCGAGATGCCAGCCTTTTTCTTTCTGGATTTCGATGTAGCTGGCGCATACTTCTTTCTGTCGCTCCAGCGAACTGTACTCGCTCCTCGCCTGTTCGTCTGTGGAGACTCTGGTGTAGATCGCACACCTCATTCCTGTGCCTCCTCTGGTCCCATTCTCGTCGGTCACGCGTAATCTTCCGGGTTGATCGCGGTCAGCCCAGCCCAGGCTGCGGCTTGAGCCAGCGCCCTGTCTGCGGTTACGAAGGCTCCAGTCTCCAGGCCGCGCCGTCGAGCGTTGGCGAAGGCCACGCGCGCCCCCGCCAGGTGAAGCGCGTCCAACGTTCGCAGCGCTACCGAGGGTGGACTTGTGAGGAGCATGGAAGCAGCGTCTTCTGTAACGCCCTGAGTTACCGCCAGCATCACGTACTCCCTGGCGTCAGCCACGAAGGAGCGGAACACGATGTCCCGCTGTTCCGAAGTCAAGTCACCTTCGCGCGTTCGGCGGGCCAGCGCCGACGCCAGCTCGACAGCAGCCAGCAGTGAAACCGCGACAGGCTCGGACGAGACCAGCGAGTTGACCCAACCCGAGCCTGGCTCCGGCAGGTATCGTTTGACCAGGGCGCTCGTGTCCAGATAGTGCAGCGGCATCGGGTTCAGACCCGTTCTCTCCGCTCCTCCAAAATGGTCGAAGACAGGGGAGGAGACAGCGTGGGCAGCAAGGCGACCAGCTCCTCACGGCTCGGCACTTCCTCCTCAGGACGAAACTGAGCCGGGAAGCGGCTGACCTCGATGTCAACTGTTATATCCCGCAGGGCCGTTTTGATGTGCGATAGCTGCTCCATGAGGGCGCTATTCCTTTCTGCCGCCTGATCGCTACGAGCGAGCGCCTGCGCCAGGGCCGCTACGATAGTCTGATTCAGCGAGTTGCCCGTTCGCCGGCAGGCATCCTGCAGGCGCCGGTGCAGATCGTCCGGGAGTCGAAGGGTGATCCTCGCCACTGAGCCCTCTGTGACACTATGGTGTCGCCTTAATAATAGCATCGGGCCTTGGCCGAGGCAAGCAGTCATGCGCCTTACACGTGTTAGCCACATGCCGGGGCACCATTCCCAGACGGGCCTTGCGTCTCGCGTCGGCCTTCGCAGGTGCTGTCATCCGGCGCTGCTTGGAGCCTCGCGTCACCATCAGTCCGTTCTGGCCCACCGTGTTGCTCTGGAGACCGCAACGTCGCTTCGTCAGACAGCACTGCGTACAGGTAGACGCCCTGAAGGAGGACCTCACCTATCTTCGCCAGCCTCTCTTGAGGGGGCAGGCTGTGCGACCACCGCCCACCCTGGTGGCTCTGCCCTGACGAAGTGTGGTGATCGTTCGTCACGGCCACCGCCTCCGCGCCGAACCGTCCGCGTCGTGCCACACTACGCCAAATGGACCAAGCCGGTGGAAGAGAGGGGCCACGCTGGTCAGAAACAGGGCTGGAGGGCGCGATACCTCTTCCAGAGCTGAGTCGAGGGCCCGCCGAATGACATTCTCCCGCACTGGAGAGGTGGTCACAACAAGGACGTCCGGCAGCGACCTGCCGTCAATCTGTTTCCGTGCCAGCGACGCGTAATACGCAGCGTACAGCTGGCACTTCTCCACCAGGTCCGGCAGCTTGACCGTGCCTCGGTCCCACTCCAGGTAGAAGCGCCGGACATCGCCTTGCCAGTAGACGTCTCCCGCCCCGTCGGGACGCAGCCAGTGCGTGACCTCACCGTACGTGAACCTGTGGGCCGCCTCGGAGGCGCTGAGCCAGCGGATGAGCCGTGGGCCGTTCTTGGCCCCGTCCGCTATCAGCCTGACGAAGAAGCGGTTGACGCCTACCGTGTGGTCGAGCTGGCGCACCAGCGTCTCCAGCCTGCCACCGCCCTGCTTCTTCGGCATAGACGCGGCGACAATCCCGTAGCGGGCGTAGCGACGGGGCGGGACGCCGTCCCGCGCCGCCAGCAGCTTCAGACCGAGGTCGGTCAGGTAGTAGCGACGAGGAGGTGACGCCTCGTCTTCCAGAGCCTTGTCGGTGGACTGGACGAGGCCGTAGCCAGCAAGATTGTCCAGCAGCCGCGCGGCCAACTGGCCCGAGACGCGCAGGGTCACCGCCAGGTCGTCGGTCGACAGCAGCGGGTGGTGGCCGAGCCACTCCAACGCCCGCTGCTCGGTCGGGCTGGTCACCAGCGACAGAGCGGCAAGTCGTTCCCGACTGCTGTGCCCTCGTGCTGTCTCCCCAGCAGGTTCGACGGCCTGCCTGGCCCATGCCCGCAGCGTTGAGCCGCTTGCCGACACGGTAGCCAGGGGCTCCATGTGGTTCTTCACCCCGATGGTTCCAGCCTCCGCCGGGACGGCCGGGCGCCAGACCAGGCGCTCGCAGAGGTGGGCTCGCACGGTCCCGTCGGGGCGACGCCAGACGGATCCCAGGGGTCCCCCGATCAGAGCAAGCAGGACGTCGGTGAGAAACACCGGTAGGCGGGGCGCTTGCCTGCGGTCGGAGGCCGCCAGCACGGCCCGGGCCCACTGCTCGGCCTCAGCCTCACCGGGGCAGACGACCAGGATGGGCGGGATGTCGTCGCGGCCCCACGGATGGTCGCCTTCCCGGAAGGCGCACCACGCGCTCACGCGCTTGCGGCGATGGAAGGGGGGCGCGCCGGCCCGGTCCCAAACCAAGAAGAAGGGCGCGCGCCACCGACCCCAGCGCAGGCACCCGTAGCCCTCGACTTCCGGCGGCCACCAGGCCTGAGCGGACCGCCGCAACGGCAGCGACCGGATGTCCTCGAGCTCCACTTCCTCGTCGTCCCGCACGGCAGCGACCAGCTCCGCCGCGAACCGGTTGAACCCAACCGTTGTCTCCAGCCTGGTGAGGCGCGCCAGGATTTCCTTCGTCCCCACGGAGAACGTCAGTTGAAGTTCCTGCTCGCTCAGGCCGAAGTGTTCAGCCAATCTCGGTACGCATCCATCCGTCAGGACGTTCAGGCGCTCTTCGTCCAGCTCGGGCGACGAGGCTCTGACCCACTCCGCCCAACCGAGTTTCTCCAACTCCGCGAGAACCCGGGCGACCTGAGGCTTCCTGATCCCTAGGAGGAGGGACAGTTCCTCGGCTCCCAGGAAGGGGAGGCGGGTCAGCCAACCGATGGTCTCCATCTGTAGCTGCGAGTCGCTGGTCGCCATCTCCCTCACCTCCGATCGCGCTTCTCGCTGCGCCCCTTGACCTTCGGGTTTTGCTTCGCCGTGGGCTGCGTGTCGTTTGTGATCTCCTGGTCGCCCTGCTGGGCGCTCCCCTCCGTCGTGCGGGCCTGGCCGGATGGCGCGACGGTCACGCCGCGCCGGACGAGGGCTTCCTCGATCTCCTTGGCGATGTCCTGCCTGGGCCGCCCGAACCGCTCGGCGGAACGCCGTGCCACGGCCAGCAACCGTGCCCTGTCGACGTTCGGAGGCGGGTCCAGCCGCAGGGAGAACGTGGGCAGCCGCCGACCGTCCGCCCACCAGCGGGCGTAGCACTCGAAGTCCTCCAGGGCCGTCAGGTCCGCCACCTCCAGGCCGTCGCCCAGCTCTGGCGCCAGGCAGCGGGCGTCCTGGGCGCTGACCTGGAAAACGGTGAGGCCATCGATGTTGGAGAAGACCGTCGGCCGCAGCGCCTCGTCGATGGCGTCCAGCTTGGCCAGAGATTGGGTGACCAGGACGAAGGTGGCGCCGTATTTCCCGAGTTCGCTGAGCATGCGTGGGTAGTCGGCGGCGCCCAGGGTGCTCGATTCGTCGATCAGCGCCACCAGGCGGCTCCGCTGCGCCGGCGGCAGGGCCACCTGCTCTTCCACCAAGAGTCCCAGCAGGTTGAGGACGGTCGCCCCGACCAGCGCCGCGCCCCCCTCGCCGAGAAGGCCGACCGCAGAGTTCACGACCAGGACGCCGCCCTCCCGCAGCAGCGAGCGGGGGTCGAAAGTCGAGTGCGGCTGGCCCAGCACGAGGCGCGCGGCCTCGGTAACCAGGAAGCGCCCCACCTTGGTGGTGACCGGGTTGGCCGTCTGCTGCTGCAGGGTGCGGCCGAGGCGGTCGTAGTTGTCGCGCCACCAGGCCCACAGGGTGCGGTCCGGCACCTGCTTCAAAACCTCCTCCCGGAAGTCGGCGCTGCTGAGCGTGGGCACCACGTCCAGGAGGGTGTACTGCTCCTCGCGGGGGCGGGCTTGGTTGGCCTCGTGGAGGGAGAGCAGGGCCGCCCGCAGGGCCCCCTCCATGCGCGGCCCCCAGTTGTCGGGCCAGAGGCGGTGCAGCATGGTGACGACGTTCTCGGCGGTGCGGTCCCGGCTCGGAAAGAGGGCCACGTCCAGGAGGTTGAGCCCGACGGGCCGCTCGTGGTCGGCCAGGTTCAGGTACGTGACGCGGTCTTCCAGGCCGGAGGGGACGATGCCGAGGACGGCCTCGGCCAGGTCCTGGTGGGGATCGACGACGACCAGGAGCAGCTGCTCCCGACCCGCCGCCATGCGCCCCATCAGGTAGGACGCCATGTGCACAAGGAGCGTCGACTTCCCCCGCCTCGTCTTGGCGACCACCAGGTGGTTGCGGAAGAGTAGCCCGTGCGGCAGGTACGCCGGCACACGCCGCCCCTGGTGGACGGACACGCCGACCCGGCAGCCGCGGCCGACCTGCTCCTCAGCCGGCACGATCCGGCGGGCCGAGGCCTGACCGGCCATCGGCAGCCCGGAGGGGTCGTCGGGCAGGTGCCAGAGGCTCGCCAGCTCGGCGGCGTTGAGGATGTCGGGACGACGGAGAACGCGTCTCCGGACCGTCGGTCGCGTCGGGTCGCCCCGCCAGGGCCGGGGGCGCAGGCCGTTGCCGGCAGGGTGGTCGTAGACCTGGTAGGCCGCGGCAACGCCGGCGACCAGCTCCCCCAGCCGTTCTCTAGAGACACCAGGCGATCCGAAGGCGAGGACCCGCGCGTGGGTTGCGAAGGCAGGGTCAGCGAGCTTCTGTTCGATGAGGCCTTGATCCAGCAGTTGTCTTCCAGACAGGAAGCGCGCGACCAGGCCCATGGCCAGGGGCAGGCCCAGAAGACCAGCTGCCCCGGCGCCCACCAGCGGCAGGATGTCCCCGGCCTGGTACCACCGGTATCCCTGAAGCCCGATGGCGCCCACTGCAAAGAGGGCCAGGAAGGGCAGAATCTCCTGCGTCGGCGGTGCGTCTCTCCCCTGCGAAACCCGATCTGACCGCGGCAGGACTCTGGACCGCAGGCCATCGGCCCACCCGGGAGGGACGGGCGCGAGGGCAAGCTGGCAGACGACCCGCTCCCCGTCGCGGAGGGTGGAGGCAGCGGCCAGCGCTGCCCGCAGAGGGTCACCTCGATTCCGCCAGTCACAGGTCAGAGGAAGGTCGGCGCCACAGGACAGGCGTAGCTCCAGCGCCGCCATCTCCTCTTCCTGTGCGCGCCACGCGGGATCTAAATGTGGGCGGTCTTCGATGGCCACCTCGATCAGACTCGCCTGCGGATAAGCGGGCCGGAGTTGCGCGATGGCCTTCCGCATCGCATCGGCAGATGCGGACCGCAGAAAGAAGTGAAGGCCGTCGCCGCTGGCCGCGTACTCCAGAGACACGCCGCCTGTTCCGGCGAGGCCCGTGAGCAACGCCCGCGAGCGCGAGATCGGGTCGTCGTCCCAGCGGGAGGGGATCACTTCGACCAGGACGGCCGGTTCCTTACGTCCTCGCGACCCCATCGTCCTCCTCGTCGGTTGGCGCGCCCTGCTCCGCCTCCTTCAGCAGCCGGAAGAAGGTCGCTCGCCCGTCGGGACGCCGGCCCAGGTCGTTCAGGTCCTTGACCCCGTCGGGCAGCGCAACCACCCTCGCCTTTGAGCCCAAACGCTGCGCCAGCTCTGCTGCTGCCTCGCGCCCCGGCCCGTCGTTGTCGAACACGAGGAACACCCGCCGCGCCCGTTGGAGGAAGGCCAGGCGCTGGGCCCGCACCTGCGTGCCCAGCAGGGCACAGATGGCGAGGCCCCAGCTCACGCCCGTCAGATAGTCGAAGGCGCCCTCGGTGACGAACACCCTGGGCCTGCCCCGCACGGCCTCGTAGCCCAGGACAGGCTTGGGAAGGGAGAGGCCACGGTACTTGGGCTGGCGGTCCTCCTCCAGCGCTCGTCCCACCATCCACACACACTGGCCCCCTCGCAGCTCGGGGATCACGATGCGCCCGGCCATCGTCTCGCCGCGAGCGCCTCGCGGCCAGAAGAGGCCCATCTCGGTCGCCCGTCTCAGGCTAAGCCGCCGGCGCTGCAGGTAGCGGCGCAGTCCGCCTGAGGCGGAACCGTCGCTGAAGCCCAGGCGGCAGCGCCGGGCCACCGGCAGGCCGATGCCTCGCTCCTCCAGGTACTGGAGCACTCTGGGGATCCGCAGCAGCGTCTCGTGGTAGACGGCGCAGGCCGCCGTCAGGATCATGCGGTCGTCTAGGGACAGGCGTTCGCCCGGATGGGCGCCCGTCTGGGCGCTGAAGGGAGCGGTCTGTGGGCGCTCTGGGCGGCTGGGGTTCGGCGGGTCAAAGGCCTGCCCAGCCTGCCCGGCCGGGGACGTTCCCCCATCCCGATGGCCGCCCAGTCGCTCCAGCGCGTCCCGGAAGCTCAGGCCCTCGGCGCGGCGCACGAAGTCGATGACGTCGCCGGAGGCCCGGCAGCCGAAGCAGTAGAAGCTGCGCGTCTCCGGGTAGACCACCAGGCTGGGATGCTCGTCCTGGTGGAAGGGGCAGCGCCCGGTCAGGTGCGTTCCGCTGCGCCGCAGGGCGACCCCGTGTAGGGCCACCACCTCCTCGATCGGATTGCTGCGCTTTATAGTTTCGATGTCGTAGACCATCACACTTCCTCCCTCTCCCGCTCGGCCAGCTCCGCCGGGTCGGTGGTCGCGAGGTTGTGCTCCATCGGGCTCGCCTCCACCCGCAGGGCGATGTGGTTGCCGCGGGCGAAGAACAGCCCCTCGCCCTTCCGGCAGGAGAGTAGGAACTCGCGCTCGCCGGCGCTCAGCCGGAAGGTCTGGGCCACCACATCGATGGTCGAGCTGTCCTGGCGCATCAGGAGCTGGACCGAGCTGTTGGCCAGCACCGTGTGGCCGTCCGGAGTCGCCAGGAAGTCCTCCACGTCCTGGGTGACGGTGGTCAGACCCAGGTAGTGCTTGCGGGCCTGGCGGGCCATGGAAGAGAGGAAGCGCGCCCCTTCTTCGTGCTGCATCAGCGCCCACGCCTCGTCGATGAGGAGCATGCGCGGGCGGCGGCTGCCTCTCACCTGACGCCAGATGTAGTCGGCGATGAGGTACACGCCCAGGGGCCGCAGCTCCGGCTCCAGATCGCGCACGTTGAAGACCACGAAGGAGCGGTCCAGGTCCACGCTCGTAGGGGACGAGAACACCCGCCCCAGGCTCCCGTCCACGTAGCGCTCCAGCCGGTCGGCCAGGCCGTAGGCGTCGCCCTGCTCCCGCAGCACGGCGTACAGATCACGCAGAACCGGCGCCGGGCGCGAGTGGGTGCGCGGGTCGCGAGTGATGCCGGCGCGCCGGTAGGTCTCCAGGAGCGCGGCGTCCAGGGCGCCCTTCTCTCGTTGGCCCAGGGTCGAGCCCCGGTCGGCGAGCATCAGGCCCAGCAACCCCTGGAGGGCAAGCAACCGCTCGGCCAGGGGGTCACGGGTCTCCCTGTCGTCCCTCGGCGCGGCCGCTGGCAGGTCGAAGGGGTTGATGTGGTGGGGCGAGGTGCCCGACAAGCGGATGTACTGGCCGCCGACGGCATCGCAAACCCGGCGGTACTCGTCCTCTGGGTCGATGACGTAGTACTCGATGCCCAGCATCAGCGCCCGCAGCGCCTCCACCTTGCAGGCGTAGGACTTGCCGGCCCCGCTCTTGGCGAACACCACCTTGTTGGCGTTCTCCAGCTCCCGGCTGAAGGGGTCGAAGATGACCAGCGAGTTGTTATGGACGCTGAGGCCGTAGAGGATGCCCTGCTCCATGGAGAGGTGGCTGGAGGTGAAGGGGATCATCGTGGCGGCGCTGGTAGTGTCCAGGTTGCGGCAGCGGCCCAGGTGATCCTGGCCCGCCGGCAGGCAGGAGAGGAGGCCGGGGAGCATCTCGTAGAGGGCGGGACGGGACGACGCCAGCATGCCGCCCAGGGCCGCCTCCACCCGGCGGGTGAGGTCATCCAGGGCTGCGGGCGAAAGCGCTCGCAGGCAGAGGTAGACGCTGGCGGAAAAGACCCGCTCCTCACCGCGCTGGAGGGCGTCGCGCAGCCGCTCCACGTCCTCGTAGGCCACCTCGCGCTCGGCGCTGGCGATCTTGCCGGTGCGGGCGTCGAGCATGCGCGACGATTGGAGCTCCACCAGCTTGTGCGTGAGACGGCGGATGGTGGAGGCCGACTCCAGCGGCTCCAGGTGGAGGCTCAGGTCCAGGGGCGCGTCGAAGTCGATGAGGTGGCCCAGCCAGTTGGGGTGAACGTAGCGGGGGTACTCCGCCAGGGCGAGGACGCGCACGTATCGACCGTCGAGCATGAGGTGCGACCTGCTGGCCTCGATGGCGGCCGGCGCCACCAGATCCACCACCGATCGGGTGCCGCGCTGGAAGAGTTCATCCGAGGGCGCCGGAGTCGCCCCATTCCTGCGCCCGGTCAGCCGGGACAGCAGATCAACCACGGCTGCCCACCTCCCTTCGATTCCGCGCCGTCACCACGGGCCGATGCCTGGCCCCTGCCAGCGCCGGGAACGCGACCTCGGCACGGAGGAACTCGTTCCAGAGGCGGGCTAGCTCCTCGCTGCTGAGCCGACGCGTCGCCACACCGAAGGACGCCAGCGCCTGCGCGAGCTCCTGGCAGCGGAAGTCGAGCTGTCTGGCCGCCGCCTCCAGGTTGTTTCGGACGTTCCTGGGCGTCGCTTGCCAGGGCCAGCGGATGCCGCGGCGTTGGAAGGCGCCCTCCATCCCTGCCGGAACGACGACGTAGAAGCGCCGCTCCAGAAGCGTCCGCTCCCGCGCCAGCCGTCGCACGAAGGCCTCGTGGTCCAGCGCTAGCCGCCGCAGGACTTCGCCGCCGCGCCCGCCGAAGCGTTCACGCAGCCCAGCCAGGTACGTTTCAACATCGGTGGGGAGGATGCGCACGACGACCTGGATGGGGTAGCTCAGCGAGTTCAGGAAGGCGCGGTAACCGGCCATGATCGCCTCCTGCTCCGCCTCCGACTTCAGGGCGAAGTTCACGCTCTGGGCCTCGAGCACCGCCCGATAGTCGCCGCCCCGCAGGCAGAGGACGTCGTCCACGACGTCTTCCAGGGGCAGGAGCTCCTGGACGCTGGCCAGCCGCCCCTTACCGTTGCGTTGCATAGGTCTCCTTTCGGCTCGGGGTTGGCTTCCCCATCCACGCCGGTTCAGGCACAAGCACCTCGTAGGCGGACCTAGGCTCTGCCTTCTCGTCGAGGTCCAGGCGCCGGGGTCGCCAGACGGCGACGCGGGGGACCGCCCAGTAGCGGAGCAATACGAAGGCCCAGTCTTCCAGGGGCCGGTCGGCCGGCCGCCAGAGGACCAGCAGGGCGACAGCGACCAGCACGATCCCTGCGACCATCAGCCGGACAGGGATCGGGAGGGGCAGCTCGCTGGCGGCGCCGTAAGCCAGGCCCAGGCCGACGGCAGCGGTCATGAGCTGCCGCATGGTCAGCCCGGCGAAGGCCTTGTCCTCGACGTTCAGGTGGGTCGGGATCTCGTGTCGGTTCATCGGTCGCCTCCTAGCTGCCGATGGCGCTCTGGATCATCCCGGCGATGACCCGCGCCATCAGCACGATGGCCAACCCGGCCAGGGCGTTGACGATAGCCGCCTTGCCCCGCTCCATCTGATGGGGGCTGCCCGCCGCCGACATGTAGAGGAAGGCTCCCCACATGACGAAGAAGGCCGACACCGCCACGCCAACGCCCATGCCGATGTTCAGCAGGTTGTTGAACAGCGTGTTGATCTGATCCAAGGGCGTACGCCTCCTTTCCTTAGTCCTGGGTTCCTGTTCTTTCCGGCTCCTCCGACAGCAGCCGGAACTCCGCCACCAGCCAGCGGCCGCTTTCCAGCACGAGTCGGCAAGCGACCCTCTGGAGCACCCGTTCCTCCAGAAGCCGTCCCGACGCGGGATCAACGCCGCGCCGCAGCTGCTCGGCGGTAACGGACACCGTGGCTTCGTCGTCGGAGAGAGCGCTGACCTGGACGGCGACGACTCGCGCGGTCATAGTCCGCTGCTGGCCCAGGGCCACGGGGTCCACCTGCGAGGCCTGTACAGCCTTTCGCACGGAGCCGGTAGTGAGGCCCAGCAGCCGCTGTCGGTAGCCATCCGGGTCGCGGAAGTCGAAGGTCCCGTAAGCCTCGACGAAGGCCCGCGCGGCCTCCTCGACCGCCTTGCTGTCGCCGCTGCGATCGGTCAGCCGGGTCGTGCCCTGCCAGCCGCTCACCACCGCCATCACCAGCAGCAGGGCAGCCAGCCCGACCAGGGCCACCATCGCTCCGCGTCCGCCGATCACGCCGGGACCTCCCAGTAGGGCGGGCGGCCCGCGCTGACGAAGTGAGCGCTCCAGTAAGCGTCGGAGAGCGGCACCTCCCGCACGTAGTCGCCGGTGTTGGTGGCCATCACTGCTATGCCGCCGCCGATGTAGATGCCGACGTGGGTGATGCGGTCCGGCGAGGGGTAGGTGTTCTCGTAGAAGGCCAGGTCGCCGGGCTGAAGCTGCGACGGCTCGATGGCGACCGCCCACTCGAACTGCTGCTGGGCCGTACGGGGCACCTGGAGGCCTCCGCCAGAGGCGGACTGGTACACCCAGAGCACCAGGCCGCTGCAGTCGAAGGCGTCGGGGCCGGTCGCGCCCCACACGTAGGGCGCCCCAATGCGTGACCGGGCCAGCTCCACCGCC
>VAPR01001534.1_pt1 | contig 11056 bp, 11 predicted proteins | sample 3380701 | NCBI WGS metagenome assembly VAPR01 (sample SAMN11536904, study PRJNA540576) | hot springs metagenome | isolation source: hot spring wet sediment | place: Spain: Lobios | collected 2014-01
GTGGCTGCCCTGGAGGAGGCCGAACGCGCCGGCCAGGCGCCACCCACGGTTTCCGTGGCCGGCCGCATCGTGGCCATGCAACTTGTGGCGCAGACCCGTGGAGTGCGTGTTCTAGGACTGTTTGGTCCTACGGAGTCTGTGGTCCTGGCAGACGAGACCGCAGACCCCGACCGGGTTGCCCTCGACCTGTTGAACGAAGCGGAGCACGGCAGCGACTCCGCGGCACTGCTCGTCACCCCCAGCGCGACCCTGGCCCACGCGGTGGGGGAACGGGTTGACCGTTTGATCGAGCGGCTTCCGGAGCCGCGGCGCACCTTTGCACGAGACGCGCTGAACCAGCTGGGCGGGATCTTCTTGACAGACGGCTGGGAGGAGGCTTTGGACTTCGTGAACGTGTACGCACCGGAGCACGTGTTGGTCCATGCGCAGGACCCATGGCAGGCGGCACAGCGCATCCGCCACGCGGGGGAGATTCTCCTCGGGCCCCACACACCCTTCTCCGCCGCCAACTACGCCATTGGAGTGCCTGCGGCCCTTCCCACAGGGGGAGCGGCACGGCGGGACTCGGGCGTCACGGTGCTGAGCTTCCTTAAGGTGACTTCCCTGGCGCAGCTAAACCCTGAGGGGCTGGAGCGCCTGCGACCCGTGGTGGAACGGCTGGGCACCTACGAAGGGTTCCCCGCGCACGTTATGGCGGTGCGTGACCGGCCAGGAGGAAGACCGTGACCGTGCGGCCACGGCCGGGCGTGGAGACGTTGCAAGCCTACCGGCTCGCGGTGACCGATGCACCCGTGAAGCTGAACCAGAACGAGTGTCCGTACGACCTTCCGCCGGAACTGAAGGAAGAGGTGCTGGATATGCTGCGAGCCATGCCGTGGAACCGGTACCCACCCCTACGGGCGGACCGATGCCGAGAGGTGGTTGCGGGTAGCTGCGGTGTTACAGTCGACCGGGTGCTCGTCACCAACGGATCCAACGAGGCCATCCTGGCCTTGTTCCAAACTTTCGCCACCGGTGGGGCGGTGGTGATGCCAGAGCCCGGCTACTCCATGGCGCCCGCGCTGGCCGTGGCGGCTGGTGCCCACCCGTACGGGGTACCTCTTCGGCCGGACCTAACGGTGGACGCGCAGGCGCTAGCCCAAGCTGCGCAGGAGTACCGCGGGCTGGTGTTCTTGGCGTCGCCCAACAACCCCACAGGCCGCGCGACAGAGCCCGAAGCGCTGGAATCTCTTCTGGAGCAAGCCCCAGGTTTGGTGGTGGTAGACGAGGCTTACTGGGGCTTCTCAAGGTGGTCCCCGCTTGTGCTTTTGGACCGGTACCCGCACTTGGTGGTGGTGCGTACCGCGTCCAAGGCCTTCGGCCTGGCGGGTGCCCGCGTCGGCTGGATCATGGCGCACCCGGAAGTGGTGGATGCGGTGGGAAGAGTCCTGCCCCCGTACAACGTAAACCTGTTCGCGCAAGCCGCCGTGGAAGCCATGGCCAGAAGACCGGAGCTGGTAGCGAAGCGGATTCAGGAGATTGTGGCGGAGCGGGAGAGGCTTGTGGTAGGGTTGCGGTCCTTGGGCGTGGAGGTGTTCCCCAGCGACGCCAACTTTCTTTTGTTCCGGGTCCAAGATGCCCAAAGGACCTTCACGCTTCTTCTGGAGCGGGGTGTACTGGTCCGGAACGTGTCGCGCTTCCCTCGCCTGGAAGGATGCTTGCGCGTCACGGTGGGGACCCCCTCGGAGAACGACGCCTTTCTTCAGGCCCTGCGGCTTGCGCAAGAGGTGGCGACGTGAGGCGTGCCCAACTCGAACGCAAGACCGCGGAGACCTGGGTGCGAGCCTCCTTGGAGCTGGATGGGACGGGTACGTATCGGGTACGCACCGGGCTTCCATTCTTGGATCACATGCTGGCCCAGTGGGCCCACCACGGAGGGTTTGATCTAGAGGTGGAGGCCCAAGGCGACCTGTTGGTGGACGCGCACCACACCGTGGAGGATGTGGGAATCGTGCTGGGAAGCGCCTTCCGTGAAGCGGTTGGGGAGGGGACGGGCATTGCGCGGTTCGCAAGCCTACACGCAGCCATGGACGAAGCCTTGGTGCTTTGCGCGGTGGACATCAGCGGCCGCCCCTATTTGCACTGGGAGGTCAGGTGGAAGAGCCCCTTGGTGGGTAGCTTTCCCACAGAGCTGGTAGAGGAGTTCTTCCGGGCTTTTACCAGTCACAGCCGCATTACGCTGCACGTCATCCACGTGCACGGCCTGAATACCCACCACGTGGCCGAGGCGGCGTTCAAGGGGTTCGGCGTCGTCCTGCGGCGGGCAGTGCGCGTGGAACACAGCGGCCCTCCCTCCACCAAGGGAGTGCTTTAAGTCATGCGGGCGGTGGTGGTGGACTACGGAACCGGCAACCTGTACAGCGTGCAGCGCGCCCTGCAGCGGGTCGGGTTCCTGGTGACCTTGGCCTCCCGCCCCGAGGAGATCCAAGCCGCCGATCTTGTGGTCTTGCCCGGGGTGGGCGCGTTTGGGCCTGCCGCGTGTCGACTCCAGGAGGCCGGGCTATGGGAAGCGCTGCGCGGCTGGGTGGCAGGGGGTGGACCGCTGGTAGGCCTGTGCTTGGGGATGCAGCTGTTGTTCGAGGAAAGCGAGGAAGATGGGCGGCATGCGGGTTTGGGGCTGTTGCAGGGCCGTGTGGTGCGCCTGCCTGCCGGTGTAAAGGTCCCGCACATGGGATGGAACACCTTGACCTTCATACGGCCCTCTTTGGTGACCGCACAGGTGCAGTCAGGCGTGCACGCGTACTTCGTTCACTCCTACTACGCGGAGACCGACGCGAGCTATATAGTAGCGCAGACCGTGTACGGTGCCGTCATCCCCGCCGTGGTAGAAGCACCGAGGGTGTTGGGGTTCCAGTTCCACCCCGAGAAGAGCGGTGAGGTGGGGCGCAGACTGCTTCTGGGCGTGCGGACGTGGGTGCAGTCCCTCACATGATGGTGCTTCCGGCGGTGGACTTGATGGGCGGGTGCGTGGTGCGGCTGCTGCGCGGTGAGTTCGCGCAAGCCACGGAGTACTCCCGCGACCCCGGGGCGGTAGCGCGGCTTTGGCGCAGCCAGGGTGCGGAGTGGGTGCACGTAGTAGATCTGGATGGCGCCCGGGAAGGGAATCCTCGCCACCTGCACGTGATAGCAGAGATCAGGGCCACGGGGCTGCGGGTGCAATACGGGGGCGGGCTGAGGGATGGGATAGCGGTGGAACGGGCGTTGGAGGCGGGGGCGGACCGGGTGGTGGTGGGAACGCGCGCCCTGGAGGACCCTAGCTGGCTACGGACTTTGTGCGCACGGTTCGGCGAGCGGTTGGTGGTGGCGGTGGACGTGCGGGGGGACATGGCGTGGGTGCGGGGCTGGACGGCGTCTGCGGGTCTTACAGCAGAAGCTGCGGCGCAGCAGGCGATGGCGTGCGGGGTAGCCCGGTTGCTGGTAACCGACGTGGACGCAGATGGAGCACTGGTGGGGCCAAACCTCACCCTGTACCGCAAGCTTTCAACCCTGGGTGCCCGCATCCTGGCGTCCGGTGGCGTGCGGGACGCAGCCGACGTGCGGGCGCTGGCGGCCTTGGGGCTGGATGGGGTGGTGGTTGGCCGCGCCCTCTACGAAGGCCGCCTGAGCCTGCCCGAGGCCCTTCGGGCGGCTTGTAAAGTCGCATGACGCTGGCTAAGCGCATCATCCCTTGCCTCGACGTGGACGCAGGCCGCGTGGTCAAGGGGGTTCGGTTCCTTCGCCTCCGGGACGCGGGGGATCCCGCGGAACTGGCCGCAGCCTACGAGCAAGAGGGTGCGGACGAACTGGTGTTTTTGGACATCACCGCGTCCGCGGATGGTCGACCCACCTTAGAGGAAGCGGTGCGCCGCACCGCAGACCAGGTGTTCATCCCCTTCACGGTAGGCGGGGGAATCCGGTCCGTGGAGGATGCCCGCCGCATCTTGCGGGCCGGGGCGGACAAGGTGGCGGTAAACACCGCTGCGGTTGCCGATCCAGAGCTGATCCGCCGCCTGGCGGAGCAGTTTGGCCAGCAGTGCGTGGTGGTCGCCATCGACGCCCGGAGGCGGCTAGAGGGATGGGAAGTGTACACCCACGGCGGTAGGAGGCCCACGGGCTTAGACGCGGTGGGGTGGGCCGTACGCGCGGCAGCACTTGGAGCAGGGGAGATTCTACTGACGAGTATGGATCGCGACGGAACCACGGAGGGGTTCGACATCGAGCTCACACGGGCGGTGAGCCGGGCGGTGCCCATCCCGGTGATCGCTTCGGGAGGGGCCGGCTCCGTGGAGCACTTCGCTCAGGTGCTGACCGAGGGTGGGGCGGACGCGGCTCTCGCGGCGTCAGTCTTCCACTTCGGGAAGCTGCGCATTGGGGAGCTCAAACGATATCTGGCTGCGTGTGGAATCCCCATCCGGGAGGGAACGGCGTGAGGGGAGAAGGGGAGCTCCGGCCCGTGGTGGTGCAGGACCGGCGGACCGGACAAGTGTTGATGCTGGCGTACGCGGACGCGGAGGCTCTGCGCCGGACCCAACAGACGGGATTCGCGCACTTTTGGAGCCGGTCGCGCAAGACCCTATGGCAGAAGGGGGAAACCTCCGGCCACAGACTCCGGGTGTTCCAGGTTCTGCAGGACTGCGACGCCGACAGCCTTCTGTACGTAGTGGAACCGGAAGGCCCCACCTGCCACACAGGTGAGGTGTCCTGTTTTCATCGAGATCTAGACGGACGTCCAGCGGTGGGCCCCCAAGGTGTCCTCTTTGAGCTCGAGCGTGTGATCGCAGAGCGCAAACATTCCCCCCCGCCGCGCTCCTATACCGCAGGGCTCCTCGCTGCAGACCCATCTCGTTTGCACGAGAAGGTGTTTGAGGAAGCCTCGGAAGTGGTGCGCGCAGCGCGCCAGGAAGGGGCAGAACGCCTGGTGGACGAGGCTGCAGATCTTGTCTACCACCTCTCAGTGCTTTTGGTGCGGGAGGGCGTAGGATGGGCTGAGGTGCTAGACCGACTTGCCGCTCGGCGGTCGAGCCGTTAGCGATTGCCGCGGTCACCCGCCCGGTGCGGTATGCTGCAAGAAGCGGCGCGATGCGCTACGGGGTCCTGTCCGACGTGCACGCCAACCTGGACGCGCTGGAGGCAGTTCTCCAAGACGCTACAGACCAGGGTGTAGGAGGGTACGTGTGCCTGGGCGACTTCGTGGGCTACGGCCCAGAGCCCAACGAGTGCGTAGACCGGCTGCGGGAGCTGGTGTCCGTAGCACTCGTAGGTAACCACGACCTGGCGGCTTTGGGCCGACTGGACGCCCGGTGGTTTAACTTGTTCGCCCGGGCGGCGTTGGAGTGGACCCGCACGGAGCTCCGTCCCGGGACACGGGCCTTTCTCAACTCCCTCAGCCCTCGGGCGGAGTTGGAAGGGATGTTGCTGGTGCACGCGAGCCCTCGGGATCCGGTGCATGAATACATCTTGGATTGGGAGACGGCGGAGGACAACTTCCGGGCGGAGAAGTTCTCCGTCTGCCTGTTCGGCCACACTCACGTGCCCGTGTGGTTTGCCTACGACGGTGAGCGCGCCCAAGTCTTTCCCATGGTGCCCAACACACCGGTGGTGCTAAAGCCAGGCTTGCGGCACCTGGTGAACGTGGGTAGCGTGGGCCAGCCGCGGGACGGCGACCCTCGGGCAGCGTACGCCATCGTGGACACCAGGGCTTGGACGGTGGAGTTACGCCGCGTCCCGTACCCCGTTGAGGCGGTGCAGCGTAAGATGCAGGTGCGCGGGCTGCCGCAGCCACTTTGGGAGCGGCTGGCGGAGGGGCGATAGGGGAGGTGGTACGACCTTGCGCGGGATAACGGCGGAAGATCTCCTGCAAATGCGCTTTGTCACGGACGTTCAGTTAAGTCCCGACGGTGAGCGGGTGTGCTTCGTACTGACCGTGATCGAGCGGGACGACGAACAGGAGCTGGTGTACCGGTCCCACCTTTGGGTGGTGCCGGCGGGCGGAGGACAGCCTCGGCAGTTCACCTGGGGGAGGCACCGGGATCACAACCCCCGGTGGTCCCCAGACGGCCGGTGGATCGCGTTCCTCTCCGACCGGACGGGTGAGGTGCAGCTGTGGGTGATTCCGGCAGACGGAGGGGAGGCTCGTCCCCTCACGCGCCTTCCAGGCGGTGCTGCGGAGCCTTGCTGGGCGCCCGACAGCAGGCGCGTGGTTTTCGTTAGCCGGGTTGGATTCGACCCCTTGGACGCGGAGCCTGACCGAGAGAAGGCCAAGCGAAAGCGGCAGAACCGGGTGCGGGTTATCACGCGGCTGCGCTACAAGCTGGACGGCGAGGGGCTCTGGGACGGCAAATGGAAGCAGCTGTTCGTTGTGGATCTCGCAGGCAGCCCCCCCAAGGCCCTCACGGACGAACCCTGCGATCATACCGCGCCCAGTTGGTCTCCGGACGGCGGGTGGATCGCGTATGTGGCCAACCCACGGCCGGACGCGGACTGGACCAACGTCCAGGACCTCTGGGTAATTCCCAGCGAAGGGGGAGCCGCGCGCTGTCTCACACGGTCCGTGGGGCCGTGCTCCAACCCGGTGTGGTCCCCGGACGGCCAGTGGATCGCCTACCTCGGGCACGACAACGCTTACGGGACAGCTACCTTGACCCGGGTGTGGGTGGTGCAGGCAGCCGGCGGCGGTGAACCACGAGCCTTGACCGAGGGTTGGGATCGGTCCGCAGGCAACCACGTGTTGGACGACATGCGAGCTCACGTGCCGACTGGGGGACCGTTCTGGACCCCGGACGCCAGCCGCGTGCTGTTTGTGGGTGGGGATGGGGGGGCCACCGGAGTGTATGCGGTGGACCTGGGGGGCACGGTCCAAAGCGTGGTCTGCGGGCCACGGGTGGTCTACAACCTGTCCGTGGACCGTTTTGCGAGGCGTGCCGCTTTGGGTATTACGACCCCAACCCTGCCTGGGGACGTGTTTTTGGTAGAGCTGGAGAATGGGCGGGCGGTGCAGGAGCGGCGACTTACAGAGGTGAACGCGCATCTGCTGCGCGAGGTGACGCTGGCCGAGCCGGAGCGGGCAGAGTTCCAGGCCCCGGATGGATGGTCCATAGAAGGTTGGTTGCTACGGCCACCCCACCTGTTGCCCGGGCAGCGCTGCCCCCTCATCCTGCAGATCCACGGAGGTCCCCACGCGGCTTACGGCTGGGCGTTCTTCCACGAGTTCCAGCTGCTGGCGGCCCGCGGCTTCGCGGTCCTGTACACCAACCCGAGGGGCAGCCAAGGCTACGGCCAACTCTTCTGCGCAGCCACGCGGAACGACTGGGGTGGGGCAGACTATCTCGATCTCATGGCTGCGCTGGACCAGGCCTTGGAGCGGTGGCCGTGGGTGGACCGCCAGCGCCTTGGCGTGGCAGGCGGGTCGTACGGAGGGTACATGACCAACTGGATCGTCACGCAGACCGACCGGTTTCAAGCCGCGGTCACCATGCGCTCCATCTCCAACTGCTACAGTCAGTGGGGCACCAGCGACCTGGCGTACCTGAAGGGATTTTGGGAGTTCCCGGGGGACCCCTGGGAGAGCCCCTCCTTCTATCTGGAGCGATCACCGATTCATCACGTGGAGCGGGTACGGACTCCGGTGCTTATCCTGCACAGCGAACAGGACCTGCGGTGTCCCATCTCGGAGGCGGAGCAGTGGTACACTGCCTTGCGCAAGCGCGGGGTGGAGACCGTGTTCGTGCGGTTCCCCAACGAGAGTCACGACCTGTCCCGTTCGGGGCAGCCCGAGCACCGCGTGGAGCGCCTGCGGTGGATCGTGCGGTGGTTTGAGCGCTGGCTCATGGCAGAAGGGAAGGCGGTCCCGCAGCCCCAGGCTGCAAGTGGAGGCGGGGGAGCGTGAGGATCTACACCCGTAGTGGCGACGGCGGCGACACGCACCTGTTCGGGGGGGAGCGGGTCTCCAAGGCGGACCTCCGGGTGGAAGCGTACGGGGCTGTGGACGAGCTCAATAGCTTCCTGGGTCTAGCTCGGAGCAAACTTTCTAGCGACCACGAGTTGCACAGCGTGCTGGTGGCGGTCCAGACGGTGCTGTTCAAGGTGGGCGCTGAGCTCGCCACTGCCCGGATAGACGACCCGGGGCTTGCGTCGCACGTGCCGCGGGTCGAGGCGGAGGACGTAGACGCGTTGGAGCGTTACATCGATCGGTTGGAAGCTACCTTGGAGCCCCTGCGGAGCTTCGTGCTGCCAGGGGGTACGGAGCTGGGGGCCTTGTTGCACGTGGTGCGGACGGTATGCCGGCGGGCGGAGCGCAGGGTCGTGGCGCTTGCGCAAAAGGCAAGGGTAAACCCAGAGGTGCTGCGGTACCTTAACCGCCTGAGTGACCTGTTGTTCGTAACCGCGCGGTGGGTGAACCACCAGGCCGGGGCCCCGGAACTTCCGTGGGGAGCCCACAAGTAGAGCGGTTGCACCCGCAGCGCTTGACATAGGTGACAAAGCACCGATACGGTTTCCTTTAGATTCCAGGCTCGGAACTGCGAGCACGGAGGGGCCAATGGCGGTGGCGCATTCCTTGGGGGCTGTACTCTCCCGCGGCCGCACGTGGTTTGAGCGTGACCGGGTACTCGGCCCGGCCCTACTAACCCCGGCTGTGCTGTACATCCTGCTGTTGGTGGGGTTCCCCTTTTTGTTCGCCATCTACCTAAGCATGACGGACGCCACCACTGGAAACCCCTTCGGGCGGTTCATCGGACTGTCCAACTTCAGCCTCACCTTCCGGGATCCGGTGGCCCTGCGGGCGCTACGGAATACCTTTGTGTTCACCGTCACCGCCCAATTGTTCGTGCTGGTGTTGGCCAACATTTTGGCGCTCGCAATACGCCGGCCCTTTCGGGGGCGGGGGATCGTGATGTTCCTGCTGCTGCTGCCGTGGGTGGCGCCGGTTTCCCTTTCCACCATAGGCTGGTTGTGGATCCTGCACGCCCGGTTCAGCGTCATCGACTGGATACTCCGCCAGGTTGGCTGGCTTCCCGCAGGCGCGAACATGTTCTGGTTGGGGCGTCCGGACCTCGCCTTCGGGGCGGTGGTGGCGGTGCACGTGTGGAGGATGCTCCCCTTTGCCACCGTGGTTCTGCTGGCAGGCCACTCCGCCATCCCCCAGGATTTTCTGGACCAGGCGGAGGTGGACGGCGCCAACCTGTGGCAGAAGTACCGGCTCGTGATGCTCCCCTTGCTGACGCCGGTGGCGGCGGTGGCGGCTCTCTTTGGGACCATCTTCACCTTCACGGACATGACCGTGGTATACGTGCTCACCCGAGGTGGCCCCTTTGACACCACCCAGGTGCTGGCGAGTCTTGCCTTCTTCAAGGGGATCGTAGGTGGCAATCTAAGTGTCGGCGCATCCATCTCCCTGTTCTTGTTCCCTGTGCTCTTCCTAGCCGCGGTGTTCATACTCCGGGTGGCACGCCGAGCGGAGGTGGGGTGGTGAGCGCACGGTTCCGACGGCGGATCCTGCTGGTGGGCCGCATCCTGATCATCGCGGTGTTCGTGGTGTTCGCCGCCTTCCCCTTCGCGTGGATGGGGATCACCGCTTTCAAGCAGAACTCGGACCTGTACAACCCTGAACACAACCCGTTCTGGTTCCACGAGCCCCCCACCCTGGCGCACCTGGAGTACGCCTTCACCAAGACCCAGTTCGGCCGGTGGGTGGTGAACACGGCTCTAGTCGGGGTTGGTGTTGTGGTGGTGACGTTGCTGCTGACCGTGCCCGCAGCGTACAGCCTTGCCCGGCTGTTGGGTCGGTGGGGGGAGCGGGCCAGTATCGCGATCTTTCTCGTATACCTGGTGCCGCCCACCCTGCTGTTCATCCCGATGGCGCTGGTGGTGACCACCTTGCGGCTCCAGAACACCCTTTGGTCGCTCATCGTGGTCTATCCCACCATTACCGTGCCCCTGTGCACGTGGCTGCTGGCGGGGTTTTTGCGCGGCCTGCCACGGGAACTGGAGGAGTGTGCCATGGTGGACGGCTGCACCCGTCTCGGTGCGCTGGCCCGGGTCTTGCTGCCCCTGGCGGTGCCGGGGATCGTCACCGTGGTTATCTTCAGCTTCACCCTTTCTGCCCAGGAGTTCGTGTACGCAGCGAGCTTTGTAACCGCCACGGCCAACAAGACGGTGAGCGTGGGAGTCCCTGCGGACATGGTGCGCGGGGACATCTTCGACTGGGGACCGCTGATGGCCTCGGCCTTTCTGGCCAGTGTACCGGTGGCGGCCCTGTATTACCTTGTAATCGAACGGTTCGTAGGGAGCTTCACCCTCAGCGGCGCCCTCCGCTGAGGAGGCTAGAGGAGAGGGGGGACGGAGATGGGACAGGAGCACAAGCCAGACGGCGTGTGGGTGCAGGTGGCCGAGGGCCGCTGGCGGCGCATGACGCGGCGGGACTTCTTGAAGTCCGCGGCCGTGGGTGTAGCGGCAGGTAGCCTGGGTCCCTTGGTGCTGACCGAGCGCACACAGGCGCAGCCCGTGACGCTGCGGATCCTACAATGGCGGCACTTTGTGCCGCCTTATGACGAGTGGTTCGACAAGGTCTTCACCCCGCGGTGGGGCGAGAAGAACAACGTTCGGGTCGTGGTGGAGCACGTAGGGGTCGCGGAGATCCCCGCCATCGCGGCCTCGGAGGCCGCGCGGGTGGCGGCAGGGGCAGACCCAGGCCACGACCTCATCCAGTACCTGACCCCGCCCGCCACCTTGGAGCGGCAGGTGGATACAGATGCGCACCGAGAGGTGATCGAGGAGCTCAAGCGCAAGGTTGGGCCCTACATTCCGCTGGCGGAGAAGAGCACCTTCAACCCTGTGACCCGCCGCTACTTCGGCGTCTCCGACAACTTCGTCCCCGACCCCATCCACTACCGCGCGGACCTGTGGCGGCAAGTCTCTGCCCAGCTTACGGGCGAGCAGCGGGTCCCGGTGCGCGGGCCGATCACCTGGGACCACATCCGGTACGCGGGCCGTGAGCTCAAGCGCATGGGACACCCGGTGGGGTTGGGGCTGAGCCAGGAGA
>VAPR01001535.1_pt1 | contig 11052 bp, 9 predicted proteins | sample 3380701 | NCBI WGS metagenome assembly VAPR01 (sample SAMN11536904, study PRJNA540576) | hot springs metagenome | isolation source: hot spring wet sediment | place: Spain: Lobios | collected 2014-01
CGCACCACCTGACATCCAGTACTACTTGCGGCACAAGGACATCATCATGATCCCGATCGCAAGTATGGAGCAACACGGACCCCACCTTCCCCTCGCAACCGACACGATCCAGGCAGAGGAGATCACCCGCCGTGCGGCCCACATGGCGAAGGTCCTCTACACGCCCTGCGTGTGGTTCGGCTATTCGCCGCAACACATGTACGAGCCCGGCCAGGGGACCGGAACGATCACGATCAAATCGCAAACTCTCCTGGAGGTGTATTACCAGATCGCCCGGTCATTGATCTACCATGGGTTCAGCAAGCTCGTGTTCGTGAACAACCACGGGAGCAACGCGAAGATCATCGAGCCCCTCCTCCGACGGATCCGGTACGATACCGGCGCGTTCGTCGTGATGTCCAAACTCTACGGTGAACGCTACCTCGGTCTCGTGGCCGACCTCTTGGAGAACCCGCCTGAGGAGACGCCCGGGTGGCACAGCAGCGAACTCGAGACCTCACAGGTGATGGCCTCCCATCCTCACCTGGTCCGGATGAACAGGGCGGTGGCTGAGCGCGCACACCAGCCGGAGTGGTTCCCCGAAGGCTTCATCAAAGCCGACGGTGCGCCAGACGTGGAGTTTTTGGGGTACCAGTACTTCGTGTTCGCAACAGACCACAAGGACTTCACATCGAGCGGGGTAATCGGAAACCCGTTCCGCGCGAGCGCCGCAAAGGGTGAGGCCTGCTACCAACGGTACGCGGAGCACTTGGCTGCGGCTCTCCGTGCCTTCGAGCGGGTCCAGGTGCACGTCCACACCCGCGACTGGCCCGACCGCACATGACTGCAGACCCGCAGACCTTGGAGCGTCTCCTGGAGGCCCTCCGGCGCACGATTGGAGCGGATCGGATCCGCATCGGATTCAACGAGCGGGTGAGCTACTGCACGGACTACTACTGGGTTCCCCGGGCCCTCCTGGCGCACGGCGTGCTCCCCACGCTTCCCGATCTCGTGGTGCACCCTGCAAACGTCGAGGAGGTGGCAGCGGTCCTCCGGATCGCGAACACGCACCGCATTCCGGTCGTGCCCTGGGGTGGTGGATCCGGCACCCAGGGGGGCGCTGTGCCGATCCACGGAGGGATCGTCCTGGACCTCAAGCGCCTGGACCGGGTGTTGGAGATCGATGACAGGTCCCTCGTCGTTCGCGCGCAGGCCGGTATCGTCTGCCAGCACCTTGAGTGGACTCTGAACGCCCACGGGATGACCCTCGCGCACTACCCTGCGTCCATGCACTGTGCCACCCTGGGGGGATGCCTGGCCTGCCGGGGATCGGGCGTGCTCTCGACGAAGTACGGAAAGATCGAGGACATGGTCCTCTCCCTGGAGGTCGTACTGCCGACTGGGCAGGTCGTCCGAACGCCGCCCGTTCGATCCCACGCATGCGGACCGGACCTCAACCAGCTGTTCGTCGGTAGCGAGGGGACTCTGGGCGTGATCACTGAGGCCACCCTGAGGTGTGACCCGATTCCGCCTGCCCGCCTGTTTGGGGGTTTCCTGTTCCCCACCCTCTCGGCCGGTCTCGAGGCCGGCCGAGAGATCATGGTCCGGCGGCTTTCGCCTGCCGTGATCCGGCTTTACGATCCCGAGAGCACCCGGAGCGTCCTCCGGCGCGTGCTGGGCTTAGATGCAGAAGGCGCTGCGATGATCCTCATGTTTGACGGAGACCCTGAACTCGCCGCCCTCGGCATGCGCAAGGCCAAAGGGATCTGCTCCGGTACCGGAGGTGAGGACCTGGGAGCGGAGCTGGGCCATCATTGGTGGGAGCACCGCTTCGACTTCTACTATCCGACGCTCACCTTCGATCTTCCCCAGATGTTCGGGACGACCGATACCCTCGCCACCTTCTCCAACATCGAACGGATCTACTGGGCCCGCAAGAGGGCCATCGAGGAGACCTTCGCCCGGTGGCATGTCCGATACCTCGCTCACTTCTCCCATTGGTATCCGTGGGGTGCGATGCTCTACGATCGGTTCGTGATCGACCAACCTCCAGAGGACCTTGGGGCAGCCCTTGAGCTGCACGACCGGATCTGGGAGGTTGCGGTCCACATCGCCCTGGCCTACGGCGGAGTCCTGAATGAGCATCACGGGATCGGGCTCAAGCTGGGCCGGTTCATGCCGCTCCAGTACGGGCCGGCCTTCGACGTACTCCAGGCGATCAAGTCGGCCCTGGATCCTGCGGGGATCATGAACCCAGGGAAACAAGGCTTTGCATCGGGGATGGGCCGTGATGCTTGATGCCCACCGCACCACCCTAGAGGCCTGCCGGTTCTGCTGGATGTGCCGGCACGCATGCCCCGCAGGCCTTGTGACCCGGAGGGAGACCACAACGCCCAGGGGGTGGGCCCTGCAGCTCTGGCTGTGGACGCGCGGGCTCCTCCCCTCCAGCCAGGAACTCGCAGAAGAGCTCTCCTACTGCCTGCAGTGCGGCCTGTGTGAGGCGTGGTGCGTACCAGGGTTCGCTCCCCACCGGGCGATCCGGGACGCGCGGGCACAGCTCGCCGCAGAAGGCCTCGTCCCCGCTTCCGTCGAGGCGGTGCGCCAGAACCTGCTCTTCCATCAGAACCCATTCGGCCCCGCCCACCAGTCGCCTCCGGAAGCGACCGCCCCATGGGATGTCCTGTACATCCCCGGATGCGTCGAGACGGCCCTGAGCCCAGGGCTCTCCACCAGTCTGCTCGCCCTACTCCGTCGTACCGGCCTTCGGGTCGTCTCCGCACGATCCCCTTGTTGTGGTGCCGTCGCGCACGACCTGGGCCTCGATGGGGAGGCCGAGCGCCTGGCCGAAGGGCTCCATCCTCTCCTGGGGGAGGCATCCCTTGCTCTCGTGTGGGGTCATGCGTGTCGGCGCTTCATCCAAGATCGCTGGCACCACCTCAAGCACGTGCGAAGTCCAGTCCAGGTCCTCTCCGACCTCGTGGCGAACAGGCAGCTCCGGTGGTCCCGACCGGTGAACCTGAGGGTCGTCCTCCAGGAGCCCTGCCGGGAGGCGCCAGAGGAGCGCGTCCGGACACGGGCCCTGCTGGGGGGAATACCCGGTGTGCGACTCCTGGATCTTGCACCCTCCGACGGCCGCGCGCCTTGCTGTGGGGGAGCAGGCGGAATGCCCCTCCTTCACCCTGAGGTCGCCTTGGAGCTCGCCGTAGGGCGGCTCCGGGCGATCCGGTCGGCCGGCGGGGAGGCGTGCGTCACGACGAGTCCGACCTGCCATGCAGTCCTCCACCAGGCGCGACACGCCGTTCCTGACGTCGAGGTCTTGGACACCGTCGAGGTCGTCCTGCGCGCCCTGACCTGAGGGACCAGCAGGAGGTTCGAACCGTTTCGCGAATCGTTTCAGTGTGGCCACGATCAAGGACGTCGCCCGGCTCGCGGGGGTGTCCCCCGCCACGGTCTCGGCCGTCCTGAACAACAGCACCCCCGTGAGCCCCGCCCTGCGCACGAGCGTGGAGTGGGCGATCCGGACCCTCCGCTACCAGCCCAACGTGCTCGCGCGTGCCCTGAAGACGCGCCGCACCCACACCCTCGCCCTGCTCGTCTCCGACATCCGCAACCCCTTCTACACCGCCCTCGTACGCGGGGTGGAGGACGTGGCGAGCGCGCACGGGTACACCGTGATCCTGGGCAACACGGACCGGAGGTCCCAAAAGATCCAGAACTACCTCACCACCCTCCTCGGCCGTCGGGTAGAGGGCCTCATCCTCACCCACGTGATCCCGCAGAGTCGCGTGGCGGCCCTTCGGGATCAGGGGATCCAGGTGGTGTTCCTGGACGTGCGACCCCGTACGGCGTACGCGGACGCGGTGGTCGTGAACAACGCGGAGGCAGCCTACGAGGCCGTCCGCCACCTGATCGGGCACGGTCGGCGGCGGATCGGGATCCTCGGCTTCCGGTCCGGTCTCTCCACCGGGCGGGAGCGCCTGGAGGGCTACCACCGGGCCGTGCGGGAGGCTCGCCTCCGCCCCCTCGTCGTGATCTCCCCTCTGGGAGCGGAGCAGGCCGAAGAGGCAGCTCGCCGCCTCCTGCGTCGGCGACCCGACGCGGTGTTCGCCGCGAACAACACCATGGCGCTGGCTGTCCTGCGAGCCGCCCGAGCCCTCGGAGTGCGCATCCCGGAAGACTGCGCCCTCATCGGGTTCGACGACGTGGACTGGATGGCAGTGAGCGATCCACCCCTCAGCGCGGTGGCCCAACCCCTCTACGAGTTGGGCAGTACGGCGGTGCGCCTCCTTCTCGAACGCCTCGGCGGGCACGGGCCGCAGACCCCCTCGGTCCGGATCCTCCGCGCACACCTCGTACTCAGATGCTCCTGCGGCTGCCATGAGTGAGGCGAAAGCCCTTTCCACCTTGGACCGGTTCATCGAGGACGGCTTTCTTCCTTTCCGGCCCACCTACGTCCGGCGGTTCTACCCGGACGGAGGTCGGCTCTGGCTTGCGCGGCGTCCGGGTGGTACCTACATGCCTCGCGTGCGCCTGTGGCGGCCGGAGCGCTGGATCGCCTCCTGTGTCGCGGCCACGAACCCCCACCCCGTGCCGAACGAGGGGATCAGCCTTTTGGACCTCCGGGAGACGTTGACCTGGCCGGAGGCCCTCAAGCTCCGGGGCCCGCAGATCCTCGGCCCCCGGCACTTCGCGGCCTACGGGCCGGACTTTCCTGTCCTCACGAAGCTCCTGGATCCCGGAGAGCCGATCCTTTTCCACTTCCACGCCCGCGACGAGGACGTCTGGCGCGCCCCGGAGAGGTTCGGCCACCGGTTCGGTAAAGACGAGGCGTACCACTTCCTCGAGGCACCCAAAGGGCCTGTCCCCTACACCCACGTGGGCCTCCATCCGAGCACGACGCGATCCTCCCTCCTGAAGGCGATCGCCCAGGGAAGCGAGCGGGTCCTGGAGCTCTCCCCGGTCTTCTACCAGCGTGTGGGTGAGGGGTTCTTCGTTCCGGCCGGGATCCCGCACCGCCCCGGCACAGCCCTTACCCTGGAGATCCAGCAGCCCTCGGATGTGTACACGCTTCTCGAGACCGCATCAGGAGGGAAGCCGCTAGCGCCCGAGCAGGTCCACCCCGGCTTCCGCCGGCTGGAGGAGGCGATCCGGTACCTGGACTTCGAGGCGGCGTGTAGGCCCGATCTCCTGGAGCGCCACCTCCTCACCCCGGAGGTCACGGCGCGGACCCGGGGCGGTGAGGAGGCGTGGATCTTCCCGCCGCGGCTTAGGAAGTTCAGCGGGAAGCGTGTGGTGGTGTGGGGACGGTTCGAGAGCCAGGAGCAGGCACCCCACGTCGTGTTCGTGTGGCGCGGCCGCGGTCGCCTCGCCGGCCGACTCCTGCGCCCAGGTGCTGAGCTCTTCGTAACGGCCGACCGGGCCGCCCGCCCGCACCTCTACGAGGCCATAGGCGGGCCGCTTGTGGTCTTCAAGCTGTTCGGTCCGGATCCGGAAACGTACGTCCGAAAGGAGGTGGAACATGGAAAGCCAAGGCGGTCCTGAGCATCGAACGCATCACACGAAGGGGGTGAAGACGGTGAGGGTCAAACGGTGGGGTGTGCTCGTCTTCCTGGTGTTCGTGCTGCCGGGCCTTGCCCTGGCCGCAGCCCAGCCCTTTGCGGGCAGGACGGTCACGCTCGGGGTGTTCGCCGGAGGCACGCGGGGTGCCATCTCCGGCCCCTTCTACTACTTCCGATCGGCGTGGGAGCAGCTCACGGGCGCGCGCCTGAACATCGTGGAGATCCCCTTCGACCAGCTCCCCACGAAGATCAAGACCGACCTCATCACGCGGGCGGGTCGGTTCGACGGGTTCGTGCCCTGCGCCCCCATTTACGGGGATCTCGTGACGAACAACTGGATCGTGCCGGTCGACCCGTGGATCCGAGACCCGCGATTCCCCCGCTGGGATCCCAACGACATGGGACCGCCCATTCGTCAGCTCTACCAGTGGGGCGGTAAGCAGTATGGTGCGAACTATGACGCCGACGCCTGGGTCCTCTACGGTCGGCGCGACCTCCTGAACGATCCCAAGGAGAAGGCCGCGTTCCGGGCGAAGTACGGATATGACCTGCGCCTGCCCCGGACGATCAAAGAGCTCCTGGACGTGAGCGAGTTCTTCAACAACCGGGACTGGAACGGTGACGGTCGACCGGACTTCGGGATCGTACTCCCCCTTAAGGTCTCGGCCCAAGGGTTCTTCTTCTACCTGGCCTTCGCCGCGCCCTACGTGGTCGTGCCGGGCCCGACGGTGGACGAGTACCACAACGTGTTCTTCTTTAACCCCCGGACGATGGAGCCGATCATCAACTCGCCCGGGCACGTGAAGGCCTTGGAGGACTACATCCGGCTCACGAAGAACGGGCCCCGGGCGCAGCTCGGATGGGACCTCGTGGAGTCGTGGGATCCGTTCCTCAAGGGAAACGCAGCTCTCACCTACAGCCCCGGCGACATCGGATCGCTCTCGAAGAACCCAGACCGCTCCCGGATCAAGGGCAAGCTCATTGCCGGCCCCATGCCGGCCTCCACGGAGTACTATGACCGGAAATCGAACCGGTGGGTGCAGAAGCTGAACCGGGTCGGCAACCTCCTGGGCTGCTCCTGGCACGGGCTGATCAGCTCCCTCAGCCGGAACAAGGAGACGATCTACCACCTGTTCGCATACATGGCAGAGCGACCCAGGCTCTTTCAGATCACCACCTTCGGGTGGGGCGGCGTGGACCCAGGCAAGATCTACGACTTCCCGCCGGAGGTGAGCGATGGTCAGGGCACCGGGTCGATCCAGGCGTACATCCGGGAAGGCTTCGACCGACAGGACGCGCTGTACTGGCTCAGCGCTTACTGGGAGAACTACTACAAAATGGACGCCTGGCAAGAGTACCTCCGAATCCCCGGGGCGCCTGAGCTCATCAACAGTCTCGACCTCCACCTGAGCCAGGCCCTCGTGGGAAAGGAGACGCCCAAACAGGCCTTGGATGCCGTGGCGAAGGAGTGGAACGACATCGTGAACAAGCTCGGTCGGGACAAGCTGCGCCGGGCCTACCAGGAGTCCATCGGGTACGGGAAGCCGGCGCCTCGGTACCGGCCGCGTTAGGAGGGTGAGGGGCGGGGTCCTTGACCCCGCCCCGTCGGTCCGATGCGGGACGAGCGGGTCAAGTGGGTACTCCTGCTACCAGCCGTGGGGTGGATCCTCACCTTCACGATCTACCCCCTTGTGTACTCCCTCACCCTCTCTTTCCAGAACTGGAACCTCACCTCTCCGCAGCAGTGGGTGGGCCTTGCGAACTACCTGCGCGCCTTGCAGGATCCGAGGATGCACAACGCGCTCCGCATCACGGGCCTCTTCGTCGTCGCGACCGTCACGATCGAGCTTGTCTTCGGGTTCGCCCTCGCACTCGTGTTCCACCGCCCCATCTGGGGGAGCCGGGCGCTCCGGGCCGTCGTGGTGGCGCCGCTGTTTACCTCGCCCATCGCGCTCGCCTTCCTCGGCATGATGCTCTTCCACGAGGAGGACGGACCCATCGTCCACCTCCTTCGGATGCTCGGGTTGCCGCGGGTGCACTGGCTTTCAGATCCTGCGACCGCTTTGGGCTCCCTCATTTTGCTCGACGTGTGGCAGTGGACGCCCTTCACCTTCCTCGTGTTCCTGGCAGGCCTTGAGGGAGTTCCACAGGAGCCCATCGAGGCGGCCATCGTGGACGGCGCGGGACGGTGGGCGGTGCTCCGCCATGTGCTCCTGCCGCTATTGGCACCGGTGGCGGTTACCGCCCTCCTGTTCAAGTTCATCTACTCGGTGAAGGTGTTCGACTTGGCGTTTGGCCTCACGGGAGGCGGGCCGGGGATCTCCACCGAGGTCCTGGCCCTGTACATTCACCGGCAGGGCCTGGAGTTCTTCAACCTGGGGTACGCCTCGGCCCTCTCCTACGTGTTCTTGTTCCTGGTGGTGCTGGGATGCACAGTACTCCTGCTCCGAGTGCGGCGGCTGTACGAGGTCGCCTGAAGACACAGCCGGAAGTGGCCCTCCGCCGGTACGGCGAGGCCTTCCTCTTCGGGCTCGTGCTCGTAGCTACCCTCGTTTGGGTGCTGTTCCCGCTGTACTGGGCGCTCGTGACTTCCCTCAAGGAGCCCACGGAGACCTTCCGGCCCACGTTCCTCCCGTTCCTCCAGTTTCCTCCGACCCTCGCGAACTGGCAGGACCAGTTCCGCCTGGCCGGCCGCGACATCCTCAAGGACCTCTCCAACAGCCTCCTCGTGGCCACCTCCAGTGCCCTCCTGGCCCTGGGACTCGGGAGCATGGCCGGATACGCCCTTGCCCGGTTCCCCTTCCAGGTGGGCCCGATCCGGAACCACGACATCGCGAGCTGGTTCCTCTCGCAGGTCGTGATCCCGCCGGTCGTGGTTGTGATCCCCTTCTTCCTCTTCATGCAACGGCTGGGCCTCCTCGACACGCGCCTCGGGCTCACTCTCGCCCACACGACCATGAACCTACCGCTTGCTACCCTCCTCATGCGGGACACGTTCTTGGGGATCCCGGCGGAGGTGGAGGAGGCTGCCTTGGTGGACGGCGCCTCCCGGTGGACGGTGCTCTTGCGGATCGTGCTCCCCCTCGCGGCCCCGGCCCTCGTCTCCACCGGCATCCTGGCCTTCGCCCTCTCGTGGAACGAGTTCATCTACGCCCTCACCCTCACGTTCGAGCGGGCGACCACGATCCCGCTCCTCATCGCCGGCGCGAAGATGAGCCAGGGAATCCAGTTCTGGTTCGTCTCGGTACGGGTGCTCCTGGCCCTCCTGCCGCCGGTCCTCCTCGCCTTCAGCGTCCAGCGGTACGTAGTGCGCGGGCTCACCCTGGGGGCGGTGCGCTAGCGATGAGCCGCGGATGCTTCCCTCAGAGGGGCTCGACCGTAACCTCGTCCAGGAGGGCCTTGACGTGGCTTGGGTCCACGTGTCCCGAAAGTAGCGTACTCACGTCCGAGGCCGCCGCGGCCATTCCCCACCGCACGGCTTCAGGGAGTGAAGCCCCCCGCAGCAACCCCGCGCACAGGCCCCCGGTGAGGCTATCACCCGCGCCGACGGTGCTCCTGCGGGGAACCCGGGGCGGCCTGAAAAGCAGCCGATCCTCGCCTACGAGGAGGGCGCCTTCCCCTCCGAGGGTCACGAGCACGTGGCGGGCTCCCCACCCTCGGACCTCCTGGGCTGCACGGACGACCTCCGGGATCGCAGGAAGCGCCCTCGCGAGAGCGGCCTCCAGCTCGGCACGGTTCGCCTTCGCCACGAGCGGAGCAGACCGCGCGGCATGGCGCAGGACGGACCCCGCAGCGTCCACCACCGTCGGGATGCCCGGGAGGTGGGTGAGGAGGCGGCCGTACAGGTCTTCCGGCGCTCCGGGTGGAAGGCTCCCGCACAGGACGACGATCCGTGCTCCAGGGATATGCCCCAGGACGGTGGCTTCCAGTGCCTTCACGTCACTCGGTGCCACGGCCGGTCCGGGCTCGTTCAGGACGGTCTCTTCCCCTTCGGGGTCTACGACGATCGTGCACACTCGCCCTTCTCCCGGAACCCAGACCGGCTCGACCCGGATCCCCTCCTCTGTGGCGAGACAGAACACCTGGCGACCGACCTGGCCTGCGAGGAACCCGATGACCGTGCACGGGACACCCAGCGCAGCCGCCGCGCGGGCCACGTTCATCCCCTTCCCGCCGGCCGTCCGGATCACTTCCTGGACGCGGTGGACGCGTCCTGGAGTGAAATGGGGAACCATGAGGATCCGATCCAAACACAGGTTCGGCGAGACAACGAGGAGCATCACCAGGGTGTTCGGTGCAGTCGGCTTACATCCCTACCGGAGGGCGGGTCGATGCCGGACGTGACGAGTGTGGGCGTCATGGTGGCCGACGTCCTCGTCTGGCCGGTGAACGAGTGGCCCGAGCGGGGCCGGTTGCGGGTGGTGGACCGGATCGAGCTCCGTACCGGCGGCCTCGCCCACACGACGGCCCTCACCCTCGCCAAGCTCGGAGTCGAGACGGCCGCCGTAGGACGGGTGGGAAACGATGCGTTCGGTAGTGTGCTCATCGAGGCCCTCCGATCCCACGGCGTACAGCCGCACGTGATCTGTGATCCGGAAGTCGGCACCTCCGTCACCGTCGTCGCGGTGGCGGGAGGCGGAGAACGGTCGTTCCTCCACTTCGTGGGTGCCAACGGTCGGCTCGTGCCTGAAGACGTGCCAGATGGGCTCCTTGCCTCGACAAAGATCCTGCACCTCGGCGGGTTCTTTCTCCTTCCTGGGCTCGACGGTGAGCCGGCGGCGCGGCTCCTCGAGCGGGCCCGCAGGGCAGGAGCCCGGACGAGCGTCGACGTGGCGTGGGACGCCCAGGGCCGGTGGATGGAGGCGCTGGGGCCGTGTCTAGGGCACCTGGACTTCCTCTTCGGGAACCAGGACGAACTGGCCCAGCTGGCCCGTACGCGCGTGCCCCAGGAGATCGCCCGCCGCCTCCGGGCCCTGGGGGTAGGGGTGGTGGCGGTGAAGATGGGCGAGCGGGGCGCGTACGTGGCCGCAGAAGAGTGGGATGGGCACGTCCCGGCCTTCGACGTACCCGTGGTGGACACCACGGGTGCCGGGGACGCGTTCTGCGGCGGGTTCCTCGCAGCGGCCCTGCGGGGCTGGCCGTGGGAGGAGGTGACTCGGTTCGCGAACGCAGTAGGAGCGTTGTGCGTAACCGCCATCGGTGGTGCCACCGGGGTCCGGGGCTTTGAAGAGACGATCGCGTTTTTGCGCACCGCGCGAATCCGAACCGTCGAGGAGGGATGAGGATGATGCGCCTCCGTCGGCTCTTCGGGCCGGATGGCCGATGCGTGAACATCGCTCTGGACCACGGCCTGTTCGGAGAGCGAACCCTCCACGAGGGGCTGGAGGACCCACTCGAGACCCTGCGGAGGGTCGCGGAGGGAGGCCCGGATGCTGTTCAACTGGCGCCCGGTCAGGTCCGGTGGCTGGAGCACCTTCCAGGCCGCCTCCGGCCCGCCCTTGTGCTCCGAGTGGAC
>VAPR01001536.1_pt1 | contig 11045 bp, 10 predicted proteins | sample 3380701 | NCBI WGS metagenome assembly VAPR01 (sample SAMN11536904, study PRJNA540576) | hot springs metagenome | isolation source: hot spring wet sediment | place: Spain: Lobios | collected 2014-01
GCGGACGCGCTTGATCCGGGTGAACATTGGACTATTTTTGCCACTACGCTTTTGCGAAAAAGTGAACGCACGGCCGTAGGGACAAGGCTTTGCGGGATCAGAGGGGGCGGGAGGTGTCAAACGTGGGCCAAAAGCTCCGTGACATCTGCCTCCAGCAGTTCCTGGACGAGCTTGCGGGCGCCCAGGCGGACGAGGGTATGGGTCAAATCCTCCATCTCGGTACCCTCCTGGGCCTGCTCGGCCAGTTGCCGGCACAACCCCGCCAACTGCTGGCTGGGTAGTATCCTGGACATAGGTCTGGGCCTCCTCGGTGTGCCCCAGCAGGGGCGAGATTTCCGATGCCACCGATGGTAGCCCAAACCACTTTGCGTTTACAGACAGTTTAGGACGTCACCAAACGCTGTAGCGGCCCATCACAAGGATAAACTTCCGCCGCAGGTGCCTGCGGAGCATCCGGATGAACTCCATCACCCCTCCGAAGCGGATGCTGCGAGGATGGAGCTGGAAGTAGAGCCCAAACCGTTGACGCCGCGGTGCCAAGGTAATTGTGGAGATTGCCGAGAGCCGTTCACGCCGGTCCCAGCTGTACTGGATAGGAGTTTGGCCTCTGGGTGCCCAGGTACGCCGAAGGAGGGGTTGGAGGAGGAAGCCGGTCTTGTCGACCACGACAATGCCCCACCCATTGCGACCGGCTTTTTTGATCCGGGGCCACTCCCGCCTGCGCCACCGTTCAATGGATGCCTCATCACTCTCCCGGGCACGCCGTGCTGGTTTTTGGGGGCTAAATCCCAGCTCTCGGAGGACGTACCAGACATGCCCTGGATGGTACTTCACTCCAAAGCGCGCTTCGACCACCTCTGCCACCCAGGAGAGGGTCTACAGGTCGGTGGGATATCCCCAAGCCCGCGGGCCTTTGATAGGATCCTCCTCAAAACCTCCTTTTGCCGAGCGTTCAGACGAGGTCTGGGCCCGGGATGCGGCTTGGATTCCAGGGCCTGTAAACCCCCTCGCTCCAGGGCCTGCTTCCACCGGGATACGGAGGAGCAGGACACATGGAGCAAACGAGCCACCTCCCGGACACCCATGCCTTCCCTGAAAAGCTGGGCACCGATCATCCCGCGCGTCTCGAGAGCTTCCGCCCTCCCCTTAGGCCGCATAATCTATGCTACCTTTCACCAAACCTTTGCATGAGCTATACTATTCTACAAAACGGCCAACGGGAGGTGCCGACCGTCTCCAATCTCCCGCCGCGCTGTATATATCGAGAGTGACACCAAGAGCTGCCGAGTCATTGAGTCAAGTGCCCGATCGCAGGCTGCCGATGGCGCTGGTTTGGGCGGATGCCCTCGGGCCTGCCACTGGGTTCACGCTTTCTTCCACAAGTCGATGGGTTTTTCCACCTTCGGAGGTTCGTACGGCCATGTGATCTTCCGGCCTTCGCCCGCCGACTGGTACGCGGCGTAGATGATCTTCAAGACCTCCCGGCCGTCCTCGCCGGTCTCGATAGGTTTCTCCTTACCCAGCACGCAGTTCACAAAGTGTTGGATCTCCTGAGGAAAGCCGTAGTTCCATGCCTCCTCGAACATGGTAAATGACCACCCTAGGGTCGTCTCCGCTTTCTCCACGGCATACCCGTACCCGACCTCACTGTAGGTGAGCAGCGAACTGCCACGCAGGAGGTCAGCCCGGGTATGGCCCCGGGATCCATAAATCTCGCAGCGATCGTCCACTCCTCCGGGCTTAGCCCACGAGTTTTCGGCCACGCCCACTCGGCCGCCCTCGTATTCGACGATGCAGATCGAGTGGTCCTCTCCCTGGGTCCGATCTTTGTGAACGTACGTCCCCAGGACGGCCGTGACGCTATTCACCTTCGGTTTCCCGAAGATCCACCGAGCCAGTTCGATGGAGTGGCAGCCCATGTCGAGCAGCACGCCGCCACCCGAGCGGCGCACGTCCCAGAACCACGGCGAATGGGGGCCCGAGTGCTCCTCCCACTGCTTGACCAGGAACACGTCCCCCAGCGCCTTTTCGTCCACCGCGAGCTGCTTGGCTCGCACGTACTTCGGGGCAAAGAGCAGCTCCTCCGCGTAAAAGAGGTACACGCCCTGGTTTCGGCACGTCTCAATCATGAGGTCGGCTTCCTCAAGCGTGCGGCACAACGGCTTTTCGCAGATAACGTGCTTTCCGGCCCGGGCTGCATTCACCGTTACCTCGGCGTGCAGGTCGTTGGGAACCGCCACCAGAACCATATCGACCTCCTTGAGCTCGAGAAGCCGGTGATAGTCCTCGAAGGCGTGCGGGATCCCGTATTTCGCGGCAAACTGCGCGGCCTTGCCCGGGGTCGGGGACGCGACCGCTCGAACCTCGGCGTTGCGGACGAAGTTTTTGATTGAATGGGCGTGAATATCTGCCACGAACCCGGACCCAATGATGCCGATCCCGACAGTGCTTTGCATGGGGCTCCCTCCTCTGGATTATGTCTAGGTTTGATCAGGTCGCGACGCTCACCAGTTTCCAAGTGGTCCCTCGCTGCCCGGCCCCTCAGCGGACGGGCAACTCTCGAAACGTACGCTCGATGTCGTCCAATAGCGCCAGCACCGCCTCTTCAATCCACTCCAGGAACTGGCGTCCCTTCTCGGCGGACGCCTGGGTAGCATCTCCCCAGGTGCCGGTCCGGGTAACCCGGTAGACTGAACCGGGAGCTGTCAGGAAGAAAGCCGTATGAACTGGCGCTGCCGCCGTCTTGTAACTAGGGAACCGGGGAAACTCCGCATTGGCCTGCTGCAGATCTACCAGGTTGGGGTTGATGGCCAAAACCGCCGACACCTCGCCCTCGTTTGCATGCATACCCTTGTCCAGACTGATGTACTGCCCCAACCGCTCCGCTGGCAGACCATCCCAGTAGTTGATGGGAAAGGCTTGAGTGCCCTGGGGCAGGCGGTCTGCTACACGGGCGCATCCGTAGGCAATGGCAAGAGTGTTGTCGAAGTGACCGTTGACGAACACGATCCGCCGAAAGCCGGCGTCTGCAAAGGAAAGACATAGGTCGGAGATCATCGACAGAAACGTGTCCACGCTTACGCTGAAAGCTCCCGGAAAGCCTTTGTGCGGGTAGGAGAGCCCGTAGGCGATGGGAGGCGCCACAACGGCACCGATCTTGGGGGCCACGCGCCGGCATATCTCCTGAGGGATCAGCACGTCCGTGCCGAGCGGGGAATGAGGCCCGTGCTGCTCCGTGGACCCGGTGGGAATGAGCACCGTGTTGTGTTCTTTCAGGAACTGCTCCAATTCGCGGTTGGTCATTTCGGCCAGGAACACAGTGGGTGGCTTCATGGTTGCCTCCTTTCTGTCCCTCAAGTCTGTCCCTCTAGTTGCGATGCGTCACGCCCGGCTATTAGTCACCCGTAGGAGCCAGCCGCCCTTAGGCGCTACGGATGGTCACCACCGCTCCCGAACCTCTGCTTAGCCCATACTGCAGCCCCAATTGCGCCAGCGTTATCACCAAGCTCGGCCAGGGCAATGCGAACCCGCTCCACAGGCGTGACACGACACCGGGCGCGCACCGTTTCCCGAATCGGACCTAGCAGGTGCTTGCTGGCCTTGGCTACGCCTCCACCGATCACGACGACATCAGGGCTGAACAGGGTTATCAGGTTGGAGAGCCCGATGCCCAGCAGCGTTCCTATTTCCGCCAGAATCTCCTGCGCCACGCTGTCCCCTTCTTCGGCCGCCCGTACGATGATCTCCGGGGTGATGCGGTTGAGATCCCCCTGTACCAGGTCGCGGATGCGGGTCGTACGGCCCTGACGGACCGCTTTGACCCCCATTGTGGTCATGGCCGGGGCGCTTGCGTGCGCCTCCCAGCAGCCCCGGCTACCGCACCCACAGAGGGGGCCGTTGTAATCAATAATCTGGTGCCCCACCTCCCCCGCCGTGCCATCCAACCCTGTGTAAAGCTGACCGCCGATTACCACCCCACCTCCGATACCCGTACCCACAGTGATCCCGACGACGTTTCGCATACCTCTCCCGGCCCCGAATGTCGCCTCGGCCAGTGCGAAGGCTCGTGCGTCATTGACAAGACAAGTTGGCAACCCAAAGTGCTGTGAGATTTTGGCACCCAGAGGAATCCCTCGCCAGGCAGTGGGGAGGTTGGGCAAAAACCGCACCACATTAGTCTCGGGATCGTAGACGCCCGGAACGCCGATGCCGATGGCGGCCGGGCGCGTGGAAGCGGGAGCCACCCGGCGGATGAGGGCTACCATCCGCTCGATGACCGCGGGAGGGCCCTCCTCGGCCTGAGTCGGAGTTCGGGCATCGGCGAGTACTTCGCCTGTAGTTGTGTTGACTAGGGCTGCCCGGAGGTTGGTTCCTCCTAGGTCGACGCCGACGTACAGTGCGCCCGTCACGGCTACACCACCAGAGGAGCGAGGGTGTTACGCGCGATCAGAAAGCCTCGCTTGACCAATTCTTCGCTACCTTCGAAGGCCCGATCCTCGTGTTCGATGCTGATTACGTAGTCGTATCCCACCGCATACAGCGCGGACATTACGCGTGCCCAGTCGATGTCGCCCAGCCCCGGCAGGCGAGGGATTTGCCATCGGAACCCCAGCCCGAGAATCCCATCCTGGTATAACATCTCCCGATCGACGTGCATGTCCTTGGCGTGCACGTGGAAGATGCGATCGCAGAACTCGTAAATGGGGCGCACGTAATCGATGAACTGCCAGACCAGGTGGGACGGGTCATAATTCAAACCGAAGTTGGGGTCCGGGATGATTTCAAACATGCGCCTCCAAATGGCAGGGGAGTACGCGAGGTTCTTCCCACCGGGCCATTCGTCTTTCGAAAATAGCATCGGGCAGTTTTCGATGGCGATTTTCACGTTGTGTTGCGCGGCAAACCGCACGATGGGCGGCCAGACTTCCGCAAACAGCGCGAGGTTGTCATCCACAGGCTTTCGCCAGTCTCGCCCCACGAAGGTGCCGACGACCGGCACGCCCAGCATTTCGGCTGCGAGGATCACCTTGCGTAGGTGATCGATGACGTGCTCGCGATGGGCCAGGTCCGGATCGAGCGGGTTGGGGTAGTAGCCGAGCGAGGAGATCTCCAGCCCGAAGCGCTTCAACATAGCCTTGATTTCATCCGCCTTCTGCGGCGTCAGTGCCGTCACATCTATGTGGGTGACGCCGGCATACCGCCGCTCCTTTTCGCCCACCGGCCAGCACGCAAGCTCGAGCATCTGGAAGCCGTTTTCGGACGCCCAGGCCGCCAGCTCCTCCAGGCTCATCGAGGGAAAGGCTGCAGACATGAGGCCCAGCTTCACGCTTTTCTCCCCCTTTCGCAAGGACGCTCTCGCGCCCCGGCTTTCTCATCCTCCCTGGCCTTTCACCGCGTCGCGGCCGCATCCCCCGGCGAGTCACGCCTGGCTCGCCCAGGACGTGTCAACACGGACCCACCGACCTTCCCTGGCGCTTGTCAGGATGGCTTCCCCGACCGCCAGCTCGGCTACGCCGTCGACGAAAGTGGGGAAGTCCACCGGCGTGTCGCGGCGAGCAATATGCATATACACCGCTTTCACGAACATCCGAAACGTGTCCGGAAAGCCCTCGGCGTGGCCACCAGGGTAGCCGGTGTAACGGGCGGAGTCGGGATGCTGAAGGGCCGGGTCTTTGATGAGTAGTTCGTTTGGCCGGTCGCGGTGGCCGATCCACAATACGTTTGGCTCCTCCCCATTCCAGGCCACGGAGGAGCGGGAGCCATTGATCTCGAAGCTTACTCGGTTCTTGCGGCCGCTGGATATCTGCGAAACGATCATAGAGCCACGCGCGCCGCCCTCGAAGCGAAACAGCACCGCAGCGTAGTCCTCAGTGCGTACGTGCTCCTCGGACCATTCAGCCGCCTGAGTTCGCTTTCCGGCGAACGTCTCGATGACATGCATGGGCCGGCGCCGCACGGGGATGAACGTTGCAAAGTCCGCAAAGACCTCTTCTATGCGACAACCTGTAACGAAGGTCACGACGTCGATCCAATGAGAGCCGATGTCGCCTACGGCCCGAAGCTCGCCCCCTATCTCGGGGATCACCCTCCAGTTCCAGTCCGTCTCCAGAAGCAGCCAGTCTTGAAGGTACGCCCCGTGCACGAGGCGTATCTCGCCCAGCGCGCCTTGCTGCACGAGGGCTCGTGCTTGACGCACCAATGGGTAGAACCGAATGTTGAACGCTACGGCGTGGACCAAACCTCGTTGTTTGGCAAGCGAGAGCAGTTCAACCCCTTCTCGCACGGTAAGCGCCAACGGCTTTTCACACACGACGTGTTTTCCGGCCTCGAGAGCTGCCTTCGCCTGGGGGAAGTGGTAGACATTGGGTGTCGTGATGTGAACGACGTCGACGGAAGGGTCATTCAACAGTTCATCGTAATTCCGATAGATCCGAGCCACGTTGAGCGCCTCTGCCTTGGCGCGGGCTCGCTCCGGGGTCGAGCCGCAGATGCCCACAACCTCCCCCCCTGCCCGGCGGATGGCCTCCACGTGAGCCGGGCCGATGAATCCCGTTCCAACCACGGCTGCCCGAACCGTCATGGGGATCCTCCTTCCAGAGCCTGGCGGAGTGCTTCCTTGCGTTCAAGGAACTCCCTCAGGATCCGGTCGGTAGCTGTGGCACCGATCCGGTTCGCGCCAGCCGCGAGAACGGCCAGGGCGGTATCCAGCGTTCGTATCCCGTGGGCTGCCTTGACCTGGATGTGTGGGCCCACCACCGACCGCATCAGTCGAATGTCCTCCACCGTGGCACCCGTCGGTGCAAAGCCGGTGGAGGTCTTGACGAACTTTGCCCCGGCCGACTCCGCTAGACGGCAGCCCCGCGTCTTCTCTTCGTTGGTCAAGTAGGCGTTTTCCAGGATCACCTTCACAATCGCCTGCGGGCCTGCAGCCTCCACGACTGCCTCGATGTCATCGCGGACGTACCGATCGTCGCCAGATCGCAACTTGCCGATGTTGAGCACCATGTCAAGCTCTACCGCGCCTGCTTCTACAGCTTCACGGGCCTCGAACGCCTTTGCTCGCGTGGTCTGGCTGCCGTGCGGAAAGCCGACCACCGTTCCTACCCTTACGTCCGAGCCATCAAGCAGGCTGACGGCTAGCGGGACGTGGTACGGCTTGACCGTAACTGACGCCACGTGCCATCTACGCGCAAGCTCGATTCCGACTCGCACCTCTTGGTCCGTCAACTCCGGGCGGAGCAGCGAGTGGTCGATAGCCTTTGCTAGCCGCTCTAGGGTCAGGTCAGCAAGAATGCCCAAGTCCTTCGCCTCCCGCTCCAAGGTTTATGAGGTGAGGAGGACCCATTTCAGGCCCTCCTCACCTGATCCGGCTTGTCACTTCTTCTTATTCTTCGGGTTGTTGGGGCTGGTGTCGAGGATCCGTTGGTGCAATAGAGCGATCTGGTCAAGGGCCTGCTTGGGCGTAATGGCACCGATGTAAGCTAGGTTCAGGTAGTTTTGCTGAACGTCCAGCAGCTGAGCGTACTCCGGATAGGTCCATACGTCGTAACCCCATCCGTTAACCACGCTTTTGAGGCTGGCCCATTTAGCTGTACCGGGCCTCGCGGTCTGGTAGTCAAACAAATCCGCACGGGCGCTGGCGAAGCCGGCCCGCGGGTCGTCGACAAGCCGCTTCTGCACCGACTTGCTGATCAGCCACTGCAGGTACTGCCACGCCGCTTCCTTGTTCTTAGAATACCGGTTGATGCCGATCCCCTGTGACCCGTAAGTCGCAGCGCAACGCTTCTGCTTTGTTACGGGGTCGACGTAGCAAGGAAGCGGAGCGTAAGCCCACTTGCCGGCCGTCTTGGACACGGCCGGGTTGTCCATGGCGCCGGCGAAGCTCACCCAGGTGAAGTTCATCGCGTATTTGTCAGTAAACGCCCCGTTAAGCAGTTCGTCCACGAACCAGTTGGCCGTCCCGGGGTCGACCACCTTGTGCTTCAGGTTGAAGTCGACGAAAAACTGCAGCGCCCGGACAGCTTCGGGTGAGTTGATCACGCCCTGAGCCCGCCAGTTTACCTCATCCCATAGCCGAGCCCCGAAGGATGCGTGGAAAGGCAGCCACTGCTGTGTGATACCGTCGCTTATACGGCCGGCATACCAGCCGACGCCGTAACGTTTAACCCTTCCGTTGGGGTCACGGACAGTCAGTTTCTCGGCTATCGCGAGGAACTCGTCCCAGGTCTCGGGGGCCTTCGCAATACCCGCTTCCTTGAACAGGTCGACGCGGTAACCCAGGATCAGGGTGCCGATGGTCCAGGGAAGGAAGTACACCGGAAGGTTCGTGTACTTGCGCCAGTCTTCCTCCTTGCGCAGCACAGCCACCGGCACGGGCCAGCGGCTGTTGTACGTGGCGTAGGGTTGGACGAACGTCTCATCGTAGCGAATCCCCGCTCTAGCCAGGTATTTGTCCAGAGGCTCGATGCACTGGCCCAGGATCAGTCCCCCGTACCACTGGCTGTCCGTCTCGAAGATGTCAAATTCCGAGCTCTTGGAGACGCAGAGTTCCAGGATCTTGGATTCGACAAACTGGTACGGTGGGCCAGTGATTTCCACCCGGATCCCGGTCTTCGGAGTGAAGTCCTTATTCGCGAGCTCCTGCTCGACAGGTGTTTGAGGCCATGGGAGGCTCAGCACCCGTAAGGTTACCCTACCGGGTGCCGGGCCGGCCGTTGCCAGTAGCATGACCCCGACCAGGAATGCAACCAGCAGCACTGCCCACACCGTGTTTCTAGCTCTCATGGGAAGCCCTCCTTTCGCTTAAAAGGTTGCTCCTTAATAAGGTTGCTTGTCAAGACCCTGTCATAAGCTTTACCCTGGCTATCACCCCCATCCCTGAGTACCGCCCGCAAGTGTGCCCTACCCAAGACGCCTACCGCCGACCTTGTCAAATAGGTGAAGGGCGTCAGCGTCGAACGTAACGGACACTTTCTCGTTGGCCTTGGGCTCAAAGACCATCCGATCCCGGCGCACTCGAGCCTTCAAGACGAGGTCGTTTACCTTGAGATCCACGATGAACTCGTTGCCCTGGGGTTCAACGAGATAGATCTCGATCGGAATCCCCGCCTCTCCGTGCGGAGCCAGCCGGATGTTCTCCGGGCGCACTCCCACGATGAGGCCGTCCACGCGCCCCGACCTGGCCACGGGCACAGCCTTCGCGGCAGGGATAGGTATCCGAAACCAGGGGTGCTGCAGCCACCAGCTTCCATTCTCCTGCATCAGAGTGCACTCCAGAAAGTTCATAGGAGGCGAGCCAATGAAACGCGCCACAAATAGGTTGGCCGGCTTTTCATACACTTCCTCCGGGGGACCGACCTGTTGAACAACGCCCTCCCGCAAGACCACCAGGATGTCCCCCAGGGCCTGGGCCTCGATTTGGTCGTGGGTGACATGGATCGTAGTAATGCCACGCTCCATTTGCAGCTTCTTTATGGCGGTCCTCAGCTCCACCCGCAGCTTTGCGTCCAGGCTGCCGAAGGGTTCGTCGAGCAGGTACAGGCGCGGAGTTCGAACCAAAGCCCGGCCCAGCGCGACGCGCTGTTGTTGGCCTCCCGATAGCTCGCGAGGATACCGGTGCAGTAACGGCTGCATGTGCAGAAGCTCCGCGATGGCCTCCACGCGGCTCCGGATCTCGTGCTCCGGCAGGCGAGCTGCCCGCAGGGGGAACGTCCAATTTTCCAGCACCGTCATGCGAGGGTACAGCGCATAGCTCTGGAAGCACATTGCCACGTTGCGCTCGCCAGGCGGGAGGCCATTCACGGGGATTCCGTCGAAGGCCACCTGGCCCCGCACCGGGCGGGTCAGGCCCGCGATGGCCCGAAGGACCGTGGTCTTGCCGCAACCCGATGGCCCCACGACTACTGCGTACGCGCCCGCCGGCACGTCGAAGCTCACCGAACTGAGAGCCATCCGGCGGCCGATCATCACGCTGAGGTCGCTGAGGGTCACCCGAGTCATTGCGCGGCCCCTCCTGGCTGCACCAAGCGCTTCTCTGTCTGCTGGTCGAACAGGTGGATGTGGCCGGGGTGCAATGTGACCCAGACGTCCTGCCCAACCTCCGGACGGAACCCAAGTTCCCGCTTGTCGGCACAGGCAACCAGGCTGACGCCATCGGCCTGCAGGCTCAGCACCAGCTGGTGACCCTGGGGCTCTATGACCGAAACCTTACACGCCACCCCTCCTATCGCGGGGGCCGGGTGGACGTTCAGGTGTTCAGGACGGACCCCCAGCACGGCCGGGTAGTCCGTGTCAAGCTCGGTCGGTGCGCAACCCGGAGGGAGGGGGATGTCGAGCCGGCCGGCGCGTAACACCACCCGGCCGTCGTCCCAGCTCAGACGGCCCTCCACGAAATTCATGGGCGGAGTCCCGATGAAACCCGCCACAAACCGGTTGACAGGCCGGTCGTAGACCTCCTGCGGCGTACCGACCTGCTGTATTCGTCCAAGGTTCATTACGACGATCTTGTCGGCGATGGCCTGCGCCTCGACTTGATCGTGCGTCACGTAGACCGTGGTGATGCCCAGGTCCTGTTGGAGGCGGCGCAATCGCGTCCTCATCTCGACCCGAAGCATAGCGTCGAGGTTGCTCAACGGCTCGTCGAGCAGGAGCACCCGGGGGCGGCGGATCAACGCCCTTCCGACGGCTGCGCGCTGCTGTTCGCCGGCGCTGAGTTCATGTGGATAGCGATCCAGGAGATCCCGCATCTCTAGTAAGTCGGCCATCTCCTCGACCCGGCGCGCGATCTCCTGTTCACGGAGTTTCTGCGCCTGAGCCTTGCCGAAGAAGCCACCTATCGGGGGCACTTTTTCGCCAACTTGCTGCAGAGTCTTTTCTGGTTCGCTTGGTTTCTGGGGGGCAAACCGGAACTCATCCGGCTGGGCGCCTTCGACGACGTGGACATGGCCATGCTCACCCACAGCAATACCGACACCTCTTTCCGGCTGGGCGTTACGGCCGGCAGCAACGGGATGGTGGCCAAGTTTATCCGGTTTGTCGGGCGGGCC
>VAPR01001537.1_pt1 | contig 11043 bp, 9 predicted proteins | sample 3380701 | NCBI WGS metagenome assembly VAPR01 (sample SAMN11536904, study PRJNA540576) | hot springs metagenome | isolation source: hot spring wet sediment | place: Spain: Lobios | collected 2014-01
TCGGGAGCCCCTCACCCTGGAGACCTATCTTAGTTCCCGGTACATCGCCGCCCCCCTTCGCCTTTACGACTACTGCCTCATCAACGACGGGGCGGTGGCCCTGATCCTCACCAGCCCGGAGCGGGCCCGGGACCTCCGAAAGCCCCCGGTCTACCTGACGGCGACGGCCGCCTGCACCGACCTGACCTTTTTCTACACCGTCGACGACTTTTTCCGGGACGCCGTAAAGACCTGTGCCGAGGCCGTGTTTAAGGCCTCGGGCCTCACCCGCCGGGACGTCCAGATCTGCCAGATTTACGACAACTTCACCCCGACGGTCATTTTCGGCCTGGAGGGGGCCGGTTTCTGCAACTACGGCGAGGGTTTCGAGTTCGTCCAGGACGGCCGGATCTCCCTGGGCGGGGAGCTGCCCGTCAACACCAGCGGCGGCCACACCTCAGAAAGCTACATGCAGGGGTTCGGCCTCCACGCCGAAAGCATCCGGCAGCTCCGGGGGGAGGCCGGGGACCGGCAGGTCCCGGACTGCCGGGTCGCCATGTATATCTGCCCAGCCCCCATTTGCGCCGCGCACATCCTGACCCGGAGGTAGGTAGTCCATGGCTTACGAAAAGCCCCTGCCCCAGCCTACCGCCATCGACGCCCCCTATTGGGAATACCTGCGAAAGCACGAGCTCCGGCTGCCTAGATGCCAGGACTGCGGCCAAGCATTCTTCCCGCCCAACAAGACCCACTGCCCGCAATGCCTTTCCGACCGGCTCGAATGGGTCCAGATGAGCGGGCGCGGGAAGGTCTGGTCGTGGGTGGTCTTTCACCAGCGCTATTTTGCCTCCTTCGCCAACGACATCCCCTACGTCGTCGCCTTTATCGAGCTGGACGAGGGGCCCCGGCTGATGTCGACCCTCGTCGAGTGTTCCCAGGACGAGATCCGGTGCGACATGCCGGTCGAGGTCGTCTACGACGACATAACCCCGGAGTTTACCATCCCAAAGTTCCGGCCCGTTCGCTGACCGACCCATGAAGGTCGTCTGCGTCCTTTCCCGGGAACCGATTTCGGCGGTTCCGGAGCTGGCCCGCCGGGCGGAGCGGCTCGGCTTTGACGCCATCCGCTTCAGCGAGATAACCCACGACCCGATGGTCTGCGCCGCGGCGGCGGCCGTTGCCACCCGGGAGGTCAGGGTCGGAACCTTCACCCTGGCCTTTCCCCGAAGCCCGACAGTGGTGGCCTACCAGGCGTGGGACCTGCAGCAGCTTTCTGGCGGCCGATTTTTCCTGGGGCTGGGAAGCCAGGTAAAGGGCCACATTGAGCGGCGATTCGGGGTTTCCTGGACCGCCCCCGGCCCCCGGATGCGGGACTACGTCCTGGCCCTCCGGGCCGTCTGGGACTCCTGGCAGAACGGCCGGCCCCTCAACTGCCAGACGGAGCACTACCGGCTCAGCCTGATGACGCCCGAATTTAATCCCGGCCCCCAGCCCCACTATCCTATCCCGGTCTACCTGGGTGGGGTGAACAGGTTTATGTGTCGGCTCGCCGGTGAGCTGGCCGACGGGCTCATGCTTCACAGCCTCACCTCCCCCCGCTATCTGCGGGAGGTAATCCTGCCCAACCTCCGGGCCGGGGCCCGGCGGGCCGGGCGGGACCCCGCCGGCCTGGAGGTTATCGGGGGCGGCTTCATCGCTACCGGGCCCCGGCCGGAAGACGTCCGCCGGGCCCGGGAGGCTTACCGGCAACGGGTGGCGTTTTACGGCTCCACCCGGACCTACGCGCCGGTGCTGGAGCTCCACGGCCTGGGGGACCTGGGGGCCAGGCTTCACCGCCTTTCGGTCGAAGGACGCTGGGAGGAAATGGCCCGCCAGGTAAGCGATGAGGTGCTGGACGAGTTCGTGACGGCCGCCACCTGGGATGAGCTGGTGCCCCGCATTAAAGAGCGGTTCGGGGGCCTGGTCACGGGCCTTACCCTGCCCATGCCCGAGGGGCTGGGCCCGGCCGAGGAAAAGCAACTGGCCAAGGTGATCGCCGACGTGAAGGGTCTCTGATGGGCGGAGTCGAGGCTGCAACGGTTTTTCCCCGACCCCTGGGCGGGCTCAGGGCGCTGGAGCTGGGCGAGGGAATCGCCCCCGCCTTCTGCGGCAAGCTTCTGGCCGCCCTGGGCGCCGACGTCATCAAGGTCGAACCTCCGACCGGAGACCGCTGTCGGCGCGTCGGCCCCTTCGCCCGGGACCAGACGGGCTCGGAGTCGAGCCTCCTCTTTCTCTACCTGAATACCTCCAAGCGGGGCATTACCCTGGACCTGACGACCCCGACGGGGGCCGACCTCTTCCGCCAGCTGGCGGCCGCCGCCGATATCGTTGTCGAGGGCCTGGGAGCCGGCCGGCTGGAGACGCTGGGCCTTGGGTACGGGGTCCTGGCCCGGGACAACCCGGGGCTTATCCTTACATCGATTACGCCGTTTGGGGACGACGGCCCTTATCGGGACTACCTGGATGGGGAGCTCGTCCTCCTGGCCCTGGGTGGTCTGCTGAACATGCTGGGCGCCCCTGACCGGGAGCCTGTGCCCCTCGGGGGCTATCAGGCCGAGTATGCCGCCGGCCTGGCCGCCTTCACCGGCACGATGGCGGCCCTCACCGGCCGGGAGGTCACCGGCCGGGGTCAGCAGGTAACCGTCTCGGCCCACGAGACGGTGGCCTACCTTGAGTGGAAGACCCCTATCTATTACCAGAGCGACGGCCGGATTCGGCGGCGGGGGGGCGAGCAGTCCCAGTGGCTGGTTCTGCCGTGCTCGGACGGATTTGTGGCCTTCGTCTTCCAGGACGAGCACTGGCCCCGGGTGAAGGAGCTGCTCGGCGACCCCCGTCTGGAAGACCCCCGCTTTGCCGACCGCCCCGGCCGGGTGGCCCACCGGGGGGAGCTCCGGGAAATCCTGGCCGGCTGGACCCGGCCCCGCACCAAGGCCGAGGTCTACCACGAGGCCCAGGCCCTGGGAATTCCGGTGGGGATGGTGGCCGACGCCGCCGACCTGGTGGCATCCCCCCAGTACCTATCCCGGGGCTTCTTTGCCCGGGTGGACCATCCCCGGACGGGCCCGGCCCTTTACCCGGGCATCCCCTTCGTTCTGGGCGGGCACCGGCCCCCGGTGGGCCGGGCGCCCCTGCTGGGGGAGCACAACCTGGAGGTTTACGCGTCCCTGCTCGGCCTCTCGCCGGCGGAAGTCGCCGGCCTGCGGGAGCGGGGCGTAATCTGAGCAGAAGGGAGGGACGGCTATGAAGTCGGTTTCCCGCCGGGAATTTCTCATCGGGGCCGCCGGCCTCGGGCTGGCCGGCTGCCGGCCAGGGGGCGCGCCCCACGGCCGGGGGGAGCAGGCCCCAGCGACCCAGCCCAAGCGGGGCGGTACCCTTTACTGGTACCTTCCCGACGACCCCCCTGACCTCGACCCCCACATGCAGACGACCAGCTCCCTGCAGTGGATTTGCGGCCTGGTTTACAACGGCCTCCTCAAGTACGATATCCGGCCGGGCAACCCCCCGGGCAGTCCCGGGGCCAATACCCCCGTGCCGGACCTGGCCGAAAGCTGGGAGCAGACTGACCCGTTGACGTATGTTTTTAAACTGCGCCAGGGCGTCAGGTTTCACGACGGCACGGAGCTTACGGCCGAAGATGCCGCCTTCAGCCTGAACCGGATCCGGACCCGGGACCCCCAGTTCCAGCGGGCCTACGCCTTCGAGCCCGTGGAAAGCGCCGAGGCGGTGGACCGCTACACCCTGCGGGTGAGGATGCGGGAGCCCTACGCCGCCTTCATTAACCAGGTGGCGGCCGCCTATACCCGGATCGCCCCGAAGCACGTCATCGAACAGCGGGGCGACATGAAGCAGGTTATGGTCGGAACCGGTCCCTTTAAGCTTAAGGAGTACCGCCGGGGTGTCCGCTTCGTCTTCGAACGCAACCCCGATTATTTCGGCGCCCCCTTGCCCTACGTCGACACCATCGAGATTAGGATTATTCCCGATGCTTCGGCCCAGCTGGCGGCTTTTACCGCCGGGCAGGTGGACATTTACAACCCGGCCAACGCTGACGAATTCGAGAACCTACGCCGGACAATTCCCGGCCTCCAGAGCCTGGCTTTCAGCCGGGCCGAGATGAACGGCATCGGCCTCAACGTCCGGCGTCCACCCTTCAACGACATCCGGGTCCGGCAGGCCCTCTGGTACGCCATCGACCAGGACGAAATCATCAAGGTCGTCTGGCGGGGCCAGGGCTACAAGCGCCGGGCGATCCCCCCGGCCCTGGGCGACTGGGCCGTGCCCTACGAGCAGCTGCCCCTGAGCGATTCGCCCAACTACGATAAGGCCCGCCAGCTGCTTAAAGAGGCCGGCTATCCGGACGGGTTTGAGTTCGAGTGCAAGACAATTTACCGCTACACCCAGAAGGAGGCCCAGGTGGTGGCCGAACAGCTCAAGCGCATCGGCGTCCGGATGAACATCGTCGACATGGAGTACGGGGCGTTCCTTAACGCCCGGAACCGGGGGGATTTTGAGGCCATCGCTTTCGCCCTCTCACCCTTCGGGGACGTGGAAGACTTCACGTACGCCCTCTTTCACACCAGGGCCTCCCGTAACTTCGGCGGCTGGGGGAGTCCCGACCTTGACCGGCTCTTCGAGGAGGCCCGGCGGGAAATGGACGTGAATAAGCGCAAGGAGCTTTACGGCCGCATCCACCGGGAGCTGGCCACCCGGTGCTATATCCTCGACCTGCCCCGCAGCAACTTCTTCGAGATCTGGCGACCCCACGTGAAGGACTGGGTCCCGGCCGAGAACCCCCAGCGGGGGCTCGCTTTCCACTACGTCTGGCTGGATAAATAACACTTCCGAGGAGAGCAGTTATGAGCAGCTACGGCAACCTGGTCCTCATGCAGAAAAAGAACGGCTACGCCGTCGTAACCCTCAACCGTCCCGAAAAGCGCAACGCCATGAACCGGGCCGCCCAGCAGGAGCTCTGGGCCGCCCTGGAGGATGCTAAGTCCGACTGCAAGGTGATTATCATCACCGGCAACGGACCGGCCTTCTGCTCGGGCATCGACCTCTCCGAACAGCGGCAGTTGCGGGAAGCCGGGGTGCGGGAGCGCCAGTACGCCTGGGGGAGCAACACGTGGTTCGAGACCCAGGAGATAATCCGGCGGCACCCGGCCATTTTCATCGCCGCCGTCAACGGCTACGCCCTGGGGGGCGGCCTCACCCTGGTCCACAACTGCGAGCTGGCCATCGCCTCCGAGCGGGCCGAGTTTGGCATGCCCGAGGTCGGGTTCGGCACCTTCCCCGGCCTGGCCGGCCCGGCCACCATCCACCGGATCCTGCCCAAGCACTATAATTACCTTATCCTGACGGCCAAGCGCATCGACGCCCACACGGCCGAACGGTGGGGCATTGTCAACGAGGTGGTTCCCCACGACCAGCTCATCCCCCGGGCCGAGGAGCTTGCCCGCCACATCTGCCAGTTCGACCCGGTGGTCCTGGACTATTCCAAGCGGGCCATCCGGGAGATACCCTATCTGGACTGGTCCCGGGGCATCGAATACGGCATCTGGACCGGCATCGTCATCCGCTCGCAGACGGCGGCCGCCGCCGAGGGAATCCAGCGGTTCCTGAGCGGCCAGCCGAACCCGGGCCAGGGCACGGGCGCCACCGACGGGAGGTAGGGGCCGTGGGGGTGCTGGCGGGGATCCGGATTGCGGACCTGACCATCATCACGGCCGGGGCCGCGGCCACCCAGCTCCTGGCCGACTTCGGGGCCGAGGTGATTAAAGTCGAAGCCGGCCGCTACCCGGACCCCTTCCGCAACTGGGGCAGCGGCCTCACCCCGCCGGCCCACGTGGAAAGGCCCTGGGACGCCAGCCCCCCCTTTAACGTGGTGAACCGGAACAAGCTGGGCATAAGCCTCGACCTGAAGCACCCCCGGGGACGGGAGGTCTTCCTGCGGCTGGTGGCGGTGAGCGACGCGGTGACCGAAAACTTCCGCCGGGGCGTCATGGAGCGGCTGGGCCTGGGCTACGAAGAGCTCCGGAAGGTTAAGTCCGACCTGGTAATGGTCTCCTTTTCCAGTCAGGGGAACGACGGCCCGGAAAGCGGGTATGCTTCCTACGGGTCGACCCTGGATGCCCTCTCGGGGCTGATGTCAGTCACCGGCTATGACGAAAATTCCCCGGTCTGGTCGGGCAATGACGTCAACTACCCGGACCAGGTGGTATCCCTGCTCGGGGCCGGGATTATCCTGGCCGGGCTCCGCTACCGGCGGCTTACGGGCCGGGGAATCTATATAGACCTTTCGCAGCGGGAGCTGGTGACAGCCATGTTGGGCGAAATCGTGCTGGACTTCACCGTTAACGGCCGCCGGCGCCGTCCGGCAGGCAGCCGCCACCCGTCGATGGTCCCCCACGGCTGCTACCCGTGCCGCGGGGAGGATGCCTGGGTGGCAATTGCCGTCGAGGACGACCGGCAGTGGGTCGCCCTCTGCCAAGTGATGGGCCGGCCCGAGCTGGCCTCGGACCCCAAGTTCGCCACCCTGCCGGCCCGGTGGGCCCGGGCGGCCGAGGTGGATGAAATTGTCCGGAGCTGGACGTCGTGCCGCGACAAACATGAAGTTATGCGCCTGCTTCAGGCGGCCCGGGTACCGGCCGGTGCCGTGCTTAACGGCCGGGACCTGCTGGAAGACCCCCACCTTAACGCCCGGGGATTCTACGTCCGGGTCGACCACCCGGTGGGCGGGGCCCAGCTCCAGCGCACGTGGCCTTTCCGGCTGAGCCGGACGCCCGGGGCGGTTCGGCGTCCGGCCCCGTGCCTGGGCGAGCATACCCGGGAGGTGCTCACCGGCCTGCTGGGCTACTCAGAGGGAGAGGTGGGCGAGCTGGAGGCGATGGGGGTGATCGCCTACGCGCCGGCCGGGGTCCGGGCCTGAGGCGGCCCTATGGTTCGGTACATTTTGAGGCGGCTTGCCCTGGCCGTGCCGGTTTTGTTTCTGGCCAGCCTGATGGTCTTCACCATAATCAGGCTTATTCCCGGGGATGTGGTGACCATGCGGCTGGGGGAGTCCGGGGAGACCCCCGAGGCGGCCGAGATGCGCCGGGTGCTGGGGCTGGATAAGCCCCTGTGGGCGCAGTACTTTATCTGGCTGGCCAACGCGGTCCGAGGGGACCTTGGCCTCTCCCTCTGGACCGCCAACCCCGTAACCCACGAGATCCTGCTCGCCCTTCCCATCACCGTCGAGCTGGCCCTGCTGGCTATGGGCATCGCCCTGGTGGTGGCCATCCCCACCGGAGTGCTTTCGGCCGTGGCCCGGGAGACCCCGCTGGACTACCTGGTGAGGCTGGTGAGCGTAGCCGGCTTGGCCATTCCTCCCTTCTGGCTCGGCACAATGTTTCTGATGCTGCCTGCCGTCCTAGCCGGGTGGGCCCCCAGTTCCCGGTATATCAGCCCGGCCGAAGACCTGGGGGAAAACCTCAAGCAGTTCACCCTGCCGGCCCTGGCCCTGGGCTATTACTATGCCGCGTTTTCGATGCGGATGGTCCGCTCCCAGACCCTTGAGGTGCTGCGCCAGGACTACGTGCGGGTGGCGCGGGCGAAGGGTCTCAGCGAGACGCAGGTGGTGCTCCGGCACGTCCTGCGCAATGCCCTCATCCCCACCATCACCCTGGCCGGGGCCCAGCTGGGGGTGCTGGTGGGGGGCGTCGTAATCATCGAGCAGATATTCTCCCTGCCGGGCCTGGGCCGGCTCACCCTCTGGGCCATCTCGGTCCGGGATTACCCCCAGCTCCAGGCTAACGTGCTCCTCACGGCCCTCTTCGTAATCACCATCAACCTGGTGGTGGACATCGCCTACGCCTGGCTCGACCCGAGAATCCGCCTGGGAAGCGGCTGATGTCGGTAATCAGCGCAGGAACCGCCCCCGCAGAGCTCCGCCGGCGGCTGCTGGGCAGTGTTCCCGGCCAGGTCCTGAGGCGGCCCCTGGGGGCCGGGGCCTTAACGGTTATGGTCGCCATCTTTTCGGCCGCTGCCCTCGCCCCAGTCGTCGCCCCCTTCGACCCGGAGGCCATCCACGCCGACCACGTCCTTTCGCCCCCAGGCTGGCCCTTTATCATGGGCACCGACGACTTCGGGCGGGACATCTTCAGCCGGGTCCTTTACGGCGGGCGGGTATCCCTGGTGGTCGGGACGGCGGCGGTGGGGCTGGGGGTTACCCTCGGCGCCGCCGTGGGATTGGTGTCCGGATACCTGGGCGGCTGGTTCGACCTGCTGGTCCAGCGGGTCATCGACGCCCTGATGTCCCTGCCGACCCTCATCCTGGCCCTGGCCATCGTGGCGATGCTGGGGACCAGCGTCCGCAACGTGATCCTGGCGATAGGCATCGCCCTGGTTCCCGGAACGACCCGGGTCGTCCGCTCGGTAGTCCTCGGTATCAAGGAGGAGCCCTTTATCGAGGCGGCCCGGGTGGTGGGCTGCACCCACCAGCGGGTTGTTCTCCGGCACGTGCTCCCCAACGCCTTCGGGCCCCTGATGGTGATCGCCACGGCCAGCCTTGGGTCGGCCATCGTCGCCGAGGCCGCCCTCAGCTTCCTAGGGCTGGGCACCCCGCCGCCGACCCCTTCCTGGGGCCGAATGATGACCGGGAGCGCCCGGACCTACATCGTCACCGCCCCCTGGCTGGCCTTCTTCCCGGGCCTGGTTCTCAGCCTGCTCGTGCTGGCTATAAATCTGCTGGGGGATACCCTGCGGGACATCCTGGACCCCCGGCTCAGGAGCCGTTAAAAAGGAGGAGAAAGATGGGCAAGGTTGAAGAGGCCATTGCCGAGTTTATCGTGAGCACGAACCCCGAAGCCATCCCCGAGGCCTGCTACCGGGTCGTCCGGGACGCCTGCTTTGACTGCGTCGGGGTGATGCTGGCCGGGGCGGCCGAACCCCACGGCCGCGTCATCGCCGATTTGGTCCGCCGGGAGGGCGCCCCGGGCCCCTGCGCCGTGGTGGGCACCGACATCCGAACCGGACCCACCATGGCGGCCCTGGCCAACGGCACCCTGGCCCACGCCCTTGACTACGACGACATGGGCGGCTTCGGCCACCCCTCGGCCGTGCTGCTTCCGGCCGCCTTGGCCGCCGGCGAACTGGTGGGGGCCTCGGGCCGGGACCTGCTTACGGCCTACATCAGCGGCTTCGAGGTGGCCTGTCACCTCGCCCGGGGGGCCAGCTACGTCCAGGGCGAGCGGGGGTTCCACTCGACGGCCGTCTTCGGCACCCTGGGGGCCGCGGCGGCGGCCTGCCGGCTGCTGGGCCTGGACCGGCACCGGACGGTGATGGCCCTGGGGATTGCAGCCTCGATGCCTTCGGGGGTGCTTCAGAACTTCGGAACCCACACCAAGCCCCTGCATGCCGGGATGGCGGCCCGCAACGGGGTGATGGCCGTCCTGCTGGCCCGGGAGGGCTTTCTTTCCAGTCCCGATGCGGTGGCCGGGCCCATCGGCTGGGCGGCGGCCTATCTGGGCGAGGGCCGCTACGACCCCGAAAAGATGGTCAAAGACCTGGGGAAGGTCTGGCTGAGCCAGGAGCGCATCGTCATCAAGAAGTACCCGTGCTGTGGGAGCAACCACAGCGCCCTGGATTCCCTGCTGGGCCTGATGAACGATTATGGGTTTACGGCCGAGGATGTCGAAGAGGTGGAAGTTTACGGGCTTCCGGGGATTGCCCACGTTCTGCTCTACCCGGACCCAGAATACGCCTTCCAGGGGAAGTTCAGCATAAACTACTGCGTGGCCAGCGCCCTGGTGGACGGCCGGGTGGACATTGAAACGTTTAAGGACGAAAAGCTTACCCGGCCTGAGTTTAAGGCGGCCCTGGCCAGGGTTGAGGTTAAGGTTGTGCCGAAGTGGGACCCGGCCTACTCGGCCCATCCGGCGGAGACGCCGGTGGTGGTAAGGCTCAAAGATGGGCGGGTTTTAAGGCGGTCGACGAACCGCCACACCATGCGGGGTTCGGCGGCGGATCCCCTTACGGCTGAGGAACTCTGGGCGAAGTTTCGGGCCAACGCCTTGAGGTGCCTGCCGGAGTCGCAGGTGGCGGAGGCCGCCCGGGTGTGGTGGTCATTGCCCGAGCTTTCCGACCTCCAGTCGACCACGGCCGTCGTGACCCACGGTAAAAGCTGATGCGCCGCAAACGGCGAAAGGAGGCTCTATGGTTTTCAGGGCTAAGGGTTTCATGCTTCGCTTTTTATCGGGCCTTCTGCTTCTGGCAGCGGCCTGCAGTCCGGCCACCCCGGCAACCGCTCCCCAATATCCCACCCGGCCGGTCACCGTGCTGGTTGGCTTCAGCGCCGGCGGGCCGGCAGACCTGACCGCCCGGGCGCTGGCCGAAGCGGTCAAGCCGTGGTTTCCGCAACCTTTCGAGATCGTTAACCGGCCGGGGGGAGCCGCGGCCGTAGCGACCGCCGAGCTCATCCGGGCCCGGCCGGACGGCTACACCCTTTGCATGTGCTACGGACCGGCCCTTACCCTGGTGCCCCATATCAGTGAAGTGCCTTATATGGGTCCCGATGACGTCCAGCCGGTGATTCTGGCCACGGTGGCCCCTTTCTTCCTGGTGGTCCGGTCCGATGCGCCCTGGCAGGATATACCGCAGTTGGTCGACTACGCCAAACGTAATCCGGGCCAGGTCCGAATCGGCCACTCGGGCATAGGTTCGCTTGGTCACATTAGCCTGGAGATGCTGAATCTTAGGGCTGGAACCAACATCGTTGGGGTACCCTTCCCCGGCGCGGCGGATACCGTCCGGGCCCTGCTTAGCGGGGACGTCCACGGGATCAACGTCAACCCCGGCGCCGTGACGGGCCAGCTCGCGGCCGGCCAGGTTCGGCTGCTGGGAGCCTACACCGACCGTCGAGTTGCCGGCTTCGAGCGGGTGGCCACGTTCAAAGAGAGCGGCTATGATGTGGTCACGCCCAGCTCGATTTACTTTGTGGCCGCGCCCAAGGACACACCAAGGGAGCTGGTTCAAAAACTGTACGAAACTTTC
>VAPR01001538.1_pt1 | contig 11043 bp, 10 predicted proteins | sample 3380701 | NCBI WGS metagenome assembly VAPR01 (sample SAMN11536904, study PRJNA540576) | hot springs metagenome | isolation source: hot spring wet sediment | place: Spain: Lobios | collected 2014-01
TTCCCGCCAATCGTTGTTCCGCTGAGTAGGACTCCGCAAGTCGCTCCACCTGGAAATAGGCTTCTCTTTTGTAGCAGTTTTTTTCAGCTAAATCAGGAAGAATAGAAACAAATCTTTGGCAAGTGCCAATCGTGTTATATCGAAAAAGCGTTGTCCTTTTGCTTTTTAAGAAACCACAGTAACGAGAAGAAGCATGTTTCCAGACGTAGCGACTGCGGAGCGGACAGCATACTCTTCCTTGCAGGACGTAGAATGGAGCGGAGACTGGAAACATGCTTCTTCCACTACAGCCACTTTATTATTGTCGAGAAAAAACCAACAGCCATGACAAGAGCTGACACACCTTCCCACTGCTCGTCAAAGGATTCGACTCGTGCATTCCCGAACCACTCCAACAGGTAAGAGGGGGATGACGATGATGGGGACGATGGCTTCCTTTTTGACTGTGTTTGTGGAACGGCTGGCGCGCAAATCACACTTGCGGCTTATGACCGCAGGGTGGGAGCGGCGCGTCGGGATCGTGGTGGAAGATCAGCAGCTGCAGCTACTCTTGAGATTTTCCCGCAGCGGAGTGGAGTGTACGGAATGGCTTGCGGATGAAGCGGTCGATCTGGTATTGAGAGGGCAGGAACGCGATCTCCTTCAATTGTTCGCCGGTGAAGAACTCGTCTATTTGCGGGCCAAACAGTTTGTCAGCGTGAAGGGACCGATACGGGATCAGTTGAAAATGGACGCACTGCTGCGGCTGACGTGTTAAGTTCCAAAAGGAAGGCCAATCCACTGCCGGATTGGTCTATCTTTTTTCAAATGACCGTCTTTGTCGTGATATAATAGCTCCCAGGAGGTATACGAGCGTGAGAACAAGACGACTGGGGAGAACCGGGCTGACGGTTTCCGCCCTCGGCTTCGGCGCGATGCATTTGCCGCAGATCAGTCAGGCGGAAGCGGACCGGGTGATGAATTACGCACTTGACCGCGGAATCACCTACATCGATACCGCAGCCGGATACGGGGATAGTGAAGAGAAGCTGGGCAAGGCCATCTCCTCACGTCGTTCGGAATACGTGCTGGCGACCAAAACGATGAAGCGTACATATGCCGAGGCCAGGCAGGAGATGGAAGACAGTCTTCGACGGCTGCAGACGGACTATATCGACATCCTGCAAATTCACTACGTCAATTACATACAGGAGTACCGCGATGTGAAAAAGCCGGACGGAGCGATCCGGGCTGCGGAAGAACTGAAGGCAAAAGGCTACATCGGTCATATCGGCATTACCGGGCATCGTCCGGAATTGCTGGCTCGCTGGCTGCGAGATTACCCGTTCGATACGGTGCTGTTTCATCTCAGCATGGTGCAGCCGTTTTCCGAGCGGGAGTTGATGCCTGCGGCGCAGCAGTTGGATGTAGGGATGATCGCCATGAAGCCGCTGTCAGGTCCGTTTCTGTCGCAGGTGAAAGAAGCGTTGAGGTTTTCGGCCGGGTCTTCCGCCCACGTGGTGTTGGCCGGCATGAAAAGCACTGCCGAGGTGGACGCAAACCTGGACGCGATCGCAGCGGAAGTGACCGCAGAAGAGCGCGAGGAGTTGTTCGCCATGGCCGCCGGTCTCGATGAACACGGCTGCCGCCGCTGTAACTACTGTTCCTGTCCGCTGGGAATTCGGATTCCCGACACGTTGATTCCGTCCCGCTACCGGCAGCGGTACGGTCTGTTGGAGGCGGGAGAGGCGCTCTGGCAGCAGTCGGCCAGCAAGTTTGCGCAGTGCCTGGAGTACGAACCGTGCCGCGAGAAGCCGCTTTGTCAGCAGGCGTGTCCGTATCACCTGCCGATCCAGGCAGAATTTCGTCGACTATCTGAAGTAGAGGGGAGATAAGGCATGACGACAGCGTTGCCTTTGCAAGAAAAGATTGTTTCCAGGGAAAAAACGATACTCGAAACATTCCATCATCTGCACGCCCATCCCGAGATCAGCTGGAAGGAAGTAGAGACGACCCGCTATCTTGCAGAGCGGATGCGCAAGCTGGGACTGAAGGTTACCACCTTTGACGACTGCACCGGATTGGTTGCCGAGTGGGGCGAAGGGAAGCCGGTCGTGGGACTGCGCACCGATATCGACGCCCTCTGGCAGGAAGTTAACGGTGAATGGCGTGCCAATCACTCATGTGGACATGACGCTCATATGACCATCGTGCTGGAGGCGGTTGAGTCGCTGATCGCTGCCGGATACCAGCCGCCGGGAACCGTGAAGATCCTGTTCCAGCCCGCCGAGGAAAAAGGGACCGGGGCACTGAAGCTGATCGAAAAAGGCGTGGTGGACGATATCGATTACCTGTTCGGAGTCCACCTGCGGCCGATTCAGGAGATGGCTGCGGGCCATGCCGGTCCGGCGATCTACAACGGAGCGGCGATGTTCATGTACGGGGAGATCACTGGCGTGTCCGCACACGGTGCCAGACCTCATCTCGGCATCAACGCAATCGAGGTGGCAAGCGCTATTGTAAACGGGCTCGGGGCGGTTCACACCAATCCGGTGGTACCGGCAACCGTGAAAATGACGATGCTGCAGGCAGGCGGTGAAAGCTACAATATCATACCCGACAAGGCCCGGTTTGCCCTTGACCTGCGCGCGCAAACCAACCAGCAGATGGATGATCTTGTCGCCAGGGTGAATCAGGTGATGCAAGGTGTGGCAGCCATGTTCCAGGCAAACATTGAGGTAACTACCGGCTCTCGCATGGTGGCGGCTGAAGTCAATGACGAAGCGAAGAAACTGATGGAGCAGGCGATCGTGGACGTGTTGGGTGAGGAAAACCTGCGACCGGCACCGGTCAGTCCGGGAGCGGAGGACTTTCATTTCTACACGGTAGAGCGGCCGCAGATCAAGGCGACCATGCTTGCGCTCGGGTGCGACCTTCAGCCGGGACTGCATCATCCTCATATGCATTTTGATCATGCCGCGCTTCTCAAAGGCGTGGAAATACTCGCGCGTGTCGTAGTTCGAACGTTTGAACAGACAGCACAATAAGGAAACAGTGGCGAGGTGATCTTCACGGTTCACCTCGATTTTTTTGCGCAAACTATGAGTGTACAGGCCTTCACATTTTCTTCACACCTAAAAACCAAAATACTGTAGCTTATTTGCTTAAATGTGATATACTAATTACAAATCGAACGATAAATAGAAGGTATGATACGTGAGATATATTGGGAAGGAGATCGTTCACACATGGAAACCAAGACGGTTCAACAACTTGCTGACGTACTGGCAGCAGCCAAATCGCACTACAATCTGCCGGTAGCCCAACTCGTCGAGATGGCTGTAAAACGCGGGGAAGGTATCCTGACCGACAAAGGGGCGCTGAACGCGTTAACAGGTAAGTTTACAGGCCGTTCGCCAAAAGACAAGTTCGTAGTGGACGAAGCCTCCGTACGTGACAAGATCAACTGGGGTGCGGTTAACCAGCCGATCTCCGCAGAGAAGTTTCAGGCGTTATACGATGATGTTCTGGAATACCTGCAAGGAAAAGAGCTGTTCGTCTTTGACGGCTTTGCCGGAGCAGATCAAACCTACCGTCTGCCGATTCGCGTGGTAAACGAATTCGCTTGGCACAATTTGTTCGCGCGTCAGCTGTTCATCCGTCCGACCGAAGAGGAACTGGCTTCGCATCAAGCGGAATTTACCGTTATCTATGCTCCGACGTTCAGAGCCAATCCGGCTGTGCACGGAACCAATTCGGAGACGTTCATCATCACCAGCTTTGAGCAAAAAACGGTTCTCATCGGTGGCACAGAATACGCCGGCGAAATGAAAAAGTCCATTTTCAGCGTTATGAACCTGATCTTGCCTGAACGCAATGTGCTCTCCATGCACTGCTCGGCCAACGTGGGCAAAGACGGCGATGTCGCGCTTTTCTTCGGACTGTCCGGTACCGGCAAGACAACGCTCTCCGCTGACCCGAACCGCTTCCTGATCGGTGACGATGAACACGGCTGGTCCGAAAACGGCGTGTTTAACATCGAGGGCGGCTGCTACGCGAAGTGCATTCGTCTGTCGGAAGAAGGCGAACCGCAGATCTGGAATGCCATTCAATTCGGCACGGTGCTGGAAAACGTCGTAGTTGATCCGGCTACCCGTCAAGCCGATTACGATAGCGAGAAGTACACGGAAAACACCCGTGCCGCATATCCGGTAGACGCGATTTCGGGTGCGGTGATTCCTGGTGTGGGCGGTCATCCGAACGTGATTATCTTCCTGACCGCTGACTCTTTCGGCGTACTCCCGCCGATCTCCAAGCTGAGCAAGGAGCAGGCAATGTATCACTTCCTTTCCGGCTACACCAGCAAGATGGCTGGTACCGAGCGCGGCATCACTGCGCCACAAACCGAGTTCTCCACCTGCTTCGGCTCCCCGTTCCTGCCGCTGCACCCGGTTGTATACGCCGAGATGCTGGGCAAGAAGATCGACGAGCACAAGGCTGAGGTGTACCTCGTAAACACCGGCTGGACCGGCGGCCCGGTTGGCGTGGGCAAGCGCATGAAGCTGGCGTACACCCGTGCGATGGTAACCGCAGCGTTGAACGGCGAACTGGAAAAAGTAGAGTATGTGACCGATCCGACTTTCGGTGTGCAGGTGCCGACTTCCTGCCCGGAGGTTCCGGCGGAAGTGCTGCAGCCACGCAACACTTGGGAAGACAAGGAAGCATACGACAAGCAAGCGCGTGAGCTGGCAAGCCGCTTCGTCGAAAACTTCCAGAAGAAGTTCCCGAATGCGGCCGATATCGCGGAAGCAGGGCCGAAACTTGGCTAATTGAAACATTATTAAATCATAATAAAGAGGGCTCTTGTCATGGGCGATGACAAGAGCCGTTTTTATGTGAAGTGTACACAACCTGAACCGCTGTAGAATACTTAGTAAACATAATCATTTAAAAATTACAGATATGTTCCATTCCTTGATTTATAATTATTCTTATTATAAGATAGTAATTGAGAATGGATTGAGAATAAACCCAGCTCATTACCACGTGATGGAGGGAAACAAAAATGACAGCAGTACCACATTTGCAGATAAAAAATCTTCGTGCCAAGATCGAAGACAAAGAGATTTTAAAGGGTCTCAACCTGGAAATCAAGGGTGGCGAAGTACATGCCATCATGGGTCCGAACGGAACAGGTAAATCCACTCTGGCTTCTACGCTGATGGGTCATCCGAAATACGAAGTAACCGAAGGCGAAGTGCTGCTGAACGGTGAAGACGTGCTGGAAATGGCAGTGGACGAGCGGGCACGCGCCGGTCTGTTCCTGGCGATGCAGTATCCGTCTGAAATCAGCGGTGTGACCAACACAGACTTCCTGCGTTCCGCGATCAACGCTCGCCGCGGCGAAGGCAACGAAATCTCCCTGATGAAGTTCATTCGTGAACTGGACAAGAAAATGGCTACGCTGGAAATGGACGAATCCTTTGCACACCGCTATCTGAACGAGGGCTTCTCCGGCGGTGAGAAGAAGCGTAACGAAATCCTGCAAATGATGATGCTGGAGCCGAAGGTCTGTATTCTCGACGAGATCGATTCCGGTCTCGACATCGACGCGCTGAAAATAGTTGCGAACGGCGTGAACGAAATGCGCTCCGCTGATCGCGGTTTCCTGATCATTACCCACTATCAGCGCCTGTTGAACTACATCAAGCCTGACTTTGTTCACGTGATGATGCAAGGGCGCATCGTGAAATCCGGCGGTCCGGAACTCGCTGAGCGTCTGGAAGCGGAAGGCTACGACTGGATCAAAGAAGAACTCGGTATCATCGACGAAACCGTAAACGCAAACGTGTAGGAGAGGGAGGGCATTAGTGAGATGAGTGTAGAAATGCAGCTCCGCTTCGACCGTGAAGCGATTACCGAATACTCCAAAGCGAATCAGGAGCCTGCCTGGTTCCTGGAAAAGCGTCTCTCGGCGCTTGCCGCAGCATCTGAACTGGCACTGCCGGCACTGGAGAAGACCAAAATCGACAAGTGGAACATCGAGCAGTTTTTGCCGTTCCAGACCAGCGGCAAAGCAGCAACTGCTGCCGAACTGGATGACGTGGTCAAGGCACAAATTGACGTGGACGCGGTGAAAAGCCTGCTCGTTCAGAAAAATGCTTCCATCGTCTTCCATGCAACAGCGGAAGAACTGAGCAAACAAGGTGTGATTTTTACCGATATGGCCACCGCTCTGCGCGAGCATGGCGATCTGGTGCAAAAATATCTGCTTGATGTTGTGCAATACGATGAACATAAATTGACTGCTCTTCATACGGCGGTTGTAAACGGCGGCGTGTTCCTCTATGTGCCGAAAAACGTGGAAGTGGATGTCCCGCTGCAGGCCGTATTTGAAGTGGCAGGGGATGACGCGCTCATCTGTCCGCACGTACTGATCGTAGCCGAGGCACACAGCAAGGTGACGTATGTGGATACGTACGTTTCCGCTGAAGGCTCCAACATGGTGGCCAACAGCATCGTGGAAGTGTACGTGGGACCGGGCGCTTCCGTACAAGTGGCTTCCGTTCGCTCTCTGTCCGAGAATGTGCACGACTACACGTTCCGTCGCGCCGTAGTGGATCGCGACGGACACATGGAGTGGATTCTGGGCGAAATGAACGATGGAAACACCGTCGCAAACAACACCACGGTGTTGAAAGGTACAGGTTCTCGCGCGGAGACCAAGACCGTTTCCGTAGGTACAGGTTCCCAGCGTCAAAACCTGACCTCCCAGGTACAGCATATCGGTACCCACTCCGAGTCAGACATGGTGAGCAAGGCTGTTATGACCGGAGAAGCGGTTTCGATCCTGAACGGCATCACCAAAATTGAGAAGGGCGCGGAAAAGTCCAACGGCGAACAGGCGGAAAACATCCTGATGCTGAGCGAAAAAGCACGCGGTGACGCCAACCCGATCCTTCTCATCGATGAAGACGACGTAAAAGCAGGTCACGCAGCATCCGTGGGACGTGTGAGCGAAGAAAGCCTCTACTATCTCATGTCTCGCGGCATCTCGCGCCAAGAAGCAGAACGACTGATCATTCTCGGATTCCTTGAACCTGTCGTAGCAGAGATCCCGATCGAAGAAGTGAAAAACAGACTTCGTCAGGCGCTCGAAAGGAAGTTAGGCTAATGAACGCCAAAGAGCTTCGTCAATATTTTCCGATCCTGCATCAGCAGGTGAACGGACATCCGCTGGTCTACCTCGACAATGGGGCGACATCGCAAAAGCCTGTTCAAGTGATTGAAGCACTCGACAAGTATTACAAGGAGTACAACTCCAACGTGCATCGCGGCGTGCACACCTTGGGCACGAAGGCGACCGACGGCTATGAAGGCGCGCGGGAAAAAGTCCGCGCCTTCATCAACGCCAGGGAGATGGCGGAAATCATTTTCACTCGCGGAACCACTACCGCTGTCAACATGGTTGCCAACGGGTGGGCGAGGGCTTTTCTCAAACCAGGTGACGAGATCGTTACCACGGTTGTGGAGCACCACGCCAACTTTATCCCCTGGCAGCAGGCGGCGAAGGCAACCGGGGCCACCTTCAAGTTCATCCCGCTGCAACCAGACGGAACGGTTACCCTGGAAGCGGTGAAAGCAACGATTACCGACCATACTAAGATCGTCGCGATTCACCACATCTCCAACGTGCTGGGAGACACTACGCCGATCAAGGAGATCGCGCAGATCGCTCACCAACATGGTGCGATTCTGTTCGTCGATGGAGCTCAGGGTGCACCGCACAAGAAGATCGACGTGCAGGATCTCGACTGCGACTTTTACGCTTTTTCCAGTCACAAAATGTGCGGTCCGACAGGGGTCGGTGTCCTGTATGGCAAGCGTGCCTTGTTGGAGCAAATGGAGCCGTTTGAGTACGGCGGCGAAATGATCGACTACGTTGATCTGTATGACTCCACCTGGAAGGAGCTGCCCTGGAAATTCGAAGGCGGCACACCGATCATCGGCGGCGTCATTGCCTTTGGGGCGGCCATCGACTTTTTGAACGAGATCGGCATGGACAACATCGAGCGTCACGAGAAACAACTGGTTTCCTACGCGATGGAGCAAATGCGCGAGATCGAAGGGCTCACGATTTACGGTCCGCAGGAAAACCGCAGCAGCTTAATTACATTCAACCTGTCAGACGTTCATCCGCACGACCTGGCAACGGTGCTGGACAGCCACGGCATCGCGGTGCGGGCAGGACACCACTGCGCACAGCCGCTGATGAGATGGCTGCAGGTTACGGCTACCGCACGGGCGAGCTTCTACCTGTACAATACGGAAGAAGAAGTGGACGTATTTGTCGCCGGGTTGAAAAAGACGAAGGAGTACTTTGGAAATGTCTTCTCTTGATGATCTTTACCGTCGCGTCATTATGGACCACTACCAGAAGCCGCGCAACCGCGGCAAGCTGGACGAATCGGAAGGTCTTATCATTAATCTGAATAACCCGACCTGTGGCGACAGCATCTCCCTTTCCCTGAAGGTGGAGAACGGCACGGTAACAGACGCCAAGTTCCTGGGCGAAGGCTGCTCCATCAGCATGTCGTCCGCCTCGATGATGACGGATGCCATCAAAGGAAAACCGGTCGAGGAGGCGCTCAAGCTGGCCGAAATCTTTTCCGACATGATGCAGGGCAAGGAGATTGACGACTCCGTCGACCTTGGCGATATAGAGGCTCTTCAAGGCGTTGCGAAATTCCCTGCACGCATCAAGTGTGCCACGTTGGCATGGAAAGCGCTGGAACAGGGAATCAAGCAGGCAGAACAATCATAAGGAGGGTGAAACAAAATGGCTAAGAAAGCTCCTGAATTACAGGATTACCAATATGGCTTTCACGACAAGGACGTCTCCGTCTTCCGTACGAAGAAGGGCTTGACCCGCGAGATCGTGGAAGAAATCTCCCGCATCAAAGGCGAACCGGAATGGATGCTGGAGTTCCGTCTGAAAGCACTGGACATTTTCTACAAGATGCCGATGCCGAAATGGGGCGGCGATCTGGACCAACTGAACTTTGATGACATCACCTACTACGTGAAGCCGTCCGAGAAGACAGGTCGCAGCTGGGACGAGGTTCCGGAAGAAATCAAGGCGACCTTTGACAAGCTCGGTATTCCGGAAGCGGAGCAGAAGTTCCTCGCTGGTGTATCTGCGCAGTACGAGTCCGAGGTTGTCTACCACAACATGCAGGAAGACCTGGAAGCAAAAGGCGTTCTTTTCACCGACATGGATTCGGCGGTAAAGCTGTATCCTGAGATCGTAAAAGAGTACTTCGCAACGGTGATTCCGCCAGCGGACAACAAGTTTGCCGCGCTGAACTCGGCTGTATGGTCCGGTGGTTCCTTCATCTACGTGCCAAAAGGCGTGAAGGTGGAGACGCCGTTGCAGGCGTACTTCCGCATCAACTCCGAGAACATGGGTCAGTTCGAGCGTACGCTGATCATCGCTGACGAAGACTCCTTCGTTCACTACGTAGAGGGCTGTACGGCTCCGATCTACAGCACCGACTCGCTGCACTCCGCTGTCGTGGAGATCATCGTGAAAGAGCGCGCTCGCTGCCGCTACACCACGATCCAGAACTGGTCCAACAACGTGTACAATCTCGTGACCAAGCGCGCGGTTGCCTACGCGGATGCGAACATGGAGTGGATCGACGGCAACATCGGCTCCAAACTGACCATGAAGTATCCAGCCGTTGTGATGAAAGGACCTCGTGCCAAAGGTACGGTTCTCTCCATCGCGGTTGCGGGCAAAGGACAGCATCAGGATGCCGGTGCGAAGATGATCCACCTGGCACCGGATTGCACGTCCACGATCATTTCCAAGTCCATCTCCCGTGACGGGGGCAAGGTGACGTATCGCGGTCTGGCACAGTTCGGCCGCAAGTCGGAAGGCTCCAAGTCCAACATCAAGTGCGATACGCTGATTTTGGATAAGTTGTCCACCTCCGACACCATTCCTTACAACGAAATCATGAACGACAACATTACGCTGGAGCACGAAGCGACTGTTTCCAAAGTGTCCGAAGATCAGCTCTTCTACCTGATGAGCCGCGGCCTGACCGAAGCGGAAGCGACCGAGATGATCGTCATGGGCTTCATCGAGCCGTTCACAAAAGAACTGCCGATGGAGTACGCGGTTGAGATGAACCGACTGATCAAGTTCGAGATGGAAGGCTCCATCGGTTAATAAACAAGAAGCATGCCTTTTGCGGAGGGCATGCTTTTTTTCCACGCGGATAACTGTTTGGGGGAAGGGCCTGCATATGAATAGGAATGTGGTAAACCAGATTCTCTCCCATTGCACCCGGATGTTTGCCTGCGATGGCGACTTATACCACTCAGAAGAGGCAGATGTGTTGCTGGCGGTCTTTCCGGCCACGCGAAAACGGGGATGGTGGACCTACGTGACGCTGGAATTGCATGGCACAGGCGGCACGGAATGCGTCATGTATTCGTATCAGTTTGAGTCGCGGCTGATTCCGCTTTTGGCCAATGTGGCCCGGCAGGTTCAACGGCGCTGGGAGCGGCAGGGGGAAACCGTGAAAACAGGTGACGCATTTCCGCTGCTCGCTCCGGTCGCCGACGGATCCCGGTTGGAGTGGGTTCTGGCTACGCCTGCCTATTTTGAGGAAAAGGGCTTTTCCTATTTTACAAACGGCAGCGAGGTGGTCCGAATGATAATGCTGCACGCGATCGCTCGGGAGGAGGCGGAATTTTTGGCGCGAGCGGGAATGGACGCGCTGGAGGCCCTTTTTCGGCGAGCGAAGGTTGATTCCCTTGATTTTTCCCGTCCCCCAGCCATCCATAAGGGAGAGTTGTGCGATGAAGCAGATTAAGATGCGAGTGACGGTGGTGGTAGAGCATCAGGGAAGCATCTTGTTGATCAAGGAAAAGTCAGGTGACGACATTTATTTCAGTTTGCCCGGCGGCAGTGTGGAGTACCTGGAAACCATACCGGAAGCGACTCGGCGTGAGGTATGGGAGGAAACAGGTTTGCTGGTGGAATTTGAACGG